>OBKT01000110.1_pt1 | contig 10044 bp, 7 predicted proteins | sample 1519771 | NCBI WGS metagenome assembly OBKT01 (sample SAMN00737777, study PRJEB22531) | soil metagenome | reverse complement strand
GCGTAGCCGCCGACGAGCTTGCGTTCAGCGTAAAGACGCAGCAGTTCGTCAGCCATGTCGCGCATCGCGCGTTTGGCTTTTGCCTTCGTCTTTTGCCAGCCGAGACCGCCGAGGCGATCGAGTTGCGGTTGATGACCTTCCGCACTTGAGTAACGTTGGACCAGGTCGAGACGTTCGACTGGGACGTACAGTTTCGCTTCGTCGGCGTAAAAGAGCAGCATGAACTCGCCGGTACGTGGTCCAAGATCGAGTGTTTGCAAACCACCGAAGCGCGCGACGCCGTGATCGATATGGACCACGTAATCGCCGGGTTTCAGATCGCGGAAGTCAGAAAGGAACGCCGCCGCTTTGGATTTGCGCCTGCGTTTCTCGGCTCGTTGAGTTCGCTCCGCGCCGGCGGGTTGTCGCTCGACAGTCTCTGTTGCTTCATCGAATACGTCTGTTTCGACGTGAACAATCAGGCGCGAGTGCGGCAGTTCGAAACCACCGCTGAGACGGCCGACGGTCACGACTACGGGTCGAAAACTCGTGTCGTCTGAAGTTTCATTCGTGAACGCCAGGCGAGTTTCGATGTTGTATTCGTTGAGAATCTCGACGATGCGTTCGGCGACACCGAGACTCGGCATCACGAAGAGCGTCGTCTTTGCTTCCTCGAGTGAACGATTCACTTCCGCGATGAGGTCTACGATGCGGCCGTGATAACGCAACGTTGATTGCGCCAGCCACTCGACTTCCAGCGCGCTCTCGACTGCCGGAAACAGAAACACCGGTTGCCGCGTTCCGCGCGCGCGACCGAGTTGCACGTGGGGCGCTTCAGCTTCGAGCGCAAGATCGAGATCGAGTTCCGCGGCGGCGCGTCCGAGTGTGCGCAACTCGATTCGTTGCCGCATCGGGATCTGCCGGCGCAGTTCTTCAGGAGTAAGAAACAGTTCTTCTGGCGTGAGTGCAATGTCATCAGCTTGATCGATCTCGCGATAACGGTCAGACAAACGCTCGTAGAACTCACTCAGGTACGACTCAATTCCAGCGGGCTCATCGACAATCAATACGGCATCGCCGAGATGTTCGAAGATGCTCGCATCGCAGTTCATCGAGATCGGAATCAGCCATTCCCAACCCTGGAATGCTTCGCCTTCGTCAGCGAACGCGGTGCGATCACGCAACGAACGCGCGAACCGCGTGTCGTTCCAGCGTTCGCGAGCTGCTTCACTCCAAAGCTGAAAGTCAACCGCATTGATCGCGAATTCCTGCATCGGCGGTACTTCGACTACGTTTAGTTGACCCGTCGAGAGTTGGTTTTCGGGATCGAATTCACGTAGCGAGTCGATCGTGTCGCCGAAGAATTCGAGTCGCACTGGCGCTTCTCTTCCGGGCGGCCACACATCGACGATACCGCCGCGCATCGAGAACTCGCCGACTGCGCCGACGGGATCTTCGCGAACGTAACCGGTGGCCATTAGTTTTTCGACGAGCGATTCGGGCGAGTAGTCTTCATCTCGTCTCAACACGGCGCCGCTTTTCGCAATGGCCGCGGGACTGACAGTCTTGCGTGCGAGTGCGCGCGCAGTCAGCAGGACAAAACTCGGCGAGCGTTGTTGTAACTGCCACAGCGCGACCGCGCGTCGTTCGAGTGTTTGCGGGTGCGGTGAGATGCCGGCGTAAGGATCTGTTTCCGATGCCGGCAGCACGAGAATGTCGCCGGCCGCACTTTCTTTTCCGTGCAGAGCGCAATACCAGAAATGCAGATCACGTTCCCACGGTTCGAGATCGCGAGTAGTTTGTGAGACGACCGCGAAAGTCTTGCCGGAATCGCGTTGCAGCGCAGCAACTGCCAACGCGCGCGCCGCACCCGCCACCAACCCGCTGATCGAGATCACACGTGCATTGGCACGAACTTGCTCGAGCAGCTTACGGTATTCATTTGTCTCAGTGATTAATCCGAAATTCATCCGTGTAAATCTGTGTTCTTAATGCGTCCGATCAAGGACGTCGTCGATGAGCCTTCGACGAAAGGCAACGAGATTACTTTGCCTCCGGCGGCTTCGACTTCTTCGCGGCCGTGAATCTGATCGAGTCCGTAGTCGCCGCCTTTGACGAGCACGTCGGGTAGGAGTCGAGCTATCAAACTTCGTGGCGATACATCATCGAAGATGGTCACGTAATCGACGTGTCGCAAAGCCGCGAGTATCTCGGCTCGCTCGGCTTCGTTGAAAACCGGACGATCCGGTCCCTTCAATTCACGCACCGTGCGGTCGCTGTTTATCGCCACGAGGAGCGCGTCGCCGAGCGTGCGCGCCTGAGCGAGATAACGCACGTGTCCCACGTGCAAAAGATCAAAAACGCCATTCGTAAAAACGAGTCGCGCGCCTGCGGCACGCAGACGTTCGCGCTCTCCGAGCATTTGCCCGGGGGTCAGAATCTTCTCGATCATTAACGAAAGATTACAGGATTTGTGGTATGTCTGTATAATCGGCCTTTTTGGAGAGTGCACCCTTGTCTATTCCGTTCATCGAAGAGAACGATCAAACGCTTGCGCGCCGCGAACATCTCGAAGCGCTGCGCGAACTCGTCGGCAACGTCTATCCAAATAAATTCGAGCGCAGCGACGTTGTCGAGACTGGAAAAGAGGACACGATCACTGCGATCGTCGAGAAGTTCCAGGAGGGAACTCAGGAAGATCTCAATAAGATTGTCGTGCGGGTGGCGGGACGCATTGCTTCGCCGCCGCGCGTGATGGGAAAAGCCGCATTTGTGCATCTGTCCGATGGCGTCTCGCGAGTACAGATCTATATTCGCAAAGCAGACGTTATTGGCGTGCGCAACGATGCCCAGGCGGGTGAAGTCGACGGCTGGGCGCTGTTTCAACTATTGGACCACGGTGACTTCATAGGCGTCGAGGGATTCCTGTTCGTGACTAAAACAGGAGAGTTTTCGGTCCACGTGCAAAAGATTCAGTTTTTGTCGAAGGCACTTTTGCCGCTGCCTGACAAGATGCACGGCATTCACGATCCGGAGATTCGTCAACGCCAGCGCTACGCTGATCTGATCGCCGGCAGTTTGAAACATGAGAAAGACGAGTCGCTCACAGCGCGCGAAGTTTTTGAGCGACGCGCAGCGGCAGTGAAAGAGATGCGTCGCATTCTCGAAGATCACGGATACGTCGAAGTCGAGACGCCGATGTTGACACCGCTCGCCACCGGCGCGGCTGCGCGTCCGTTCAAGACTCATCACAACGCGCTCGACATCGATCTCTACGCGCGCATTGCGCCTGAGTTGTACTTGAAGCGATTGCTGGTCGGTGGTTTCGAGAAAGTTTTCGAGCTTAATCGCAACTTCCGCAACGAAGGCATCTCGACACGTCACAATCCTGAGTTCACGATGCTCGAGTTTTACTGGGCCTATGCCGACGTGAACCAGATGATGGATTTCTGTGAGCAGATGTTGCGCGCGGTGGTGTTCACGGTGCTGGGCCACACGCACGTGAAGTTTGGCGAGCACAGCATCGATTTTGGTCAACCGTTTCGTCGACTGGGGATGGAGGAAAGTCTTTCAGGCATCGTCGCGCCGGACCAGATCACGAACGATAAGGTTGTTACGCTGTTTGAAGAGCACGTCGAAAGCGGTTTGATACAACCGACTTTCATTACTGACTTTCCGAAACCGATTTCGCCGCTCTCGAAGGCGTCGCCAGCGAATCCGCACGTCGCGGAACGTTTCGAGCTGTACATCGCGAGCATGGAGATCGCAAACGGGTTCTCTGAGTTGAACGATCCGGAGGAGCAATACGAGCGTTTTCGCGATCAGGTTAAGCAGCGCGAGCGAGGCGATGAAGAGGCGATGCTGATGGATGAGGATTACATTCGCGCGCTGTCGTACGGCATGCCGCCGGCAGCGGGAATCGGCATCGGGATCGATCGTTTGGTGATGCTGTTAACCAACAAACAATCGATCCGCGATGTAATTCTCTTTCCGCACATGCGGCCGAAAGAGTAGCCGCGGATAACACGGAAATAAATCCGGATTTTCCGTGTTATCCGTGGCTATTTGTTGTGCTCGTCTATTTCGCCGGCGTTTCCTGGTGTGACGCCGCCAGCCACTTTCCGCCTCGCATCACATACGCGCTGCTGGCCCAGACTGCTGCGGGAACCTGCTGCCCGCCGCACGTCGCATCCTGCGTGGATTTGTACGTCATGAGCGCTGCGCTGCTGTTGAGAAACGTCACTTTGATATCGCTCATCTCGTACGACTTCACCTCACAAGCGAGGCTCTCAAGATCTTTTATTGCAGTGGCCTTGTTCGCGGTACCCATGTCTCCGATCATGATACTGTCGGCAGAGAGATTAGCTTTGAACGGCTTGAAGTCTTTGTTCTTCCAGGCTTCCCAAAGTTTCTTCTCGGTGGCGATGATCATGCGCTGGCTTTGCGCCCTGCTCATCGCGGGCTTTGGCGCCGGTGATGGAGATGGTGTTGATTCCTGGGCGTACGCGAGTGATGTCAAAAAGAGAATCAGAACAATGACCATAGGGAGTTGCTTAGTCATAGTTGTAACTCCTGGACCAGGGGATGTTGGAGCGAGGTAATTAAATCATGGCCACAAAAAAGCACAAAAGGCTCAAAAGAATAAATGAATAAATCTTTTGTGCTTTTTGCGCCTTATTGTGGCTATTCTTATTGCTGTTTTGCAGCCTTAGTTCGTAATTCCGCGAGGCGTTCATCGGACCAGGCAGGCTTCTCGCCCTGTTTATCCATCAGGTTGCAATACTGTTCCATCGCGTCAAGCGAGCCTTTGTAGTCGCCGAGTTTTTCGCGCACGCGCGTTACGTCGAGGAGGAATTGGGGATTGCTCGGCGCTGCTTTCACGAACGCCGCTTCGGCGAGTTTCATGTCACCTTTCAACTCGTACACACGCGCCAGGTGATAGTAACTGATCGGATAACGAGCGCCGTCGCGCGTCGAAACTGCGAGCAGGTTATTGATCGCTTCGTCGTAGCGTTTGAGATTGAGTAACGCATAACTCAACTCAAGATTCGCGGGCGGAAAATAACCACCCTGACGATTCAACACACGCTGAAAGTTTTCAACCGCTTCCATCACTTTGCCACGCTCGGACGCGTTGCGAGCGCGTTGTAAATAATCAAAACTCATCTGATCGAGTGTGAGCGCTTTCGGAGCGGGCGGCCCCGACATAGTCGGTGATTTTTTCGCGACCGCGTTTGGTTCGGGGCGAGTGTTCGACTTAGGTTGTGACGCGACGATGATTGTTTCCTCAGCTCCGATACGCGAAAGAGCGAGTGCCGCAGCATCGTGTTGCGGATTGACTGCGAGCGCACGGCGCCATTCACGCGCCGCGAGATCTTGTTGACCGCGAGCTGCGTAAACGCGGCCGAGGTTGTAACTGGCTTCTGCGTAACGAAAACTCTCGAGCTTCAGTGCAGACAACAACGCATCGTAGGCTTCGTCCCAACGTCCGGCACGCAAGAGCACGACGCCGAGATTGTTGTAGGCACGCGAGTAGCGGCCGTTGCGCTGTTCGATCGCTGTCTTGTAAGCCGCGATTGCTGGTTCCGACTCGCCGAGACGCGCGAACGTGTTGCCGAGGTTGTAAAAACCGATCGGATCAAACTCGGTCGAGTTTGCGATCGCGTTCAACTCTTTCTGAGCTTCCGGTTTCTGGCCCGTGGTCAACAGCAAGTCAGCGAGTTTCAATCGCAGACGATTGCGCTCCGAAGCGCTCGGCGCCGCTTCGATCTCATCGCGCAAAGTCGTAACTGGATCTTTTGTGTTGTCGACGTCTTTCTCGACCGTGCGTTCGCGCGTCGGGGTCGGCGTTTGCGCGGACGTGAACGATGCCATTGAGATAAGAGCCAAAAGGAGGATTATGATCTTCATATTGAACACTTTCTTCTCACGCAGCGGCGCAAAGGCGCAACGTTCTTCGCTGCGCCGCCGTGCCGTTGCGTGAAACTATTGCTTGTTTGCGGAAACCTCGTTGCGCAGATACGCGACGACCGTACCGCCAAAGCCTACGGCCCAGCCACGATTTCGATTCGAGAAGAAAACTCGCTCCAGCGGATGTTCCGTGCCACTGCGTTCAGTGGTCCAATGCTCGCCGCCGTCCCCCGTGTGAATGATTGTTCCTTCCGCGCCCACCGCCCAACCTTCCAGCCCGTCAACAAACTTCACGTCGAAAAGATCGACATTGACTGTTGACTCCTGCCGTTGCCAGGTGCGACCGCCGTTGGTTGTTCGATAAACGCTGCCAGCGCTGCCGACGGCCCAACCTCTTCGATTATCAACAAACGACGTCGCCGTAAACCGAATCGACTTTTCCACTTGTGGCAACGTTGACTGGTACCAGGTTTCGCCGCCGTCTGAGGTTTGAATGATCGTTGCACCGGCGCCGACGATCCAACCGCGATCGTCGTCTACGAACATTCCGCCGAGCAGTAAATGTCGCGTAGGTGAGCGCAACTTAACCCATGTATCACCCGAGTCGTGTGTGGTGTAAATCGAACCTGCTTCACCGAAGGTCCAACCACGTCCATTGCGAGCGAAGACTGCGCGAACGAGAATCGCGTCGACGTCGAATCCTTTGATCTCGATGCGTTTCCAATTCTCGCCGCCGTCAGTAGTTTTCATCAGGTATGCGCGTGGCTCATCTTTAGTTTTGAGTTGATAGACATTGACTTCGCAGACGAGCCAACCGTTGTTTTCGTCGGTGAAGAATATGTCGCGCACGACGTCGGTGGTCGCTGCGCCGCGCGGTTTCCAGGTGTTACCCCCATCGAGCGTTTGTAAGACTGTGCCTTTACTGCCAACGGCCCAGCCTTTGTTTTGATCGATGAAGAAAACTGAATGCAACCACGCCATCGTTCCCGCAGGCTGCTTTGCCCAACTTCCGCTTTGCGCGAACGCAGTTGACGTTGCAAGGAGCAGGAGCAGAAAGCACGAGCAGGAAAGTGTGAATTTCCTGCTCCTGTATGCCGCTCCTGACATCCGTGTCTGCATGTCAGCTCCTTACGGTATCGGCGCGCCGAAGATTCGAGCGAAACTCGCGATGGGCGTAAAGCCCATGATGGTTTGCAGCGTCTTCAGTTTGTTTCCCGGCACCACGATCTGATCTCCAGGGATGAGATAAACGTTGTCAGCCGCTTTGCCTTTGTAAATCGCATCAAGGTTAACGGGAATCTGAGCGAGCACGCCCGTTGACTGGCGTCGCAACACAACGATTCTGCTCTTGCTGCCCGTATTCAAAACGCCACCCGCTTCTGCGATCGCTTCTGAAACCGTCATGCGATGACTCATCAAACGAATGCCGGGCTGGCCCACGTCGCCAATCACGCTGTAGCGATAAGACGACGCTTTTTCGAGCGACACGGTAACCTGCGGATCGATGATGTATTCGTCGTACTTCTTCTTTATGACCTCAGCGACTTCGTCAACTGTTTTTCCGTTGACGAAAACTCCGCCCGGGATCAGTGAAAGAGAGATGCGGCCGCTGGGCGGAACAATGATGTTCTTACGCGAGTAGCGGTCCTGGTTGAACACGTCTACCGAAATCACATCCTCAGGTCCCAACCGGTAAGTGCTGAAGAAGTTGTTGTAGTAAGGGTTGATGGCTGCTTCTTCGGACATCTGTTCCTGGCGGTTGGCTTGAATATCGTCCGATACATCAGTAGGCGGACGTCTGTTATCGTCAGGCTCGAGCCTGTCATCAATCACAGGCGAGCCCGGCTTTTTCGGATCTTTCTGGCCGCTCGTAGTCGTTCGCGGTCTTGCTTTTTGCGGATCGTTTTGCGTTTGAGCCGCGATGTTTATTGTTAACGCGATCAGAGTCAGCGTCACAAGCACCAGTTGTCTTCTAAGCATTTCCAACCTCCAACCCGAACTTTATTGGGCCCCGCGCCCAAACAGAATTATTTTGACCGTCTCAAAGAGAATGACTGCATCCAGAACCAAACTCTGGTTTTTGATGTAGAAAAGATCGTACTGAAGTTTCTGACGCGCATCTTCGATCGAGGCGCCGTAGGGATACTTGATCTGCGCCCAACCCGTTAAGCCCGGTGCGATCAAATGTCGTTGTTCGTAAAACGGAATCTCCTCGGCGAGTTGGGCCACGAAGTGCGGCCGCTCCGGACGTGGACCAACGAAGCTCATCTCACCTTTCAGGATGTTCCAGAACTGCGGAATCTCATCCACACGGATCTTGCGAATAACGCGGCCAACGCGTGTCGTGCGAGTGTCGCGTTTGCTGGCCCAAACCGGTCCATCCTGTTCGGCATCAACTCTCATCGAGCGAAACTTTGACAACACAAACGTGCGACCGTTCTTACCTACTCGTTCCTGTTTGTAAAAGACTGGCCCACGCGATTCCAGTTTGATTAACACCGCCGTCAACAGCACGATGGGCAGTGAAAGAATGGCGCCTATTAACGCGACCAGCCAGTGCACTGCGGTACGCGTAAACTCCGAGAGCTTTGCCTGTCGTCCACGACCCGTGAAGATCAGCCACGACGGACGCAGCATATTCAACGAAACGCGTCCGGTGATGCGCTCATAGAATGACGCGCCTTCTTCGATCGTCACCTGTCCTGCGAGACTCAACTGCAACAGTTTGTTTGTCGGTAACTGCCCGCGCCGTTCGCCCATCGCGACGACGATGCGATCGATATTTTCGCGTTTGACGATCTCGTCGAGATCGTCAGTCAAGCCAATCACGCGCGGGTTGATCAAACTCTTGCCCAGCAGATCCGCATCTGTGCCGACAAAGCCGACGATGCGATAACCAGCATCGGGACGATGGAGCACCTCGCGAGCCATCTCGACAGCGAAGTTTCCTGAGCCCACGATCAGAATGCGTTCACCAAAATCAGGATGGCCCAGAAACCAGTGAATCGAAATGCGCCACGAAACCATCAGTCCCAGCGCAAGCGGCAATGCGATTAGCGAGATGCCGCGACCGAGCATCAAGCTGGGGAACACGTAAAACGAAAACGCGAGCGCGATCCACGCAAGTCCAAGAGCCTGGACCAGCCGCAACACCAGCTCGCGCCGATCGTGCATGACGAGAAAGTCGTACAAGTCGAAAAGATAAAACGCCGCGAGGCAAAAGAAACCGGCAACCGCGGCTTTCCAGTAGCCGTTCCTCTCAACCAGCTCGTACATCGCGCCTTCGCTGCCGACACGCAGGTAGACGGCGGCGATGATCGCGCCGTAGACGAGAGCCGCCTCGGCGATGATCAACAATAAAGTTCGTCCGTTGAGACGTAAGACTCTCAATTGACGATCGCTACCTCCTCTTCAATTCTTCCTGACGGCGGAACTGGTGGAATGTCTGATGTCTTTCGTTCGCGGTTGTAATATCGGTGTTGGTAGTAGTACGACGTCTCATCGGGCTGTTCGTCAGTGCGGTTGAGCACCACTCCCAACAGTCGCTCCTTCGGCATTTGCTCCAGCAGCTTGTCAACGGACGAATAGCGAGTTTTACCTGCGCGCACGACCAGCAAACCAGCATCAGCGCGCGAGATCAGAACGTTTGCGTCAGTAAAGATTCCGAGTGGCGGTGCGTCGATGATGATGTAGTCGAACATGCGACGTACTTCAGTCAACAGGCGCGCGTAATTTGGTCCGGAAAGTAACTCGGCCACGTCGTCTCGCGGGCGTCCGCCGGGCAACAGGTAAAGACCGGAAGGCTCAAGACGAACGATTGCATCTTCGAGTTTAATTTGTCCGCCGAGCACTTCCGAGAGTCCGACTTTCGCGTCGATGCCGAGATAGTCAGTGGCGCAGGGACGGCGCAAGTCGCTATCGATCACGAGCGCGCGCACGCCTTCTGTCTGGGCCAACAGCCAGGCGAGGTTGAGCGCCATAAGCGTCTTGCCTTCGGCGACACCCGCGCTGGTAATGACGATGGCACGCATGTCCATGCGCTCGCCGGCCTCGAGGATCCTGGTGCGCAACGAGCGAAACTGCTCGGTGTAAGCGGAACGAGGCTGGCTCACCGCGATCAGGTGAGGCTCGACGCGCGACGGAGATACATCAAAG
>OBKT01000109.1_pt1 | contig 10054 bp, 6 predicted proteins | sample 1519771 | NCBI WGS metagenome assembly OBKT01 (sample SAMN00737777, study PRJEB22531) | soil metagenome | reverse complement strand
GGTGCGAAACCATAACCCGCAAGGCTTCCGATGGTGCTGGGCCGTAGGTGTTTCGGCTTGTCATAATTTTTCAGAAGTTGAACTTCAGTGCGAACTGGATTATCCGTGGATCGAACGTGCTCCCGAGTTGTCCAAAGCTCTCACTGTTTATGTCCTGAGTTTCACCACTGATGAAAAAATTTGTGTGGTTGAGAACGTTGAACATCTCGGCGCGGAATTCTATGTTCATCCGTTCCGTTATTCTGGTTCGTTTGATGAATCCAACATCGAGATTCCAATAACCCGGTCCATCGATGGGAGTCAGCTGGAGAGAGCCGTAAGTACCGGCAGCAGGATTCTGAAAGAAATCCGGATTGGCGCGGCCATCCGGACCTATCAATTGCGGATCCAGGAAGAGCGGGCGACCTGTTGTCGGATGTATGAACACGCCAGTCATGCCGCGCAACTCGTCGAGCGTGAGCGTTGTGTTGACAGTGTTTCGCGCAGAACGACCAGCGCGGTTCACTGTACCGCGGGCCGATACGATTGAGATGGGCCGGCCCGTGCGCGCTTCGAATATGCCGCTCAGTTCCCATCCGCCGAAGAGTTTGCTGACCACTCCGCTCGGTGAATTCAAGAATCTCTTTCCAGGTCCGAACGGCAACGGGTAAATCCCGTTGAATTTGAAGACGTGCCGGATGTCATTCAGGCTTCGTCTCTTATCCAACTCGCCGCGACTCACATCCAACAGTGCCGAGAAGTTTGAGTCGCTGCCCTCAAAGTCGTTGAAGCCCTTGCTCCACGTGTAATTGGTCTGAAAATGGAAACCGTTTCTTAACCTGAAGACCATCTCCGCTTGCAAGGCGTTATAGTTCGAGTAAGAACCGTTACCCAAATAGTCCACGTTTCCGGCGCGAGCGTTGACAGGGAGGAAGAAGCCCGGTGAAAGCGTAGCTCCGTTTACTCCGGGTGTAAGATAGATGTTCCGGTTATTCACATAACGCTGGACTAGTTCACCAACCTGTCCTGTCCTTATTAAGTTGATGATCGCCGAATCCAGTGTTGAGCCGGTCGCGGTCGTGAAGAGACCTCGTCTGCCAACGAGAGGGATGATCGTTAACCTTTGACTGCCCGGCACCGCTGCGTTGAACGCCGGACTCGCTGGAATCGAAGAGTTAGTCGCGTTAAGCGCAGTTGAGAGTTCCAGGTTTCTTTGTGCGCGCTGGAAATCTTCCAGGAATGAGTTCTCGAAGATTCTGACCTGATTGATGTCAATACCACGAAGTTGCTTCACACCATGGTTGCCGACGTAGCGGATACTGGCTACGGCGTTACGCATGAACTCTCGTTCGACGCCTACATTCCACTGTTGCACATAAGGCGTGCGCAGGTCGGGATCAATCGTAAACAGGACTGGATTTTGATTTATCGTTGCCTGGTCAATCAGGGTGCGGGGGATTTTGAATGTCGGTGTAGTTATGGGAACGATTCCTCCGCCCGATACTGTTCCGGTAAGGTTCGATAGCGTTTGTACGGAACTGAGTCCGTCGTTGCCGTCGCTGGCGGAGTTTTCTGCGGCCTGGATCAGACTGTCGATCACGTAGTTGATCGAGTAGCCGCCTTGAATCGCCGTCTTGCCCTCGCCGAACGGATCCCATGAGAAACTGAAACTCGGAGCGAAGTTGTTCCGATCAGGTTTCCAAAGACCGTCGCGTCCGGCACTGTCTATCACGACGTTCGGATCGTACAGTGCTGCCAAGCCGCCAACAGGCAACAGCGCGAGATTGTTCGTCTCCTTTACGGGTGAGTAGTAGTCGTAACGAAGACCAAGTTTTAGTGACAAGTTAGGCCTGACCTTCCAGGTATCACTACCGTAAAGACCTATAGCATTGAAGTTAAAGTTGCGACGTTGTTCGGCGCCTTTGACATAACCAGATGAACCATCGGTAGCGTTGAAGACCTGTGTAGCGCTGGTAAGAGCGCCGGTTAAAAACGCCAGCAGATTGGAAGCGTTAGTGAAATCCGTAGTGCCAATGCCACCGGCGAATTGCGTCGTGTTGGTTGAGCTCAGAGGATTGATGTTGCCGGCGCCGAAGCCAATCGTGTATTGCGGCAAGATACCAGCGAAGCTGAACGGCTCAACTTCCGTGCGACGGAAGTTACCTCCAAATTGAAAAATGTGATCGCTTCTTACCCACGTAGCATTGTCCATTAGCTCATGGACTTTACTGCTGCGGCCGCTTTCCAACGAGTTCTGAACCGGATTGGTTACGGTCGTGCCGATGCTGGGAAATACGAGTTGATTGCCCTCCGGAAACTGCACGTTCGTGAAGAACAGCGACCGCTGGCGATAGAAACCTCCACGCAGTTCGTTGGAGACGCTCTGTGTAGGAGTAAAGGACCACGCCAGTGCCAGGCGTTGCCGTCGCGGACTCTGTCCCTTACCAGGCAAGCCTGGGAAAGGTTCTCCGGTGTTGTTTGTGATCGCGTCGTTTGGAGTTAGAACGTTGTCTTTGCTGTACACGCCCTCAAAACGACTGCGTTGCGATAACTCGTAGTCTATGCGAAAGCCAAAAAGCCGATCGGTGCTTCCTCCCGGACTGTTGAAGCGGAAGGCGCCTGTGTTCACACGGTCACCTGCCGCAGTGATGTCGTTGGGCGTCGGCGTGAGGTTGATTAGACTTTGCATGCGAGGGTCGATAGTTCGTCCGGTGAGGGTGAGAAGGTTGACTGTGCGAAGCTGACCGTTGTCTGCACGCCGGTATGTGAAGTTGCCCAGCCGTGCAGCGCTGGTCAAGACGGTCCTCGTCAGAGCCGCGTGTTCCGCGTCGCGAGTCTCTTCGTAAAACGTGTAGAAGAACAGCTTATTTTTCTGCGTGAACGTTGATCCACCTTCACCGAAGCGCAGGAGCGCAAATGGTCCACCCACGTTGAAGCCAAACTGGTTACGTATGAGCTTCTCTTTAGGAAGTCCTACACGATTGTTGAAGAATGAGTTTGCATCGAACACATCGTTCCGATGGTATTCAAAGAGACTTCCGTGAAATTCGGTCGAGCCACGCGGAGTCACAAGTTTTATCTGCGCGGCTCCGGTTCCATCCGACGCACCGGCGTTTTGACTGATAATGGTGAACTCGCCAACGCCTGAAACGCTTGGTCCAGCTTGCGCGAACAGGCTGCTGCTGGAGTTACCTCTCAAATAAGGTTCCTGCACGTTGATGCCGTCCCAGGTGATGTTGTTGTAACTGCCGCGCATGCCGTTGATTGTGGCATTCCTTGTGCCCGCGATGGTCGCGACGCCAGGTTGAAGAAGGGCCAACTGAACAGGGTTTCTTCCGTTAAGCGGGAGATCATTGATCTGCTTTTCAAGTACAGTCCTCGCGATTTCGCCGCTCTCACTGTTGACTAGCGATTGAGAATCGGTGGCGATCGTGGTCACTGTCTCTGACACACCGCCGGTTTGCAGTTCCAGATGGACAGTAGCTGGAACCCCGACGTTAACTTTGACGCCGCGAGTTTCCGTTCTCTTGAAGCCGTTAGCTTCCGCTACAAGAATGTATTCGCCTGAGCGCACCTCGGTGAAAACAAAAGCTCCTTCATCATTAGTGGTATTGGTAACTTCGCGATTCGTCGCCATATCGATGAGGGTCACACGCGCTCCGGGCACGAATGCACCTCGTTCGTCTTTGACGGTTCCATTAACTGTTGAGACCGTTGTTTGAGCAAAGGCGGTCAAGCCGAACACAAAGACGACGATCAAAAACGCAATCGCCGCGAGCATCGTAGAGCGGTGCATCTGACTCATCTCAACACCTCCAATTTTTCGTTTGTTTTGCTAGTGGAATGCGTGCACAGTGAGTGCGGCTTTATTTGAAAGCAAGGTATGTGCCTGATACCTGGTCAAGAGGAGTGAGATTGATGAGTGTGACTTTATACGCGATCGAAAAATCGATCTGTATCTACTTCCAAATTTCTAAAGATGTTCTTTTGAAGATCCGTTAATCTGTCGAAACGGTCTTTCCGATATTTCGTACACATCTACATAGCTGTGCCTTCAAAAGTCAGCTCGCGCCTGGATGAGGTCAGTACCGTTACGCGGCAGCGTCGGGTGAGTCTCATAAATTTCAAAACGTCCGGGTTATTGATGCACAATGTCGACCCGACGCTACCGCATTACGGTATTAACGGTGTCCAGGAGTGACTTTTGAGGCAAGGCGTCTACACATCTACACATCAAACTTTTACTGTGGAGCTTCGATGAGCGAACGAATAGATGAACAAAATAAACGTGATCGACGGGACTTATTAAACACGACGAGCGAACTCGCAAACGAATTTCTCGATGGCGTCGCTGAACGGCCTGTCGCATGGCCCATTGACTTCGAAAACTTACTCGCTGAACTTAATGGCGCCGGTTTAAAACGTGAGGGCGACGATCCAAACGAAATCGTTGGTCAACTCGCTCGCTTAGCCGAACGTGCGATAGTGGCAAGCGCCGGCCCGCGATACTTTGGTTTCGTAGTGGGCGGTTCGTTTCCGGTCGCCCTGGCAACTGACTGGTTAACGAGTGCCTGGGATCAGAATGGCGCTTTCTATGCTCATTCGCCGCTGGCAGCGGCCGTAGAACAGATCGCCGGCGACTGGCTGATCGATCTGTTTGGACTATCCAAAAACTCGAGCGTCGGATTTGTTACCGGCGGCACAATGGCGAACTTTACCGGCCTTGCAGCAGGACGTCACGCATTGCTGCAAAAGCTTGGGTGGGACGTTGAAAGGCAAGGACTCATTGGCGCGCCGAAGATTACCGTTGTGACGAGTGACGAATCACACGTCTCCGTTTTTGCTTGCCTGCAAATGTTGGGTCTCGGAAGTGAGCAAGTCGTGAGAGTGCCAACGGATGATCAGGGCCGTATGAGCGCAGATCAACTGCGTTCGATTCTCGCGGGTATTGAAACCCCAATTCTCGTTTGCGCGCAGGCAGGGAACGTCAACACCGGCGCTTTCGATCCGATTGCGGAAATCATTTCATTAACTCGTGACCGTCCGAGCTGGTTGCATGTTGATGGTGCGTTTGGACTATGGGCGGCAGTATCTGGATCGCATCGACCTTTGGTCCAGGGAATTGAATCAGCCGACTCAGTTTCTGTCGATTGTCACAAGTGGCTCAACGTGCCCTACGACTGCGGGATTGCGTTTGTGCGCGATGCCACAGCACATCGCGCCGCGATGACTTTGCACGCCTCGTATTATGTGACCGCTCATACTGCTGAACGCGACAACTGTGATTGGGTACCTGAAGCTTCGCGCCGCGCGCGCGGCTTTACGGTCTATGCGGCTTTGCGGTTCCTGGGTCGCAAGGGAATCGAGGAGCTGGTTGATCGTTGTTGCCTGCTTGCACGGCGAATGGCGGATCGTTTAGCGAACCATGAAGGAGTCAGCGTTTTGAACAACGTAGTGCTCAATCAGGTTCTGGTCCGTTTTTCAGATCCGTCAGGAGGCGACAGTGATGAATTCACTGCCGCGGTGATTCGCCGCGTACAGGAAGACGGTACATGTTGGTTGGGTGGTACGACATGGCACGGGATGCGCGCGATGCGAATTTCGATTTCGAATTGGTCCACCACCGAAAGGGACATAGACCTGTCAGCAGATGCAATCCTCCGATGCGCGGCTGGAACTTCGCCGGCGTAGAGTTGAAGATGTGAACCGTTGAGTAGAGGAGCGAAGTTCTCATGGACAATGTGCTTGACCGCTGCCCGATCGTTATCGAAACTCCCGTGGCATGGGGACAAATGGATGCGTTCCGTCACCTCAACAACACTGCTTACTTTCGTTTCTTTGAGAGTGCGCGCATCGCGTATTTCGAGAAGTTAGACCTGCTGGAGTTTATGGAAGCTACAGGAATTGGACCGATCCTCGCGGCTACAAACTGTCGCTTTAAGATCCCTCTGACTTATCCCGATACGGTGTCGGTCGGCTCGCGCGTACCGGAAATACAAAACGATCGCTTCACGATGGAGTACTATGTGGTAAGTCACAAACATCAGCGAGTTGCTGCTGAAGGCACAGGCTTAATAGTTTGTTTCAATTACATGGAAAATAAAAAGACGCCGGTTCCCGGTGAGATAGCACGACGAATCGAAGAGCTCGAGGCTTCAGTTACATAAGCGGTGGCATTAGGTTTGCGCTGCAAATGTTCGGCAGGAAGAAATGTTTGATTTCATTGCAATGAGGAGGTTCTAACCATGCGTAAAGTCTTGTTAACGATCTTTTGTACGCTTTGTTTGATTGCAACGGCTGGTGTTGCTTTCGCTCAGCAAGATCAAACAACCGAGAACAAAGATAAAAGCGCGGCGGAAAAGACCAAGGATAAAGCTGGAGACGTAAAGGATAAGACCGTCAAGGCCGCCAAGAAGACGGGCGAGAAGACAAAGGAAGTCGCAGGAGAGGCTGCTGACAAAGCGGATGATGTCAAGGACAAGACCGTCGACATCACTAAGAAAGGTGTGAACGAAGTTGGTGACAAGGCTGAAGACGCCAAAGACAAGACGGTTGACACCACGAAGAAGGCAGCAAATGAAGCCGGTGACAAAGCCGAAGACGTCAAGGACAAGACGGCCACGGGCGTGAAGGTAACCGCGAAGGGAGCGAAAGCAGTAGGCAGCAAGACTGTGGACGTGGCCGGCGACGTCAAGGACAAGGGCGAGAAGGGTGCAAAGAAATCCGGCAATTGGTTAAGCCGCACCTTCAAAAAGATTTTCTAAGCGCGCGCGGGCGGTATCCCCTTCCTGCTAACGATTTGTCTTTCCGAATTACTCCTCAAGTTCTCTGCGCGAGGCTAGCCTCGCGCAGAGCTCTCAGCAAACGCGGGCAAGCTATAGCAGTAGTTTTACGACTGCGTGAAGATGTTACTGAGAAACGGTCAGAACCTTACCGCTATAGATCACCTTGAATAGCTCAGTCGCCAAGCTGGGGTTTAGGTCTTGAAGCCTTCGATACTGTTCAATCGCTTCGGGTCGCTTGTTCTGTAGCAGATAGATAACTCCGAGATCCATGTGCGCTTCGGCGTACTCCGGCCGGAGGAGTATTGCATGTGTGAAGCAGTCGACTGCTTCTTTGTGCTTGCGCAAGTGGCCATACGCAATTCCCAATCTGTAATGAGCTTCAGAGAGATTCGGCTCAAGCCTAAGCGCCTGTTGACTCGCTTCTGCCGCCTCTTGAAAACGTCGCTGATTAGTGTAGGTGACACTGAGATTCACATAAGGTTGCGCCCAGTCAGGTGCCAGCTTCAGTGCGTGTTGAAGACTTTTCACAGACTCGTCGAACAGCTTTAAGCAGTTATACGAGACACCTAGGCCGCTATACGCCTCGGCCCACTCCGGCTTCAGGCCGATAGCTTCCTTAAACTCCAGGACTGCGTCGGGGTAAAGGCCCATGTTGTTGTACGTTGCGGCCAGAAAATAGTGAGCTTCTGCCAGCTCAGGCTCAAGCTGAATCGCCCTCTTCAGCGTCTCGATCGCTTTCGTATTGTTTCCGGATTTTGAGTAAGTGAAACCAAGCTGCGCGAGCGCGACAGCTTCGGGTGAATCCTGGTGTTCCTTTGGACGGGACTGTCCGAAGGCCAGGTTCATGGTGGTCAGCAATACGACGAGTAAACGTAGCCACGACATAACGACTTCTCCATAGAACGTTTTGAATGTTGTTGCCGGAATTGGCGAGGTCTACAATGACCTCTGGCCCGCAGCAACCGACGCTAGACTGAACCTGAGGAGATGTCTTTAGAGCAGTTGTAGAAATCTCTTAGAAATGGTTTAGAGCTCTTTATTATGAGCGCAAAACGCGTATACGATTTCGGTCCCTTCCGTTTAGACCCAACGGAACGCCGGCTGCTGCGCCACGACCAGCCTGTTGCACTCACACCAAAGTGCTTTGATCTGCTTGTGATACTCGTCGAGAACAGCGGCCACCTGATTTCAAAGGAAGAGTTGCTGGAGCGGTTATGGCCTGACCAGTTCGTTGAGGAGTCGAATCTTTCATTCAACATTTCAACTTTGCGAAAGGCTCTCGGGGAAGCTGGACACGGAGATCATTTCATCGAAACGGTTCCAAAAAAAGGGTTTCGCTTTGTTGCGCACGTCGACCTACGCGAGGATGACCAAATCGATGTGAGTCGTATCCGGCAGGAAACACTGACGTCGACAAACGTCCAACCGGACATTGTTCCCGCCTACTCATCCGCTCCCGCGCGTTTTGGTCCCAAAGTGAGAATCATCGCCGGCATTTTCTGCGCACTCGCGGTTGTAATTATTTGCTATGGCATATGGTTCAGACGAGTTGATGCGCCAACTCGAAATTCTCCTCGTACGATCGCGGTGCTGCCATTCAAGCCTCTGAGCCCTGAGAGTCGAAATGAATCTTTGGAAATGGGAATGGCTGAAGCATTAATTACGAGACTCAGCAATATCAACCAGCTCGTCGTGCGACCGCTAAGCTCCGTGCGGAAGTACGGCGACGTTCAGCAGGATCCCATCAAGGCTGGGCAGGAAGTGGAGGCCGACGCCGTACTAGACGGGAGCATACAAAGAGTCGGCGATCGCATGAGGGTGACTGTGCGGTTGATAGATGTGAGGACTGGCGCAACGATTTTATCCGAGCCGTTTGATGCGCAGTTTAGCGACATCTTCAACCTGCAGGACTCGATTTCCCAGCGGATGACGAAAGCGTTATCTCTGAAGCTGACTGGCGACGAGATCGCACAGTTGACTAAGCACGACACAAACGACGCGGACGCGTACCAACTCGCCTTGCTGGGTGACTATTTTTTAGAGAAGCAAAACGGGGAGAGAAGAGACAACTTGAAAAAGAGTCTCGAGTATTACCAGAAGGCCGTGGAAAAAGACCCAAACTTCGCAAGGGCCTACATCGGAATATCGGAATTCTATATATCCGATGGCGACCCCAAAACTCCCGTGCTGGACCGAGTCGCAAAAGCGAAGGCTGCGGTGTTAAGGGCGCTTGAGTTAGACAACGGTTTAGCCGAGGCGCATATCGCGTTCGCCGAACTTAAGTACCAATATGAGTTTGACTGGACCGGCGCTGGAACAGAATTTGAACGAGCCGTTGAACTCAAGCCGAATGACCCCTATTTTCACCTCGCACATTTTTGGTATCTGATGTGTCAAGAGCGCTTCGATGATGCGAAAAGGGAATTGGACAGAGCGCAGGAACTAACGCCCGGATCTATCCGCCTAAACAAAGCCCAGGGAGTGCTCTTGCTGTTTCGTCGCGAATATGAGAAAGCCATTAGTCACTATCAGAAGATTCGCGAAGTGGACCCAAGCTCAATCCATCGCAACCAGTTCACAATGTCAGTTGCCTATCAGCGCATGGGCTTATATAAGGAAGCGGTCGAAGAGTTTCTGGAAGACGGACGTATCAGAGGATTTTTGGACCCCGAAGAGAGCGACGTACTGCGCAAAGCGTTCAAGCAGTCAGGCTGGCCCGGTTTCGAACGAACGCGAATAGATCTCCTCGAGCAAAAGTCAAAAAAGAAGGATCTGCCACCGACTTTGCTGGCAGGTGTTTACGCATTAGCTAACGAGAAAGATGCTGCTTTTGCCTGGCTTGAAAAGGCCATCGACGCGCGTGACGGCTGGGTAGCTCTAATCAAGGTCCAGCCGGCATATGACAACCTGCGTACTGACCCAAGGTTTTCGAAGTTGCTGGCACGGATGAATCTCACACCATAGGTTACGGATGATCTTCATCTTGACTTTATGAAGCACCTTGTTTCGCTCTTAATTCTGGGATCAATCAGTGTGGGAACAATCGCTCCCGTTCGGGCACAACAGCAACAACAGCCTGAGCCGGACGACGTCGTGCGCATAACGACTAACCTTGTTCAGATCGATGCAGTGGTGACTGACAAGAGCGGGAATCAGATCAAGGATCTGAGCGCAAGCGACTTCCAGGTCTTTCAGGATGGAAAGCCGCAAAAGATTCTTTCAGTCTCTTACATCAACACCGAAGTTCCCAAAGTAACTGCAGAAGCTAAGCGATCGGCCGAAAAGGGCCA
>OBKT01000108.1_pt1 | contig 10073 bp, 5 predicted proteins | sample 1519771 | NCBI WGS metagenome assembly OBKT01 (sample SAMN00737777, study PRJEB22531) | soil metagenome | reverse complement strand
GTGGCGACACCGAATGGGGCGCAGTTAGTGAAGCTGCCGCACACCGAGCCGAAATTGGGATGGTTGAAGATATTGAAGAAATCCGTTCGGAATTGAAGGTTTATTTGCTCGGTAAGATTGAACTGGCGCCGGAACGTCATATCCATCTGGAACAGCGGAAGTCCTCTTAAAGCGTTGCGACCAAGAGAACCCTGTCGAGTAGGTAATCCGTTGACCAGCGGAACAGCAGCGAAGGCACTCCGATTAATTCGTCGACCACCGGGTGCTTTATCGTCATCTATGTAAAGTGGCACGCCCGAGATCAGATCCGGACGAACGACATTGAGTAGCCCGAAAAACGTAGCTCCGGTAGTTATGTTTACGGGAGGCGCAGAATAGGCCTTCACAACGGAATCAATGGACCAACCCTTCAGGAGCGCATTACCAGCGGTTCCCAAATCCCACATCGGCAGCTGATAACTGATCGCACTACTAAACGCATGACGCAAATCAAAATCTGAAGGACCACGATCTTGACGCGGATCGATTCTCGTTACCGAGACGAATGATGACGACTCGCTCGATGCTGTATCCAGGGATTGTGCAAAAGTGTAGTTAGCCAGAGCTTGCAGACCTCGCGATAAGCGTCTGTTGTACTGCACTTGCAACGAGTTGAAATCGGAGGTACCAGCATTCCTGATCACGGAGACAAACAAAAACTGAGGTGACAGCGGAAAAATCTCCTTCCGCAACAACCTGCGACCACGGGCGCCTACATACGAGACGGATAAACTCTGGTTCGTATCCAACGATTGCTCTACCCCAAAACTGTATTGCAACGTGTAGGGCAGTTTGAAATTCGGCTCGAATGCGAGGATGGTTGAATTTGAGGGCACCGGTCCAACAGGCGCAGGTATGGCATCAACCGGGCTCAGCGGAAGCGTTCCACCAAAAACGAGTTTCGTTGTGCTGTACGGAAAGGTTGAGGGTCCAAAAGCGGCGGAACTTTCACCGTTCCCGACATCATAGAAAACGCCGAAGCCACCGCGCACAGTTGTCTCATGGCCCGGCTTTTCTCGCAGGCGATATGCAAAGCCAAGGCGGGGCGCGAAGTTGTTGTATGTCGTTTCGTAGAGCGGAGTGCCCGGCGGTGCTAAAACCGTCGTGGCTGGATCGTCGAATCCGGTAACGGTACGAGGATCATTGCCGTTTTTTTCGTGAGGGGCCGTATTGAGTTCCCATCGCAAACCATAAGTCAGAGTTAGCCGGCGGCCGATCTTCCACATGTCCTGTCCGAACAAGGACAAATTGACGAAGATTGGCTCGCGAGAAAATGATTCGGAGCCGATAACCGCAAAAGCTGACCTGCCCGTTAATATTCCACCGACACCGAAAAAGACATTGTTTTGCGCGTAAGCCCGCGGAGCGATAAGTGGACTCAAACGCCGGTAATCAACGCCAAACTTGAAGCTGTGTGATCCATCTATCAATGAAACATTGTCTACTATGTTTACCTGCCGCTGAAGGTGATCAGCCAATGTTCCGACATTCAGAAGGCCGTTGGGTACCCCAATCGTGAGCACAGTAAATTGAGCATTATCTCTTGATGCGAAGGACGGAAATAACAGTGAGTCGGGAGCGGGTACTGCGCCACCAAAATTATCAAGCTCAGATGTGCTGAGACCTGTTACGCGACTGTGATTAAACCGCCACTCGTTTACTAGTTTCGGCGTGAGGATGAAAGTGCCGCCAATCGTGAGTGTCCGTGTACTCGTAGCATTGGACGTTATCGTGCTAAGAGGTCCGCTTCCGCCCCGTTGGTCCGCTTTGGAAGGCGAATAATTAAAGCGTCCGAAAATTGTCGTCGACTGCTTGATAATCTGATCAAGACGAATGCTGGTTGCATCTAACGACAGTGGATTCGAGTAGCTGGCGGCGAAGGGAGCGAGTAGGGTAACGGGATCCTCAGGACCATTAGGTCGGGGATAAGCGTTTAGAAATGGCCGAACGGAGTCCGGTGCTGCCGCGCGTGCTGACAACGATGGAACAAAAGAAATCGCTGCTTGCGGCTGGCGCAGACGCAATCCTTCGTACGACAGGAAAAAGTGAGTTCTGTTGCGACCGTTGTACCCTAATGGCGAGTTGCCTTCGCCAAACCGTGGCAAGAGAACTGGCCCACCAAGCACTCCGCCGAAATCATGTTGTCGAGTTGCGGGCTTGGGCTGACCAGCGACGTTATTAAACCAATCGTTGGCATCAAACACATCGTTGCGGAAATAATCGAACAGCGTGCCGTGAAAATCATTCGACCCTGAGCGAGTCGCAATGGAAATCTGGCCGCCTGGCATACGTCCGAATTCGGGCGCATAAGTGGATGTCAGCACCTTGAATTCCTGAAGTGCGTCAATGGAAACCAGGTTGTTGGTGCCGCCCGTGGCCGCTGTTGCAGGCAGAGAGCCTGCAGTAAGTTCTCCTGCGATCAACCCACTGCTCACGCCAATATTGGCGCTCACGCCATCCACCATGAAATAGTTCGCATTGGCACGTTGCCCATTGACACTGAACTGACCTGGTTCATTACCTCCGAGTTCAGTAGCAGTCAGCACGACTCCCGGTGTCAGCGTCAGTAAAGGCTGAAAACTTCTGCCGTTGAGGGGCGCATTCTCAATGAATTGCCGGTCAACGACTGTACCTACCTCTGGAGAATCTCTGACGAGTGGCGCATTCTCAACGACGTCAACTGTCGAGCCGGCCAGGCGACCCAATTTCAGTTGAATATCAATTCGGACCTGGCTATTTACGTTGAGAACGATGCCCTGATACTCGGCCGTCTGAAAGCCTTCATGTTCGGCTTTCACGGTGTAGGTATTCGGGGAGAGTGCAGACACGACGAAATTTCCGTCGGCATTAGTCATCGTGCGGCGTTGAAAGCCCTGACTAATATTGATTACCGCGATGTTGACGCCGGGAATTAGTGCACCGTTCTGATCGGTAACGGTGCCGCTGAGCGTAGCCGTCCCGTTTTGCGCGTGAACATCGATGAGAAATGAGTGATTAGTGATTAGGAAAACAAAAAGGCACACAGCGTAAGGCAAAGAACGCGCTCGCATAAATAGCGAACAACAGAATTCTCTAACGTGAGGACAGAGCAGAGTCGTGCGGACTCCGGATGTTCTGGGCATTGGGAGTTTCTCCTATTATTAAGACACGTCCTCTGGGCGCGAAAACATGCCAGGTTTTACTGTCCCTAACTCTTGTCTTTCGCTTCGAGCTGCCCACGACAAAAGTAGAGAATTCATCGATGACGGCTACAGCAAGAAGATCCGAAATCGTTCAAACACAGATCGATCGTCAAGAGTGGATTGCACCATCCACCCGGTGAGGTATTCTGATTGCTTACGTTATTCGCTGCTCGAGGGGCGTCGTGCAACGATGCAGATGCAGATCATTTGCGCTGCATCGTAAGTGTGAAGTCTCAAATACTCTACGAAAACTTACATCTCGTATTCTTTAATCCGCGCAGCCAGCTTTTCTGCGCCAGTTAAGGAGTTCCAGAACTGTCGCGACTTAATGGCCGTTACTGAGCTTTGTGAAGAGATAGTCAGAGCAGTGCGGATGGCGGCGTTATTGGCGAGCGCTAACTTATGTAGTCGCTCGACTGCGCGAGCCAGTTCCAGATCGTTCTGAATCGAAGCCTCTTCCACAAAGGTCATTGTCGAGCCGGGAAAAAAAACCGGCTGGATTTCCGCACGCAGGTGTGCCGTCTGGTCCTCAAAAGCACCAGCGAGCTCACGGAGCATCGCAATCCACTTCACGCGGGCATCCGGAGCAACCGCGCGCATGTCGAAACTCGCAAACCTGCTTACTAACTTCTTAAGTTCAATCGCGTGGAACAATGCGTTGTAAGAATCATTGACTACTCGCGAAGAATATTTAGTGATTGCTTCATCAGTTGCAGCAGCGGGAGACTGTCTCTCAAAGTACGCGCGCAGCTCTTGATCAGCGGCGATACTGTTTGCTGTTTCTTCAGCTTCCTGAATTGAAAGCGGGCTCACACTCGGAGCATGGCGTGTCGCTTCCGCAATGGTGCGGATGTCGATCTTTACGGCGGGGTTGTTGACCACTGGCGCGAGCGCGTGGAGGAACTCGTCCTTGCGCTCCTGCGTGTCCACCACTCCCTCAACGCGCAGTGACCCACCTGCGCTGCGCGTGAGGTTGACTTGCTCATTCCGGTCGGCCTTGGCCCGGTTGAGCAAGTATGCCACGTCGACTTCCAGCTCCAGGGAAGCTACGGGTGGGATCGACGTGCTGGGCGATGGAGGGACTCGGCTAGCGGTGAGGTCCCGAAATGCCCAGTCCTTTTCGGGCCTGCCAGGTTCCCCGGCCCCTCCGGTCAATTCCGGTTCGATCTCGAAGACTTTCGGAGCTACATCTTTCACGGGCACCAACTCAAAACTCGCTTCGACAAACCGGAATTCTCGTAAAACTCCGCCGCGCAACACGAGTAGCGTCTGTTCAATCGGGTGCAGATCAGACTTGCTCAACGTAAGCGTGGCTTTCAATAGTTGACTCGCGCCAATCGTCCTGCCTTTTTCGTAATGCAACACATACGTCGCAGATCTTTCTTCCACTTCCGCGAATCCTGGTTGCTCGATCACAACAGCAAACGATTGAGCCGACGGTTGCAACTGCCAGATGTCATCAAGGTTTAGCAGCAGGTCGTCCGGAGTACTGACAGACGGTTGCGACTGCGGCTTCGAACCGTGGTGATAGACCATCCGCGCGCCATCAGCTCTCTGCCACGTGCCACTAATCAGCGTATTGGACTGGTCGTAAAGTCTTTGCGCCGCAACTCCGCCGCCGCGATTTTCCCAAACCTCGATCTTGTGCTGCGCCACGATCGCTCCCTCAGCACTGCGACGCTCTTCAAGATTTAGGAAACGATGTTTCACCCGGTCAGTCTGCTCATCAGTGCTTTTCTCAGCAATGTCGGCCCTTTGCAGTAAGTCACTTGCGGTAGCCGTTCGAGACAAATTGATCTTGAAGTAGAGGAAACTGCTGACAGCAACCGCAGATATCAACACGATCAACCAGCCCGGTCGTCGCCAGAACTGTTTGTGTTCGCGTGATTGACTCAGTATGCGCACGAGCTGAGCTTCAGCCGTCGTCGAATCAACCAGATCCGAAGCAGGTCTCAATCTGCTCCGTAGAGACGACAGGCGGTAAACCACTCCCTGTTTTACCGTCTTCGTCTTCCCCGAGTCGTCCGGTTCACGGATTACACTAAGAGGTGAGGACAGCACTTTAGGCGCCATTTCTCCGCTGATGTACGTCTCTTGCGGGACAGGATCCTGGTACACCACGTGAAGACTTGGCCCATTCTCATTTCGCAGACAAGCCTCGAGAGCTCTTCCCTCACTGAGCTCGATCCACGCCCACTGTTCACAGTGAGTTTCCACAGGATCCACGGTGAAGAAGAGCATCTGCACACCCTGCTCGCTCGAGACTTCTACAAACTCAACGGGCTCGTCAGCCGCCAGGTTGAGATTCAATTCACTCAAGTCAGAACTGACCTTCAATGAACTCACCGGTGCGCCATTGATTGCGATGCGCAACTCCTGCGGTTTGTGTTCGTGTGTCTCACGCAGACGATTCGCAAACTTCCGCGCGAGGTCGCTTGAACCCCCGCCGGATGCGCCACCACCCGTTGCGTCGGTTGGCGGTTCTTTCGGCTGAGGTGGTTCAGCCTGATAGCGTTGGGCCAATTGCGGAAGACCCAACAAGCTATTCACCGCGTCGAGACAAACATGGCAGCTGACAATGTGAGCCAGCTTCGCAGTGGTGAGCGCATCGCTGCCCTGCAGCTCCGGGCATCCGCGTTGCCGCCGCCGTAAATTTCTTCCAACTCATTTGCCGACAAACAGTCACCACACCGGGAGTTAAAGATCATCTGGCGCAGTTCGAGTGTTAGATCACAGTCAGACCTGAAGTATTTGATCTGCTGTGAGTCTGACGGTCTCGTGTTATTCACAAACCTGAGGCGACCCGGGTCGTCTATAAACAGCTTCGCTTCGCGACGCGCGAGTCCTTGCCACTGGTCCACGCAGTGTCGTGAGCTGTTCAGGATGCTCGCAATCTCAGTCGGAAAGTAGTCATGAAAGAAACGAAGAATGAGAACGCTGCCGGCGCGGGATGATTCTTTGCGCGCACACGCATAAGTGCAGATCTGATGAAGCTCTTCAAACGCCTGCATGCGGCGTGGGGGTTCAATTGTCGTCCAGCCGAGTCGACAAGAGTCGTAGTCGGCAACTGAAAGCGCCGCGTCATGCAGGAGTTGCGCCGAGCGACTCAACCGCGAAACATGCATGTAGCGCAACATCCTTCTAAGATACCCGTCTATATTTTCAATCTCTTCCAGCCTGGTCCGTCCCAAAACGAATTGCACAAACGCATCCTGAACGAGATCCTCTGCCGCATCTCGCTGCTGGTTGGTTAAGCGCATGGCCCACGCGAGCAAACTTTCATATCGCTCGGTGAACAATTGTTCACGCTTCTCATCTGGTTGTGCGGCCACTCGGCGCTGATCCAGCATCACGTCTCTGGGCTTTCTGGATTAGTCCCGTCGGGGCTTTCTGGGAACTTGTCCGTTCAATAGTAGAACCGGGCACGACCTTTGGGTCAGAACGTCTGCTTCTCCCTCACAAAGAAGCCGCGTTCAAATACATGTGTATTTTCGCAGGCCGGATCTCAAACGGAAAAGTTAGCTAAAGGAAAGAAAACAAAGGAATTAACGCCGCCCGTGAGAGAATAGCCCGGCCTTCGCGCCACTCGCAACAGAGAGTTAGCACGTCGATGAGTTAACTTAAATGATTGTGCGGTGATCAGAGTGAGATCCTGGGCCTTGCGACCACCGCTAACTGCTACTTATCCTCCTCATTCGGCGGCGGATGTTAATGCCGTGCCAACAACATGTCAACGTTTTTTCTGATGTGGGGAGACAGTTAGCAAACTAAAAAATCGCTTCCAGGCGACGCCACGTCCTAATCGTCGTTAACGAGTGAGACGGAGCGAAACCGAGACGCTCCGCCTTGATCGCAAGGCCGGCGTAACTGAGCGTGGTTCCGGTTTGTCGTTTTAGTTTAATGAGCGTCTTCGGCAGACACTGATTCGTGCGCACACCCATTCGCCGCATGTGTGCGACAAAATCGCGATCCGGAAACAACAACTCGGCCGCGAAAATCTCTGCACCCACTTCGATACTCTTATTCAAGTTCGATTGATCGCAATACGAGATGCCAAGATCTCGATCGCGAAAGAAGTGTTTTAGCTCGTGGGCCATCGTGAAAACCTTCGGATCCTGCGGCAGACCCTTCGCCACCATCACTGTCGGACCGAGCTCATCATTAATAAAGGCGCCGCGCAGGTTTCGAAACCGGTAAGGCCACTCGTCAACCACAATTCCGTTTTTCGCGTAGATTCGCAGCAAGTCGCCGACGAGAACGCGCGGTGACGAGAGTCCATTTTCGGCGCGCACTTGTCGCGCCAGTTGTCGCAGATCTTCGTAATAACTTTGTGTATTCACTTATGTTTTCCCCCTTTGCGACCGGGCTTAGGTCGAGTTTTTCCTTCGTACATAGTGCGCGCCCGGCGAAATTCCGCGTACTTCCGCAACTCCTCCACATCGGCAGGATGTAACTGCCTGGCCGTGCGTAAGAGCGCCTGGAGATTTTCGTCTTCTTCCGCACCGACTGTGTCTGATGGGAAGAATGAATTGATTGAGACACCGAAGAAACGCGAGATGCGTTCCAGGTCCTTAACGCTGGGCCGGTACGTGCCTGTTTCCCATCTCGAGATGGTGTTTGGTGCAACTTCGAGGTGACTTGCGAGTAAGTCTTGTGAGAGTCCTTCGCCGTGATTGTAACTGACGCGCAGATCCCTGATTCTTGCTGCGATTTGATCCAGCAAATCCATTTGCTATTCCTCTTTTCTCATCCTTTATGAGGACGACATTTAACCAATATCGTTGACAAGGAGGTTGAGGCCACGTATTATACGCCCTCGGCCTAAAAATTCAATGGTGAAGAGTGTTACCTCACATGAATAAATTTCTACTTCGCAAACGAATGTTTCTCGCGTCGGTCTCGAGTGGTACGACTTCTTTCATTCTGGCGGAAGTTGAGTCGAGTCGCGGTGGCGAATACAAATGGGGCCATTACATGTTGACGATTGCTGATTGTCGTCGACGTATTCAACTGGAATTTTTTCTCGGCACCGTGCGAGCGCGGCGAGAGAGTTTGAGAAAGCTCGATCTGTTGCTCAAGGTGCTCGGTTCGTTTCGCAACGCGTTGTTGGCAGAGGCGCAGGCGATCACTGAATACGAGAAGGCTGGAAAGCGCGTCGGTAAAAGTAAGCCACAAAAAGGCACAAAAGGCGCATAAAGAAAAATAGGTCCTATATGACATAGGACCTATTTTGGACTTGCCTGATGATTTCAGGAAGTTGCTGGTACGTGAGCGGCGTCGGGTGTCTCCTCCACCTTTTCCCACTTAACCAGTTTCAGATCCAGAACGAAGATCGCATAGATCACCGGCACGAGCAGCAACGTGATAAAGGTTGCCACGCTGAGTCCACCGATCTGTGCATAACACATCGGCTCCCAGAGTGGACCGCCATGTGAAGCGAGTGGAAACAGTGCGATCACGGTCGCGCCGACCGTAATCATTACTGGTCGAAGTCGCATGATGCCCGCATCCAGCAACGCTTGAATCAACGGCTCACCCTCGGCGTGTTTCTCTTCGATGAAGTCAAACAACACGATGATGTGACTGACGATTACACCGACGAGACTCACAATGCCGAGAAACGCCATGAAACCGAAAGGCTGGCCCATGATCCACAGCGCCGCCAACGCACCCACCATCCCAAACGGAACTGCCGCAAACACGATGAAGGGTTTGATGGCGTTCTTAAACTGAAACACCAGCGCCATGAAGATCAGCAACACCGAAACGGCCAGCACGATAACCAAGTCCCTAAAACTCTTGACCTGGTCTTCTTCTTCGCCACCAATCTCGAGTCGATATCCGGCCGGCATCTCCTTCTGAAGTTCCTTGAGTTTCGGACGCGCCGCTTTCATTACTTCGGAAGCAAGTCGTCCGTCAGACGGCATCGCCGATACGGTAATCGTTCGAAACTGATTGCGCGAACGCATCTTCTCGGTCTGCATTCCGTACTCCAGCGACGCAACCTGCCGCAGGTGAATCTTCTGCGATCCCTTCGAGGAATAGACGTAGAGATTATTCAGATCGCCGAGTTGCGAGCGCTCTTCCATGCGCAGTTTCGCCATGACGGGAATCTGCTTATCACCTTCGCGCAGCGTCGTGACCTGATGACCGGACATCGCCGACTGCGACGCCATCGCGACATCGTAGTTGGTTAACCCGGCATTGTTGGCACGCTCCGAATCGGTTTTGAGACGAACCGCAAAACTCTCCTCGCCCCAATCGTTGCGAACGCGATCCGCGATCGCCGTCTCCTCAAGGATAGCGCTCACACGATCCGAATAATTTCTCAGCATGCCGATATCTTCGCCGCTCAAGCGTATTGCCACCGGCAACCCGACCGCTTTGCCTGACTCGAGTTGTCGCACATCGATGCGCGCGCCCGGCACTCGGTCCGAAAGCGCCTCTTGAAGTTCACCGACCAGGTGCGACGTGTCGTGCTTGTCTTTGACCTGAATGATGATCTGCGCGTAGTTCAACTGCTGTAATTCAGGCGAAAGAGAGAACCAGAATCTTGGACCACCACCGCCGACGAAAGTCGTCAACGACTGCAACACTTCGCGTGGTTTTCCATCCGACTCCGGATGATGTTCACCGTATTTGGCAACCACTTCGCGAATGATCTCTTCCGACTTAGCCGCGGCCTCGCTGGTCGCCGACAACGGCGCATCAGCAGGTAACCAAACATCCACATACGACAAGTACGAAAGATCCTTCGGGAAAAACTGCGTCTTAAGGCGCGCCATAAACACACCGCCGGCGATAAGAAACATGAGCGCGCCGGCCATGACTTTCCAACGGTGTTCGATGGCC
>OBKT01000107.1_pt1 | contig 10153 bp, 5 predicted proteins | sample 1519771 | NCBI WGS metagenome assembly OBKT01 (sample SAMN00737777, study PRJEB22531) | soil metagenome | reverse complement strand
GGTACCGAAACCATCATTGGGCGAGTCGAAACTCCCACACGCAAGCTGATCGAAGCCGCCGCAGACTTCATCTCCGCGCGAATCATTTCGTTGAACACAGTAGTCTCACGAGAAACAGACGGTGAGTTAGTGACTTACGCGCTCTTCGCGGGCGACATTCGCGATGCGTTTCGACGCGCGGCTGAAGTCAGCCGCCAGGTTCACATTCGCTACACGGGCCGGACGTACAAGCGCGTAATCGCGCTACTCGATCCGCATTACGACGAGCTGTGGGTTGGCGGCAAGGCCAGTTACAAACTCGGCGCGATCATCGACGAAGGCGGCGAGTTGATCATCTACGCGCCGCACCTGACGAAACTCTCCGAAACGCACGGCGCGTTGATCGAAAAATACGGTTACGCGCCACTCGAGAGCGTGCGCGACATGTTGGGAGTGTCGCAGGAGCTGCGCGAAAACTTGTGTATCGCGGCCCACCTGGCCCACGTTGCTTATGCGGGAAGATTAGACGATGACGGAAATGTCGTGCCTCGCTATCACATCACGATGGCTACAGGTTTGGATGAGGAAACGTGCCGGCGCGTCAATCTCGGCTACATCGATCATCGCACCTTCGACTACGATTCGCTGCGTGCAGAGTCGGAAACATTGATAGTTGAGAATGCAGGTAGGGATCTTTATCAGGTTTGAGTAGTTTCACGCAAAGGCGCAAAGAAAGACGCAAAGACGCGAGGAAGTCTCCTTTGTGCCTTTGCGTGAAACTTTCTTACGCGACTAAAGCCATTGTCTGCGATTCTATGTATTGGTTCAGTTGCCCACCGGTGAGCGGCGTCGAGAACAGAAATCCTTGTCCGTTTTCACATTCGAGCTTGCGCAGCAGTTTCAACTGGTCTTCAGTCTCCACACCCTCCGCCACCACGTCCATGCCAAGGTTCTGCGCGAGCGCGACGATCGTGCGGACGATCGCGAGGTTCTCTTCGTTCTCCATCATCTGCGTGACGAACGACCGATCGATCTTCAACGTGTCGATCGGGAAACGTTGCAGATAACTCAGACTCGAATAACCAGTTCCGAAGTCGTCGATACTCAACTGCACGCCGAGCTCTCGCAACTGCGTCAGCAGCCCAACCGCAGCTTCGATGTTGTCACTAAACACTGACTCGGTGATCTCCAGCTTCAAACAACGCGGCGGCAGTTGGAATCGCGACAACAAATCGGCGATGTTCTCAACCAGTCCGGGCTGATTAAACTGCTTCACTGATAAATTGACGCTGACGAAGAGCGGCGGCGATGCAGGATACGTTTGCTGCCACTCCTGCGCCTGGCGACACGCCGATTCGAGCACCGTTTGACCAATCGTCAGAATCTGGCCAGTCTCTTCCGCAACCGGAATGAAATCCTTCGGCGGCACGAGTCCAACTTCCGGATGACGCCAGCGCACGAGCGCTTCAAAACCAATTAGCGTGCGATTCTGGAGCGACACGATAGGCTGGTAATCAACAAACAGCTCGTCGCGTTCACACGCGCGTCGCAGATCGGTTTCCATCTTCAAACGGCTCATAATCTCGCCGTGCATGTCGCGTCCAAACACTTCGTAACGCGCCTTGCCGTGAGCTTTCGCCTGGTGCATCGCTGTCTCCGCGTCGCGCAGCATGTCACTATACTCCGAGGCCAGCGCGATGCCGATGCTCAACGTGGTATACACTTCCTGGCCCAACAGGTTGAACGAAATCGAGAGCGCCTGTTGAATGCGCGTCGCTACTGACGAAGCCTCTTCTTCACCGGAAACATCGTCGAGCAGCACTGCGAACTCATCGCCACCGACGCGCGCGAGCACGTCGCCCTGGCGCATGCAGGTCTTCACGCGCTGTGCGATTTGTATCAGCAACTGATCCGCACTCGCATTGCCAAGACTATCGTTAACGAGCTTGAAGCGGTCGACATCGAGCAACAACACCGCGCACTTTCGATCTTTGCGTGCAACGCGATGTTTGAGCAGGTCGTAGAACCGCGCGCGATTCGGCAGCCCGGTCAACGTGTCCTGTGTTAGTTTTTCTTCGGCCTTCTTGCGGTCGCTGATGTCCTGCACCTGGAAGAACAGGCGCTTGTTTCCACTTTCGGAATCTTTCAGCAGCGATACGTGCCACTGCACCCAAACCGTGTGGCCCTGTTCGTGAATGTATCGCTTCTCCTGCTCGTGGCTTTGAATGTAGCCTTCGAGCACGCGTTGAATGTACGACTGCACGTGCCAGAGATCGTCCGGGTGAGTCATTACGTGGAAATTCGTGGCGCGCAGTTCCTGTTCTGAGTAACCGAGCAGTTTGCAGAGCGCTTCGTTCACTTGCAGCCAGCTCCCGTCAACTGAAACCACTGCCATTCCGATCGCGGCGTTGTCGAAAGTCCCACCACTCGCACCGTACGCTTTCGGATTCGCAGAGATGGCGAAGGGAATTGAGTTCGGCGCGAACGTTGATTCCGTTTGTGATTCGTTCTTGTCAGCGGAGCCGAGTTGTTTCTCAGTCCGTTCAGCCGAGCGGCGGCGCTTCATGCGTTTCTGTTCGTACATCGCCTGGTCGGCTTGTTCGAGCAACTCTTCGAAACACGTCATGCGCTCGGGTTCGAGCGTTGCGACACCGATACTGAAAGCGAGTTTGATATCACGCGTTTCGGACGCGTTGTAGGCTTTGAGGTTTTCGTTGAGTCGTGCGATTGCGTCATCTTTACTCGCGTGGAGGTCGGTTACGAGAACTGTAAACTCGTCGCCACCGAGACGCGCGATGATGTCGGAACTGCGGAAACTGCGATTGAGAATCGCAGCGGTGTTGATCAATGCGTTGTCGCCTTCGTTATGACCAAACTCGTCGTTAATTCGTTTCATGCCGTCGAGGTCGATGAAGAGCAGCAGCAGAGTTTCTTTTTGGCGGCGTGCGAAGTCGAAGTAAGGCGCTGCCTGTTTGAGTAGTCCGCGACGGTTGAAGAGCCCGGTCAAGTCGTCTTTCAACGAACTGTTACGAAGTGTTTCTTCGAGTTTCTTACGTTCGGTGATGTCGCGCACGACGTGGACCAGACCGCCACCGTCAACGCTCGAGATCGAGATCTCTAATGGGAAAGTCCCGCCACTGAGTTTTAACCCCATCGCTTCGCCACGCCACGAACCATCGCGCCAGACGGCCGGCATGATCTGTTCTTTAAGACGTTTCAACTCATCTTCGAAGTAAAACATTTCCCAGCTTGCGCCGATCAAGCGTTCGGGATTCGCGTAGCCGAATGTCTTCGCGTAAGCGTCGTTCAAATAACTACAAACACCGTGGTGATCGATGATGGCCATGCCGTCCATCGACGCTTTCATCGCGGCGGCTTGCTGGGCCAGTGAACCGGCGGCGCGCTTGCGCTCGGTGATGTCGCGGGCGACAACTGAAGCGCCGGTGATTGCTTTGCCTTCCACGATCGGACTGATCGTCAGCGAGATGTCGATCGGTGTGCGACCCTTTTTGAGGTGGACCATCTCGTGCTGCGTGACGTTCTCACCACGCGCAACCTTCTCGAACAGGCCAGTCGCCTCGTGGCCGCGTCGATTATCGAAGAGCATCGAGATTTGGGAGCCGAGAGCTTCCTTTGAGGTGTAGCCATAAATACCGCGTGCGCCGCGGTTCCAACTCATAATCACGCCTTCGGTCGTGACGCCGATAATGGCGTCGCGTGATACGTCGACGATGCCCTGGAGACTGGAGAGTTCGTGATGCACGCTCGCGAGTTTTTCGCGCGTGCCTCTCCACTTCTTCCAAACGAAGAAACTGACGATTAGCTGGGCTACGATGACAAGGGTGACGAGTAACATGGCGTTATCAAAGCCGGGGGAGGCTCCCGGCCCTCAACCTTGATAGCCATTCGTGTGCCAGTATTTCTATTTAGAAACTCGGAGGGATCCCTTCGTTTTCGCGGTCAAACTAACCTATTCGCGCCATTGTGACCGGTTAAATTGACCACGGATTTTCGCGGATGAACGCGGATTAAATCCGCGTCCATCCGTGTCCATCCGCGGTTACTTCTTCGCGCGCAAGCAGAAGCCTACGCCGAGTTCGTTATAGTGACCGCTACACGAGTCGCTCACCAGCGCCCGATCCCAGCCCTGAAGCAGGATCGTATAGCCGCACGGTGTTAGACCAGTCGTGCTCAAAGTGAAGGTTCCTGAAACTCCGTTCGTATTTGTTCCGTCGTAACCGATGGAACTGCCGCCGGTGTTCAGAACCACAGGGTTGATTGGTTGTGGAATACCGCCGATGGTGATCGGAAGCATTCGGATCGTGGCGCTGCCAAAGAAGAAATCCGTCACGCTGTAATGACCCGTGATCGTATCGCCGACTACGACGTCGCCGCAGTCTGTGAACGGAGGATCGATCGTGATGGCAAGTTGTGGTCGTTGTACGAAGATACTTCCGCCGCCCGCGGTTAATTCGTTGTGCGGGAAGCCATTGTAAACGTGGATCATCTTGCTTTGCGGCGTGATGGCCACGTAGTTTCCGGCAACGAACTTGAAGCCACGAATCTGAATCGTGTAGTTGCCTTCCGGCAAACTGCCTGCATCGAAGACCGCGAGAGTGCGGGGTTCGACTGCCTGTAGATCAGATTCCATGTAAGTGTAGTAGAGGTCGCCGGGTGCGCCTCCGATTACAGGTGCCAGCGCGGGCGTGGCCGTTTGAGTATGGAACACGCCGCCCACCGGACCAGCCGGCGGATAAAGCTGAATACCGAACGAGTTGAGGAGTTGGAACGCTGGTCCAGCAGGCGGAATGATCCATGCCTGATAGATGATGGGCCTCGTCCCGGGTAACACCGAGCCGTTGACGTGATTGAAGACGTCGACTCTCGGGATGAAGTCACCGGTGACCGTTGGTGAACCACCGAATGGACTGTCGTCACCAACGCAGTCGCCTGCCACCCCAGTCGGATTTGCAAGGCCATCGGCGTTACCAATGCCAATGATCGAAACTCGTCCGATCCGCATCAGTCGCATCAATTCATCGCCCGGAGAGACGTCGAGAATTTGCGGCTGAATGTGGGTGTTGACGACGTTTCCCCACGTCGGAATAAAGTTTGGACCAGTCGGTTCTGTTTGCCATGAGAGGATGGCGCGCAGTGGAACACCAGTCAGATCACTACACAACATTTCCGTCACGTTTGAGATGCGGAACACGGCGTAGCTGATCGGATTCGCCGCGCTCACGGACGCCAGGTCGTAGACTTGTACGCGCGCAGTACCGAGTGACTGCCATGAGCCGCCGACGAATGCAAAGAAGCTGACGTACTCCGTGCTGCCGGAAGTACACAGCCCGCCGGAGAAACCGCTGCTTTGCTTGACCTGGATCACACCTTCGAGCGTGCGTGTTTGTGGGTTGTAGCCCGCGCAGGTGAGTTGTTCGAAAGTGGTGTCGCCTTGAAGAATTTCGATCTGGCCAAGGATGTCGGCCAGGTTCACACCGGCGAGCAAGCCGGCTTTGCTGATGCTCTCCTTGGGTGCTTGTGCAAACGTAGTGGCTTTATTGAGCGTCTTGGTAAGTGAGCTGCTCTGTATCTTCATCGCTTCTTTGAAACCAAAGCGATGCCCCGGAACTTTCGTGTTTGCGTAGAGTGTCTTGAGTTCGGTGAAAGTAAGTTCCTTCGGTTCTTTCGCGGATAATGGTTGGTCCAGGTCGAGATCGAGCTTAGCAGCGATCAACGGTTCGATGGGCAGAATTTTTTCCGCGACGAGGTCTTTCAAAAGAATCAAGAATCGCTTGTGTACCTGAACGCGCGCGTTCAGCACGTTGCCCCAAACGGGAATGAAGTTTGGGTCACCCGCAGTGGGTTCGAGATTCCACGAGAGGATCGCGCGCACGTTGAGAATGTTCTCGGTGGTGCAAAACTTCCGTGGCTCATTAAAGTCTACGGAGACTGCGTAACTGAGCGGCAGTGCTCCAGGAACGTTGTAAACCTGGACGGAGCCCAACCCGAGGTCGTGCCATCCTGAAGCATCCTGGACGAAGAATCGCACATACTCAGTGGTCCCATCGCCGCACGCATCCGAGCCGTAGCCGGAGTGCTGCTTGATATCGATAACGCCTTCGAGACGTCCGCCGCCGAAGAATTCTCCGGGGTAGAGTCCAACACATGTCAGTTGCTCGAACGTAGTATCGCCGCTGATTGCTTTGACGACTTTGCCCAGGTTCGGAAACGTGCCGAAAAAGTTTGGATTGCTGATTAGTAACTTTTTGAAATTCGAACGCTCGTTGGGCACTTTGATCGCAGGAACGTCATCCGCGGCGCCGGCGTCGGCCCGAGCCGGTTTCTTTTTAGGGTCGTTTTCTTTAGCCATAGCTTCTGTTCTCCTTGATGAGGTCATCAGTGGATATTGGGGCTGGATTAGGCGAGTGTTTGAAGGGCACAAGCACTGAGAATTCAGCCGATATGGCCACAAAACGGGGGAAGTTCGACTGGCGGGGAGAAAGTGTGGCGCAATCCCCTGAGTAATATGAGAAATGGTGCGGGTTTTGTTAGCGGTGGCCTCTTAGCTTCGCGCAGCGGGACTCTTGAAATATTTTCGTTGCGAATCACACACAATGCCAGATACCCAACTTAGAGGAGCTACACCATGAGCATCATCGACACCCCATTCAGGACAACATCCAGCATCCCTTGTCTAAAATCGCAAGGTGTGAAAACTGTGATTCGCTATTACAATTTCAGCAACTCATCAACATTCCCGAACAAACGACTCGAGCTTCCCGAGGCAGAAGCGCTGGCCGCAGCTGGATTAGAGACCGCCGTCGTATTCCAGCAACGCCAGAATCGGGCGTCAGACTTTACCGAGTTGAAAGGATTCGCTGCGGGGCGCGAGGCATTTCGGCAGGCGCATCACAACATCGGTCAGCCGAGCGGGTCTGGTATCTATTTCTCAGTCGACTTCGACGCCAGCAACAGTGAAATCAACAGCAATGTCATCCCGTTCTTTCAGGGCGTAAGACGTGCGTTCGAGCAGGAGAGCGGCGGAAATTCGGAATACCGCGTGGGGGTTTACGGATCGGGTTTGGTGAGTTCGAGGCTTACGGATAAACGACTCATCGAACTCGTGTGGTTGGCAATGTCGCGAGGCTTCCGCGGCACACGCGACGCATTGGAGGCGGGTGAATTCAACCTGGCGCAATTGCCGCTGGAGCGGACGCTTTGCGGACTCGGCGTCGACTTCAACGATCCCAATCCAAATCGGCCTGACTTTGGCGCCTTCAAGATTGAAGTGGACGCACCGGTCCCTGTGCCTGTCTAGGGCAGCTTTGTTGCCAGCACATCAATCTTCTCGATCACTGGTGGTTGTGCGAGTAGATCGGAGGCTTTGGCCATTAGTGCTGCTGCCACCCTGCCGTTGAGGTGTGCTGTGCGCCCTGATTCGTCAGGGAACACGTCGAAGATGCCGAAGGTTGATTGGCCCATGCGGATTGCGAACCACGCGGTGGTTTCCGGTTCTTCCTGGACTATCGCCAATCCGCTTTTAAGAAAACTCTCAACCTCGGCTTCTTTGCCGGGTTTGGCCTCGAGACGAACGAGCAATCCTACTGTAACCATGCTTATCTCCAATGTCGGCAGGTTTGGTGCCGGAGGTCGGACTCGAACCGACATGAGGAGTGAACCTCGCCAGATTTTGAGTCTGGTGCGTATACCAATTTCGCCACTCCGGCTTGAAGGGATGCACATAATAAGTCTGTTTCCGGTGTAGCGCAACCGCGTCTCGCTGGTCCTCGTTTTAATCACACCTTAAGACAAATTGCGTTTCGCTCACCCGTCTGGCCCATAGTTAAAGCGTTCTATAACAGCAGTTTACCTGTGGCGTAAAAACATGTTTGCCACAAGGCTTGCAAAACAGCTAGAATGCCTGCGCCAGGTTTTGGCGGGGTTTACCCGAACCCTTACCCACGAAACCTCACGAATTGAGCTCTACTAAACTTAACTTGCCGCCATAACCCTGCCCGTTTCAGGAGAGACCAAATGCCGACAACTGTGTCGCCCCGAATACTGATAGTAGATGACGAAATCGAAATAACCGAGATCCTCGCCGACCTCCTCAGTGAAGAATACGAGTGTACCCGCGCCGGATCCGCCGAAGAGGCGCTGACGCGTTTGCAAGAAGGCGAATTCCAGCTCGTGATCAGCGATATCACCATGCCGGGAATGAGCGGGTTGGACATGATTCCTCACGTCAAGGAACTCTCACCGGATACGGTTGTTGTGATGATCAGCGGTATGCAGACCGTTGAGAGTGCGATCGGTGCTTTGCGACTGGGCGCATTCGATTACCTGATGAAACCGTTCGATCTGCGGCAGGTGGAGGCTGTAGTCAAACGCGCACTCGAATATCACGATCTCGTTGTCGCGAAGCAGCGTTATGAAAATCACCTCGAAGAGTTAGTCGAACAAAGAACTGCCGAACTCGATCGGGCGTTGAATTCTCTCGAAGGTGCTTACCGGTCTACACTCAAAGCATTGACTGCTGCACTCGAAACGCGCGACTCGGAAACTCACGGTCACTCGGAACGCGTGGTTAGTTACAGTTTGCGACTCGGCCGCGAGTATGGGTTGAACAGCGCCGAAATGAAGTCGTTGGAGTTTGGATCGCTGCTGCACGACATCGGCAAGATTGGTGTGCCTGATTCGATCTTACGTAAACCGGCGAAGCTCACGGAAGAAGAGTGGGTTCGGATGCGCGAGCATCCGTTGCACGGGCAACAGATCCTGCGCGGCATTGAGTTTTTGCAGGGCGCATCGCGTGTGGTCGCGCAGCATCACGAAAAGTGGGATGGCACCGGTTATCCGCTCGGTTTGCGTAATGAAGACATCGACATCTGCGCGCGTATCTTTGCAGTGGCGGATGCGTTCGACGCGATTACGAGCGATCGGGTGTATCGTCGCGGCAAGCCTTACGAAGCAGCGTCGCAGGAACTTGATGACTGGGCGGGACGGCAATTTGATCCGAAGGTCGTTGAAGCGTTTCACCGCGTGCCGAAAGAAGATTGGGAAGAATTACATCGATTATCGCTGATGCCGAAGCCGGATCAGTTTGACGTGCGGCAAGTGATGCAGATGATGGAAGCGCGACTCGAGGCGACGGTTAGTTAGAAGAATAGGTCCTATATAACCTATTGGACCTATATTAGTTTTGGACAGAAGGAACGACGTAACCGCGGCGAGCGTGGAGGCTCAAGCCCACTCTTCGTGAGGCGACTTCGATGCGGCGGTATTCACCGGGCGTGGCTTCCGCGAGTGGACGCTTCGGACGATAAGTCACAACGTACTCAGCACCAATTGCGCGCGCCACTTCACTGGCCTCGGCCAACATTTCCTGACTGTTACCCGGCAACATAATTCTTCCGCCAGTTTCATCCGCCACATTCTTCAGCGCCTGCTCACTCTTTCTCACTTGATCCTCGTAAGCTTTGCGCATCCGTTTCATCGCCGGATCGAACCTGAGACGGATGCCGTACGACGGTGAACGCGTCGTGCCCGGCGGTAACGTCGGATCCGTTGCTGTGATTGGATCAGCACTGGGCGGACGCTGGCCGGTAGTTGACGCAGTCTGGTTCTCAGTCTTCTGTTGGACGAACTCGGTGTAACTGATGATGTGAACGGTTGCGCGCGCAGCGATCAGTTTGCGGATTGCTACCTGGCTATCGACCTTACTGCCTGGAGTATCAACGCCGTCAGTGATCATCACGACGTGACGACTTCCTTCCGGGCGTTCGCTGAGTTGCACACTCGCGCTGGCGATTGCCTCAGAGATTCGCGATCGTTTCGTTGAGATGAGTTTGTTCTTTAAAGTGCGAAGGACCATGTTCTTGTCAGTGGTCCATGGTTGCACCATCTCTGTCGTGTTGCCTGACATCATCACGGCCATCGAGACGCCGTCCTGAAGTTGCGCTACTAATTTTGATGCAACTTGCCGCGTCAGGCTTGTGCTCTTTGACGCGCCTCCGAGGCCGCTTGCTTCGCCGCCCGTGTCGAGGATGAACAGGACGTTTGCGGGTATGTGCCGGACGCTGCGGAGTTGCTGAGCGACGCCGTCTTCGAGGACGAGAATGTCGTCGAGTTCGAGTGTCGGCACGCGCAGCGCGGGATTCTTTCCGCCGAGTAC
>OBKT01000106.1_pt1 | contig 10161 bp, 9 predicted proteins | sample 1519771 | NCBI WGS metagenome assembly OBKT01 (sample SAMN00737777, study PRJEB22531) | soil metagenome | reverse complement strand
TAGCTGCGGACTTCTACTATCATCACCAACCTCCAATCTCTTTGAGAGGGACTGTAAACTGAAGTATGAGCGCCAGCAAGAAGGCACTTTCAGGTAACCATGAACGCGTGCGGCCAAATCCAGTCGAAGGCTGCCCGCTAACCGCGGCTTTCGCGGCGATTGGCGGCAAGTGGAAGCTGATCATCATTTACTGGCTCGCAGAGTCGCCGAAACACTTCGCGGCGCTGCGCAAAGCGATGCCCGGCATTTCGCAGAAAGTTCTCACGCAACAACTACGCGAACTCATGAGCGACGGTCTTGTGAACCGCGATCCGAGAGGCGCAGTGCCCGCACCGGTTGTTTACTCGTTGTCAGACTACGGAAGATCAGTGCTGCCGCTGGTTGAAAATGTCAGAAAATGGGGCCGCGCACATCTTTCACGATAGCTTTTTGAGTCGGTCGATCGGCCGTCGTAACGATCTTTTCTTCCTGAGCAAGTCCGCCCACAAGTCACCAACGTCGGCAATGCGTTGGCCCATGCCTCGCAAAGTAAACGTTCTTGGTCCAACTTCACCTCGCTCGAGTTCTTCCCACGTGCAAGGCGCCGAAACGGGCGCGCCGGGCTTTGCGCGCACAGTGTAAGTGGCGGAGTACGTGGCGCTGTAACCGTTGCGTCCGGTGTCCACGAGAATGCGCCCGCCACGATCGACTTTATGAAATTCCTGCGTCAGTTCTTCAGGATGACGATTAACCATCAGCGTTCCAACTGCGTGTGCGAAACGCGCGACCGTTCCGAAGTCCGACTTGCCGTCGAGTGGAACAGCGATGTGAAACCCTTTCGAGCCTGACGTCTTGATCCAACTCGGCAGACCGAGCTCAGCGAGCAAGCCGCGCAGATTCAACGCGGCCGCGCGCAGTGGTTCGAGCTCATCGTCGCGCGAGGGATCAAGATCGAAGATGCAGATGTCAGGGTTGTATAAGTTCGGTGTGCGCGAAGGCCACACGTGAATCGTGATGCTGTTCTGATTCGCGAGCCAGAGTAACGAACGTGTGTCGTTGGCGATTGGATGATGGACCGTGCCATCCTTCTTCGGCACTTCGACACGCTCGAGCCAATCGGGAAAACCCTTCGATACGTCCTTTTGAAAAAAGCCCGGCGAGGCAATGCCGCGATGATAACGCTCCATCGTAACCGGCCGGCGACGCAGGTGCGGCAACATTACGGGCGCGATCATCTCGTAGTACGACGCCAGCTCGCCTTTTGTGATTCCGTCGCCGGGAAACAAGATCTTTTCAGGATGCGTGATCATGAATCTACGACGGCGAGCAGACGTGGATGGCGCAGTTTGCCGTGGCTGGTCCACTCGATGAAACCGACCTTGACGACGATTTTCGGCTCGACCCAATGGGCGCGCAGTCGTGGCAGGCCTTTGGCTTTGGTGAATGGCGGTTTCGGAATTTCGAGTTGGTCCAACCGGGCGCGCAGATCGAGTAGCAGCTTAGTGTCGAATCCAGTTCCGATCTTGCCCGCGAAAACGAAATCGCCGTCTTTGTGATGACCAACGAGCAGCGCGCCGAGTCCGACGCGTTTGCCCTGCGGATCCGTAAAACCTCCAACGATGAAGTTCTCCGACAACTCGCACTTCATCTTCAACCACTGCTTTGAGCGGCGGTGCTCGTAAATCGAACCGCGTCGCTTCGCGATCACGCCTTCCCAGCCTTCTCGCTCCGCGCGTTCCCACGGAGATGGTTCAGCGACCAACGGCACCCGGCGCAGTGGTCCACTGAATGGCAACTGGGCCAACAGCGCCTGGCGTTCTTCGAGCGGGAGCTCCGTCACGTTGCGTCCGTCAATCCACATGATGTCAAACACGTGATATGCCACTCCGCCGTCACGCCACGTGATCTCGCCATCTAAAATCAATTCCTTGTTCGGAAGTCGCTCGATTGCGTGCTGCACTGCGGGAAGGTGCTGCGGCAAGTGATTGCGCGAAAACAACTGCACGTCGTCGCCTTTCTTGTACGCGAGCAGTCGAATGCCATCGAACTTACGTTCGAAGATCCACTCCGGCCCGCTGAACCGCTCCTGCGTCAACGTCGCCGCCATCGGCACGAGCCACTCGGGAAAAGAATTCATATCCACAGATTACGCAGATTGCACAGATCAGTAAATCTGCGTAATCTGCGTGAGCGATGGATACGTCAATCAATCGACGGAATTTTCTGCGCGGCGCGATGCTCACGAGCGCAGCCTTTCTGGCCGCGCGCCGTTCGCTTGCCTTCGATATGAAGCGGCAATTTGCGCCCGTTAAAGTTGCGCGCAATCGAGTCATTCGCGAAGTGGTCGGGTTGAGACCGTATCGTCCCAGCGGTTTCATGGTCGACGCGAAGCGGTTTGGGAACAAACTGCTCGTTCACAACTACGGGCATGGCGGCGGCGGCGTCACACTCTCGTGGGGCACGGCGACACTCGCGGTCGATCTCGCTCGCGACTATTTGATCGCGCACAAATCTCAGCGACCAACACGATTCGCAGTGCTCGGTTGCGGCGTGAGTGGTCTGTCAACTGCGCGACTGTTGCAACGTCGTTATCAGAATGGACCAGGCACGGTAACGATCTACGCGAAAGAGTTGCCGCCGGACACGACGTCGAACATCGCGGGCGCTTCGTGGTCGCCAACCTCTGTTTACGAAACGACGACTGCTAAATTCAACGAACAGTTTCATCAGGCGTGTCGAATTTCGAATCGAGCGTTTCAGTTGCTTGTCGGTGCTGAGTATGGCGTGCGCTGGATTGAGACGTTTGAACTGATGCGGCACGAAGCGGGACTCGGACGCGAGCTACCTGGCGGCAACGATCTTTATCCGCAGATTGAGATTCATCGCGATCCGGACAACTATTTCGGTTTCCCGTTCGTGAAGCAATACACGACGATGCTGATCGAGCCGTCGATTTATCTCAGCGCGCTGTTACGTGATTTCTACATTGCGGGTGGTCGCGTGGTGGTGAAGGAGTTTCGCAGCCGGGAAGAACTCGCGCGACTTCGTGAACCCGTAATCTTCAACTGCACTGGGCTCGGCTCACGCGCTCTCTTTGATGACGAAGAATTGACTCCGGTGCGTGGTCAACTCGAGATACTTCTGCCGCAACCTGAGATCGATTACTGCTACCTGAGCAGCGGTTACATGTTCCCGCGTCGCGACGGAATCATCCTCGGCGGCACATGGGACCATGATGATTGGTCATTGACACCAAATCCAGATCAAGCAGCGGAAATCCTCGACGCGCACATGGAAATCATGAAAGGCCTGGAGCAGGGGCAGAAAGCAGGGGCAGGAGCAGGGGCAGGAGCAGGAGGAGCACGATAAACCCGCCTGCTCCTGCCCACTGCTCCTGCCCACCTGCTCCTGCTCCTTTCTAAGTCTCTACCGGTAAACCTTCGAGTCGCATGATTGTTAACGCGTTTGTCGTTGGACATGGACCGGAACGCAGGCGGTAATCGAAGACCATTCGGCCTTCATGCACTTCCTCACGGAAGTGCTGATTGACAACGCCTTCTATCTCATCAGCTAACTTGATCAACTCGAGATCGTGAGTCGCGACTAAACCGACCGAAGTCCCGTGAGCGAGAGAACGGATATAAGATCGGCTGCCAATCAATCGTTCACGACTATTCGTACCGCGGAAGATCTCGTCGATCAGAAACAGCACCGGCAGCGAATCATCAGCTTCAGTCGCCGCAAGCAAAGCCTGCAACCGTTTCACTTCGGCATAAAAATACGAGAGGCCATCCTGCACTGAATCACTCACCTTGATACAGGTAAAGATCCTGAACAGCGACGTCTGCAAGCCGTCAGCATTCACCGGCGCGCCGGCATAAGCGAGCACGAGATTCACGCCGAGCGTCCTGAGAAACGTGCTCTTCCCCGCCATGTTTGAACCCGTGAGGATCACAATCCTGCGATCATGGTCCAACTCAAAATCGTTGCACACCTTCGACTCCGGCTTCAGCAATGGATGACCTAACTGGCGCGCCACAACTCGCCCGCTCTCAGCAAGCAACTCAGGAAACTCGTAATGCGGATTCAGGTAAGCGAAGTTCGCCAGCGAGTTCAAAGCCTCGAGTTCGTGCCATGCATTCAACCAGCGCGGCAGCAGATCCGCGATCTCTTTCTTCACGAACTCCAGCCGGTACGTGAAAATGAAATCCCACGGCATAACGAGGTGAACCAGGAACGCGAGAACCGGGTTGGTGCGCACTCCGAGCGCCGCAGCAAGCCGGCCCAATCGCTTCACCTCTTGCGATGGTTGTTTGCCTTCCGCAATGAACGGAGCACAAATCCGCGCCAGCCCCGGAGTGCTTTTGTAACTGCGTGATTCAAGATAACCAAACACAACCCGAAAATGCGTCAGCGCTTTTTCCAGTCCCTGCAACTCCTCCCACGCCGTCGCGATGCGCTGTCGATTCAGAATCATCCCGCCGCCATAAATCACAAACGTGATGGGCCAAATCGGCGGGATCAAATGCAGGGTCGCGAGGACGATGCAGATGATGTTCAAAGCTGACAGAATCGAAAGATATATGACTGTCGGCAGCAACGAAGCCTTGTGCTCCTCACGTGCGAGCCAATCGACAAGTATGTTTGAATCCCAACGACTTGGACCACCGCGATGTCCAGTGTAAAGACGCGCAACCGCTGACAGCAGTTGCAGCTTGTCACGAAAGATATAGTGTGCTTTCAACTCGCGGACCAACGCCTGGCGATGTTTGATTAACTCTGCATCAAGCCACGCGTTTGATAGCCACGACTTCAGACGATCACTGCCTTCTCTCGTGACTGCGCAGTCGAGCAAACGAAGTAAAGATCGTTCGCCAGTGATGTCGAGATCAGTTTCAAACGGATGGCCCGCAACCGGAGACGAGGCAGGATCTGCGGGTGGTATTCGCCCCCAATCGAGATGAATGCGTGCGATATGTACCTGTTTGATTTCGATGAGCAGTGAGTTTCGCGTCAGACTGTCGCGCACTCGGTTGTGATAAACGGTAACTACAGAAAACACGATCATCACCAGGGCTGCGATATACCACGCGGTCTTGTTACTCGCCAAATTGCAGAACGCCAGCGCCAGCAACACACCACAGATAAAAATAATTCTTCGCGCGTTCCAATACTTCTGACTAATTGCATTCAGACGAACGGCCCTCCGTCGCAACCGCGCGATCTGTTTATCAAGTTGTTCTAAACGAGTCATGCTCATCTGGTTTTATCCACAGATTACGCAGATTTTTTAATAATCTGTGTAATCTGTGGATGCTAACTACTTCTCAAGCGCACGGCGGTGTGGGACATTCGGAGTCGTGTATGACGGCGGCCGCGTCTCCATGGGCGCGGCCATAGGTCGTGATCAAAACCACTGATCCGATGATAATCGTCGCTGCGATTATCATCCTCAACGTGATGGGTTCGGCGGCGATTAGCCAACCCAAGAACACGGCCACCACAGGATTCACGTAACCATAAGTCGCCGCACTTTCAGGAGTAACGTTGTTCAGTAAAAAACTGTAAGCCGTGAAACCCACGAGCGATCCGAACACAAGCAGGTAGACAAATGCTCCGATCGAGGTCCATGACGCAGCCGCAAGATTCAAATGTTTCAAATCACCCGTCGCTAAAGCGAGCAACATGAGCAAAATACCACCGGCGAGCATCTGCATTCCGGCACCCATCGACGTTGGCCCATCGATCGGATGTCGATTTGAGTAGACTGAGCCGCCAGCCCATGCGAACGATGCGAGCAGCACGACACCCGCGCCAATCAAACTCATCTTCGAGCTACTGCCAATGCCTTGCGCTAATCCATTGCTCACTAGCAACGCGACACCTATCAAACCAATGAAGACGCCGAACAACACCTTCGCGTTTGGTCGCTTGTGAGTCAGCGCCCAGATCAAGACCACTACCCACAAAGGCTCAGTAGCAACAAAAAGTGCGGCGAATCCCGACGACACATATTTCTCGGCCCAGGTGACGCCGCCGTTGCCGCAGAGCAGCAACAGTCCGCCAATGATGAACGCGCGGCGCCAGCTAGTTAATGAGTTCCGAAGCTTCGCCCCTTGCGCAAGCGCGAGTATCAAGAGAATGCCTCCCGCAATCGAAAATCGTGTCGCCGCCATTAAAAATCCCGGCAGCGTTTCGATCGCGAGACGGATCCCCAGATACGTCGAACCCCAGATTATGTAGACTGCGGCGAACGCGAGAATGATGAGCACGCGAGATGGTCGAGTTGTTGGCATGTTTTCCGATTTCCTGCGCAGTGCAAAATGCCACAAAAAAGCACAAAAGGCACAAAAGTAAACTTCTTTACTTTTGCGCCCGTTGTGCTTTCTTGTGGCGTTTTGTCCCTTAAGGGGCTCGTTGGGACTTACTCAGGCCGGTTGCGGTTATTTGGTTTCGGTCGCTGCTGATTGTTGTTTTGCGGCGGCGGTCGCTGATCCTTGCGGTCATTTGTGATGACTTTCGCAGGTTCCTTCGGCGGCCGTTTGTCCTGATCGCGCCGTTGTGCGAAGGCGCCTACAGACACTACGCCGAGCATCGCAATCAACAGGATTTCTCGTAGTAGCTTAATCATTTCGAGCCTTTTCTCCTCATGCCTTCTAGCGCGCAGGAGGGAGAAAGAGTTGCGCCGACCAGAAAACCAGCAAGATAGATGCCAGATGAACGAGGCTGAAAAGTCCAACAATTATAGGTCAAAATCGCACGAATTCGCATTTAGCCGCACCGTATCGTGCAATTAAGGGGCAGGCGCAGTGAGCAGGAGCAGGCTGCTCCTGTGGTCTGCTCCTGCCGCTGGCTGTTTAGCGGCGGATGGTGACGCTCAGCGTGCCGATGTTGCCGCTCGTGTCAAAAGTGCGGAGCGAGATGGTGTGCTCGCCCGGTCCAAGTGAACCAAACTCGACCGTATAAACCTCGTGCCCGCTGTCGGCGATGCCGTCGTCAGGAAATACCGGAATCCAGGCAGCTCCATCCAAACTCGCATCAGCCTTCTTAACCTTCCCGGTCGCATCATCCACCGCAAAAACCACGCGCACCTTGTCTCCAGTGATCTGCGGCTGGCCTATCGGTTTCACCACCGGCGGCGTGTTGTCAATATCAACAGGCTCACTCAATCTCTCGCCTGTTAACTTCTGCCCGGGCGGATTATCAGGCGCGTCGGAGGCGACAACCTTGATGATGTACCGACCATCCGCCAGAGTTGCCCCATCGATGGTGTAGAAGTTATCCCGCAGTTTGTCTTTCAACAGCCGGAAGGTTTGTTCATTGAGCGCGCGATAGTAGATCGCATATTCAAGCGTGTCGCCGTTGCGGTCCTCGGCCTGCCATTGAAATGAGCGCGCGCCGCGCTGGTAGAAGCGTCGCGGCGGCACCTGCGCCACCGGACCAAATACCGACGGATCCAAACCTGACGACTCCACATTTGGATCAACTGCAACTTGCGCCATCTGCTGCAACCCGACACCGATCGGCAACGCTGTGATCGAAAGCACTTCAGGCGCGACATTGCGCGGCAGGTAAGCGACACTTACGTCTTCCACCCACGACGGCGCACTTGGGGAACCCGATGCGCGCACCGTCGCACGCCATTGAATAAAGCGAGCGCGTGGGCTCGAGATCTGATTTCCATCCGGACTGCGATAAGCCGCACTCCAATCGCTCCAAGTGGCATCAGGCCGTTCGCCGTTTCCGCTGCGAGTTTGAATCTCGACGTTGCCAGCACCGCGCCACCAGATGCGTCCCCACGAAGCGGTCAGTTTCGCATCTCGGACCGGGGATTCGAATGTGCCTTCGTTAACCAGCTCGTTACCGAAACGATAGAGTTTTCCCTGGTTACTCGAGGCGGCATAGATCTGATTGTTCCGGACGAGCAACGACGAGATCTGTCCTTCCGGAGACTGCAACAAGAGCGTATCGCGACCGTCGTTCGTGACTGAGTAAATGCGACCTTTATCAGCAGTGCCGATCAGCACACTACCCGCTTCTAATGAAGGAGCGATTGCGAATGCGGTTACTGTCGTCGAACTCCAAACGACGTCTGTAGCGCCATCGGGAAGAATGCGAAACACTGCGCTCCGCGCGTTTGAAACATCGCTGCGGCTGCGCGTTTGTCCCGACTGACCCTGAATCGCAGCGCCACTCTCGTCAACGGCGGTGATCGTTACTGAAGTGCTCGGCGTCGCGCCTTCAGTGGGTTGTGGTGTCGGCGCTGCCGGTGTCGATGGCGTACGCCCGGCTGTCGCCGCATCACTTAGCGCTAACGCATAGATCGATCCGTCAGCGGCAGGTGCGAGGGCGTGGATCTCGCGAAGCTGCGTGTCGAACAGTGCAAATGTCTTCCCTTCCGGTGACACTCGCAGGACCAGGCCACCTGAGTCAGTGCCGGCGATAAGATCTCCCTGCGCTGTTACTGCCAATGAGATCACGTGTGTTTGATTCGTGCTAACCAGCAATGATGATTCCGGGTTAGCGCCCGCCGCGCGAACGCGATAGAGCTTGCCACTATCGCCTGTTCCAACAGCGAGTGAACCATCGTTCATAACCGCGAGTGACCAGATGTACTTATCGCCGGGATCGAAATAAACGTCGGCTTTTCCGTCGGCAGTGATGCGATAGACCTTACCGTCCGGCGATGTGCCGGCGTAGAGCGCTCCGTCACGACCGATCGCGAGCGCGGTCACGTCTAGCTCAGCGGCGTCGTAAAGGAGTGAGCCTGTGCCGGCGGGTGTGATTTTGTAAGTCTTGCCGTCGTGTCCGGTGCCGAGATAGACGTTGCCCTGATTATCGACTGCGCTGGACCAGATGTAAGTCTGCTGCGTGTTAAAAACTTCGTTGAGCTTCGGCGCGAGCATCAGCACGCCCGTGTCACTGATCGAAACTCCGCGCGAATCGCCCTTCAACAGTTCGGTGCGACCGCTCGTTTCCCAAACGATCGGCTGCCCGGCTAGTGCGGGCTGAGCGATAAACGTGAGAACTAAAGTTGTAGTGATAATCAGACTGTAGAGTTGTTTGATGGTCATCTTTGAGTCAGGTTCCTATGTACTTCGCGTATAGCGAGCGGGCGACGGCAATCTCATCGGTGCCGCGAATGATCGAGCGTGCATCCTGAAAAACTGTTAATTCAAAATTTCCGGTTTTGAAACGCAGCAGATACTCATTGAACTTCACTTCACCGGCGCGACGCAGTCTTTCTGCGAGTGATGAAAAGTTGATGCGGGTCGGTTGTGCGGGTGAAATCTGGATCGCGTCACGTCCACACAGAACGGCAGCCCCTTCGGACGCATTCGACAACGTTTGGTAAAGCGCAAGTCCACACGTCTGACAATCTGCACGCGGCGAACCCGTTCCGATCTGTCGCCATTCGTTTCGCCAAACGTCAAACTGCATCAACGAGCCGTGCAGGTCATCCAGTCGTCCAGTAAGCAACTTCAGTGCTTCAGCAACCTGCACTGCCGACACGATGTTTATGATCGGCATAATCACTCCGCCGGTGTCGCACGTCGGAGCACTCGCTGCCGGCGGTGCTTCTTCAAACACACAACGCAGACACGCAGTCTGGTGCGGACGGATTGTCATTGTCACGCCATAAGATCCGACCGCAGCGCCGTAGATCCAGTTTGTCTGGTGCTTCACGCAGGCGTCGTTGATGAGGTAACGAATGGCGAAATTGTCAGTGCCGTCGAGCACGACGTCACAGTCATCGAGCAGTTGCTCGATGTTGGAATGATTGACATCGATGATGTGAGGCTCGATCTCTACTTCGGAATTGATTTGCCGCAGGTGATTCGCGGCGGCAATGACTTTCGGCAGACGCTGTTCGGCATCAGCCTCGATGAACATCGTCTGCCGTTGTAGATTTGAAGGCTCGACAAAATCGCGATCGACTATGCGCAGGTGGCCCACACCCGCACGCGCCAACGATTCAGCATGGGCCGAGCCCAGCGCACCGCAACCGACAATCAGTATTCGCGCGGCAAGCAGCCGTCGCTGTCCTTCCTCGCCAATTCCATTGAAGAGAATCTGTCTGCTGTAACGCTCGTCCACTGCTTGTCAGTATAGCAGTGAACCGATCTGCGAGGGATCTTGGCGCTTAGTACTTTGTACTTTGTGAAGATTGCAGTTCCTTAC
>OBKT01000105.1_pt1 | contig 10184 bp, 8 predicted proteins | sample 1519771 | NCBI WGS metagenome assembly OBKT01 (sample SAMN00737777, study PRJEB22531) | soil metagenome | reverse complement strand
GGCGAAACCGCGAAGATGGCAATGGCAAACGAATCGATTGCAGCAAGGGTTCAGGAATTGGCTGAACGGGTGGCAATCGATCATGGCCTCGAGCTGGTTCACACCGAAGTAGCCGGCCCCGAGAACAAGCCAATTGTTCGTATATTCATTGATAAGCCGAACGGTGTAACCCACGAGGATTGCTCCGACGTGAGCACTCATCTGGGGACGATTCTGGATGTCGAGGATTTCATCCACGCTCCCTATACTTTGGAAGTGTCGTCACCGGGTCTCGAAAGAGGTTTGTACAAGCGGGCTGACTTCGAACGATTCGCGGGCAGCCAGGCAAAGATGAAAACCCGGCAGCCGATTGATGGGCAACGCAATTTCCGGGGGCGTTTGCGGGGAGTCGACGGGAACGACGTGCTTTTTGAAGATCGAACTAACGGGCCGGTGCGTGTTCCTCTGGATTTCATTACTAAGGCGAATTTGGAGGTTGATGTAAGCGAGGAGTTGCGCCGCTCTTAAATAGGAAGAACATGAGTTCATCGATTGCACAAAACATCGAGGCACTTTGCCAGGAACAGGGCATCGACCGCGATCTGGTTATCGAAGCAATGAAGGAAGCCGTCCGCGCGGCGGCCAAAAAACAGTTTCGCTCCGGGGAAGACATTCAGGTGGACTGGAACGCTGAAACAGGCATCGAGCTCTCAGCTTCGAAAGTTGTCGTGGACGAGGTTGAAAACCCCGCAACTGAACTCTCTATCGTAGAAGCACGCGAACTCGCGGGCGACGAAGTCGAACTGGGCGACGCCCTCCTGCTGCCCTTGCCGATGGAAGAACTCGGCCGGATCGCCGCGCAAACGGCCAAGCAGATCCTGTTTCAGAAAGTTCGCGATGCTGTTCGCAGCAATGTTTACGAGCAATACATCGACAAAATCGGCGACCTCGTTAACGGATACGTCAAACGTTTTGAACGCGGTAACATCATCGTCGATCTCGGAAATCTCGAAGCGATCCTGCCACGGTCGCAACAATCGCGTGGCGAGCAGTGGAATCAAGGCGAACGAATTCGCGTAGTCATCAACAACGTGTCAAAGGAATCAAAAGGACCTCAGGTCGAAGTTTCACGAACCTCTCCTGAACTGCTGTTGCGGTTGTTTGAGATGGAAGTGCCCGAGATTTACGACGGCACCGTCGTGATCAAATCGGCCGTACGTGAACCCGGCGAGCGCGCCAAGATCGCCGTGATGTCAAACGAACGTGACGTTGATCCGGTCGGCGCCTGCGTCGGTATGAAAGGTTCACGCGTGCAGGCGATCATTCGCGAGCTTCGCGGTGAGAAGATCGACATCATCGAATGGTCTGACGAGCCTTCAGTTTTTGCCGCGAACGCACTCTCGCCCGCGAAAGTTAACCAGGTCAGAATCACCGACATCGAAAATCGCCAGATGGAGGTCATCGTTAACGAAGACCAACTTTCACTGGCGATCGGTAAGCGCGGTCAGAACGTTCGCCTCGCGACAAAACTCGTGGGCTGGAACATCGACATCCGCAGCGAGGAAGAGATCAAGCGCGAAGTCACCGAGCAGATGGGTGCGCTCATCGCTTCCGGCGAAGCAGTGCCGCTCTCAGTTATTGAAGGTGTCACCGCGCAACAGGCGGAAGCACTCGCCGAACACGGTATTAACGACATCGATGCGCTGGCCCAAACCTCTGTCGACGATCTCGTCGAGTTCCTCGACCTGAGTTTGGACGAAGCAGAAGTCATCCTGAGCGCTGCTCAAGCGGTTGTTGCCATGCGCAATAGAACCTTGAGCGAGTCGGAAGAAGCAGCGACGCCGGAAGAAGCACATGCGGTTTCGGCAGAGTTTGACGAGTCAATCGAAGAAGAAGTGCAACCGTCCCAGGCAATGACCAACGAGGGTTACGACGAAGCAGTTGAAAACGGTGTCCCCTTCACTGCCGAGTCTGAAATCAACGCGTGGGAATCGGCTGATCCGGTTTCGTTGACTGAAGCCGAGCCGTTGCCTGCCGACGAGATCGCATTGCAGGAAGCTGGTCGCGATTTGCGGCCTGACACGATTACGCCATCTCCCGACATAACCTCCTCGGGTGTTGAAGCATTCGAGAACATCGAGGAAGCTGCGGAAGAAGTAATGGCGGAAGACGACTTCGCTTCAGACGGCACTGCCGAAGAAGCAGAGAGATCGACTCTCGCAGTTTCGGAAGAGACTGCATCCAGCGGGAGTGATAACGATGATGAGAACAAGTGATGCAGTCTCTTAGTTACAACACAAAAGCGGTCTGTTTGGGCCGTTTGTGTTGCCCGCTTTGCCCCTACTGTCACGCGCCGAATTTCTGATCGACGCATGAAAGTGGTTGGGCGGCGGTTCCCAATCACTTTTAGGTCGGTAAGACGCTAAGCGTCGAGAAGGAGTGCATGACAGTTTCCTCGAAAGTTCGTATTTACGATCTCGCCAAAGAATTAAAGCTCGACACGAAGCGACTCATCGAAGAGGTGCGTCGTGAAGGCGTCGACGTGAGCGTACCCTCCAACTCGGTCTCCAAAGAGCTGGCCGAGAAGATTCGGAACAAGTACTTCCCGAAGAAGGAAGCGACCATCAAGCGCGCCGTGAAAGTGGTCAAGCGTGCGGTGGTGCCGACGCCGGAAGCGCCGGTTGCGGAAGCTGCTGAGCTGGAAGTTCACGAGCCCGAACCTGAGGCCCCGCTCATCGCTGCTGAGCCGGTCGAAGCGCCCGCGACGACGCCAACGCCTGCTGCGCCAAAGCAACCTGTGACGCGGTTGGTCAGGAAGGTTTTGCCGACGCCGGCAGTACGAGCCGAAGCGCCTGCTCCCGTCGAGGACATGCCTCCGGCGCCAGTTGCTGAAGCGACAGCTCCGGCCGCGGTTGAAGCGCCCGTAGTTGAACCGATTATTAGCGCACCGGAAGTGGTTGCAGCATCGAATGGCGCGGAAGCGAGAGTCACTCCAGCGCCAGCTGCGCCGGTTGCACCACCTTCACGGCAGGTCAGGGTGTTGCGTCCGACGGCGGCCGCTTTAAACGCCGGTATTCGCCCGGGCGAACGCGCTCCGGCGCCGGCGCCGCCACCGCCTGCGATCACGCCGAAGGAACGTGTCGATCGGACGAGTCGAGTCAGAGAACGTCCTTCGCTACCACGCTCGGAACGTCTTGGCACGCCGGGCGAAACCGCGACACCGCAAACTACTTACATTCCACCACCCGATTCCGGTCGTCGTCGTTCGCGACGCAGCAGTCCGCGGGGCGGTCGGAAGATCGAAGGCAAGGCCGGCAGGTTCGACAAGGGCGATTTCATTCCGCCGCCGAAGGCGCTTTCACTCGAAGATCGCATCGCGACGCGACTCGAAATCCCTGGTTCGGGTGAACTGAAATCAGTGCGCCTGATCGAAGGATCGACGGTCAAAGAGTTCGCCGAGAAGCTCGGAATCAAACCAAAAGACGTCGTTAGTCTGCTTCTTCAACGCGGCGTTTTTGCAACCATCAACCAGCCGTTGATGGACGACGTTGCTGCCGATCTCGGCAAACGTTTCGGTTACGACGTCTCCTTCGTGCCGTTTGAAGAGATGGTCGCCGAAGAAGAGTTTGAAGAGCTGATTGCTGCCGATGCCGACGACGTTGAGCTACCGCGTGCGCCTGTGGTCACGGTGATGGGCCACGTCGATCACGGTAAGACATCGTTGCTCGATGGTATCCGCACTACTGACGTCGCCGCGGGCGAAGCAGGCGGCATCACTCAACACATTGGCGCATACAGTGTGCAGGTGCCGAATCCGGACAATCGTGAAGAAACTCGTCGCGTTGTGTTCCTCGACACACCGGGTCACGAAGCGTTCACGATGATGCGTGCACGCGGAGCGAAGGCGACGGACATCGTCGTTCTCGTCGTCGCGGCTGACGATGGTGTGATGCCCCAGACAATCGAAGCGATCGAGCACTCGCGTGCCGCGAACGTTCCGATCATCGTTGCGATCAACAAGATCGATAAGCCCGATGCGAATCCCGATCGCGTCAAACAGGAATTGGCCCAGCAAGGCTTGTCGCCACTCGAGTGGGGCGGCGAGACCGAAATGGTCCAGGTCTCGGCGAAGAAGCGACAGAACCTCGACACGTTACTCGAAACGATCCTGTTGACTTCAGACATTCTGAATCTGCGCGCGAGTCCGACGCGTCTTGCTTCGGGAGTTGTTTTGGAAGCGAAACTCGATCGCGGACGTGGCGCTGTGGCAACGGTGCTGGTCCAACAGGGAACGCTCAAGATTCACGAGCCATTTATCGTTGGTCAGATCTCCGGCAAGGTCCGTGCGATGTTCAACGATCGCGGCGAACCGATCACCGAAGCAGGTCCGGCAACTCCGGTTGAAGTGCTGGGATTGCAGGGCGTGCCGCAAGCGGGCGAGAGTTTCCAGGTCGTGTCTGACATCACGAAGGCCCAGTCGATTTCTCAACATCGACAGATGTTGAGCCGGCAGGCAGCGTTGTTGCAGACGACCAAGCGCGGTATCGAAGCGCTCGGTGAGAGTGAAGTCAAGGAACTGCTGGTCATCATCAAGGCCGACGTTCAGGGTTCGGTCGAAGTGTTGAAGTCGACGCTGCAAAAGCTCTCCACGGATCGAGTGAAGGTAAAAGTCATTCGCTCGGGTGTGGGTGCGATTACCGAGTCGGACGTATTGCTTGGTTCTGCGACGCAGGCTGGCTCGTCGTCTTCGGCGGTGGTGATCATCGGCTTCAACGTGCGACCTGAAGCACGCGCGGCTGATGTCGCGAAGCAGGAGTCAGTCGATATTCGTCTGCACTCGATCATCTACAAGGTCGAAGAAGAGATTCGCGCGGCGATGATCGGTATGCTCGAGGCGATCGAGAAGGAGAGGATCCTCGGCAAGGCTGCTGTCCGCGAAGTGTTTCGCGTTCCGCGCGCGGGTACAGTGGCAGGATGTATGGTCGTCGATGGAACGGTGCGTCGCAATGCGCGTGCGCGCTTGATTCGCGACGGCGTGGTGTCGTGGGAAGGCAACATCGCTTCCCTGCGCCGGTTCAAGGATGACGTTTCGGAAGTACGCGAAGGTTTCGAGTGCGGTATCAGTCTTGAGAACTTCAACGACGTGAAAGTCGGAGACCAGATTGAGGCTTACGTGGTCGAGCGAGTCGCGGCGACAGAGTTGTAGTAAAGGAGCAGGCGGCAGATAACAGGGGCAGACCTGCTCCTGCGTTCTGCTCCTGCAAACTGATATGCATAGGAGTGAGAGGACTGCTGACACTCTCAAAGAAGAGATTGCTCAGATTGTCGGTTACGAGCTGGAAGATCCGAGATTGACATCGGTCACGGTTACCGACGTGCGGCTGTCGGCTGACAAGCGAGCCGCGCGCGTTTACGTAACGGTTAACGGAGACGAAGAGGAGCACAAATCAGCGCTCGCGGCTTTGAAGCACGCTGCGCCGTACGTGCGCAAACAGATCGGACTCGCACTGAACCTTCCGCGCACGCCCGAGATTCATTTCGTGCGTGACCGCGTGGAAGAGGAAGGCGAGCGCGTCGATCAACTGCTACACGAGATCGAGCGCGAATGGGAAAGTAAAGGAAAGGAAAACGAAAGTTAGAGGATGCTTAGTCAAGTAGTCGAGTTGATCGAAGCGAAGCGCCGGTTTGCGATCACCTCCCACATTCGTCCCGATGGTGACAGCTTGGGATCGTCACTTGGTCTTTACTGGTTACTGCGTGCACTCGATAAAGACGTCGAAGTGATCATGCGCGATCCGGTACCACACGCTTACCAGCAACTTCCGGGCGCAAATGATGTACGCGTTACTCCTTCAGTCGATCCTTCTTATAATGCGGTCTTCGTGATCGAGTGTTCTGATATTACGCGCCCCGGTCTTGCCGATCTCGAGAAACAGTTCGTCGTCAATATCGATCATCATTCGACGACTGCGCTCTTCGGTAACATCAACTGGATCGACTCCACGGCATCCGCAGTTGGCGAGATGATCTACAACCTCTGCAAAGCGACCGGTGTGCGCGTCACGAAAGAGATTGCGGAGTGTGTTTACACCGCGCTGATCACCGACACCGGATCGTTTCATTACTCGAACACGACTGAGCGGACGTTCAAAGTCGCTTCGGAACTCGTGCGCACCGGCGTGAAGCCGGCGAAAACGGCTGAAGCCGTGTTTGCGAGTTATCCGTGGAGCCGCATTGAGTTGATGGGCGCCGTGATGTCGACTGCGAGACGAGACGAGAGCGGGCGCGTTGCATGCATGCGGCAGTCAATGGAGATGCAGCAGCAGGCACATGCTTCGGACGAAGATGCGGACGGATTTGTTAACTATCCGTTGACGGTCGGAGAAGTCGAAGCGGTGGCGCTGCTCAAGGAATGCGAGCCCGGCGTTTATCGCACGAGTCTGAGATCGAAAGGCGACGTTAACGTTGCTAAGGTCGCGGAGAAGTTCGGTGGTGGTGGGCATCGGAATGCTGCCGGGTGCACGTTGCGAGGCGCCTGGGAAGACGCTGAAAACATGATCGTCGGGTTGCTGCTCGACGCTGTGAAACGCGCGAACGGCGCGCGCGACATTACGGAAGACGCGCTTAAAGAACCCGAATCCGTTATCTAGTCACAAAGCGGCACAAAAAGCACAAAAACCATATGTGCCTTTTGTGCTTTTTTGTGGCTAAAAGATCGATGTCTACGAAAGAAAAAAAGTACAAATGGCGGCGCGAGGATTACCAGGAAAAAACGCGCGGCCTGTTGATGGTCCATACCGGCAACGGTAAAGGCAAGACAACCTGCGCCCTGGGTTTGATGATGCGCGCCGCCGGACGCGGTCTCAACTGCTGCATGATTCAGTTCATGAAATCGCGCAACGATCGTTACGGCGAACACGTCTCAGCCGAGAAGCTCGGCATTGAAGTCCACACAATGGGCGACGGTTTTACGTGGGACACAAAAAATCCGGAACAGGACATCAAGACCGCACGCGAAACATGGGCGCTCTGTGTTGAAAAGCTGCGGTCCCGCGACTACGACCTGATCGTGTTTGATGAACTCGTTTACGTACTCAGTTACAAGATGTTACCCGTGGACGAAGTGCTTGAAGAGTTTCGCTCGATCCGCGCTGCGCAACCGGCGCTGCACATCGTTGTTACCGGCCGCGACGCCCCTCCGGAACTGATCGAAGCCGCGGATCTCGTGACCGAGATGACTGAAATAAAACATCCATTTACTGCGGGAATTCGCGCGCAACAGGGTATCGAGTTTTGAGCGCGGTCCCTCGTGTGCTAACCTTCCCCGCATTCCTATGGCCTGGTTCAGTAAGAAAAACAAGCGGATAGAAGCGGTACCGCCGGAAGAGCGCGTGGTGAAAACTGAGAATGTTTTCGTCAAATGCGATGGTTGTGAGACACACCTCTTCAAAGGTGAACTCGAAGATGGCATGCAGGTTTGTAAAAACTGCGGCCATCATTTCCGCATCGGCGCGCGTGAGCGCATGCGTTTGCTTTTCGACGACGGCAAGTTTGAGGAACTCGATGCGGAAGTGATCTCGATCGATCCGCTCGAGTTTGTCGACAGCAAACCTTATACGGAGCGATTGGCCCAGGCGAAGAGCGCGTCAGGACTGCCCGAAGCGATCATCAACGCGCGCGGCACCGTCGGCGATCATCCCGTCGTCGCGGGCGCGATGGACATGACGTTCATCGGCGGCTCCATGGGCTCGGCAGTTGGTGAGAAAGTTACCCGACTGATCGAGCGGGCGATCAACGAGCACAGCGCGGTCGTCATCTTCTCGGCCTCCGGCGGCGCGCGCATGCAGGAAGGCACGCTTTCGTTGATGCAGATGGCGAAAATCTCCGCCGCTCTCGCCGCACTCGATGAAGCGCATCTGCCGTTTATCTCCGTGCTGACTGATCCGACCACGGGTGGCGTGACCGCGAGTTTTGCGATGCTCGGTGACGTCATCATCGCAGAGCCGAAAGCGCTCATCGGTTTTGCTGGTCCACGCGTGATCGAGCAGACCATTCGTCAGAAACTTCCAAAAGACTTCCAGCGATCGGAGTTCCTCCTCGACCACGGCATGATCGACGCGATCGTGGATCGGCGCGAGATGCGTGCTTACATCACCAAGCTGCTGGCGTTCATGATGAATCCTGAGATTCACGGCGAGTCAGACATCGAACGCGCCCTTCGCGCCGCGAAGCCACAAAAAAGCACATAAGGCACAAACGGTTTTCTTTTTGAGCCTTTTGTGCTTTTTTGTGTCTATATGAATTTTGAGGCGGCGGTTCAATATCTTCTGAGTCTCGGGCACGAGACGCTCACGATCAAGCTTGGACTCCGCAACACCGAACTGCTTCTCAACGCGCTGGATAATCCAGAACGCTCGTTTAACTCAGTTCAGATCGCGGGCACTAACGGCAAAGGCTCCACCGCGGTGATGCTCGACTCGATCTGCCGCGCGGCGGGAATCAAGTGCGGGCTCTACACTTCGCCTCATCTCGTTTCAATCACTGAGCGCATAAGAATCGCGGGTGTGGAGATCACCCCGGAAGAATTTGCCGCGTGCGTAACGACTGTTCGCGACCTTTCCGCGCAATTCGATGCGTTGCCGACATTTTTTGAACAATTGACAGTCGCCGCGTTGCTCGCATTCAGGAACGCAGGTATCGAGCTCGCGATTCTCGAAACCGGACTTGGCGGACGCCTCGACTCAACCACCGCCGCCAAAGCAAGCATCGTCGCCATAACGCCGATCGCAATGGACCACGAAGAGTATCTCGGTAACACGCTCGAGAGTATCGCGGCTGAGAAGGCAGCGATCATTCGTCCAAACGTGCAGGCAGTCATCGCTAAACAAGACCCCGTCGCTCTTGATGTCTTGTTAAGACGTTGTGAAGAAACCGGAGTCACTCCGATTCTGGCTACCGGCATGCATGGTTACGAACGAGTTCGCCTCGGTCTACGCGGTCGCCACCAAATTGAGAACGCAGCTGTCGCTATTCGAGTCGCTGAGTTATTAAACATTCCAGAATGCGCGATCGTCACTGGCCTTGAGACCGCAACGCATCCCGGACGGCTTGAGCTAATCCCACACCAACCAGCATTCTTAATCGATGGCGCGCATAATCCCGCGGGCGCGAGATCGCTGCGAAACTACCTCGACGAGTTCGCACAACGCCCGCTGACTTTGGTTTTTGGCGCGATGCGTGATAAGCAACTCACGCAAATGGGAGAGATCCTGTTTTCCTGCGCAGACACGCTGATTCTTACTACGATTAAAAATCCGCGGAGTGCTTCGATCGAGACGCTACGAGAAGTCGCCGCGCAATTCGCGCGCGGGAAAGTTTTTACGAGCGAATTGAGTGCGGAAGCGTTGCGCATCGCTGAGGCAGAAACACCTCCTGAAGGTTTGATTTGTATAGCCGGATCGCTTTATCTCGTTGGCGAGTTGCGGCCGTTGATACTGAGCATGAGTTAGGAAAACAAATATGAGTACGCCTGAGAGAGATTTACCGAAGATAATGAGCAGTCAGAAAGTGTTCGATGGTCGCGTATTCACCGTCACTGTCGATACGGTCAGTGAAGGTGAACTCACGTATCAACGCGAAGTGGTCCATCACAACGGCAGCGCTGTTATCGTTCCCGTCTTCGATGACGGCACGGTAGCACTCGTCAAACAGTATCGACATCCCGCTGTGCGTTATCTACTCGAAGTACCGGCCGGAACGCTTGCTAAAGGCGAGCGACCCGATGCCGGCGCTACGCGTGAGTTGAAAGAGGAGCTCGGGCTCGTGGCAGCGCGACTCGAAAAGCTCTCGGAGTTCTTCGTTTCACCTGGCTTTTGTGAAGAGAAAATGTGGGTGTATTTGGCTACTGAGCTTTCCCAAGGCGAGCAGGCACTCGAAGACGACGAGATCCTCGAAGTCGTGCGGCTGTCAATTGCCGATGCGCTCGAGATGATCACGAGCGGCGAGATACAGGACGCGAAGACGATCATCGGCCTGATGCTCGCGGCGCCGCGAGTTGGATCACCGATGCTCGAGATCGACTATCCGGCTGTTTGACCACGAAGTTGACCGTTGCCTGGCAACCCCCTAAACTCGCCTGAGTGTTTACTGAAGAATCTTCGCAACAGTTAACGCCGCTGCCTGAAGACGAGCGCGGCGAGCACGGC
>OBKT01000104.1_pt1 | contig 10211 bp, 8 predicted proteins | sample 1519771 | NCBI WGS metagenome assembly OBKT01 (sample SAMN00737777, study PRJEB22531) | soil metagenome | reverse complement strand
GGGTGGACCCGGCGACACGATGGTGCCGTTGCCGCGTTTCTCGACTTGCGCGGGTATTCCGATCACTGAGCTGCTGCCCAAAGATCAGATCGATGCGATCGTGAAGCGCACCGCGGGTGGCGGCGCGGAGATCGTGGCGCTGTTGAAAACTGGATCGGCTTACTATGCGCCGTCGGCGGCCGCGGTTGAGATGACTGAGTCGATCTTGAAGGACAAGAAGAAGATTCTTCCGTGTGCGGCGTATCTTGAGGGTGAGTACGGGATCAACGGGCTTTACGTTGGTGTGCCGTGCAAACTCGGTGCACGTGGGTTGGAGCAGATCATCGAGATCAATCTGACTGCGGAAGAGAGGATCGCGTTGCAGAAGAGTGCGTCAGCAGTGCAGGAGCTCGTGGATGTTTTAGGAATCTAAGAAAGAAGTTTCACGCAGCGACGCAGCGGCGCAACGAAAGGCCTTCGTTGTGCCGCTGCGTCGCTGCGTGAGAAATGTTTTTGTTAGCCTTTGAGCCAACCGAGCAATCCGTGCAGCACTGTCTCCCGATTCTCTTCGTAGATCGCACGGGTCAGAGGGATATTCATCGGACAAACCTTCACGCAGTTCTGCGCGTTGCCGCAGTTGGTGATTCCATCGTCGCCCATGATCCCTTCCAGCCGATCCCCGCGGTCCATCGCGCCTGATGGATGCATGTTGAATAGACGCACCTGGGCGATCGCCTGTGGTCCAATGTAGTTGTCCCCCTCATACTGCGGGCACGCCTCCAAACAACAACCACAAGTCATACAACGCGAGTACGCATAACGCTCCTGCACGTCGTCCTGGTCCATTCGTGGTCCTGGTCCAAGATCATAAGTGCCATCGAGCTCAACCCAGGCGTGCACGCGTTTCAGGTGATCGAACATCTGCGATCGATCGACGATGAGGTCGCGAATATTCGGAAACTTCGACATCGGTTCGAGCTTGATCGGCTGGTCCAGGTTGTCAACCAGCGCCGAACACGATTGACGCGCACGACCGTTGATGATCATCGTACAAATCCCGCAAACCTGTTCGAGACAGTTCATGTGCCAGACGGGCGGTGTGGTTGGTTCGCCCGCTTTGTTCACGGGGTTTTTCTGAATCTCCATCAGGCACGAAATGATGTTGAGATTCGGTCGATAAGGGATTTCAAACTGTTCCCAGTACTGCGGTGAGTCGGGATTGGCGCGACGGCGAATATGGATCTCGACTGTTTTTGGTTTTGATGACATAAGCTAAAAATATTTCACGCAAAGGCGCAAAGGAAGACGCAAAGGCGCGAAGAAGCGTTTAAACTTTTGCGGTTTCAGTTTTGCCTTTGCTGTAGTCGCGTTTACGCGGCTTGATCAATGAGATGTCGACCGGCTCAAACGAAAAGACCGGACCTTCGCCGGAATACTCCGCGATCGTTGTCTTCAGGAAGTTCTCGTCGTCGCGCTCGGGAAACTCGGGTTTGAAGTGCGCGCCACGCGACTCGTTGCGATTCAACGCGCCGAGCGTAATCACGCGCGCGAGCTCGAGCATGTTTGCGAGATGACGAGCGTGCGGCAGCGCCATCGTGGCCCAAAGATTTGAGTCGTTGATCGAGATTCGTTTGTAGCGATCCATCAACTCGAGCAACTTATTGTCAGTCTCTTTCAGCCTGTCGTTGTAGCGCACGACGGTAACGTTGTCAGTCATCCACTTGCCCATCTCCTGATGCAGGACATACTGATTCTCGTTACCACTCTGTTTGATCAACTTGTCGTTGATCTCCTGTTGAAGTTTCAACTCCTGATCGTAGATACGCGAACCATCCGCGCCGTTGCGTTGCACATTCTTCGCGAACTCGATTGCCGCCGGCGCAGCAATGAAGCCGCCATAGACGCAACTCACGAGCGAGTTTGCGCCGAGACGATTTGCGCCGTGAATGGAATAGTCGCATTCACCGGCCGCAAGCAGTCCCGGAATATTAGTGCGCTGATTGAAGTCGACCCACATACCGCCCATTGAATAGTGGACGCCGGGGAAGATGCGCATCGGCACATGACGCGGATCGTCACCGACAAACATCTCGTAGATCTCGAGAATCGCGCCGAGTTTTCGATCGAGCGTCTCCGCAGGGATGTGCGTCAGGTCGAGATAGACCTGGTTCTGACCACCGATGCCCATACCGTCGAGACACACCTGGAAGATCGCGCGCGTGGCGATGTCGCGCGGAACGAGATTGCCGTACGCCGGATACTGCTCTTCGAGGAAATACAAACGCTCTTTCTCAGGAATCGAAGACGGCGCACGAACGTCACCTTTATTACGCGGCACCCAAACACGTCCGCCTTCGCCGCGCGCTGACTCCGACATCAATCGCAACTTGTCTTCGCCGGGAATGGAAGTCGGGTGAACCTGAATAAACTCGCCATTCGCGTATCGCGCGCCTTGTTGATAACACGCCGACACCGCGCTGCCGGTGCAGACCATCGAGTTAGTCGACTTGCCGAAGATCAAACCTGGACCACCCGTCGCCATGATCACGGCATCGGCGGGAAATGCTTTGAGCTCGAGCGTCTGAAGATCCATCGCAATTAGTCCACGACAAACCTGATGGTCGTCGAGAACGAGCGACATCATTTCCCAGTGTTCAAACTTCCTGACCTTACCCGCGACTTCGAAGCGCCTGACTTGTTCGTCCAACGCGTAGAGAAGTTGTTGACCAGTTGATGCGCCGGCGAATGCAGTGCGGTGATGTTTCGTGCCGCCAAAGCGACGGAAGTCGAGCAGTCCTTCATTCGTACGCGAGAACGGAACGCCCATGCGGTCGAACAAATAGATGATCGACGGCGCCATCTCGCACATCGCTTTCGCGGGCGGTTGGTCGGCGAGAAAGTCGCCGCCGTAGACTGTGTCGTCAAAGTGTTCCCAGGTGGAATCGCCTTCGCCTTTGGTGTTGACGGCGCCGTTGATACCGCCCTGTGCGCAAACCGAGTGCGAGCGCTTCACCGGTACGACTGAAAACAGATCGACAGCATGGCCCGCCTCCGCGATCTTCATAGCGGCCGCAAGACCCGCTAGTCCACCGCCAACAATCGCGATCTTCATTCCGTTACTGGCCATTAATAAATAATCCCTCCTAACAATCCGCCCGGCCGTATGAAAGCAACAGCGGCATTGATCCCGACCAGCAGCAACACTACGCCAAAAGCGATGCACGCATAACCAGTCAAACGTTGCGCGCGCTCACCAATCGTGATGCCCCAATCGACGAGAAACAACCAGAGACCATTCGCGAGGTGCCAGACAGTTGCCGTGATTCCAATCACATAAATGATGAAGATCGGAATCATGCGAAACTCGCGCGCCACGATGTTGAAAGACTCATCGATATGATGGGCCACTGACTGCGTGTTCAATCCGGGAATCATGCCAAAGCGGAAGTTGAGCACGTGAAAAGTAATGAAGAAGAACAGGATGATTCCCGTTATTCTTTGAATCAGATAGAACCAGTTACGCGCGTACGGGTAAGCGAGGTTGTTGGGCCGCGCTTCAACCGTGATGACGAGGCCGTAAATCGCGTGATAGAGCAGTGGGATAAAGATGCCGCCGATCTCAACGAAAAGAATGTACGGGATCGACTGCAAGTCTCTGACTGCGTTATTGAAGTCGGTCGGGCCGGTCAGCGCCTTTGAGTTAGTGTAAAAGTGTTCTAAAAGAAAGATGCCGAGAGGGAAAATACCGGAAAGCTGATGCAGCTTGCGCAAGACGAAGGTCTTGCTCAAACGAATAGCCAAGAATGCACTCCTTTGCGGTTAGGCAGGTTGTTAAAGAGTAGATACACGAGCAGTTCGATTATATTGGGAAGTTGAAGAAATGCAAAACCGCGGATTAGACGGATTTATTTGAACGATGACCACAGATCTTGTGAAGCAGTCTTTATCTGAGATGGCGCGGTTGATTAGAACGCGAGAAGTGTCGCCGGTCGAGGTGGTTGAGGCGCATCTCGAGCAGGTTTCGAGGCTGAATCCGGGGTTGAACGCGATTGTTACGCTTGCGCCGGACGTGTTGGAGCGTGCGAAAGTTGCTGAAGATGGTCCATTGCATGGTGTGCCAGTTACGATCAAGGACACGATCGAGACTGCGGGCTTGTTGACGACGAGCGGCTCAAAACTGCGAGCGGCCTATATCCCGGCGACGGACGCGCCTGCGGTCGCGCGACTCAAAGCCGCGGGTGCGATCATCCTCGGCAAGACTAACGCCGCCGAAATGGCGATGGACTACACGGCGGACAATCCGGTTTTCGGTCGCACAAATCATCCGCTGAATCCGGAGTTAACACCTGGCGGTTCCAGCGGCGGTGAAGCTGTCGCAATCGCGACGTGCATGTCACCGGGCGGACTCGGTAGCGATCTGGCTGGATCCGTGAGAATCCCGGCTCATTTCTGTGGCATCTGTGGTCTCAAACCGACGACGGGCCGCGTACCCGGCGAGGGACAGTTTCCGCCGAGCACTGGTCCATATTCGCTCGGCGCTGTGATTGGTCCAATGGCGCGAAACGTCGCTGACCTGCGTCTACTATTTCACGCTCTTAGCGCGAGCAATCAACAGAACTCAAATCTAAAAGGAACCCGCTTCGCGTGGTACGCGGACGATGGACACGTGCCTGTTACTAAAGAGACCGCGAAGGCAGTCGCAACTGCCGCGGCAGCGCTGATCGATGCGGGACTAGTTGGTGATGAATACGTGGCGCCGTATGTGGATCGTGGGAACGAGTTGTGGCTGAATTTGTTTTCACGCGCGTCAGTGGTCCAACTGCGCAAGTGGTATGAAGGACGCGAGAGCGAAGGCGGCTCGTTCGTGAGTTGGCGTCTCGCAACTGCCGATAACACTCCCGCGCCCACGTTAGACGAGTACATCACCAATTGGATGGAGCGCGATCGTCTGCGCGGAGAATTAATACGCTGGATGGAAACGACCCCGCTTATAATCGCGCCTGTTGGCGCGACACCCGCTTACCCGCATGACACTTTGAAAGTGACAGTGCACGATAAGACGATGGGAACGTTTCGCGCCTTCAGTTATGCACAGGCATTCAACGTTTTTGATCTTCCTGTCGTTACCATTCCAGCCGGCCGATCGAACGATGGCTTGCCGATAGGCGTACAGATTGCCGGCCGCCCGTTTGCGGAAGAGATGGTTTTACAGGCCGCGGAAATAATTGAAAAGGCTATATAATCTGACGTAATCCACGGATAGGAGCCCGTTATGGATCCAATCGCCCCGGTAATCTTTTTTCTCGTCGTCTTTTTTGTCGCTGCGATGCTGGTGATCGCGGTCAAGACGATCCGGATCGTTCCTCAAGCTACCGTCATGCTGGTTGAGCGGCTGGGAAAGTTTCATGAGGTCGCAACCAGCGGACTCAACGTTCTGTGGCCCTTCATCGACAGGCCGCGAGCCGTCTACTGGACCAACACGCGACCTGGTTTGACGTCGATCGATCTCCGCGAACAGTACATCGATCTACCGCCGCAGCCAGTGATTACTCGCGACAACGTGACGATTCATGTTGATTCGGTGGTCTACTGGCAAATAACTGATCCCGTAAAAGCGGTTTACGAAATGAACGATCTGGTTGGCGGCATCGTGCAGTTGACGATCACGGGCATGCGCGCGGTGATGGGAGATATGGACCTCGACCACACGCTCTCACAGCGCGATCAAATCAACTCGAAGTTGCGCATAATTCTCGATGAGGCAACAGACAAGTGGGGAGTGAAAGTTACGCGCGTTGACGTGAAGAACATTAATCCACCGGAAGACGTGCGGATCACGATGGAGAAACAGATGACTGCCGAACGCAATCGTCGCGCGCTCGTGTTGACAGCGGAAGGCGATCGGCAGGCGGCAATCACGCGTGCGGAAGGCGAGAAGCAGGCGGCGGTAACGCGTGCCGAAGGTGAGAAACAGTCGGCGATACTCGCGGCTGAGGGTGCGGCGCAGGCGCGTTTGCGAAACGCGGAAGCGGAGTCGGAAGCGTTGGGTCGAATTGCCGGTGCGCTTCCGGGTGGTGATCCGGGTCATTACTTGATCACGGTGCGTTACATCGAGAGTTTGCGCGACATGACGCGCACGAACAATGCGAAAGTGATCTTCATGCCGGTTGAGACGTCGTCGATGCTTTCGAGTTTGGGTGCGATTAAGGAAGTGTTGTCGCAGACGGGCGAGAACGATGAAAAGCCGCAACAGCCGCCACCGCCCAGGCCGCGCGAGTTGCCGCGGTAGCACGGATCTGCGCGGATTGTTTTACGGATTTGGTAACGGGTGATGAGAGATCGGAGTGTAGCGTGAGCCCTTGCTGCTGAGTTCGCTGCGAAAGACGATTAGTTCTTTTAGTGGGACTGCGATAGGTTCGAACGTCAATTGCAAGTGAGTATCTGCGAGGCGTCTTTCGGGTTTGCGCAGACGTGCGAGTGTTAGATGAGGTTTGTAGGCGCGGTTCTCTTTTTCGAATCCTTCGGCCGCACATTCCGTTTCGAATTGTTGTTGCAGGGCTGAGAGTTGACCTGTGGGATCGCTCACGCCGATCCAGAGGACTTGAGCGCGGCTCGGTCGCGGGAACACGCCCGTGTTTCCGACACCAATCTCAAAATTTGAGAATCGTTCTGTTGTGCGTGTCGCAGCTGTTGAGATTTTCGGTATGCGATCGAGCGCGACGTTGCCGAAGAATTTCAACGTCAGATGAATGTTCTCGACGCGGCTCCAACTCGCTGCTGCGTCAGGAACTTCTTTCCGCAAGCGCGCGATGTGTTCCTGTAATCGCGCGCGCACATCGTCCGGAAGCTCGACGGCACAGAACACGCGCCACTCTTGTTGTGACTTCATGGAGCCGGCTCGAGCACGAGTTTCTCTTTTGAGGCTTTAATCACTGCCGCCTGCGTAAACGGAAACTCACGTGGCGTCACCGCGCGCCAATCTTCAAGCTGATCGCTCCAGTGTGGACTCTTCGGCAACCCTGACTCACCCAGCGCGATTCCTTGTTGCGTCTTGTCCCAATCACTCGTGTCCGCAATCAAACGCATCGACACAGCCGATCCAACGTTGACGGTCGCGCCGATCAACCCACCAGTTCCATTTTGTGGAAACGGCGGCACCGTGAATTGCGCACCGATCAACGGCGCGCCTCCGAGCGGATGTGGGAAACGTGCTTTCGCCATTTCACCCCACGTCCACTTGGTTTCATCTGCGCCAAGACTCTTGGTCAGATTACCAATGGCCTCGTCATAACAAGCGCGCAGCAGATCGGCATAGCTCGAAAACTCTTTTGGTAACCAGGCCGCGGGTTGATCCTTGAGAACGCGATCGAGCGTCGTATCAAAGTTGTTCCATTGATAGTTTCGCACCAGTGTGGGACCGAGCGCGGCAGTGAGAATTTTCGAACGGAACGCGAGCCGCATCTGCGAGACGATCGGCGCGACAGTTGATTCAGCGTTGACACGGCCGTCCCACTTCTCAAACGCATCGAGCGTCGCGCGTAACTTCTCGTCCGCGGGAGTCAACTTTGGTCGCAAGAGTTTGATCGCTTCTTTGGTGAAGAAAACACCGGCGATGGAATAAACATCACCTTGCACACGTCTGAAATCTTCCGCGGAAAGTTTTGGTTTCTCGTTTAAGAGCTCCCAGATACGGCGCGCGCGATAGGGCTGCGCCCAGGAGTGCGTGAGAAAGTACGGGTAGTCAGTTCCGACAATCCGTTGATTAGCCGTGACGATTATTCCCGAAGCCGGATCGTACAGCGTCGGCAACTTCGCGATCGGAATATAACTGGTCCACTCGCCCGCATCGGTGGCGCCGTCGTAGGGCACGCTGCCGTCACCCGACTTACGAATCGGCACGATTCCCGCCGCGTGATAACCGATGTGACCATCGACGTCCGCGTACACGATGTTCTGTGTCGGCGCGGTAAACGATTCGAGCGCGGTGTTGAATTCTTTCCAGTTGCGCGCGCGATTCAGGAAATATGTGGAATCGGCGTTGTTCTTGGTCGGGTCTAATGCGGTCCAGCGCAGTGCATAGCGCTTGCCATCGCCTTCGAAGATGATTGGACCATGACGCGTCACCATTACTTCCTGAGTAACTGTGTCGTATTCGCTGCTGCCGATTCCTTTTCTGACTTTGATCTCTTCGCGACGAATGACCGCATCCTGCCAGCCTGATGGTGTTTGGTATTGCTTCGGATTGTCAGGATTAAACTTCTCGATATACAGATCCTGAACGTCTGGGCCAACATTCGTGAAGCCCCACGCGATGCGATCGTTGTGACCAATAATCACGCCGGGCAGGCCGGCGGCGGCTACGCCGGCGACGCGTACGCCGGGCGCGCTCAGGTTGATCATGTGCCAGATCGACGGCGCTGTCGGTCGCAAGTGGGGATCGTTTGAGAGTAACGGTTTGCCAGTGACGGTTCGCTTTCCGCTAACGACCCAGTTGTTGCTGGCGGCGAGTGCGTCAGTATCGAAGCCGATGCGATTCAGTGCGGCGGCAGCAATCGCCTGGTTATACGCGAGTCTTTCTAAAAACTCGCGAGACGCGGGCTCGGCTCTGAGTTGCGCCGATGCGCCTTTGTTCTGCGTGTCTTTGCCGACGACGAGCACGTCGATCGGCGAGATTTCAGGCAACAGCTCTCCACGTTTCTCGGGAGGTAGAACGGAGAGCGCCTGGCGCATTATGTCTAGACGCCAGGTGTCGGAGAGTGCTTCGAAAAATATTTTGATGACTGCGAGCGAATCGACCGGCGTCCAGGGACGAAAACTGTATTGCAGGATCTGAAACTCCGGCGGCATCGACTTCGGATCGAGTGACGCAGCATAAGCGTTGACGCCTCGCGCGTAAGCTTCCAAAACGGTGCGCGTGCGTGGCGACGCGGCGGCAAGTTCTGCTTCGGCTGCCTGGGTAAAACCGTACGTGCGGTGCAGCTTGTCCTGATCTATGGCGATGTTGTTTGGTCCGACGCCGAGAACTTCCGACAACTCGCCGCGCACGGTGCGACGAAAGAGATCCATTTGCCAGAGACGATCGGCGGCGGTGGCGTAACCCTGAGCGAAGTAGAGGTCCTCATCATTTTGAGCTTCGATGTAAGGAATGCCGCGCTCATCGCGGTAGATCGTGATCTTATCCTTGATACCTTTGATCTGGATCGATTGTTGTTGGCCGAGCGCTGTTGCGCTAAACAGGCAAAGCACGAAAAGTAGAAGGTAGCGTCGCATACGGGATTTTAGCCACAGATGACACGGATTTTACAAACCGATCCGTGTAATCCGTGCTAGAATCCGACTCGCAAATGAGACACCTCATTTATATCCTGGCCCTGCTGATGTGCAGCGTGATCACCGTTGCAGCACAACAGCGACCACTCATCACCGAAGACGTCGACATCATTCCACCGGGATCGATCCGCATCGAAGCGGGCATCGATTTCATGCAGGGTGCGAAGTATTCGGTCTCGGGGATTCGTGGTGATCTGACGCGCGTTGGTGTTATCGGCGTCACTTTTGGCATGAGTCCGAACGTGGAGTTTCAAATCGAAGGCGTGGCTCAGAACTACGTCAGCATCAACTCACGCGGACCTTCAGCGATACCGCTCGACCTGGCACCGGGCGCGAACTCGACTAACGATACTGGCGATTTCACGCTGTCAGCAAAATTCAAACTGCGTAATGAGACGCGCCGTGGTCCATCGCTCGGATTTCGTTTTGGCGTGCAACTTCCCAACTCAAACGAAGCGCGCGGTATCGGTCTCAATTCGACAAATGCCTTCGGGCAGATTTTGGTCGGAAAGAAATTTGGTCCTGATGGACGCTTGAATACGTTCGGTAATCTCGGGATTGCGATTCTCACTGCGCCGACTGAACTCTTCACACAAAACGACGTGCTGACTTACGGACTTGCCGGCATCTTCCGAATCAACAAACAGTTCAGCATCGCGGGCGAAGTTAACGGGCGCGCGAACACGCGACCGGGTAATGGTCCGCTCGGAACGGAGTCGCAGGCAGAAGCGCGACTCGGCATGCAGATCAGGGCGTCTGGGTTGCGTTTCGATTTCGCGGGTATCAAAGGTCTCACCAGCTTCAGTCCTAACTCCGGATTTACGATCGGAGTCACGTACGACACGCCTTCCGTTTTCGCTCCAGTCAAATAGCGCACAAAAGGCACATAAGGCACAAAAGCA
>OBKT01000103.1_pt1 | contig 10229 bp, 6 predicted proteins | sample 1519771 | NCBI WGS metagenome assembly OBKT01 (sample SAMN00737777, study PRJEB22531) | soil metagenome | reverse complement strand
GAGCCAACATTGAGAACGGAATGAAGCCCGACGACGCACGACGGGCGGCGTTGGAAAGTTTCGGTGACTTCGAGCGGGTTAGAGATAACTGTTGTGAAATCCGACGGAGCTTACCCTTCGATTCCACCCGTTTGAGAATGGCGTTGCACATTACCATCGCGGTTCTGGCGGGTCTGGCTGCGCTGTGGGCGGTGAACGTTCCACATCACAGCTTCACAGGTGTCATGCGCCAGTTAATCGCCATCGCTGTTTTGACTTATCTATTCATCGTCGTTCGGCGCGCCCAATCAAAACGGCGTTCAGACAGCGAACATGTGAACGGCATGCTCCCAGCCCCCAGCGAGTTGTTCCGCGCCAACAACAGATTGACGAGTGATATGTCGGACGCGCCCTCCGCTCAAATCACGGCTTTTGATGAACAGGGACGCACACCGGTTGAGCGAGTGTTCAAGTCTTAAACACCGCACTTCTAACTAACTAACTACTGAAAGGGCCGAATATGCTCGTTAGCTTTGCATCTCGGATCGTTACACGTGTGTTTACGTTGCTGCTTATGACCGCGAGTCTGGCAACAAACGTACCCGTATCTGCAACATTGATCGATCAGGCAAAATCGGAAACAGTCAATGACCAGCCATCGAGCCCGCGTTTGCAGGCCCTGCGTGATCGGCTTATCTCAGGTGATCGGATCGCGCTTGATGAGTTCTGGAAGGAAATTAGCAAACAAGGTGCGCCGATAATTGAGCCCGCGGCGGATAGCGATCAAGAGATGCTCGTCACGATGCTTTGGCGAGCCAGGGAAGAGACGAAAAACGTTTTCGTCTTTCGCCTCGGTGACGTGAGTAAGCCGATGGTGCGACTGCTCGACACTGACTTGTGGTACAAAACATTTCGGCTTCAGAAGGGCGCGCGCTTCACCTATCAACTCGCAACAAATCTACCCGAGCCAAAAGAGTGGGGCGGAGTTGACCGCTTCGCGCAAGTCGTACGGAATGACCCATTGAATCCGCTTCAGGACATCGAACGCTGGAACGAATTGAACCCGTATGAAGTGATTTCCTTTTCGGCAGTGGAACTGCCCGGGGCCGAGCCGCAAAGTTGGAGCGTCGTCCATCCGAGAGTTCCTACTGGACAAGTGCGGCGCGACAAATTCACCAGCAAAATTCTGGGCAATGAGCGTCCAATTTGGATTTACACGCCGTACGGCTTTTCGACTAACAAAAAGCCTTACGGTTTGCTGGTTCTTAGTGACGGCGGTCTTTACGTAAACACGGCGCGGGTAGCAACCACTCTCGATAATTTGATTGCAGCGGGCCTGATCCCTCCGCTTGTCGCCGTGATGGTAGATAACCCCGAGCGCATGCCCGAATTGTCCTGCAATCCAACATACGCCGACTTTTTGGCTCAGGACATCGTTCCCTGGGCACGCGCTAACTACCACGCGACCGACCGTCCTGAGCAGACAATTATCGGAGGCTCGAGTCAGGGCGGATTGCAGGCGGCTTTCGTCGGGCTCAAGCATTCAGAGGTGTTCGGCAACGTGCTTTCTCAGTCAGGTGCTTTTGCATGGAAGCCCCAGGGTGAAAAGCAGTGGGAATGGCTTAACCGCCAGTTTGCTGCGAGCCCGCGTTTGCCTTTGCGCTTTTCCTTCGAAGCTGGACTGATGGAAGGGACCTGGTGGTGGCGTCCTTTTGTTCCCACGCCCGTGGTACAGCCTACCATGCTCGCGGCTAACCGCAATTTGAGAGACACGTTGCAGAGTAAAGGATACGCGGTCCACTTCACAGAATTTAACGGAAACCACACTTTGCTTAATTGGCGAGGGACGCTGGCGAGTCACCTGATAGCGCTCGTCGGTATCAAACCGGCGCCGAAGATTTCTGCCGGCAATAAACACGTGGTTACGCCGTCAGCACTTACTCGGAACGCGCTCGCGGCAGCGCAAGTCAAGGTGGCTACCGCGCTGTTGCAACAGTACATCGGCAGATACGAGATCGATCCGAAGTTCGCGCACGACTTTGTTCTCTACGTCAGCGTGAAGGATGGTTCTTTGTGGGTTAAGCCTTCAACCCTGAGTCCGCGCCAGCTCGTGCCGGCGTCCAAGTCGAGATTCTATGACAGCGAGATTCCAGATCTGCGCCTCGACTTCATCAAGGATAATAAAGGCACTGTTACCGGCCTCACTCTAAATAGTGGTCACGCAGACGCGATGTTGAGAAAGATGCCGCCGCCAGTGCCCAGTACCGGCAACACGACTTTCACTTTGCGAGGACACACCGACGCGGAGGCCGTGGCGATCTACGGATCGTTCAACGACTGGATTCAGACTAAGAACTACTGCGCGAGAGAGAATGACGGATGGGTTTGCCGAATTGATTTAACGCCCGGCAAGTACACCTATAAGTTCCTCGTCGATGGTGTAGGTCTAAACGATCCTGCCAACTCCGCCACTGAAGACGACGGGAACGGTAACATGGATTCCGTCATCATCATCAAACCGCGATGAGATACAGCAAAGGAACCTAACTATGCTAATCACAAAAAGTATTCTTTTGATCGCTGTGGCAACAATTGCGGTACCGGGTCTCACTCTCGGCCAGACGGCGCGCACTCAGACGGCTGCACAGGACGCGGCGACGCAAGAAGTTCTGAAAGCCGAGCGAGAACAACGTGAGGCGTACTTGCAAAGGGATATCGCGAAGACCGAACGCCTTGTCGCCGATGAGTTTATTCTCACGAATGGCCGGGACATCGGGAACAAGAAGACTATTATTGGCTTTCTTACATCAAGTGAGCCTGATCCAACTCTTACTCTGACGGCCGAGGACACGCGCGTTACCATCAACGGCGATACTGCGGTTGTGATTGGCCGTCGCGTTGAACGACGCCGCCGCGAAGATAACAATCGTGAAGGCGTCGCTTACGCTCGTTACGTGCGGACCTACATAAAGCGGCAACAGCAGTGGCAACTGCTCGCCGAACATTTGGAGACGATTCCAGCTGAACGCACCGCCGTTAAGATCGATACAAAGGTTTACGACGATTACGTCGGCCAGTATGAGAGTGCGATCTTCGACTTTGACGTAGTGAAAGACGGAGAGCATTTGATGGCGGTGCCCAAGGAAAGAACGACGACGCGGACCAGTCAAGGGCGGCCGCCGGCTGAGTTATTTCCGGAGTCAGAGGCTGAGTTTTTCCTCAAAGGCAGAGATGCGCAGGTCATCTTCATGCGAAATCGAAAAGGAGAAGTCACTCACGCCATCATGCGGATCAATGGCGCCGATATCAGGGCGATGCGAGTCAAATAGACGATGTGATCCTGATACGAGGCTTCAGTAAGTTAACCTCGGCATTGCGCCGAGGCTCGCCGGGTCAAAACAACATGCGCGAGATCCACCGCACCCTTGGAATCACCCTGCGCATGTGGAGCCAACTTTGATTTGACATCGTCCCTCAATGAGTATAAAAGGCGCTCGTCACCGCTTTCGTCCCGGAGCAATGCGGGACTGAAGACCTGATCTCACGTTGACGAGAGTCTCACTCCCACAGAAGAGAGTCTCACTCCCGCCAGCATAAATTAAGAATTCCCGAACGACTGCGTCCGTGCAGGGAATTCCGGTTTGTATTCATGAGGTTGAAACTATGATTCAACCAGCAACTGAGTACTCTACGGAACTGGAATCTAAAGTAAGGTTCTACCTGTCACGCCTCCGAAAGATTGACGCAATTCTTGAAGGGCCCGTTCGAACCTTAGTTTCAATTGCCAACGATGGACTTCCAACTCGCGCTGGCTCGCATTCACCCACCCATGGGCCAGTTTACTTTCCTACCTGGATCTCAGAAACGGTACAACCGGAACGAATCGATCACTTACTGACCCAGGCGTTATGCAGTGGAACATTACAAAGGCTCTGGCGGCTACGCCGAAGATTTCCCTGGCTCGAGAAGCACTTGCAGCGGCTTGAGGGCATTCAGGAATCGATGGTCAAAAGCTTCACACCGCCAAACTCTGCCGAGTTGAATTTCGATGAGTGTATCAACCGACTTAAGAGCCAAACTTTTGGTTGTCTCAATCCTCTCACAGCGTCGCAGGTGTTTCGCGTCTTCCTTGATGCCGGTGAGAATTACGCGCATGCGCCCATGGGGTTCCTGGCTTTCTTTGCCATGGTCTGGCCGTTATATCGGCGATTCCCGGATCCGCTCAACATCGGAGCTGCGATCGAGCCATGGGAACCGACAGCGTACGTTACAGCCAATTGTTTAGTGCCGATAAAAACACTTCAATCAATCTGTAGGCGGCGAGCACAACTTCTCGAGAGGATCTCGCAGAGTCTAAAGATTCTTAAAAAACTCGCACGAGAAAACGATCACCGCCAGCGTTGGCTGTTCAATTGGGAACTCGATGAACTCAGCGCAAATCTCACACGGCTGTCAGAGCTGGCAATCGTCAAACAGGAATTTCTCGACTGTTCGAACTTCGTAGGCAAGCGTTCCGATGAGACAACGATTAACTCCGATAACGAGCAGACCTATCATGACATTCTCGAAAAACTTGAAAAGACTCTTCGCTCGGTTGGCCAAAAATCTCTGCGCGTTCTGGAGAGCGCGGAATCCATGCTGGATGCTATCGAGCGCGAAATCGTTCGACGTTTGGTTGATTTGCGAAGCGAGGAAAAAACGCCGGGCGCGCGGAAGAATGATGATTATCGGTATCTGACAGAAAAATGGGAATTCCGATTTGCACAAGAATATCTCGACGATCCTGACGGCCGTAGTAAGTATTGGAACGATCTTAAGGGAGCAGCCCAGCAGGCCCTCACACTCTGTCGGAACGCAGAAGACAAGCTCAGAATTGGCGCTGATTATTGTCGCGAGGTGGGAAAGAAAAAGAGTATTGACGAGGCACTCACGAAACTCGCGGCCATCAATCACGAAGTGGCGGACTTTTTTGATTCGCCGGTTGAGTATGCCAAACGCTGGTGCCGTAGTGTTGTTGACCGCGAGATCGCTCATGCCAGCGCTAAGAACCTCACTGATTTCGATCCCGCCGAACTGGTAAGCGCCATAGCAGTGGCAGTGCGCTGGGAGTTAATGACTACTTCCTTGCAGGTCTCTGATGCAATAACAAAAGCACTCGACGGCGCACTTCCCGATGGCAGTTGGCGATCAGGTCAGCCCTTCTTTTCTCCGAATCACGTCACTGGAATATGGCCCGTGACGTCTGACATTGTTTGGACGTTGGTAAGCGCCATCGAACAACACCCGGATGTCGACGTAGCCGACGACGTTCTCTTCAAGTATGTCGATTGGCTTGAGCGTACAAAGACAAAGCTTAGACTCGAACCGAGTCGAGCGATGGGTTGGGCGTCCGAGCGTCTGCGCCACCGGCGGAAGATCCATCTCGCGACCACCGCTTACTCAATAAACGCGCTTCTGGAAATCAGGGATCTGATTGAATTTCGCCTGTGGCAATTATGCGAGCAGCGTTTTTCAGTAGTGAGGAATGTAAAAGGACTAAAAGCAATCGATCCAGTAGATCTCGGAGCAATGCACCATTCTCGGCTGCACGGTCATCTGGGTCGGATGGCTCGCAACGCGCAAGACGCCAGAGCACGGAGTGCTATCTACTCGCTGATACTTCATGGCCCACCTGGTTCGTCCAAAACCAGTGTTGCTGAAGCAATCTCGGCTGAGATGTGGAAGGGGCACAGTAGGTGGGGCGCAAAAGAACCGCGGTTGTTACGAATAACTCCGGCGGACTTCACTCGAATGGGTGAAGATCGGCTCGATTCAGAAGCTCGCGTGATCTTTGAATTGCTGCGGCACGTTCGAGCTACGACAATTCTTTTCGATGAAATAGACGACTTGCTGCGGCAGCGTACAACCGACGACTCATATCCGCGGTTTATGGAGTTGGTAGTGCCAGCCATGCTGAATCGCCTGGCAGATCTACGAAGTGCTTGTCCGCGGCAGGAAATCTGTTTTTTATTGGGCACCAATTACATTGAGAGAATAGAACCTGCACTCATTAGAAAGGGCCGGATAGACCTCTGTGTTCCAGTAGTGTATCCGGATCGCGACAGCCGGCTGTCGATGGTGGGCCGGCATATCGAGAACCTACGTGAGGCGCAAAAGGGATCGAAGATAGCGAAAGAAGCCAGGAGTCTTAAAGCGATTACAGACATACTGGCAAAATTTCACCCGAAGCTCGCAAGAGATACCTCGCAGTGGCCATGGCAAACAATCGAATCCACTCTGACCAGCTTAACGAGAGACCTTGAAGAATATTTCAAAGAGCTAAAAGTATCGTCGCCGATAAACCCAGCGGAATACCGACAGTATGTGGAAACGGCACTCGATGAAAATGGGTCGAGCTTCACACGTCTAACATACAGTTCACGGTGGCCGAAGCGTTTCAGCCAGGAGCTATTTAACGAATACCTTTTCCACATGGCATCGAGTTGTGGAAATCGCAAGAGATACGAAGAAGAGATAACAAAGGAACTACCTGCGGTGCTTCATTCAGCCACGGTAACAAAGGCCGAAGAGGAACGATTACTCAAAGATGCTAGTAGAGTCTGGGATAGGAGACTGGGGAAACGCAGTAGCCGCAATCGGAGTACTCGTGCGACTTCGGCTTAAAGACGCTGATTGAATTATTTGACTCACTCCAGACACGGCAGTAGACTTCGCCCGTTCACCTCGCAAGATTATTAACTGCTCAACTCATACGTCACTCCTATGAGCAATACTCAAGTTACATTCGATACAAGTCTTCAAAACGCGAGGAGTGAAAGCAGCCTCGCGATCAATCCGAACAATCCGCTGCAGATCGTCGGTGCATCGAAAAAGTTCAAAAACATACAGACCTATGACTTTACTCTCGCAAGCGCGTTCTCGACCGATGGTGGTCTAAGTTGGAAGGCGTCTGCTGACCTCGCACTGCTTCCCACCTGGACCGGCATCTCGGACCCCGCGGTTACATGGGACGATTCTGGGAACGTATTCCTCGCAGCGCTTCCGTTCAATAACCCACCAGGCGACGTTCGCATCGGCATAGCGATTTACAAATCCACTGACGGCGGTCAAACGTGGAGCCCGCCAAACTTGATCCACACGAGTTCTATGGATGACAAGCAATGGACGGCTGGCGACGGTAATACCGGCAGCCGGTTTCGCGGACGCGTTTATGCTGTTTGGGATGGACCAGGCGGGTTGTGTTTCGCACGCACGTTGAACCACGGAGCGACTTGGATCGGTACTGGAGCATCGCCGGCGGGAAACTCCATCGCCGCATTCTCCTTTTCACCAGAGGTCAATGTCGCCCCTGATGGCACCGTATTCGTCATCTTTCAAGTTGGAAACGAGATCAAGATGGTGAAGTCAACGGACGGCGGGAATAGCTTTAAGGCGACCGCATCTCCTGCTAAAGACATTGGCGCGTTCGGTATCACGACGTTTCCCGGTGGCAAGTTTCGTGTGTTGACGATACCCACCGCCTGTGTTTTCGGGTCTGCGATAATCGTAGCGTGGGCCGATAACCGAGAAGGTCCTTCGAGAATTTATTATGCGATTTCTACCAATGCCGGAACCTCCTGGACCACGCCTCCCTCAGGGCAGCCGTTGCTCAAAGACATCCCCACGAACATGTTTCACTTTCATCCGCAAATGGTCTTTCGACAGGACGGAACCCTGGGGTGTGCTTTCTACGAGTTTGGTCCAAAGCCGGTGACACCAAAGATAGACACGCGCATGGCAATTTCGGCGGATAAAGGCGTGACTTTTCCTCTACTAGGTACTGTTACGGACCAGCCCTGGGATCCGAGTATCGATGCGCCGTTGGCCCATGGTGATCCGAATTTGACATTCATCGGCGAATACTTTGGGTTTGACGCAAACAAAGACAGTTTCTTCCCACTCTGGACAGACACGCGTACTGGAATTCAGGAACTGTGGATGGACATCGTGCCTCGACCGTGGAATAGCGGCAACCTGACCACAGTCAAAAATATTGTATCGGTGGCCGGTCATTTTAGTACTGGCGATCAGCGTCATCTTGTGGTGGTGGGCACTGCGGCGGGAAAGATCCATGAGATCTTCTGGAAACCCGGACAAGTCGGAATCGAGGGTGAGGACGACTTACCGGTCGCATTTGGTAACGGCACGATCGTCTCAGTGGCTTCGATGTATAACAGTGACCAGAACCGTCACCTCGTCATAGTTGGGAAGATCACCGGGAAGGTACACGAGATATTTTGGAAGCCAGACACTGTCGGCATCGAAGGCCATGATGAACTACCGGTATCATTCGCTCCGGGAGCAATCGTTGCCGTCTCTGCCCTCTACGATAAACACCAACAGCGTCACATTGTAATAGTCGCGACGAAAGCCGGGAAGGTGCGCGAGATCTTTTGGAAGGCTGATACGGTCGGGATTGAAGGACAGGATGACTTGCCCGTCGGATTTCCGACTGGCTCCATCGTCGGCGTAAGTGCGTTGTACGATCCTGACCAACGGCGTTACATCGTCGTCGTTGCGCTTAGTTCGGGAAAATTACATGAAATCTTCTGGAAGGCCACAACCGTCGGGATTGAAGGTCATGATGAACTGCCGGTCAGCTTCGGTGCTAATTCAATAGTTGCGATATCGAGTTTTTACGACAACAGTAAACAACGATACGTCGTGGCTGTCGGAACGAAAGATGGGAAGGTGCAGCAGGTATATTGGAGGGCCTTCACCGTCGGGATTGAAGCGCAAGCTACGGTGACTAAGTTGCCCCTTAACTCCATTAAGAGCATCGCAGCGTTTTACAGCGCAAGCGATCGCATTGAGCACATCGTTGTAGGCCTGGCAAGTGGCCGAGTTCGTGAGTTCTGGGTTGAGCCAAATCTCTAAGTCCAAAGATCGACACTCGACCCTCAGTTTCCCCCGACGGCTCGAAGCTGCTCTTCTAAAGCAACGGAAAATCTAGGTGATGAACCTTCACTAACGCCTCATCGCGTAGGAGTGTCAATCAAGTTCCGCACAAATGCGGCGTACTCGTCGCGCATTGGGAGTTCGAGATCGGTTTTCAGAGCGCGCCGCGTGGTGGAGACGGTGTCACCCGTGAGTGGGTTGGTTCCGGTTTTTGGCTGAGGTTGCCAGTAGAGACCGATGCCGCGACGTTGCCACAGAGGCAGGTTATTGAAGTTGATTCCTCTTTGCCACAAAAGTTCATTCTTCTCGGCGACAGAAAGTTTGTTGAGTGCACTGGTGGCTTGTTGGACCGTTTGGCCTTCCTTACGCAGCAGCCAGTAACAATGGGCGTTGAGTGCGTTACGATGCGCGTCCTCGTTGCGCCAGCGAAAGTAATCGACGACCAGATCGACGTTTGGTAGTTCGGAGATGCGACAGTCAAAGCAGGCAAGATTGTTGAGCAGTAACGAGAACTTCGCACTCGCCTCGCCCGCGAGAATCGAGTTGTACTTCCGCGTCTTGCGATCGAACGTCGTGATCGCGGGGTCAAACAGCAACGAAATCTCGTCCGATTGCGTGTAGCCATAGATCGTTTTGAACCCGCAGTTCATCAGGTGAGCCGTGGTTTCGATCATCAGGTCGCGAAACCGCTCGTCATACGGAGCTTCAAACTTATGCACTTCCTTCGTCAGACGCGTGAAGCTGCGACCATCGATCCGAGCCACCATAAATATCGAAGGCAACACTGAGCGATCGTGCGCGGTTTCAAAGACCCGCATTTTCGCATCCAACTCATCAAACTTCATCCGTCCACTCCTGAACCTCAAATCGTCCGTCTGGATCAATCCGCACATAATACAAGTCATCGAAACCCTCGGCGCGTTCTGGGATTTCGAGTTTCTTGTAAGTTCCCAAAACACCTCGATCCGGGATGCGAGCTGAATCCAGCCTGCCACTGTTTCGCGCGAGCGCCGAGCTAATATCGGAACGAAAGTAATAACCGACAACCCGAAATCCCGCAGTCTTTGCGAGGGCAATAAACTCCGCGCGCACCTCCTTCGTGACGTTCGTGTTATCAAGAACAAACCGTTGTTTCGCTTCGAGACAAGCTTGCAAAAGCAAACGAAGGCGATGTTTTGTCTTAAGCATGTCCGAGCTGAGACGGACGTGAGTATGGCAGAATCGCTCCTGGTAAAAGGACGATTTTCCGGCGCCTTGAATTCCGATAAAGACTACGGCTTCCATTTAATTCGGATGAAGCTAAAAGAGGCGGG
>OBKT01000102.1_pt1 | contig 10253 bp, 10 predicted proteins | sample 1519771 | NCBI WGS metagenome assembly OBKT01 (sample SAMN00737777, study PRJEB22531) | soil metagenome | reverse complement strand
TTCACCCGTGGCGCTAATCTGCGGTTCACGCGAAATGATCGATCAAACCCGCGAGCGTCTCTCGAAGATGGGCTTCAAACCCGAAGAAATCCTCACGAATTATTAGTCAAGTTTTGAAGAACGTTGCAGCTTTGACGATCGTGGTGTTGCAGTAACGTTGAATCGCCTTGAAGTCGGCCCAGTTTTCGGTGACAACTTGTGCTTTCCACCGCCGCGCGCTCACGGCGATCAGCGCGTCGAGTGCCAGACGTTGGGAAATTCCTGGAGGCAAGCGCCTTAGTTTTCCTTTTTGTAGAAGCTTGCGTGAGTGGGTCAACAGATACAGGATTTTCGCTGCGAGAAGCCAATCCTGGACGGTAGGTACGATTAGCAAATTGCGCTTTTGATAATGCCTAAACATCCCTTCCCAGAACTTCCGAATTGATCGATCTTCAGCGCCAGCCATTAATTCCAACAGCACGACGGCGGACATAAGGAAGCTCTGCGGCATTCTCTGGAGGTCAGTTAGCTTTTTTGAAACAATGATTGAGGTGTCGTAGGTGAAGTACGGCATCGGGACGCTCCTTTTTTCTATACTGAATTATAAAATACGATGGAATTTCCCTTGTTGGTAAGCCTCGTAAGTCATTTGAAAACCTTTCAAGGTGAGCTCCATTAGCTTCCTGCGGTCTTCTAGTTCTTCAGCCTTCTTTTTGGACGCTGTGGACTTCGATGTTGATTTGGATGAACGTGTAGAAGACTTCTTCCGAGGTTTAGTTGTGAGTTTTGAGGTTTTCTTTGTTGCCATGAGACGCAATGTAACACAGTTGAGAGTAGATTGCGAGATGTATATCGTTACTCAGCGTCGACCATCGTCGCGACGAGATGTTGTAACGCCGCAGCCGGATCCGAGCAGCGACCTGTATGCACAGGTGACGTTTGAATGATCGTGCTGCGCGGCGCGACGAGCCAGTAGAAACGTTCTCGTTGTGATAACTGACCGATGGGTCCAGCATCAGCGCCGCCGCGACAGATCTTCGGAATCGTTGCCAGGTGTGTCTTCACCATCTCGATATCGAGCGACGGATCAAGCGCCAGCAGTCGCGACTCGTTCAACTTGATCTGCGCTTCCAGAAACGATCGCGCCGGGCACGAAAGTATCACGCCCGCATTGATAAACTCCTCGCGTTCTACTTTTGGTACGACGCGAATTACCGCATAGTCATACCTGAACTGATCGGGCACGAATCGCCTCCTCAACAAAGTAGCGAGGCTCCTCGAGACGCCTCAACAAATATTCGACGTAAGCTTGCCTGTTCTCCGCAGCGGTCGCGAATGGTGCGTTTTGCTGCATCCAGTCATCCGGAATCAGCTCAACAATCTCGCGGATCACGCCTTCAGTAACACTTGACGACATCGGACCATCGACCGACTCAATCGCACTCGCGAACGGAAGCAGAATGTGGTGCTTGATCAACGCAAACGGATCCTTCGCACGCCGGTCCATGTCAGTCCACGAATGATGAAAATAGAGTGCGGCTCCGTGGTCAATCAGCCAGAGTTTGCGATGCCACATTAACAGATTGGCGTTACGCGCGGTGCGATCGATATTGGTGACATAAGCGTCGAACCAGACGATGCGCGACGCGAGATCGGGCTCACCCTTCTCGGCCACCGGATCGAACATGACCGACCCCGGCAGGTAGTCGAGCCCGAGGTTGAGTCCGCCGCTCGCACGAATGAGATCTTGTATCTCCGGATCCGGTTCTGTCTTCGCGATCTCCGGATCGAGAATGACGAATACCAACTCGGGAATCGGCAACCCGGTGCTTCTCGCGAGCTCGCCCGCAATCAACTCCGCGATTAGTGCTTTCGTTCCTTGCCCCGCGCCGCGAAACTTAAGAACGTACATTCCATCGTCGTCCGCCTCGATGATCGCCGGCAGCGATCCGCCTTCACGCAAGGGCGTAACGTACCTGGTAGCGTTTACGGTCCTCATTCGGATTAAGTATCACCGCTACGGTCCATCACATCAAGGTGCGCGCCAGAAACCAGTAAATACCGGCAAATGTAATGATCAATGAAAATGCAGGCACGTGTTTCAACGTGAAGGAAGGACGCTGCTCTAGTCTCCACACCAAAGGCAGAACGAGCAGAGCGATTGCGATCTGCGCAAGCTCGACGCCAACGTTGAATGACAAGAGAGGCACAGCGACTCGCGCACCGAGTGTGCCGATACCTAACTCTCGCAACGTCGCTGCGAACCCGAGTCCGTGAACTAAACCGAAACCAAACGTGACGAGCCAGCGTGCTGCGAGGCGTCGCCGGAAAAGGTTCTCCAATCCGACGAATACGATCGAGACAGCAATCAAAGGTTCGACGATCGACGGCGAAATTTTAACGACACCGAGCGTCGCGAGCGCGAGTGTGAGGGAATGGGCCAGAGTAAACGACGTGATGATTTTTGCGTTGTGGCGTAGTGAGCCTCCGGCAATCAACAGTGCGAGCAGAAATGCGAGATGATCGTAGCCAGTCAGGATGTGCTCAATTCCGAGAACGAGAAAACGAAAGATCGAATTGTTGTTTGAGGTACTTTGCAGATCGATCGTGAAATCCTGTGAATCTACACTGAGCATGCGCTCGGCCAACAACCTGTTTTCCGGATCGAACACTGAGCAAAACTGCTTGTGTCCACGCGGCAGATTCGCAAGAACGCGCGCACTGATTCGCAATTCACCGGTATTCGGATTTGAGAACTCGAGTAGATAGTGAATGCTGTTCCGATCAGACGATTTGAGACTGAAGGATCGCAAGTCCAGCGCTTTCTGATCGGCGTGGATGGCCAGAAAGTCCGAATAAGGCTGCTGAATCCCTTCCAAATCTGATGGAGCAAAGCTGACCTCAGCAATAATCCGGTCCGCAAGTATGCGAATCTCAACAGCGCTCAAACCCGGATCGTGAGCCAGCGCACTACTACTAAAAATAGTGAGGATGCCCGCAAGCATCCCCACTCTCCAAAGTGTGTTGATCATGGATGTTGGTGATTGCGACCGTTTTGTGGTGTCGACTCGTATGGAAAGACTTTGTTGAATGCCATGTCGTTGCGATCGACCCCATCACCTGCCGGACCGCGAATGATCAAGTTGTTCGGGTCGCGCAGGTCACTAATCAGTGCTGTCACGGCGATGTCGACAACGTCATCCCCGAAGCGCCGGCCATTGGGCCAACCGCCCGGAATGAACCCACCGTTCTTGAACGGATCCTGGATGTTGCTCTTCAGCACGTCGCCGCCGAAGATACTCAAACGCGAGTATCCATCGTCATCCGGATTATTTGGACCACCTCCGGCGAAGCGAACTTTGCTCGTAGATAGGTCGACCTTGACGAGATCGGGAATGTAGATTCCTGCGATATCGGTGCGATTAGTTTCCGGAGCAACCTGCGAGTTGAAGACGAGTAGATTGATCAAGCGCGCCAGCTCCGGCGTTTCGGCATACTTTCTGAACAGTTCGCTATCGCTGCTCGGACTCGTGCGGCTGTACAGATCTTTATCCGCAATCGCGACGAGTCCTTCGTTGAAAAGCGGATTACCCTGGCGCGCAACCTGGACGAATGGTCCATTGTTTTTCGGTTCGTTCTTGTCGTCGAGCACGCGTACCGAACGCCGGCTGGTGGTTGCGTAAACACCAGCGATCTGCTGGTCGCCTCCCAGTTCCGCAATCGGCACCTCGAGCGCCATCAGGTGCAGGTTGAAGCCACCCTGCGAGTCCTTGCCGGGATTGCGCAACTTGACCAGATCAAATATCGACTGGATATCCGCGTAGAAGCCATCGTCGCGCTGGCCCGCAAATGCGACGTAACCATGCGACAGTTCCGCAATTGATTCGCGCGTGTAGCGGTCGAGTTCAGCCTCGGTTGCGACACCGTCGCGCGCGCGGTTCTCGCCGTTGTCTCCCTGATTGTAAAAAGGCGTCGCGTTGCCCTGGTTGTTTGGCGGGACCGTGCCGGTACCAAGCACAGTTTCGCGGTTCGTGCGATGGTCCACCTTTGTGACCGTGTAAGTTTGCGTCAGGTTTTGGTTCGCATCGCCGACGTGTTGCACTACACCGAGGTACGACTGAAGAATCGTGTTTCGATTCTTTAAGCTCGTCGTGAAGCGAAACTGGTAAGTCAGGGTCGCGCGTCCGGCCGCCACGTCGGGACCAAGTGCGACGTGAATCTCATAGAGGACGTTGTCGTCAAAACTGTACCTGTTTGGTCCAACTCCGGGCTCCTCGTGCGGGTAAACACCGAGCGCGAGGACCAAAGACTTTTCATCGCCGTCCTGGTCCACGAACGCGTAAACGTCCGTGGTGTTGGCGGCCGGGTCAAGTATCGCCAACGGCGCGTCCATGTGACTCGACGCGAACGCCGTTATCGGCAGCAGCAAGGTCGCCATCAGCAAAGTTGCGACGATGCGGTTCAGATTCTTAAACATGTTAGTTTTTACTCCTTAGGGTTTTTACGATTGATTCTGTGGCGCCACGCATCGAGCTGCGCTCGTTCACTCGGCAACAGCATTTGCTTAATCGCAGCAGCTTCTTCCAGCCAACGCGTTGCTTGTTTGTTGTCGTTGTTGAGCGCCGCGATAACTCCGGCGTGAAGATAAAGACGCGCATCAGCCGTGCCTTCCGAAAGTGCCTCATTGATCTGCTGTTGCGCTTCGGGCGCACGTCCTGCTGCGGCGAGGGCCCACGCGAGTGCGTCATGCGTGAAAACATCTCGCCGTTTGGTTAACTCCTGCTGGGCAAGGTTGACTGCACGTTCGACGTCCTGGTTGCGGGTCGCCAGATAAAGTGAGAGTGTTCGCGGATCCTCGGTGTTAGAACGCGCGACGATCTGTGAATCGACCTTGAGAGCATCTTCCAAAGCCCATTGATACTCCGGCAGTGGATTCAGTTTCGCGGCTCGCTGAAGTTGAACGAGAGCTTCGTCTGCGCGATTGATAGCGAGCAAAGTGCGACCACGAGCGAACATTGCTGGTGCGTAATCGCTTTGCAGAGACAGCGCCGCGTCGCACGATTCGAGTGCTTGTTTCGTCGCGCCACGTTGAAGTTGATAGAGTGCGAGACGTGTGAAGGCCCACGCCGCCGAATCGGGATCTTTAGGGCTACTGGCTGACGTAGCCAGTTTCATCAACTCCATTGCGCCCGCTAGATCGCCCGTCAACCAACGCACGTGCGCGGCTCGTGCGTACGACTGCAAATCAGGTCGTAGATCGACCATCTTCTGATATGCGGCGGCGCCCTCGCGAACTTTGCCCTGGTCGATCAAAACGTCGCCGAGCACGCCGTAGTCAAAGGGTCGTTCACGCTGGCGTATGAGTTCGCGTGCGGTGCGCTCCGCTTCCGCGAAGTGATGCAGGCTCTGCAAGGCATGTGCGCGCAACAACAATGCGTCGGGTCCATTCGCGCCACGTGCTTCCATGCAAGCGGCGCACTGTTCCGCGAGCTTGTAGAATCCCGCATCAAAAGACATCCGCGCCTTCTTAATAAAGGCCCATCCCAATCTTTCAAGACCAGAGCTTGCTCCATTTAGAATCAGTGCCTGTTGCTGGGCGATCTCCTGATCGATCGGTTTATCGACACGCAGCGGCGCCAAAACCAAACGGCACGACTCAGGCGGGGCCAACGTAGCCGTCTGTTTTACCTTTCTCTTGCCGGCGGCGACGCCAAGCACAACGAATAAACTTATGAGCAACAGAATCGTTGCTTTCCTCGTCGTTATAACTCGCACACCAATCCCTTTGCTGAGACCGCTTGTCTCAGCCCTTTCAACTCAAACTCTTCGACTTTATCTGGAGTGATCTACGAGCGAGGATGACGTTGTGGATTTACTGTGAGAGAAGATCAGAGCAAGTAGTCAGCGTTACCTTGTAGCTGCCATCGCTCAATGCCGGACGTCCTTTGACTATCAAAGCATTCGCTTGCGAATCCCCGTCCAGCGCACACAGTTGGCGCGCAAGCTGGCGATACACTCTGACCTCCGGATACGGTGGTACGTTCAACTCTGCTAACGACCACTCGTAAAAAGGAAGCATCAACTCACCGCGGCCTGTTCTGAACGTAATTCCCCTGGCTGTCGCGGGCAAACGATCGCGCAGAGTTTCGCTGATACGCATGACTCCAACCGGTGACTTCCCCGAATAGAGCGCGCCAGCCAGATATAGATCCCATGCGCCAATAAAACTCAGCGACGGCAATAAACCACAAATCAACATCGCCGCCTTTGGCAAATAATCTCGCCGCCCGCGTAACAAATATTCAAACGGCGTTTCATCGTTACGCCAGAACAGAATGACTGTGATCGCCAGCATGGCGACATTCCATGGCCAGACTACAGTGTTGAGTCGAGAGGCGATCAATGTGACTAAGATGATCGCGTGCATGAGACAGGCCAGCACCACAGCGACCCGTCGCGTTCTCCGTAGCAACAAACCTACGCCAATCAGCGCCTCACAAATCGGAATCGCGATCGCGATAATCGTCAAATACCTCGACGACACACGAATGCCGGCTGATTCAACCAGTGTAGGTACAACTTCATTAACGAACGTCCAGCTTACTTTTTGTAAGCCACTCCAAAAGTATAGTGACGCTATGACAATTTGATTTGCGGCGAGGATTGCCTTCTGGTTAACCGCACCCCGCAACACAAAGACAAGCGACGCGAGCATGATTGCGTACTGGTATACCCAGGGTTGCAATCGTGTCTGGTCCAGAACGACAAGGACGATGGTGAGTAAAACACTCGCCACGAGATACCGACGTGCATGTACTGTGATCGCTGACAGTATGAGTGTGATAACAAGCGCGATCGAAATCACAAAATCCTGATGCAACGTTAGGCTCGGTACGATCGGCGCGCGCGGAAAACTGCGTCCAGGATCGAACCACAAGTGTGGCGACATCAGCATCCCGCAAATAAACGCGACGGGTACAACGATCCGGAGCCATCGCAAACGTGCGGTCAACATCGTCGTCACGGACGGGGTTCTTCGAGGAGTTTGACGATCGTGTCCATTTTATAGTTCCGGGCATACGTCAAGGCGGTGTTGCCAAAGCGATCCTTGATATCGATCGACGCACCCGCCTTCAGCAGTAAGTTCACCAGGGTCGGGCGAGCCCTCAGCACTGCGATCATTAATGGCGTTTGTCCATTTTCATTAACATCATCGACAGAAGCGCCTGCGGCAATCAAAGCGGGAACTAGATCTTCTCTGCCGTAGTCCACGGCATACAGCAACGCAGTTCGTCCTTTGCTGTCTTTCGCATTGACGGTAGGGCCGACGCCCCCCTCGATCAGTGCCTGAACTAATGGCGTCGAATATCTCTGCACGGCCAGCAGCAAGGCTGTTTGTCCGTCCGAATCAATGACGTTAACGTTCGCGCCGTTTGCAATCAGCAGCTTGATCACTTCCGCCTCGGGAGACGCGGGCGCCACATGCATGAGGACAGATTGGCCCTTCGCGTCAACGTCATTGATTCTTGCTCCGTTGGCCAGCAACAATTTGACTGTTTGCGCCGTGTCAGGATTCGGTGTGTAGTAGCCTGCCACCGCATACATCAATGCGGTTTGTCCCAGCTTGTCTTTCGCGTTAATGGAGGCGCCTGTTTTAAGCAGGATTTGGACCGTCTCGTTCGAAGCACCTTTCGCCGCCATCATCAACGGCGTTTCTCCGGCGTCATCAACTTCAGTCACAATTGCCTGGTTTGCCATCAAGACTTTGACAATTGCGAGCGACGAATCTCGCCAGCCGCTGGCGGCGGCGTAGAAAAACGCTGAGCGGCCGTCTTTGTCTTTTGCGTTGAGTGAACGCTTCGCGCCGGAGTTGAGAAGTAAGTTGACCAGTTCGCCTTGATTCTGTCGCGCTGCCAGCATCAGTGGTGTTTGCCCGGTTGCATCCGCTGTGTTGACGTTCGCGCCGGCTTTTATCAATTTGCCGATCGTTTCAATCGTGAGTGCTTTTGGCACTTGAACGATTGCTTTGTTCAGAACTGTTCCCTGATAAGACTGGGATGCGTTAACGTCGACCCCAGCCGCGATCAATCGTTCGACGATGTCTATTTGCAAACGACCACGAGACACACCTTCAGCAAGGTAAATCAACAGCGCCACACCATTTCGAACGTTGGCGCCTGCGTCCAGCAGTAGTTTGATAGTTTCCGGGTCCCCGGCAAACGCGGCCCATGCAACGGCCGGTACGCTTTTGGCGTCCGCGGAATTCGCACTGACTCCTTCTTGCAGCAGTTTTCTAAGACTAGCGGCGTCACCTCGTTTAGCAGCCAGAAGTAGTAGTTGTTTCTTTTCTTCAGCGGGCGTTGATGGAGTTTCCCGCAATGTGATTCGAACATGTGGACGGTCACGTGATGGCCCGGCGGTGTTCGGGATTTCCTCTGTCAAATAATCGAAGTAAGGTTCATTTGGCACGTAGGGGAAGACAACTCCTTCGTAAGGCAAGTAACCGGCTTTTGTTATCTGCAAGTCGTAATGATGCACATGTTGGTAGCGGTCGAAACGGGTGTTGACACTTCCGTTCTTACCGGTCTTGAGATTGAGTAGTTCTTTTCCGTCTGCACTAGATACACGGACAGTAGCATCTGCCAGGACCTCTCCCGCCGCATCAGCGACTTCCACGAAGAGATACGAGCGCGGTGTGATCTCTTGCGCGTGCGTAGCCGCGGGCCAAACGAAGGCGCAGAGAACAAGGCCAATGAGAGAAAAGGCGGTGCGGACCATGATTGGCGAGTTTGATGCAGAAAACGTGAGACGCGTTCACGTTTGACATCACTCATTCTCGAGAGCGCGGAGGGCGAGTCCCTTGGCTACAGTCGTTAACTCTTCACCGCCTTTCAGTTTGTGACTTCCGAATGTTCTGGCGAAGAAACGACGCACATACGGTACGAAAGAAGATCCTCCCGTGAGAAATACGCTACCAATGTCGTTATAGCTAACGTTATGTTGACTAAAAAGATTCTTAACACACGTCGCGATACTTTGAACGTCAGGTTGAATCCACGATTCGAAACGCCAACGTTCGAGAGTGTCTTCAATGTTCACGGCGGCGTGCGCAAATACGAAGTCGGCGTCTTCGTCTGCTGTCAGTTTAACTTTTGTACTCTCAACAGCACGATAAAGAGCGTAACCCAGGTTTTCGGAAATGATCTGAATCAACGCGTTTACCTTGTCAGGTTCAGAAGCTTGATTCTTGACCTCGCGAAGTACTGCCATCGTCTTTGGATCTTTGAGAAGAAACGTGCGATGCCAACTCGATAGCTGTGAATACAGCCAGACAGGTACCGGAAGCTGCTTGCCTAATGAAACGTAATGCGAACCCAGACCGAGTTTCGGCGCCACCAGATTCATCATGATTCTGCTGTCGAAAGTGTCGCCGGCGATGGCGACGCCCGAAGTACCCACGACGGGATTTCGACCAGTCCTTTTTCTACCAGGACCAAGATGGGCCAATGTGAAGTCGCTTGTGCCACCACCGAAGTCGCCGATCAAAACTAACTCATCGTGGTCCAGTTGGGTTTCGTATTGATATGCGGCAGCGACTGGTTCTAGTTCGAACGTAACGTCGGAAAAGCCGGCGAGCTCTGCTGCTGATCGGACGCGGTTGAGTGCGAGTGTCTCGTCCGCTTCGCTTTCAGCACCAGCAAAGCGTACGGGGCGGCCGAGCACGACGTTCGTGGCTGACACACCGAATTGTTCCATAACAGTCGTTCTCAAACGCCTCAGGATGATCGCGATCAAATCTTCAAGAGTGTAGTAGCGTCCATTGATTTGTGTGGAGGTGAACAAGCGACTGCCTAGATAAGATTTAATGGAGAGGATGAGTCGCCCCTTGGAGTCCGCTTCGAGATACGAACTTATTGCTTCAGGACCCGCTTTCGTTTCGGCTTTAACTGTCGAGGTTTTGTCCCTCGGTGGGAAGTACAGAATCGAACGGAAACTTGTGGTCGTACCGCGACCATCGCCAAACGACGCAAGCCTCGCCTCTTCACCTTCCTCCGCTACGGCGATGGCGCTGTTAGTGGTGCCGAAATCCAATCCGACTGTCGTTTTTGTGAGTTCGGTCATACGCGAATTAACGTGATACCCTTCGGGTTATGAGATTTACGTTTCCGATCATGTTTCTGATCGCGTTGCTTGGCAGCGTCGTCGCTGCGCAGGACGAATTGATCCTCTTCACGACGAAGGTCGAGGTCGTCGCGTGCGACGCCGCTCAGTGC
>OBKT01000101.1_pt1 | contig 10262 bp, 10 predicted proteins | sample 1519771 | NCBI WGS metagenome assembly OBKT01 (sample SAMN00737777, study PRJEB22531) | soil metagenome | reverse complement strand
GTCAGGGTTGACGAACAGGACGTGCTCGCCCGATGCCGACTCGAAGCCTGCATTGCAGCCTCGCCCGAAACCGACGTTGCGCGGGAGTTCGACGACACGCGCGGCCGTTACGGCGACGAGGTTTTCGGGTGATTCACTTCAGGCTCCGATCATTGAGCGCGTAAAGTTGTCAGGTAACCTCGCGTCGATTTACGAAGGGCTCACACGATTTATTCACCGGTATTGTGATCTTGCTGAAGTGCGGCCGCGTGGAGTGACCGAAGAGTCGCCCGTGCCGGCGCGTTCGAGTTATCACCGCGGAGTCGTTGCGGAAGCGATTACAAACATGCTCGCGCACAGAGATCTGGCGTTGCGAGACTTGCCGAGCAGGCTGAATGTTTTTGATCATTCGCTGGAGTTAGTGAATTCGCGTCGCAGCGTTGGGTTCTCACCGGTAGCGCAGAAAGCGATTCGTTACGGCATGCCGGAACGTTTGAATCCGCGACTGGCAGCAGTGCTGACCAATGCTGCGTACGGATTGAAACTCTCGTTACACGGACTGCCGGCGTTATTACGCGAAGCGAGACGATACTCCGGTCGCAAAGCGGAGATCGTCTCGTTTAATGATGAGTTTCGATTGAAGATTTACGGAGTTTAAGCCGCAGATAAACGCGAATGAACGCTGATCTGATTCAGACCAGCGTTCATTCGCGTTTATCTGCGGCTTAATTATTTCTGAGACTTTTCTTTCTCGGCCCCGGCTGGCTTGGGCGCGTTGTAGAACTGCCGCGCCTGGACGACGTACTCTTTATCGTCAAACGTCCCATCGCCATCAACATCAACTTTGACTTGCAGCTTGTGCTGCTTGCCGTCGCGGATGTCGCCCGGATTGAACGCGAGACTGTACTGACTACGCAGCAGCGCGTTGATACTGCCCAACACCTTCGGCAACTCGCCTTCAAACGTCACCGGAAAATACGCGCCGCCAGTTTCCTTCGCGAACGTTTGCAGCGTGTTATCGGCCTGTAACCAACTCATGCGACCCGGCATTCCCATCAAACTGTCAGTTGCCGGTAGTTGATCGCCGTATATTTTCTTGAACAGGTTCGCCGTGCCGATGATGTAAACAGGCACGCCCGAGTTCTGAAGCACTTTACGCGCGTCGCCGTAGTTGATCTTGCTGAACGTGTCGATGCCGGACGCGACCAGAATGACGGCACGTCGTCGTCCCTGAACTGACACCAGACCCGCATAATCGGATTTCTCCGACTTTGAATCTTCCAACACCACCGAGTCGCCACGCCCACCGACGAGCACAAACTTCAAGGCGTCAAACAAATTTGTTTCACGAAACGCGGGTTGGTTCCGTAACAACAAAGTAATGACCGCCTGCAAGCGTTGCGGATCGTTAGTGAAGTCCGTCAAGGGAGTCGGGCGGATATCAAATGCGACGACCGAAACGTAATCGTCCGGTGGCTTGATGAATTGCGAGAGAAACATCGCGGTCGGACGAATGACTTCGTACGTGCCGGGCTCGTAACCGCGATTTCCGTACAAGCCGAAGATCTCCGACCACTTGCTGTATTCAACGACCATCGCCACGGTGATCGGTGCTTCGGGAGTAGAGAAGTTTGTGATCTCCTGCTTAACGCCGTCTGCGAAAAGCGCGAAGTTTGGTTTCTTCAAATCGGCAACAATCTGACCGCTCTTTTTGTGATAGACGACGGCATCGACGTTAACGATTTGAGTAGAAATACTTACCTTCTCGATGTCCTGAGGCTTGGTTGGCTCAATGTCTTTAGGAACGGGTTCCTGCTGGTTCTCGCCGGGCTTGGTTTCAGTAGGACGTTTGTTCTTCTTTTCGTTGGAGGTGGGTGGCTGACGTCTGGACTGCGACCACCCCGTATTAACACTTGCGCCGAGCAGCAATAACGAGAGCGCAACAGCAAAAATTGGGTATGAACGATTAAATCTCATAATTTTCGACTCCCGAAGGCCATAAAGCGAGGCAGGGTAGCGCCTTGCTCTGGGCAAGGTTAACCAATCAGCTATCCGTTCTCCGAGGTATCAGTTGTCTGATGCGGGCGCGTAGACGCGAGTTTACCACTAACGACCGCTGGCTTCCGCTTCGATCACGATATCGTAGCTGCCGGTATTATCGGTCAAATCGCCCTCATTGACACCCAGAAACAGCACCCCATCTCGCTGCGCGATAAACTCTCGTCGCGGCCCGATCAGGATAAAGTCGTCGTTATCGTCGCCAATCACGGCGATAAGCGCGCCCGTTGGGTCATTGCGCATCAGCTTGTCGTTATCCTGAATCGTTGCCAGTCCCGCCGGAGTCGAAAACCGTCCACGTCCAAGGGAAACCCGGCCTGAAGCACTGATGCGAAGCCGTTGACCCTTGCGCACGACGAGGCCGCTGTTTGTCCAGCCGTTGTTCGAATTGTCGGCTTTAACGGCGACTTTGATAGTAAAGAAAGTCGGAGTTGACGAAGCTGACGAAATCGGCGCCGTGTCCGTGTTTCGGGAATCAGGGACATTATTGTTGTTGTCCGGTTGATTCACCGGAGTCGATGGCCGACTCATCGGAACATTGTTGCGCGCGGTACTGCTGTCGTCAGTGGCGCCTGCGCTGCCAGGGTTTGAGTCGAACTCAATCGATTCAACATCTTCAACGTAGACAGTGGTCTGCCCGCGTCTGCCTCTTGCGTTTCCGCCGATCAGGATTGTGAACTGCTGGTCCTTGAAGCCGATCACCTGACCACGAATAACGCTGCCGTCTTTAAGACGAATGGTGTCGGCAAGCAGCGGAGTCGAAAGTGAAATCAAAAGTAAAGTGGAGAGCAGAAGTCGAAATGTTTTCTTCATGATACTTCTCCCTTATTGGGGGCATTCCGTTGACGAGGTTTAGCAAGACTCGATTGCTTTTGCAAGCGGGAGAAGGGAGCCGCGGCTTCACGCGGAGGCTTTGATGGCGGTTGCATAGACGACGTTGCACTCGACACTCGCGAGGCCTGTACGCTCAATGAATTCGGCGTTTTGCTTTTGAACTTGTTCGCGAGTTTCAGGTGTCAGTTGTTCGACTGTGCCGCGATAGCCGGAGCCCATGATTATGGCCCACCAGTCTGATGGTGAACTCACTGGTTGCGAGCCGCTTTCAGCAACGAGTTCCAGGTCTCTGAAACCCACTTCGGCAAGCAATGAACGCAGGTCGTCGACTTCGGAGATGCGGTCCCATGGGTTGAAGCCTTTGTAAAGATCGGGCCGGAAGTTCCGAACAGTATTCCAGAACGCTGTGTTTGCGGGTTCGAAGAGTCGTGGTCCCCAGGTTGTGATAGCGAGTTTGCCACCCTGGCGGAGCACGCGTTTGAGTTCAATCAACGCAGACGTCATGTCGGGAACGAAAAAGATTCCGAACACGCAAATCACGGCGTCGAAGCTGCCGGTTTCAAAAGCAAGCTGAGTGATGTCACCGGATCGAAATTGGAGGTTGGTTAGATTCTGCTGCTTCGCTTTGCAGCGCGCCAGTTCCAGCAGGTTCTCCGCCAGATCGATACCTACGACTGAGCCGCTCGGGCCAACCATCTCCGCTGCTGGAATCGCTGAGGCGCCAGTGCCGCAACACACGTCGAGCACTCGTTCGCCAGGCTTTAATTCGAGGCGTTCGATCGTGCCTCGTCCATATCGCGCCCAGAAACTGTTGGCGGGGTGATCAAAGAAGTCAGCCGCCGCATTGTAAGTGGTAGCTGCTTTTTGCCTGGCGGCTTCCAGTTCGTTCATTCAGGCGTAAGTGGAGCACAGTGATTGCGAAGCTGTAAATACGACTTGGTGTAGCGGCTGTCGTATATGCGCACTGGCTCAGTGTGGAGACTGGCTAAGTCATAGACACTACATCGGTTGAGTTTGGGGCATGGTCATTGCTGAAAGGCGTAGTAACGCGGCGCTAAGCCTCCGGCGACCGTTAGCAAGGAGCAAGGAAATGAAAAAGACCCTTATCAACGATCCCTATCGAAATCCCTTCCACAATCGATTTCACGTGCCGGTGCATTCACGACTCGATGAGATGCAGTCGTACACGAATGTAGTTTGGTTAGACGAGAAGACTGGTCCAGGCGAGAAGCCAGGCACGGTCCGAAGGTCACGACCACGCATCGCCGCGCTCGCTGGTGCGTTCGCGCTTGTGCTGGCGGTGGCGTTCTCCGCGGCGTTTCTGTCGAGGTTGCTGTCGAATTAACAATTGTGCTTGGACGAAGTCAGTACCGTAATGCGATAGCGTCGGATCGTTTGCGTTGACCCGACGCTACCGCGTTACGGTACTGACATCCTCCAACCTTCTGTTTTCCGCTCGCCTTTTCTTCGCGCCTTCGCGTGTTGTTATTCTCAACCGAGTAAAGTTCTGACCCGCTTGATCGTTAATTCTGACGCAAAGCCGGCATGGGGATCGGAACGTTGTAGGTGTCTGCGCCAACGCCGACACCGCCCTCGCACGAATTCGGAGGTACGGTGCAAACGCGACGCGTCGCCGGACATTCTGCTGCCCAGAACATGTAACCCAACATTCCACTACTAGTACCGGCGCCATTCGGCGCTACTGTTTGAACGTACGCACCCGTTGAGTTGATCAGTGAGCTACTGAAACTCACGCATTCGGGTGCCGGCTTCGAACCGGTCACGATGTACAGTGCTCCAGTAAACTTCGCCGGCGCGAGTGGCAGAATCGGTGGTCCAAACTGCGGCTTACCATCGACATGCTCCTGCCAGTCGGCCGTTGCCGTCGCCGCAGAATTAGGTTGTCTACTCGGAACCATCGCATTCGCATAGTCCAACACGGGCGTCGTCGTGTTGAGCCAATCAGCAGTTGCCTTGCGACACAAAGCGATGAGCCAACGATCCCCGGCCGCGAGGTCGATGGTTAAACGCGCGGCGTGATTGTTTCCCGAAGCATCGTAAGGAAGAGCTGAACGATAAGCGTCGATGAACGCTTGTAACGCGACGAGATTCGGGTTCGTGTTTTCTTCATAATCGATCTCGATTCCCACACCCATACGTTGCGCAACTTCGGCGGCGTTCAATCCGAGTTGGACCGGGTTGGTTGCGAGAGCCTGGTTCCACGCGTCGACATAAGTGATCCCTCCGATCGACAACTGCACGCGGACGCCGCGCGACTTGAAGTAATCGACCACCGCCTGATTCATGCCGGTCGGAACACCGAGTGTTGTGCCGGAGTCGTTTGTCTTGTTCAGCAGTTTAAGTGGCTGAACAAAACTCAGCACGACGAGGTTCACTGATGGCGAACCATCACCTCGATCTATCAACCAGTGGTTGCGATTATCGAAATCGGTCATGTTGCGCACGCTGGACCACGAACAGAATTCACTTCCGCAGTGCCAGGCTCCATAAACCGAGATGTTGTTAGCAGCAGCAACGCGCTTCGGCCTGGTAGAGAATCCGCCAAAGAGCGCAGCAATGACGAGCAAACTCAGCACAAAGGTTCTTAGCATTCCAGTTCTCCTCCGTCGAAAGTTTTGAATCGCGTTTCGGTCGAATTGAGGGTTAGGGAACTGCTTAAAACTTGCTTGTCGTTTACCTCACTGGGATCTGAGCGGGAGCTGAGTTGCGGAAATCTTAGGCGATATGAAGGGAATGATCAAAGTTTTTGGGACGAGGAAATACAAACGGGCGGCTCAGTTTTTTGAGCCGCCCGCAAGTATTTAATGCGCCGCCGTTACTCTTTTGGCTGACCGCTGCCGCTCGGCGTTTCGACGTTTTGGGTGCCAGTCTTCGTTCGCAGTAGTTGCTTAATGCCGAAGAGTGATTCCAAGGTATCCTGCCAGAAAGGTGCTCCTACGCTGAGCAACATCACCATGACGCCCCAGCCGAGGAGAGTCACGACATCGCTCTTGCGGCTTTCCCACCATTCGCTACCGGTTTGTACGCGCCAGTCAGGCGTACAGTATCCTTTCGTAAAGATTTGCCTGCCGTCCTTGTCCCGTTCTTTACAATCGACGGGAATCGGTTTGTTTTCCTTATTGACTACAACTCCCTCGAAGTTTCTGGCTAGTGTAAAGCCCCACCCGTTCCCCAGTTTTCCCTGGTTGTTCCGCTCGAGAGCTGTCCATACGCCAAGACTCTGGAGCCATGACCACACTTGTTGTCCACTGAGCGGCGAAAACCCAAATGCCTGGTAGTCGCTGCTAAGAGTGTTAATCTCTCGGCGGCTTTTTTCGATCTCCGCTTTCGCATTAATTGGCGATGGAGATGGCGATGCGTTCGGCGTGGAAGATGCATTGGAAACCGCCGTCTGAGGAGGCGTGGGAGACGGTGTCGACGTTGTCGCAGGCGATTGAGACGGAGTTGGTTCTGCTTCGTTTGCTTTACGCGCGCGCTCCAGAACTTCCGGACCACTCGCAACGATCAGATCTCGCTGAATTTCATTTGTGGATAAGCTCCGGTAAATGCGAAAGAAGTTGGCGTTAAGCACGACGACAACCACAATACTGATATATATCGCCACCGCTTTCATGTGCCGAACGTAACGCTCATCAAAGCTTTGCGTGACAGTATCGAACCAGATCTCTACCTGTTCCAATTTATTGCTTAGCGGCGAAACCGCTTTGTCGAACTCCTGACTCAGGTTACCAATCTTGTTGGCAATGCTGGTCAACTCGCTCGATAGTGTTTCGAGGCGTGCGAGCTCCGCGTTATTACTGGCCTGGACTGCGGCCTTCTTTTCATCGGTAATGGCTTGCTGCGCCTCATCAAGCAGTTTTAGGACGCCGCGAGTATCGAGTTTGTTCAGGCGGAGCAGGTCGGCAAAGATGACTCCGGGTTTAACCGCGCCTCCTTCGAAAATCGCGTCAACGTCGTTGAAGATCGGCGCCAGAATCGTGCGAATTTCCGCCACTTTCGAACTTGCTGCGCCGCCTAACGCGTCGTTTGAAGTTAAACCTACGATCGCGTCTCTCAGGCCGGTAATCTGGTCGCACAATGCTTTAAACTTCTCTTTATAGTCTGGAAAAAATTTTTCCGACTCGAACTTCGCCATTATCTTCAGGAGATCTTCTTTCGAGAGCGAGTCGAGCACGGGGTTGCCGAATTTTGTGACTCTGCCGATTTTCTTAAACTCATTCAGCACATTTTTGGTGAAGGCTGTGGCGGCTGGCGAACAGGGATCGGGATTGCCCACTATCGTCAGCCTGGCAAGCGTCTTAAGCTTCTCGATGATCTTTCCGACAACAGAAGAAGGCGCAGATGTGGCGCCAGTGTTCGGGATTGTGGCGGCTGCTTGAGCCGGAGGCGTTGCGCTGGCGATGGCTTGATCGTAGAGGTCCTTCAATGAGTCTTCAAACTGATGCGACTTCAGCTTTAGTAATTTCTTAAGCAGCGTCTGGAGGGCCTGAACGAGAAGACTCAAGACGAGGAGGACAATTACCATCGCGATTATGGTGTTCAAGATTCCAAGGTCCATGGGGTCTCCTTTACAAAATGGTTGAAAGCAATAGACCAGCGATGAAGTACCTGTACCTACTGATCAATGTTGAAGTGCGAGGAAATATTTCGATCTATCTGGAAACTTCAATCGCCGGAGTAGGCTGATCTAATGGGAACAAAAGATCTTCACGCATGTCTAACACAGCAGTTCATTGATCAGGCCACGAGACAGGGAGGTCGTTATGTTTATTCTCCTAAGGTTCTGCTGCGCAACCGTCTCTGCGTACATTTTTGTTCTTTACCTGCCGGTTCCTGCTTATCTGCTCTTTCAACTCTCACGATTGTTAGGCGTGTCCATCGAACAGGACTTGTTTTGGTACTCGGATCTCGTCTCGAAGTTAAAACTGAGTGCCGCAGCGTGTTGGATGGCAACGTGGGCATTACTTGAGCTTCGAAATGTCACGCGAACCGGCCGGCCCACTCCCAAACTTCTCACACACCTTCGTTACGGTCCTATCGCCGTTCTGATCTTCTCTGCCGCAACGATCTTAGCTTCTGATTTCGTACTGATTCAGTATTCGCGATGGCAAATCGTTCGTTGGATTCACAGCGACGCGCCGGTAACAGAAAAATTTTCACTCCAACTGCACAACAATGATCGTGGGTGGTGCGGGAATGGAAGGAGTGCAACCGAGTACGATCTCTACGGTGCTACCGCCGCCGCATATATCGACGACGCGGATCCCGCGATAAGAGCGCGCGCGCTGCAAGCAAGCATGTACGTCTATGACTGGCTGAACAAACCAAACGATGGACCATCAATCGCGGCGTTAAAGAAAGCCACGGCCGATCCTGATCCAATGGTTCGAGATATTGCTGCCGAATACAACGCCGAATTGTTTGGCAGTCTTTCGCCATAAACTTGTCAGACAATCTGAAACAAGAACGGAAGGTCGCGCGAGATAAGTATCTCGTAATCGCCCTTGGGAACGCTTTCCTCATCGATCTGACGATCTTTGGCGAGGTCATTTAAGATCGAGTGTGGCTCAACAGACCAGGAGACTTTGTAAGAAGCCGGATCTCCTTGCCTCACCTTCCAGAGCGCAAGCTCAAACTGTGCGATAGCCGCGAGCAGCGGATCGTCATGAGAAATAAGTGCCTCTAAAAAATCCGGCGGCTGCGTTTCTCTAAAAGGAGATATGTTGTGTTGCCGGATAAAAGTATCCAGCTCCTGCTTCAGAAGTCCGCGTTGTTTCAGGAGGGTAAAAGTGAGGATACAGGCACGCTCCAGCACATAGACTCGCCATAGAAAAATGTTTCCGCGAGCTTCCTCGAGATCCCTTGACTGCGAAACGCGGTGGAAGTAGCTGTCATCGTCGGATCGCACTTGATAGTTGGATCTGATTAGTCCCAAGAGTCTGCGCTGGTGGTTAGCAAGGTCCATATCTCAATTCCCCAAACGTGCTCGGAGGCGACGCAACTCTTCTGCAATAGCGTCGTGGCCCAGACCGGGCACGGCCTCGGGCATAAACTCATACACGACAACTTCGGCATTTGTGGTCAACTGTTTAGTCGCGTATTGCGCGAGGCCGATCGTCGATTCGCGAGTCAGTTGCGAGTGAACGTCTAATAGAAAGCCGTTATGTTCGACTCCACACGCAACGTGAAGTTCGCGAACGTTAGTAGGATCAAGTTCGTCAAGAAACTCAGGAATATTTAACCCGTGATTGTGAGCGTCGCATTCGAGGTTATATACGTCCAGGATCAAGCCACATCCGGTTCTCTCGGTGAGGGCATTTAGAAATCCGGCTTCGGAATAGTCACCGGGGAAATCAGGAATTACGTGGACAATGTTCTCGAGTAAAAACGGGAGCTTATAACGTTCTTGCATCGTGCGCACTCTTTCGCACACCAAATCGAGTGCCTCTTCCGTCTTTGGCATTGCGAGCATGATTCCCAAATGCTCTCCGTCCACCTTGGTATAGCCGAGATGTTCGCTATGCCACTCCACATCTATCTGTTCAAGAAATGCGTCGAGGAGTTTTAGATAATTAGTAGACCATCCCTCATGCGAACCGATGGATAAACTAACTCCGTGTACGATGAACTTCACGCTCTTGCGAATATTCTTGAGTTCCGACATCACCTCGGTACTCAGAACGATCTGGTCTCCCTTAACCTCGGCGATAGTCTCAGGAGTGACCTCGATATAATCAACATGGGGCAGCATCTTTTCGAGGAGGGCGGGGTCGCGCCCCTCATACGTGACCCCCAACGCCACGGAGGGTGGCGCTTCCTCTTCTAGAACGCTCGTAAATGAGCTTTGAAATACCATGTGTTGGTTTATGTATTCGGGCAAAGCAGCCATTAACCTTGCGCTACGATGCCACCCTTGATGTTAGCGACACCACCCAACGCTTTACTGAGTGCCGGATCCCCGCGCAGGAAGGTCAGGTCGAATCCAGTCAATCCACAATTGCACCCGCCCTTTGTTATTTGACGAACCGCCAGCTCGAGTGCTTTATGAAGATCATCCATTGTGACGTGCCCTTCTTCGACCACGATCTTTACGTGGGCATTCTTGACCGCGATTTTTTCACTTGCCATTGGTCTCTCTCCTTCTTTGATGGGTTATTGTCGGATATCGACAGGCGTCAATATCAGACGCGACAAGTTACCGGCGCAGAACATCGTCTTTGCAGTTCTGCTGCGCCGAATTGACCTTGCCTAACACTAATGCGGAAACTCCGCAAAAACGTGTCTGAATAAACTGTCGTTACATTTAAGCGATGAAGGAGATTAATAAGGATACGGCCGAGGGGGATCCAACCTCTGAGCTCCTGACTGCC
>OBKT01000100.1_pt1 | contig 10367 bp, 8 predicted proteins | sample 1519771 | NCBI WGS metagenome assembly OBKT01 (sample SAMN00737777, study PRJEB22531) | soil metagenome | reverse complement strand
GGGGTGAACCGGAGCCGTTTCCGCATTACTACCTCGAAGAAGTGTTTTTCGACGACTACTATCGCGAGCTCTTGCAGCACCTTCCGCCGAGCGACGTGTATGAGAACCTTTTCGAAGTCACGGATCTAAAACTCGATCACTTTCGTCACCGCGATCAGCGTGACATGAACGACGGTTGGACCGACCGGCTGCCTCCCGGACTGAAACCTTTTTGGGATTCATTCAATGACTGGTTCCTCAGCCCCATGTTGGCCCAGGCGGTGCTCGAATCCTTCAGCAGCCAACGAACCTCGTGGCCGGAAGTGTCCGTCGAGTCGCAGTTCATACGTCACCGTCCCGGTTACTTTCTTAGCCCACACTCGGATCTGTACACGAAGCTCGTCGTGCTTTTGATCTATCTCGCGCCTGACAACAGCGCCGAACATCTCGGCACCTCGCTTTACCGACCAAAAAATCCTTCATTTACTTGCCACGACAGCAAACACTATGCGTTCGAAGATTTCGTTCGCGTGAAGACCGCGCCTTATCGCCAGAATTCATTGCTCGCTTTCATGCGTTCTGACATCTCTTTCCACGGACTTGAGCCGTTATCAACTGGCGGTCGCGATGTGATCCAGTATGTCGTACACGACAAACAAGTGCGGGAGGCGCAACAGCGCGCAAAAAGAACATGAGTAGCCGTCGCATCGTCTTCGTTTGTCACACTGCCGCTGGTGAGAGCCTGCGCAGTGCACAAGCGATCGCAAAACTCGACAATGTGACGTTACTCGGTATTTCTCAGGGTGCGCTAAATGATGTGTTTTCCGAGATGCGTTCAGTGTCTGACGTTCACGATACGGAGCAGTTGATCGCAGCGGCGAAGACTTTCGGAAGACTTAATAAGATCGTCACCTCACAGGAAACGTTGCTGTTACCGGTCGCTGAAGCTAACGAGGCCCTCGGGCTCGCGGCGATGAGCTCGGAAACGGTCAAACGAACACTCGACAAATCACAACTTAAGGCCACACTCAAAAGCGCAGGCGTCAAGACGCCGCGCGCTCAACTAGTGACAAACCTTGCCGGCGCGCGAAGTTTTGTGAGCGAGGTCGGATTTCCAATCATCATCAAGCCTACGGGCGGCGGCGGAGCACTCACGACCTTCCAGATACGAAATGAAGAACAGCTAGCCCAGTTGGTCGAGTTAATGCAACCATCGCCGGCGCAGCCTGTAATCGCTGAAGCGTACGTACTCGGCGTGGAGATGTGCTTCGATACGATTACCATCGCCAACGAACCTCAATTCTATTCGCTTTGCCTTTACAACCCTGGGATCCTCCACGCGGTGGAAGCTCCGAGCAGGCAATGGCAGTGCCTGATGCCTCGACATATTGATAGATATTGCGACTTCATCACTGAGGGGTTGCGGGCAGTCAGAGCATTGAAGGTAGGTGATGCGATGACCCACATCGAAGGATTTCAAAATCGTGGTGGACCGGCAGGATTTATTGATGCGACGTTGCGGCCGGCTGGTGCGAGGATCGCGCCAATGTTTGGCTTTGCCTGTGACGTCGATCCATACCGCGTGTGGGCCATGGTTATGGTTGACGGCTGTTTCGATGGTCCATTGGAGCGGAAATACGAGGTGGGAACAATTTTTCTTCGCGGCCCGGGTTCGGGAGTTGTTGAACGTGTGGACGGTGTCGATACCGTGTATGAAAAGATGGACGACCTGTTGGTTGAAGTACATTGGCCCAAACTCGGGGCTCCCAAATCTCCGACGTACACTGGCGACGGGTTCATAACCATTCGCCACGGTGACCACGGCGTCATCCGAAATGCGATCGAACTGATCGAGCGCACGGTAAACATTACTTACAGCAGTTCGGAGCCAGATTCCCCGGAGTGGGCGGAACGATTACGCAATTACAAATCACTAAATAAACCTGCCTGGGAGGCGACTTCGTGACCGCAGAAGCACCGCGCGCGTTCAACCGCGAGATGTATCACGATCATCCGGAGAATGTTTTCTACGGCACCGACGACGGCGCCCAGGATGGTTCGTTCAGCGAGTTTGGCGAAATCAAAGCGCACTACGACACCGTTTCACCCGACCGGCGCGAAGACATTCACATGATCAGCGTCGTCGGTGGTCTATACGGTCTCAATCTGATCCCGCTCTGGAAACCGAAGCGCCTCACGATCTTCGATATCAACCCGACTGCTATTACTTATTTCAAGATCGTCCGCCACGTATGGACCACGAGCCGCGATGCGGCTCACTTTCTCCGACGCCTGACTGACGGCGACTATGAAGCTGTCACAGAACGCGAACAGTTTGTGCGCGAAAACATTCGCCTGAAACAACGAGGCGCGTTGCCGCGCGAGCGTGGCTCAACCAAACGGCCCTACGAACAGAGTTGGCAATACGCTTTCGAACACTTCGATCTGACGAAAAAGATTTTGACCGAGGCGCCGCTCGAGATTCGCACCGAGCCGATGGAGAGCGATGGTTTTCGCAACTGGATACGCGACCAGAACAACCTCTGGATTTACGCTTCCAACATCACCGAGTTTCACTACTTCGAGCTCGAGTTCGCGAATCCGGCGAACGTCGTGCTGTTGCAGATCATTTTTCCAGGTGACGTCCAGTTACTCGATCTGGCGCCGCTCGCGGGTGGTCCGGTGAAAGTAGATTTTCATATACCGTTGAAGGTAGAACGCATCGATGGTTAACAAGACACGCATCAAGACTGACGCCGGACCGCCGGCACTCGGCACTTACTCCCAAGCTATTCGCACCGGCGACCTGGTTTTTGTAACGGCGCAGACGGGTCGCGATCCGGACACGGGCAAGCTCGAAGAAGGGCTCGAGGCGCAGACGCGCCGCATGTTTTCTAATCTCGATGCGATACTCAATGCGGCGGGATGTTCGGCGGCTGACATCGTTAAAGTGACGTTGCTGCTGGCGGATATTAAAGACTTCAAAGCGGTCGATGTGATCTACGCCGAGTGGCTGCCGGGTCTGGGTATCACGCCACTGCCTGCGCGCACCGCATTCGCGGCAGCATCGTTGCCGGCCGGCGCACTCGTGATGATGGACGTCGTCGCTGCGGTTCCAGCAGAATAACGCCACAAAAAGGCACAAAAGGCTCAAAAAAGATTAAATTCTGAGCCTTTTGTGCCTTTTTGTGGCTATCTCTTTTTCATATTCAGCGACGTAATCGCGGGCCATGCGCAGGTAATGAAAGTCGCGCATGGCTTTCTCGCGACACGTTTCAGGAGAGATTTGGTCCACGCAACGGATAGCGTTGACGTAGTCGGGCTCGTAGCGACAGACGAAGCCGACGTCGCGGGTGATGATCTCGGGACACGCGCCTTTGTCGCTACAAATAACGGGCGTGCCTGACATCAACGCTTCGACCATTCCAAGTCCGAACGCTTCGTCGATGCGCGTCGGAAACAGAAACGCTTTCGCGGCCGCAAGCAGCTCGGCTTTTCGTTTGCCTCTCACGTCGCCGACGTACTCAGCACCAAGCTCGCGACACAGCGCAGTGATTCGCATGATTCGTTTGTAGTTGTTTCCCGTGCCGGCGACGACGAGTTTCAGGCGGTAGCGTGCCGCTAGAGATAGAGCGATATCGAGCCCCTTCTTCATCTCCCAATCCATCGACGACATAAACAGAAAATAGTTCTGTTTCTGCTCGGAGTAGATGCACGCGTCCGGATCGATGCCGTTCAGAACGTATCGCTCGCGACCGTGCATACGTGCGAGTGTGCGAGAGACAAAGATCCAGTTATGCGTGGCGGGTCGTTGGACCATGCCGATGGTGCGCATGTCGATATGGCAAGTGGCGACCCATGGCTTACCGCGAGCCGCCCATGCCTCGATCAAGTTCTCGTCGCGATCCGAGATGGTGTGAAGTATGTCGGCATCCCAAACGGGTTTCGAAACGAGTGTCGCGCCCGGAGGCAACGGAATTGCAGCACCCTGCGGTAGTAGATAAAAAACTTCGTGGCCCAACTCTGCGAGGCCCTTCATCAACAGATCGTGAATCCAGAAACCGGAGCCTGAAGGATAGGTGCGCGGATGCAGGCCGCTGCCGACCGGGCCGAAGGCCGGGTACCTGTGTTCGGATGAGAGCAGGATCCGCATCGCTTAGCTATTCAGTGCCATCGACGCAGGCGAGCCATTTTCCGTTCGTCTGTTGTTGGACGTCGATATGGTGCATGCCTGCTGCGTTCCAACCATTGCCGCTTGCTTTTAGAACCGGACCATGACCGATCTCGACTTCGGTGTAAGTTGTTGGAGTCAGTTCGAGGATTTCGAAAGTCCTGACGCAACTGCCGTAGCGCGGTAGGCAGTCCTGGGCAAAGCGAAATAGTTTGTTGTCGAACTCAAGAACGCGACCCGCCGGACGCGCGCGCCGTTTGTCGGCCGTGATGATCGGACTTTTAGGGTGTTCGGTCCATAAACCAGTCAATGCGTCAGACCAGTAGAGTCGGAGTGAGTCGTGTTGATAAGGCGTGGAACAGGCAAACAACCACCAGCGATCTTTGTAGTGAAAGATGGTTGGATCAGCAAACTCTCCGTCGCGCAAATCGGCAATGCGGCGCCAGCGAAAAGGAAAGTCCGGTGCTGCATATAGAACAACGGCGCCGGCGTCAAGTGTCTCCGGAACCATGAGGTACTCGTTTTGGAATTTGAAGATGTGTGGATATGAAAGATGAAACGGCTCTTTGAGAACGATTTGCTCGTAGGTCCAATCGAGGCCGTCGTTGCTGGTTGCAAGGCCGATCTCTCCGCGATTGACTTCAGCGTTCATGACCTCGAAAAACATGTGCCACCGGTGATCGTGTTGCAGCATAAACGGATCGGCAACGAATGCGGCGGGTACGTCTCTAACGCTGTCTTTCGTAAGCACCGCTCCAGAATTGACCGGCTCTAAGTTGAAAGGAGAGTCGCCGCGATAGATGGAGATGGACCACATTAAGATCTACTTCACGCAAAGACGCAAAGTTTACGCAAAGGCGCAAAGTTCAGGTGCCCAAGTCCTTTGCGACTTTACGTAAACTTTGCGTCTTTGCGTGAAACTCCTTGAAGTAACGATCGAGATGGTGCAAGGGCGAGAGGAAGCCAAGCGCGACAGCGATGAAACCCGCGCTCACGTTCTGCGCCATCGTCGGCGCACTCTGGTTGAACATTAAAGCGAGGATCGCAGTGGCAGTGAAGCCCGACAACATGCTCGAGCCACAGTGCATCGGCACGCAGAAAGTGTTTTCACGTCGATCGAGAAAGATCAACGTCGTGCAGACGCAAAGCGCGGCATAACTGAATCCAACGAGCGCGGCGTAAAAAGCTGCCGGCGTGGTAACAAAACTCGTCAACCCTTGCCGGAATCCCATCATCACATCGCCGTAACCGATCAACGCCAGGATAACGAGCACGACGATCAGCAGCGGCGACGCGACCATCTGCTCTTCGACAAAATAACGCAACGTCGCGCTTCTATCGTCTGACTTCGCAAGACGACTCATAAACTGCAACTTGAAAAAGTACGCCGCAAGATACGCGCTGACGTCGATCACCACAACGATTGTGAGCGTGTAAGTGGACGCATCACTCAGCGCCATCAGCACCGCCGCGAGGCTGATGAACATCGCCGCCCAGGAAAACCAGCGAACGCGACGACCAACAATACGATCAACAACTGGCGCAATAATCAGCGTGCCGCCACGCAATAAAACGAGCACGAGTACGATCGAGAGTCCCGCAAAACTAAACGCGAGCGTCGTCGTGCCCATGATCGTCGCGAGACAAACTCCCGAAACAAATGTCAACAGTCTGGGAAACGGAACCTGGTAACCGAAGAACTCACGTCGCCCAGCGTATTTCCACCAACCCTTGAACGTGATGAAACTAAACATTCCGATCACAGTAGCGATCGCAGAGGTCGGCAGCAGCACGGCTCCTTTAACTGGTCCACCCGCGCCTGGCAGTAGTCCGTTCGAGAGCGCTTTTGTTAGTCCGCTGTAAGGTGTGTAAGAGATGTAATACCCAAGGCCGAGTGCCCAGATCGCAAGCGAGTACCTGCGTTTTTCGGTGAGTAGTTTTCGCATGTCACGGTTTGTAGAAAGACGGATCGTGAGTCAGCCCCAGGATCGATTTACCGATGGTCGCGAGAATCTGATCGTCGTTGTCATGACGCACGTAAAAAGATAAATCGCGATAGATACGTTCGAGCGCGCTCGGCCGGATCAAACAACGCGCACCACAGGCACGAATGCATCGCTTGACGGTGTCTTCTGCGAGATGTTCGACCACGTGTCGCGCGCGACTGCCTGCCAGTTGCGCTTCGAGATAGCGGCCCGTTTCCCACAGCCGGGCGGCGTGTCGCAACCATAGATGCGCCGTTTCCACGTTTACAGACATCTGGCCGATGTGATGCTGCACGTACGGATCTTCGATCTTTTTTTGCGTGGTGATGTAGTTGAGCGCGTAGTCGTAAGCGGCTTCGGCAGCGCCGAGAAAAGTTGCGGCGTAGTGCGGAATGAAGCACGTTTGCCAGCCTTCTTTTAGGTACTGACCCGGATAACCGATCAGATCTTCGTCGGGAATGAACGTGTTGCGGAAGTGGACCAGGTGACTGGCGGTCGCGCGCATTCCGATCGGATCCCACCATGACGTATCGATCTCGACACTCGGATCGGAGAGATTGCACGCCATCATCAACACCGTGTCCAGGTTCTCAGCGGCCGCATGACGAACGCCGCCTGGACCAGCAGTGTTGACGAGGAGGATGGCCCACTGCGCGCCCCCGGCGCTGGTTGCGAAGACCTTGTTGCCGTTGATGATGTAACCACCATCGACCTTCTCGACTGTGGTTCCGAACCGAATCGGCTCATCAGGTTTGCGAGCCTGCGGTTCACCACTCCACGCGACCCACTTCTCGCCGCGCTCGACTACGCCTTTGAACCAGCGCGACTTTTGTTCTTCAGTGCTCATCGCGTCGAGCAGCACGAGTGAATTGACGTGACCTTCCCAACAGCGTGCGAGCGACATGTCGGCGCGCGCGATCTCTTTGGTCATCATCCAAAGCGTGAACACGTCGCTGGTGCATGGACCAAGTCCATTACCGCCATGCTCTTTGGGCACTACAGGCGCGAGCAGTCCGGCTTGAAATAGATCGTCGAAATCTTCGGCAGGAAAGGTCGCGGTGCGATCGTATTCAGCCGCGCGTGGCCCAAACTTCTCGCGCGCGAGCACACCAACGCGATTGATCAGATCTTGTTGCATAGAGCTCAACTCGAGCTGGCCGTACGTATCGTTTTTCAAATCGGTGGTGATCATTTTGGTGAAATAATCTCACGCGCTAAGGTACTCGACATTTCTTTGCCGGTCATCAATTGGAACTGCCGGCAAACTTGCGTGACGAGCACGTCGCGTCCATCGATTGCGAACTGATGGCGCGCGCGCGTTGTGTCGACGAGTGGAGTTGGCCGGGGACCGTAAACCAGGTCGATAACGACAGCGTCGTCGTTCAAACTCTCGACCTTAAACGGCACTTCATCTGTGTCGCGCCCGACAGGTGTCGCGTTCACGACGATGTCGTAACCCTCTGCATTAAATTCACGCAACGGAATGTACGGCAAACCGAGCAGCGACGCGGCGTGTTCACCACGTTCAGCGCCGCGGTTGATCAACGTAACGCCCGCGCCCGACGCAACCAGCGCCGCAGCAATTGCGCGACCTGCGCCGCCGCAACCGATAACGGCAGCCCGTTTCTGTTGCACGGGAACAGTCGCAGTATAGACCACATCCGGATCGGTCGTGTCAGCACTCCACCAGCCGTTATTGCGCACGAGAATATTCGCCGCTTCACTTTGACGCGCCATGCCACTAACGATCTTCGCCGTCGCCACTGCTTCTTCTTTGTGCGGCGAAGCGACAGTCATTCCGTTGATCGGCAGGCCAAACGCGTCGAGTCGTTTCGCCAACACAAACTCGCGCCAGAATTCAGCAAACGATTCCACTCGCAACGGCACGAACAGCGCCTGATGACCCATCGCGCGGTACGAAGCATTGTGCAAACGCGGCGACAGCGAGTGGAAAACGGGATTGCCTACGATCGCGAAGAGTTCCTTAACCCGCGCCAACGAAGGAACACCGTAGTCATCGATAAGTTTACGGACGGAGGGTTCCATATCGAGTGCGGAACCAACACCGACAACACCAAAAATCGCGGGTGCACCGACATGCAGAGCGACGATGCGATTCCAGAATCCAAGGGGCCCGTTTGCGAAAGCGATCGTGTCGTCACGCCGCAAGGAATGGAGCAAATCCAGAGGCAAAAACTCTTCCGCGATCGTGGTGGCGCTTGTGACTAGTTTGTAAACAGCAGCCGGAAGTGATGCGAGTTGCTCGAAGCGGTCAGTTAACGTCGACAGATCGTTAACGTGACCATACCAGGAAAGCAGACGTTGCTCGGGTGGGATCAGTTTTAAGAATTCCTGATCGGAAACTTCAAGTTCAATCCGGTCATAAAAACGCGCCGCTCCTTGCAATCGTTGCGCACGGTTTCCAAACTGGTCGCGCCCGTCATCCGTTCTCAACGCATAGATCAGCCGTCCTTTGAAATGATTACGCAACCATTCCGGATCGATGTCTCCGACGCGATCCGCGCGCACTTCCAACCATTCCACTGACTCCGGCAGCGCAGCGAGATCTGCTCCATCAACTGACGGAGAATCCAATAGAGTAGCGATTAGTGAGGCGTGTGCCATTGTTAGAATCTTTGCTCAGACTTTGGTGATATCCGTGAGAGTTTCAGTTTGTAGAACAGCAGCGTCAATATACTTTGCTCCGCGTGATTAGTCTACAAATTCCTCCGCTAGTTGTTGCCACGCGCAATAATCGCTATTCTTAGACCAGATTAAAAAGGATTGTTAGGTATGGAAGAAGATTCGATTGACAAGATTTTCGCGGTGGTGCCGCCTGCGCCTGAATTCAATCCCGTAAAACAGGCCATCGCGAGGGCGGACGAGCTCGGTGAGAAACAGATTTCAACCGCACTCGGCTACTTTTCCACCATGCCCGCCTCGACCGGCATCATCGCCAACCCCGTTTTGCACCACACTCCAGTCGATTGCAACGGAACTACTATCACACTCGATATTAGATCGTTCACGATTCGCGGCACTGTGCCGGAATCGGACATCGTTGCCGGTAGAGTTGGTCCAATGGACGTGATTTTCACCGGGCTGTTTGGCGAACAGGGCCCGACGGCAAACCTCGCCGCGTTCGTAGATCAAAAATATTTTGAGAGTTTCGGCCAGTCACTGATCGAAGACATCGCTGCGTTTGTCAAAAAGTATCCAGGACTCGGACCGGAAGTCGCGATACATCATTTTGCGATTCTCGATAAAGCGAAACTCGGTCGCGAAGAACATCAGGACCGCGGCATGCACGACGAACGCGACGCCGAGTCGTTGTTGAACGAGATGATCGCCGTACATATGAAGAATGTTGCGATCGGTGGCGTGTCGGCTTACATGAATCACCGTCTGACGGACAGTCCGCAGGATGATCTCGTAAGCGCGACGCGACAGTTTATCGACGAGGAGCGCAAGCAGAAACGAAACGCGTTCCAGCTTTCGTACAGCCTGATTCTTGGCCATCACGCCAACGACCACGAACGTGAAATTCTCGAACGCATGGGGACGATTCAGATCCATCATGGCTCGGCTGGTTCGAGTATGGTGGCGCGATACATGGCGACCCTGCACACGTTCTCGGTGATCGACTTCTTTATCGCGTCTCACATGGCGCTCGACGGTGCGCGACACTTCGGCGCGATTCACGACATGTCAGACTTCGTTCAGGAGCTCGAGCCTTTGACGGCCGAACAGCGATCTCAACGAATTCGAGAGAAGATGTTGACGGGCGGATTACCGACGTTTGGTCATCCTGAGATCGCAGCAGCGGGACGTGGGAACCAGGTGCAACAGGATCCGCGACCGGCGATCTATATCGATCCGGTGTTCAAGGCGATCGATGCGGGTGAGTTGAACATCACCGCGCGACAACACGAGCGATTGTCGATCGCGAGACTGATCTATCTCACGGCGTTTGTAAACGGAGTGTTGAAGCCGGGAAGGGAAGATAGTCCGCCGTTAAGATTGACTGCGAATACTGACTTCGGTGCGTGGTGTGTGCAGGAAGCGTTGGGGATCGACGAGCCTGATCGGACGTTATTGACGTACATCTTCCGAGGGTTCGGGTGGATGATGGACGCACGCGAGCAGTTGCAGCAAAAGATGATTCGCCCGGTAATCGCACCCGATCCGAAGATCATACCGAAGTCGAGTGACGACCCCACCATCCCTGATCT
>OBKT01000099.1_pt1 | contig 10449 bp, 5 predicted proteins | sample 1519771 | NCBI WGS metagenome assembly OBKT01 (sample SAMN00737777, study PRJEB22531) | soil metagenome | reverse complement strand
GTACGGGATCGGCGCGGCGGCGGCCGACTACGACAACGACGGCGATCTCGATCTGTTCGTCTCGAACTACGTTGACTTCGACATCAACAACCTGCCGGAATTCGGACAGGGAAAGACGTGCCAGTACAAATCGATTCCGGTGCAGTGTGGTCCAAGAGGTTTGAAAGGCGCGGGCGACACGCTCTTTCGAAACAACGGCGACGGCACGTTCACTGACGTTTCGAAAGAAGCCGGCGTTTCGGACCCGAATGGTTATTACGGTCTCGGCGTGCTCACGAGCGACTTCGACGACGACGGCTGGGTCGATATTTTTGTCGCCAACGACTCAACGCCTAACTTTCATTACCGCAACAAAGGGAACGGCACGTTTGAAGAGATCGGGTTTCCGGCAGGAACGGCAGTGAACGAGAACGGCAGCGAACAGGGTTCCATGGGAGCGACCGCCGGCGACTACCATCACGACGGTAAGCTCGATATCTTCATTACCAACTTCGCCGACGAATACAACACGCTTTATCATAACGACGGCAAAAACTCGTTCACGGATCTTTCATATGCGGCGAAGGTTGCGGCAGTGAGTTTGCCATACGTCGGTTGGGGCACGAAGTTTTTCGATTACGATAACGATGGCTGGGCTGACTTGTTTGTCGCCAACGGTCACGTTTACCCGCAACTGCCGGGTTATCGGCAGCCGCGCTTGTTGCACCATAACAATCGCGACGGCACATTCACGGAAGTCTCTGCCGACTTTGGCGCCGTGTTGACAGAACTTCGAGCCAGCCGCGGGGTTGCGTTTGGTGACATCGACAACGATGGCGACGTCGATCTGTTGATCACAGATCTTGACGGTGCTCCGCAACTGTTGCGCAACGACGGCGGCAACGCGAACAACTCGATCCTCGTCAAGCTGGTTGGCGTGAAGAGCAATCGCAGCGGCATCGGCGCGCGCGTGACTGTCGTATCGGGAGACGTAACGCAAACTGACGAAGTGCGCAGTGGGGACAGTTACCTTTCACAAAGCGATCTGCGGTTGCACTTCGGACTCGAGAAGCGCACGAAGGTCGATTCAATCCAGGTGCGTTGGCCCAACGGCACAGTTGATAAGATTTCGGGCGTGGGCGTGAACCGGATCATCACGATCAAAGAAGGCCAGGGCAAGGTCGATGAGAAAGAGTTCAATAAGTAGCCACGGGCAGGAGCAGAGTTCAGGAGCAGGTTTCTCCTGTTCCTGCTTGCTGCTCCTGCTCCTGATTTCGTGCCTCTTTGTGGCTAATGTTCGATCGCAGAGCCCGGACGTGGTCCAACTCTTCGAGCAGATCGCAACCCTCATCCAAAACAATCGTCTCCCCGAAGCGGAAAAAGAGCTCAACAGTATCCTGCGCGTCACTCCCGACTTGCCGGTAGCTCTAAACCTGCTCGGCACGATTCGCGCCAAGCAGGATCGATTACTCGAAGCGGAGACACTCTTTCTTCGCGCGCTGAAAAAGGACGACAAGTTCACCGGCGCCCGCATGAACCTCGTCTATCTGTATTTACTGAAGCGCGCTCCCGACAAGGCGATCCTTCAGTTGAAAGAAGTGCTTGCTGTTGAACCCGAAAATACAGAGGCAATGGTGACGCTCGGCGACACCTACCTCGCGAAAAACGATCTCGCTAACGCCGAAGAGAATTATCTAAATGCTCTCCAGGGACGGCTCGACAATGCGGGCGCGTTGTTTGGTCTCGCGCAGATCTCGCGACTCAAAGGTGAAACAAAAGAACCCGCCATCTACCTGAATCGCGTCGCCACTCTAACCGCGGATTCGAAGTCGCCGGAGTTTCTCTACAAGTTCGCGCTCGAGGCCATGCGAGCCAACATGTTCGACGAAGCGAAGTCAGCCTTGCAGCGCGCCGTCGAACTGCGGCCGAAGGAGCCTTCGTATCTACTTGCGCTCGGCATTGCGTGGTTGCGAAAAACAGATCTCTTCGAGGCTGAAAAACTGTTTCGTCACGTACTCGAGATTCAACCCGGCAACGCGCAGGCTCAGTTACACCTCGGTTATGTTCTCCTGATTCAAAAGAAACCCGCTGAAGCGCGCGTGTGGCTTGAGAAGAGCGCGCGCTCGGGTGCCGCGATTCCTGAAGTTCCTTACTATCTCGGCCTCGTGGCCCAGGATCAGGGCGATGACAGCCGGGCGATCGCGTTATTTCAAAAGGCTGTGCAGCTACTGCCATCGTACGCGCTTCCACGCATCGCGCTCGGCTCGACTTACCTGCGGCTCAAAGACTACGAAAAGGCGCGGCAGGAGTTGGAAACAGCCGTCAAGCTCGATCCCGAGGACCCCTCGGGACACTACAACCTCGCGTTGTTATACGCGCGCACGAAACAGCCCGACAAAGCCCAGGAACAAATGCGTATCGTCGAGGACCTCAAGAGCAAACAGCGTACGCCCAGCGGCGGGCTCGTATTGCCACCAGGTTCAACTCCTCAATGAAAACACTTGTTTTAATCTGTGCGATCTGTGGATGCATCGTGATCCTCGGCCACGCACAGTCAGACACGTTTTTCTCCGAGTGGCGGCCCAACGCCAACACGCGTGGCATACGCTTCGTCGGTAACAAAGTCTGCGCCGATTGTCATCCGAAAGAGGCCGCGCAGTTAACGACACGAATGGCCAACGCACTCGAGGTTGCGCCTGACTGCAAGATACTGACGACGCGCGGTCGTCTCACTTTCAAAAACGGAAACTACACCTACGAGATCGCACGACAGGGAAAAGACGTCGTCTACACGGTATCTGACGGCGTCAAAAATATCTCGACGCCGATCTTGTATTGCTTTGGTGAAGGTCACGTGGGCCAAACGTATCTCTTCCGTTACAACGACGTTCTTTACGAGACGCGCGTCAGTTTTTTTCAGAAACTCAACAAGCTCGACTTTACGATCGGTCATCGACCGAACGTACCGGCCTCGCTTGAAGACGCACTCGGTCGCGCGATCGCGGGTGAAGAGCCGCAGCAGTGTTTTGGTTGTCACAGCACCGGCGCAGTTAACGGTGCGGAATTAAAACTAGAACGGTTGAGTGCCGGTGTGGGTTGTGAGGCTTGTCATGGACCAGGCGAGAAGCATCTGGTGGCGATGAAGGCAAAGAAGTTTGATGAGCCGCAGATCTTCAATCCCGGGGGGCTCGGCGGTCACGAGCTTTCGCAATCGTTTTGCGGTACATGTCACACGAGTTTTGAACAGGCGATGCTTCTGCCGGGGCAGTCGGGGATCAACAACATCCGCTTTCAACCGTATCGTATGTTCAATAGTCGCGGACACAACACGAATGATCCGCGCATCTCGTGCCTGGCCTGTCACAATCCGCATGAGAGTTTGAAGCAGGACGCGGCGTATTACGATGGCAAGTGTCTGGCGTGTCACTTGACGACGGCGAAGGAAGTGAAGACTGAGCGGCGTAACGCAGCGGCTTGTCCGGTGAGCACGAAGAACTGCGCGAACTGTCACATGCCGAAAGTCGAACTACCGGGCATGCACGCCTCCTTCACCGATCACTGGATCCGCATCGCCAAACCCAACGAACCGACACCTAGATGATGCTAAGAAATTTCTCACGCAGCGGCGCAGCGGCGCAACGAGAAATCAAGCTCACGTTGTGCCGCCGCGCCGCCGCGTGAAATATTCTTATCGATAAACCTTGATCCAGTGGTTCCTTACCTTAGGCGCGATCCTGACTCCATCATGAGTTGACACGATCACGTTCGAAGTCTGATTCGGCAGGTGACAGTCAACGCACTTACCTACGATTGCACGTCCGCGTTTCGGAAAGAGACCACAGCTCTCAACCTTGTGACACGCCAGACATTTCTCCGAGAAGTCAGTCACCTCGCGTTGTCGCACATGCGTGTCGTGGCACGTCGAACAAGTCATCGCTGACGATTTAAAACACTTGCTTCGCTCCAGCAACGCGACCTGATTTCCATGCACATCAAGCACTTCGTCCTCTTTCGGTGCTTCGAGCTTAAGAAAATCTTCGAGCGCACTTCCCACCGTGAACGAAAACGCCGGCGCCTTCTCAACCCCGAGTCCTCCGTGACACAACGAACATAGCGCGAGTTGCCGATCGCGCGGCAGCTTTGCCGGATTAACAATCGGCGCTTTACCGTCCGCTGCGTGTTCTGCGCCTGGTCCATGACACCTCTCACATGAGATGCCGAGCGTGTATCCCGATCGGCGATAATGATTCGACACCCCCGCATCGGCAACGACTTCGAAGAACGACGCGTGACACTCAAGACAGCGCGGCTCGACCGGTCGACTGAACTCCAGCGATCGATCGCCATAGCCCGGACTGTTGACCCAACTGCCGATTTCCGACCAATAGGAAACCGGCAACTGAAAAAGTCGGTCGTCTTTTCCCCAGTACAGATAAGTCTGGCCCTTGCGACCTGAACCGATCACGAGATCGAAACGCTGGGAAACTGAGATCGTGTCGGGTGGTGTTCCGAGAATACCGGTTTGGAAGAAGCCATCGGGTCTCGCGTCCATTTGGTAGTGCAGGTCGTCTATTACAGTGCGGAGAATGTTCTTGCCGGGCGCGAAACTGCCGGCGATCGAAGTTGCGGACGCTTCTCGTGAAGTTAAGTGATGGGCCGTGTTCAGAAACGGACGTTGCTTCTCGTGACACGAGAGACATTTCTCATCGCCAACGTACGAGGCAAGCAACGAAAAAACTAGAACACAGATAAACACGGATATTACTTGCGATCGGTATCGGCGGCGGCGTTGACCAATTGCTTGACGCCGGAGATTACAACAAACTCGAGTGCGCCGTAAGGCTTTGCTGCTACATCGATTTTCGCGAGACTGGCGTCGCGCCATTCGCGTGGCGGCGGCATGCCCAGTTTCAAATACGTAATTGCCTCCTGGCCGGTTGTGCCGAGTTGCGAAAGATTTTGGGCGAGGGGCTTGATCTCTTTCAGCGCCGGCGAACGATCGATCATCGGACTGAGCGACGCACCGGAAGTTTGCCAGTCAGCGAGCATCTGGCTCAACTCCGCGCGATAGAGTTGATAACGTGGTCCATCATTCAAAAACTCTCGGACCATCCACGAAAACTTTCGCGCCGTGTCGCTGTCGGGAAGCGTAGCATCGACAACGCCTGTGAGCGGACTCAGCATCGTCTGCGGCCGCTGCTCGTAACGCCGGTACTCCTTGACGGGCTCGATGACGGACACCAGTGTGCGCAGTGGTCCAATATCGTTGTGGCGCACCAGACGTCGCAACATCATGTCCTGGTTCTTCTTGTGTGTCAGTCCCAACTCTTCCAACTGGAGACTGACCACAGCGAGCCGTCGATACATATCGGGAATATCGTTAACACTTCGCGGCGACCACAATCGTTCCGCGATCGCGGCCGTGCGTGGCCAGATGCGCGAGTCGATTGTTTCCGGCGTCACCCATTCGGCCCACATCGTCGCTTCGCCACCCAACACATGTTTTGCTTCTTCGGGTGTCAGAGTGCTGTCGGCGGGCAACGGATCGGAAACGTAGTGCTGCGAAGCAGGCTGAATCAGATCGATGTAATAGCCGTTCGAGAGAATGCCGTCGTAACCTTTCTTCGCGGCTTCTGCGAGCGCCGCGGTGCCACGCCAAGAATGAATCACAACGTCTTTCGGCAACTCTGGTTGCAGGATCTCGTCCCAGCCAATCATCTTCTTGCCGTGCTTCTGGAGAATTTTTAAGAGGCGCGTGTTGAAGTAAGCCTGCAACGCATGATTATCTTTGATCCCTTTCTTCTTCATGTACTCCTGGATTGCCGGATTGCGATCCCATTGCTTGCCTTCGTTCTCGTCGCCGCCGATGTGCAGGTAATCATCGGGAAAGAGCGCGGCCATCTCGCCGAGAAACGTATCGAGAAACTTGTAGACTTCTTCGCGCGTCGGATCGAGTGCAGGTTCGAAGATGCCCGGGCGCCGTTCGATCGTGTATGGACCAGGCGCACTGCCGAGTTCGGGATGGCCCACCAGCCAGCTCGTGCTGTGACCGGGGATATCAAACTCCGGCACGACGCGTATGCCGCGATCGCGCGCGTAAGCGATGATGTCTTTCACCTGTTCCTGCGTGTAGTAGTTGCCGTCGGAACCGAGCTGGTGCAATTTCGGAAACTTCTTACTCTCGACACGAAAGCCCTGATCTTCTGTTAAGTGCCAGTGCAAGACGTTTAGCTTCACGGCAGCCATCGCGTCGAGATTGCGCTTGAGCACTTCGATCGTTTCGAAGTGACGCGCCACGTCGATCAACAATCCGCGCCACGGAAAGCGCGGCTGATCGTCAATCTGAACCCCAGGGAAAAAATAACCGTTGCGATCGGCGTCGAGTAGTTGCAGCAGGGTTTCGAGCCCACGAAGCGCGCCCACGACTGTCGGTGCGGTAAGCATTGCCTGGCGGCGCGTGATGTCGATGCGATAACTCTCGTTTTCAGTGACGGAGGGAATATTTTGTCCCGGACCATCACAGTGAATGATGAGTGGTGTCGTCTGGTCGTCGGGAGCAAGGCCGGGAGCGAATGTCAGAACTGTGCGTCCTTCGAGCCGTTTCATGAAACGGAAAATCCCGGCTTGTAAACGCGCATCTGAATGCCCGCGTGTTGCGACCTTGAAGTTGCCGTCAACTGCGAGTCGCTCCTGCTGGAACTTGATCGACGCCGGCACCGGCATCAGGTTGAGTTTGGGAGCTTCTTGTGCAGGTACTACAACTGCACAGGCCAAGACGAGTAATAATGTTTTCATGGTTAATTTGTACACGGATAATACGGATAAAAAATCCGATTTCAATCCGTGAGATCCGTGGCTATTTCAGAGTAAATTTCTGCGTTAGGCCGGCAATTTTGACCTCGAACTCGCCCGGCTCGGCAACACGTTTGTTATCCGCGTTGATGAACGATAGATCTTCATTGCGCAGCTTAAACATTAACGTCTTACTCTCTCCGGGGTTGAGACTGATCTTCGCGAAGCGTCGCAGACGTTTGCCGGGCGGTGATATTGACGCGGCGAGATCGCTCACATAGACCAGCACCGCTTCCTTGCCTGCGCGCTGGCCCGCATTCGTTACCGTCACGGTAACCGGTAACTCTTCGTTCGCCGCGATCGTCTGTTTCCCGAGTCGCAGATCGTGGTATGCAAAAGTCGTGTAACTCAGCCCCTCGCCAAACTGAAACTGCGGGTTGAAAGCCATGTTGCCGAACGCAGTGTTTTCAGTTTCGAAAGGTTTGTGATCGTAATTGATCAAGCCATTCGGCGTGCGCGGGTAAGTGAACGGCAACTTGCCGCTGGGATTGACGTCGCCAAACAGGATGTCAGCGATCGCGGTGCCGCCTTCATGGCTCGGGTTGTACGCCATCAGGATCGCGTTCACATTCTCGGCAATGCGATTGATGATGCGCGGGCGACCTTCGACAAGCACCAGCACGATTGGTTTTCCGGTCGCTTTGAGCGCTTCGGCGAGTTTGATCTGCGGCTCACCGATCGTCAGGTCGGTGATGTTGCCGGGCGTTTCACAATACGATCCTTCGCCAAGCGCGAGCACCACGACGTCGACATTCTGCGCCGCGCGCACAGCCGCTGCGATATCAACTTCTTCTTCCTGATCCGTTGGCGTACTGTTTGAAGGACCCGCCGCACGCGTGATCTTCGTGCCTTGTACGAACGTAGCGTTCCCCGCGCCGAGCTTAGCTTCGATCGCTTGTCTGATCGTGTGTCGATCCTTCGGATAGAGACTTTCTTCCGAACCCTGCCAAACGTACGTCCAACCATTATTCATCGAGACGAGCGAATCGGCAGTTGGACCGGTGACCAGCACTTTCGTTGTTTTGCTGAGCGGCAGAATGTTGTTCGCATTCTTCAGCAACGTGATCGACTCGCGCGCCGCCTGCAAACTAACATCGCGATACTCCGGGAGGGCAAACTTCGACTTCAGCGATGCATCCGGCATCGGTTTGTCGAAGAGTCCAAGCTCAAACTTAACGAGCAGTATGCGACGCACTGCTTCATCGATTCGCGACTGCGGCACTGCGCCTTCCTTGACCAGTGCGATGAGATGATCGGCGAAGCTGTAGTCGTTCGGCACCATGCTCATGTCAATGCCCGCCATCACCGCGAGGCGCGTCGCCTCTTTTTCAGTCGCAGCAATGCGCCATGTCGTCACCAGTTTCTTGATGTCTTCCCAGTCGGAAACGACGAAGCCTTTGAAGCCGAGCTCGGTTCGCAAAATGTCGGTGAGAATGTGTTTGTTGACGTGACCGGGAACGCCGTTGACGTCGCCCGAGTTAACCATGATCGTGCGCGCGCCCGCTTTAACTGCGGCATCGAAAGTCGGAAGAAAATATTCGCGCAGGTAATTCTCGGGAATCCATGCGGGCGTGCGATCCCTTCCCGTCAACGGAAAGCTGTAACCCATGTAGTGCTTCAAACTAGACGCGACCTGACTCTGCGACGACACGTCAGTGCCTTCGAGTCCACGCACAAACGCGACGCCCATCACTTTCGCGAGGTACGGATCTTCACCGAACGTTTCCCAGAAGCGCGGCCACAGTGGACTGCGACCGAGATCGAGCACCGGAGAAAAACTCCACGGGATGCCGGCGGCGCGAGTTTCGATCGCCGCGATCTCCGAAGCGCGTTTCATCAACTCGGGATTCCAGGTCGCAGCCATTCCGATCTCCTGCGGGAACAGCGTCGCACCCTGCACGTAGTTGGCGCCGTGAATGGAGTCGATGCCGTAGATCATCGGAATGCCGAGTCGCGTTTTCTTTACGGCGGCTTCCTGAATTTGGCCGATGATTTCGTGCCACTTGTCGACGGTCAACGCTTGATCTGAGACGTTGAGGATCGAACCGACGCCATACTTCACGATCGCCTTTTCGAGTTTGGCCTGATCGATCTTCGCGTCCTGATCTCGGCCCGTGATGATCATGCCGATCGCGAGTTGCGTCATCTGCCCGACTTTTTCTTCGAGTGTCATGCGCTTAAGCAGGGCTTCGATCTTCTGCGTGTAATCGCGTTCAGGACCGCGGCGACTCGCGCGCTGGAAGAACTCGTCACTGTCGAGAAGGTCGTTGGAAGTCTGTGCTTTGATCGCTAGTGGGAGTTGGAACGCGAAGCACAGTGCAAGACTGATCACCCTCCGGGCAAGTACGGGATTTCGCATCTATTTAGCTGTCCTCAGGCAGGATTTCGGAACGCGATCATTTTAGCCACAAAAAGGCACAAAAGACACATAAAAGAAAAGTACAGAAGGTTTTTATTTATGTGCCTTTGTGCCTTTTTGTGGCTAAGGTTCGTTATAGAAATTTGAGGCAGACGGGTGAGGGGATCTCTTCGAAGCGGACCAGTCCTAAACTGCCAGTTTCCCGGTCAATGGAGAATGTCACGACGTTGTCGGATCGTTGATTCGCTACGAACAAGTTGAAACCGTAAGGATCGATGGCGAAATTGCGCGGCCAATCTCCCTGTGTCCAAACATGCTCGACGAGCTTGAGCCTGCCGTTTCCTCGGTCTATCCGGAACACGACGATGCTATTGTGTCCGCGGTTTGAACCGTAGAGAAATTTTCCTGACTCATGAATGTGTACGTCCGCGCAGTAGCTCACCCCTTTGAAGCCGCTCGGCAAAGTTGAGACTGTCTCAATATGTTTAAGCGTTCCCTTGTCGTCGTTGTACTCAAAGCAGGCCAACGTTGAGTCGAGTTCATTGATTGCGTAGAGATAGTTACCGTTCGGATGAAAAGTCAGATGACGAGGGCCGGCCCCAGCCTGAAGCTGAACGAAGGGTTGTTTGTTCGGCGTCAACTTTCCACGCGAAGCGTCATACTCGTAGATCATTATCTTATCCGTGCCAAGGTCAGTGACGAGGGCATATCGTTCGGCGCGATCGAGGATGATGCAATGTGCGTGTGGTCCTTTCTGTTGTTCTTTGGGACCTGAGCCTTCATGTTGTTTGACGTCTGTTGCCGCCCCCAACGAGCCATCAGGATGAATCGGCAAAACAGTGACGCTGCCGCCGGTGTAATTCGCGACCAGTAAATTCTTTCTCTTGTTATCGACGGTCACATAGCAGGGATCCGCGCCAAGCGTAGGCTGTTGGTTTAGCAACCTCAGGCTGTATTTCGAACTATAGTCGAGGGCAAAGGCGCTGACAGCGCCGCTCGACTTGCCTTCGTAATCGCTCACTTCGTTCACTGCATACAGATACTTCTTGCTTTGATCGATCGTGAGAAAAGAGGGATTCACCGATTTGAACGAGTCGAAACGTTGAAGGGCGCCGAGGGCGGGAAATACGTAATATCCATAAATGCCTTCGCTCTTTCCCGAAGTATAAGTGCCCACGAATAACGTGAAGCTGTGATTCTGGTTGGACCACGCGTTTGCACGAGAAGCGATTACTCCAAGCGCACTAATGCCGCCAGCT
>OBKT01000098.1_pt1 | contig 10476 bp, 4 predicted proteins | sample 1519771 | NCBI WGS metagenome assembly OBKT01 (sample SAMN00737777, study PRJEB22531) | soil metagenome | reverse complement strand
CACCACGCCATCGGCTCAGTCGCGCCCCACGGATCCATGTAAGCCGAAACGCGTAATAACAACTCCGCGCCGTTCGCGGCCAACTGTCTCATAGCTTCCGGAAAAAGCCAGTCGTAACAGATCGCGCAGCCGATCTTGCCGATCGGAGTGTCAGCGACTGGAAACAACGGCTCGTCGTAACCGGCAAGATCGTGAGGGCTCGTGTGGACCTCGTATGGAATCCACGTATTGACCTTGCGATACTTGTAAAGCACACCTTGCGGACCGATCAGGCAGGTCGTATTGAAAACGTGTCCGGGCCATTTCGGATCCATTTCAAGCATCGAGCCGCTTTGGATGTAAATGTCGTGTTCCTTCGCTTTTTGTTGCAGCTTCTCGGTGTGCTCGTTCGGAATTTGGATCGCGAGTTTATCGATCAACTCGGCGGCCGTTACGAAAACAGGCGCCGCGTGCGCAAACTCCGGAAATACGACAAGTCGCACCGGCAAAAACGGCGCCGCGCCCGCGACCGCGGAGTCGATCATCGAGAGCATGCGCTCCGTGTTCGCGCGCATCCCGCGACGATCGATAGGATTAGGTGAATCTGTCTGACAGGCGGCGACTGAATATCTGATGTGGTCCATGATGATCTCTGCGGTCTCTGCGGTCCTTTGCGTTCTCTGCGATGGCAAGCGTCCTTCGACGCAGAGACCGCAGAGATACGCAGAGAGCCGCAGAGAAAGTTCTTACGGCATTTTAAATCCGGCAATCCTGTCTACGTGCGATGTAACGACACGTGTATTGTACTTTTCCAAATACCTCTGCCGCTCTTTAGTCATCGGGTAACGCTCCGGCCACGCGTATGGATACTTGCTCATCCCGTGGAAGGGAAGCGGTCCAACCTGATCAGGACTCGCCGAGTTGATGTCCATCTCTTTACTGAACCCATCCGCGTAGAGCAGAAACGTCCTGGTCCATCCGTTCGGCAGCGGCGGCAACTTGTCTGCCGGAAACGACAATGACAACTCGTCACCCGGTCTCGAAATCACAAACATGTCGTCCGACGTGAGCAACAACTCGCGCACGTCGCCCTCACGCGTGTATCGACCTGTCATCACTTTCCACGGCGAAGTAAACGAAACCTTGTCGTAGTCGTAACCCAGAGGTTGTCGACCATCGGGCGAGTGTTCGAGCGAAAAACCACGCCAGCGCAAATCAGCGACAACCGGATCGAGCCGCGTTAATTGCATCGGAAAATTACCAGAAGAAGTATCCACGAGGATCTGATCCCAGTAGATGCGCATGTTCGTGACGATACGCACTTCGCGACTCGCACTCAAAAACTTTCCACTCAGATCCGCGACGACCGTTTGCGGCCGGCCAACCGGGATGCCGACGTTTTCGATAACCGTGCGCCAGCGTCCTTCTTTGTCTTTCACTTGCAACGCAGGCAAGGTCAGGCTCTTTCCGCTTTGTGATGCGGCAAGGTTGTCGCTGGACCATGCATAGTCAGTCCAACCAGTCAGCAACAAGCGCGTGTGCGACGATGTTGTTGGTCCAGGATCTAAAGTGAGCTCGTGATCCTTCGCGTAACCACGAATCGGAAGAAGCGGAAAATCATCAGGATACTCGCGATCCAAACGAGCGATACGCGCAAGCACGTCATGCCCGTGCTCATCAACTGCGGAAACAGGTGGACGAGCGTCGCGCGTCGAGTAGATCTTGAACGGCTGCGGCGGCTCCGTTAGTCCTTCATTCGGATAAACTTCGACGCCTTCCGGATGCGCGACAGCAATGAGCTGCACGTGATCGACAAAGAGCGCTTCTTCGAGTTCGTTTGTGACGCGCAGTTCATAACGCCCGTTGCGCTCACGCAGGAGATCGCGGGGAATGCGAACGTACTCATCAGGATCAGGAGTGTTGAAAGTTCGGGGCGCATCGAGGTGACCCATCTCACCGCCGCCCATGAAATCTGTGACGAACTGAAAGCGTTCGCCATTCCAAACGTATAGATAAGGACACGACGATGGTTTGCGATCGAGCTCGGTGAGCGAGAGTGTGTTCGTGTTTGCAATCTCTGTTTCAGCCTGCACGATTCCCGCCGGCCACAACACACGCACGGCATCGACTGCGGTGCGTTTACCGAGTCCGAAAACGATGTCACCGGGTGCGGGCGCGGGCGAAGCGGAATAGGTCTCGAGTTTTTGCGCCAGACTACCGGCGCGCACTTCAATCTTCGCGCCGACACCACTACGATTGCTGACCCTGCCCGCGAGGTTCACGCGCAGCGAACGATTCGTGTTGCCGCCGTCATTGCGCGCGACTTTCACATAATTACCTGGCGCGCCGTAGATGATATCGGTATCGCCATCACCGTCGATGTCACCGGCCACCAGCATGTACGGCAGACCACCCGCGGTAAGTCCCTTCGTCGCCTTAGCACTTACGTCTGTCCACGTATTCCCTGTATTACGCAACACGCTAAGCCCATTCCTGGCCACTGAAACCAAATCGAGTAGACCGTCATTGTCATAGTCGAGAAACTGCGAAGCTGAAGCTGCGCCACCTGCCTGCGTTATTCGAAAATGTTCCTTGCCATCGCTGAGCGCGAGATAACCGACCGTGCCGGCATCCGGTGAGGCAAAGTAGAAATCAGTAAAGCCGTCTTTGTTTACATCGCCGGCAGTGACGTTGATTGCGCCTTTCAATGTCAGCCCTACTTCGGCAGCAACATCGCGGAATGTCCCATCGCGCAGGTTGCGCCATAGTGAGGTTTTATCGGACGAGGCGACGAGGAGATCAATATCGCGTCTGTTGTCGAAATCGGTGGGGACGATGGCGCGTGCATGGACTTTGTCCGTAAGTTTCGCGGCCTCGGTTTGATCGGCAAACGTGCCGTCGCCGTTATTTCTCAGCAACATCAAGCCATCGCCGCCAAGCAGCAGATCGAGATCCCCATCGTGATCGAAATCGACGAATGCTGCCGTTGTTCCATTCACAAAAGTAGCCGGGATCTTTGCCGTCGCAGTTACGTCTGAGAAACTTCCGTTGCCGTCGTTGTGATAGAGCGTTCCACCGTGCATGCGGATAATGAAGAGATCGGGCTTCGTATCGTTGTCATAGTCGCCGGCTATTGCAGCGGCTCCCTGCGATTTTGCTCCTTTCGAAAGCGCGCCGGCTTGCGCCGTGACATCGGTAAACTTGCCTTTGTCGTTGCGCAACAGACGTTGTCCATAGTCGGAAACTTCGAGTAAATCGAGATCGCCGTCGAGATCGTAGTCAAAGAGCAACAGTGAGCCTGTGTGCAGATCGATGGTAGTGGCTCCCTGCCAGCCTGGCGGTGGCGGTGGCAACACTGCGGAAGTCACATCCGTGAAGACAACTTCCGGCGTTTCCTTATCCACGACGTCAGCTTCAGCGCCGGTTGACGCAATTGCTTCGGCGTAGCGACCTTGTTCGAGATAGTTATTGCCGAGCGTCGTGCCGGTGCCGCGGTTTCGCAACTCCTGAAACTGTGCGACGACTTTCTGACCTTCGTCGCGCTGGCCCGAACGTATCAACGACGTGCCGAGGTTGTAGAGCGCGGTGGCGTTGTACGGCTCCATTGTCACTGCCGTGCGCAAGACCGCAATCGCTTCCGCATACTTTCGTTGCTGCGCGTAGAGTTGTCCCAGGTTTACATTCGCGCCGACGTCTTGTGCATCGATCTGCAAGACTTTTTGAAACGATGCGATTGCTTCGTCTGCTTTGTTTTGCGACTTGGCTGCGAGACCGAGGACGTAGTGTGGTTGCGGCGCGTTCGGAGCGGCGGCGATTGCAGCCTGTAACTCTTTTTGCGCGGCAGGCACGTCCGGGATGTTAAAGAGCGCGATGCCGAGATTAATGCGCGCGAGCGCCAGTGCGGGATCGAGTTGCAACGCGCGCCGAAATGCATCCGCGGCCTCTTTCGCTTTGAACTGTTCGAGGAGGGCTACGCCGATGTTGTTCGCGCGATACGCTTCTTCGCGATTGTTAGCTTTGGTTGCGTTTTGAACGTGAGCCGGGCGCGGGCTCGCCAGGAAAATTGCGGCCAACACCAGCAGGGCGATTTTAGATCTCATTGTGCTACATTGTGCCGAAGTTTCCAGAAAACGCGCAAATACAGGATCTATAAGTCCTATAGAGACCTAATGATCAAAAAGAAAATTACGATTCTCTTCGCGCTGCTGCTTGCAATCAGTGCTTGTCGTCCAGCGGCCAAGCTTCCGGCGAAGTCCGCTCCCGAGTACAACGAGCTCGTGCGAACGTTCTACATCGGACTCGCGGCGCTCGAAGTTGGTCATGACGTTCAGGCGGATGCAAAGCTCGCGCAGTTTACGCAGATCGCGGCTGCCGAGCCTGCCGGTTGGGCCAACTGGGGTCTGCTTGCTCTCAGACAACGAAACTACGATGTCGCCGCCGAGCGACTGCAAAAAGCACGCGATCTCGCGCCCGACAACAGCGACATTCATTATCTCCTCGGGCTGCTGGAAAGCAGTCGCGGCAACACGCCGGTGGCGATCGAAGAGTTGCGCAAATCAGTTGAGTTGGACCAGAACAACTTAATCGCGATCTACAAACTCGCCGAGGAAGTCGAGCGACAAGGCGATGAAAAAGCCGCGGACGAGTTTCAAACGCTGATTCAGAAAATTTTAACTGCACAACCTGACAATCTCGCGGCTCTCGTTGAACTGAGTCGCATCTCCGCAAAACGTCGCGATACGGAAACTCTTAAATCTTCAGTAGCGAAGATCGTCGCTCGTTCTTCGGCGTGGCCAGAAGAAGTGCGGACCCAGGTATCCGCACTCGACGCATCAGCGCAATCTGGCGATACAACAGCAGCAGCGACGAGCACGAGTTTTCTGCGCAACGTGCTGATGCGCGTTCCTGAATACCGCCGCGATCTCGCTGCAATCAAGCCGGAGCCCGGTGAAGAAGCTACTCCGTTCAGGCACTTTCTCAAACTCGAAGCGCCTGTCTTCAGAACCGCGGCCGCCGATACAGGCCTCACTTTCAAGGACGAACCCATCAACAACCTGGACGTGTCTCAACAAATTTGGATTGGCGCGATTTCTTTGAGCGGCGCCGGCGCCCCTGTAGTCGCGACCGCCACCGCAAAGGAAGTGCGTCTCGCAAGCGGCGCAACTCTCCCGTTTCCAGGCGGAGCACCTTTTTCGCAACGTATCCTGCCTGTCGATTTCAATTACGACTTCAAGACTGACATCGTACTCGCAAGCGAACGTGGCGTGCGTTTGTTTCGGCAGGACAGTCCCGCAGCTTTCACGGACGTAACCGCAAACACGAAACTTCCTCCGGCGGTCATCAATCGCAGCTACATCGCGGCGTGGGCAGCGGATATCGAAGCGGATGGCGATCTCGATCTGATTCTCGGCGCGGCCGATGGCGTTCCAACTGTTTTAAGAAACAACGGCGACGATACCTTTCTCGAGATTCATCCTTTTTCCGGTGTCTCCGGAATAGTGGATTTCGCATGGGCGGATCTCGATGCGGACGGCGATCCTGACGCAGCGCTGATCGATGGCGCCGGCAAGCTGCATGTCTTCAGCAACGAACGACAGGGACAATTCGCGGAGCGTTCAGTTCCCGACACCAAGGCGTTCGCAATCAATGTCGCCGATGTGAACAACGACGGCATTTTGGATCTTCTGGTTGTCGAACGAGGATCGATCAAACGCCTGTCTGATAAAGACCACGGCGTCGGTTGGGACTTCGAAGAGATCGTGAAAGCACACGACGTGAACGGAAAGATCGCGAGTTTGCGTGTGGCCGATCTCGATAACAACGGTGGACTCGATCTCATCTTATTTGGTCAATATGCCGCGTTTGTTTGGCTGAGCGAAGCGGATGGCAAGTTCACGCCGTTATCAGAACCTGTTGGACCAGCGTTTGATATCGCGGATGTCAATAACGACGGTCGACTCGATCTCCTCGGTCTTTCCGCTGAAGGCAAGCCACTCGAAGCGATCAATCAAGGCACGAAAAATTATCATTGGCAAGTCGTACGCCCGCGCGCCGTTCAGGCCAGCGGCGATCAACGCATCAACTCGTTCGGTGTCGGCGGCGAAATGGAAATTCGTTCGGGACTACTGGTCCAAAAACAACCGATCACTGGTCCGCTGCTTCACTTCGGTCTCGGCGAACAAACAAGCACTGACGTGATTCGCGTTGTCTGGCCCAACGGCACCGTACGCGCCGACTTCGAAATCAAAGGGGATCAGGAAATCGTCACCGAGCAACGTTTGAAAGGATCGTGTCCTTTTCTGTTTGCGTGGAACGGCAAGCAGATGGAATTCGTGAAGGATGCAGTGCCGTGGAGTTCGGCGATTGGTCTTCGTATTAACACGCTCGGAACGGCGCGAGTTGAGGCAACCGAAGAGTGGTACAAGATCAGTCGCGATCAGCTCGTGCCTCACGATGGTTATTACGATCTGCGAATCACTGCCGAGCTGTGGGAGACCTACTATTACGATCACCTCAGTCTCATAGTCGTCGATCATCCTGAGGGCTCAGACATCTTTGTTGACGAACGTTTTGTGATTCCCGCGGCGAAGTTGGAAATCACCACTGTCTCATCGCCACGCAAGGTCGCGCGCGCGGTTGATGATCAAGGAAATGACGTCACCAGCATCATCAATGATTTAGACGGAAAGTATCTCGATACATTTGGTCGCGGAAAGTACCAGGGCGTCACGCGCGATCATTACGTCGAACTCGATCTTGGTGACGATGTGCCTGCAAGCGGCCCGCTTTGGTTAATCGCAAACGGCTGGATGCATCCCACCGATTCTTCAATTAATGTCGCTATCAGTCAGGGGCAACAGGAGCAAGCGAAGCCGCTCAGCCTGGAAATTCCTGATGGAAAAGGCGGCTGGCAAGTGGTGCGGCCAAACATGGGTTTTCCGGCCGGCCGCAAGAAAATCTGCCTTTTTGATCTGACTAATCTGTTCAAGCCGGGCCTTCCGCATCGCTTGCGTTTACGAACTAATCTGGAGGTTTACTGGGATTCGCTCGAGTGGGCAACCGGAATTCCAAACGCACAGCTCAAGACCACGCGCCTCGATCCGCAGGTTGCCGATCTGCATTATCGTGGTTACTCAGTTATCAACCGAAAGGATGATTCATCACCTGAAGTCCCTGACTATAATCGTCTTTCGAGTTCAAAACAGATCTGGCGGGATCTGATCGGCTACTATACGCGCTTCGGCGACGTGCGCGATTTGCTGAAGCAGGCCGATGATCGATACGTGATCATGAACGCGGGCGACGAGATGTCGTTTCGGTTCGCTGCGCAACCGCCACCAGCACCAGGCTGGGTGCGCGACTACGTGATAGTTGGCGACGGTTGGATCAAGGACGGAGACTACAATTCGACCTTTTCCAAAACCGTGCAGCCTTTGCCTTATCACGCTAAAAACGAATACATCACAGCGCCGGGCCGTCTTGAGGATGAATGGGTTTATCGCCAACATCCTGATGACTGGCAAAACTACCATACGCGCTACGTCACCACAGACGTCTTTCAGAACGCAATGAGGTTGTACAGGAAATGAGCGGCCGGAAGGTGGCGAGAATCATTCTCGTCATTGTGTTTATCTGTTTACTCGCAGTGCCGTTAGTGATGCGCCGCATAGCCGCTCGCCGCGAAGGGGTGAACAACTCTCTCGGTGCAAACGCAGCATTGAGCCGTTATGGATTTCACTTAGAAGAAGTGGCGAAGACGTCCGGAGTTAACTTCACTCACCAGGCGCCCACGCTCGACCATCGTCTCGATCACATCATGCCGCAAGTTGCATCGATGGGCGCGGCCGTGTCAGTGGTCGACTTCAATCGCGATGGCTGGGCTGATCTTTACGTCACCAACAGCGGTGAGGGAAGTAAGAACGCGCTCTTCAAAAACAACACTGACGGATCGTTCACCGACGTCGCTGGTGCGATGGGCATCGCGGATCTCAATCAGGCGGGCACCGGCGTTTCGATGGGATCGGTCTGGGGCGATTACGACAACGACGGTTACGAAGATCTGTTCCTCTACAAGTGGGGCAAGCCCGAACTCTTCCATAACGACGCGGGACAGAAGTTCACGCGCGTCAGCGACAAGATGGGGTTGCCGTCGTGGGTCAATGCGAACACTGCGGTGTGGTTTGACTATGATCGCGATGGCAAGCTCGATCTGTTTCTCGGCGGCTATTACGCGGAAGATGTCGATCTCTGGCACTTGAAGAACACGAAGATGATGCCGGAGAGTTTTGAGTACGCGAAGAACGGCGGGCGCAAGTATCTCTTCCACAATCTCGGTGACGGATCGTTTGAGGAAGTCAGTCAGAAGCTCGGCATCGACACGCGTCGTTGGGCGCTCGCCGCAACTGTCGCGGATCTGCGCGGAGTAGGCCAGCAGGATCTTTTTATCGCGAATGATTACGGCATCTCGGAGTTGTACTTCAACGACGGGAAGCAGTTTCGTGAAGCGGGCAAACAGACTGGTGTTGGTTTCTCACCGAAGAGCGGCATGAGTGCTTCGGTCGGCGACATCCTCAATCAAGGACGTTATTCGATCTACGTTTCCAATATTTCTGAAGACGGCATTTTGATCCAGGGAAACAATCTCTGGATACCGCGCGATGGAACTGGCGGCGATGCGCTTCAGTATGACAATCTCGCCCGCGCGATGGACGTTGAGATGGGCGGCTGGAGTTTCGGAGCGCAGTTTGGCGATCTAAACAACGACGGCACGCTCGATCTTTATCTCGTGAATGGATACGTCTCGCTCGATCGAAATCAAAATTACTGGTACGACTTCTCGAAGATCGCGGGCGGCAATTCTACGATTATTTCCGACGCCGCTCAGTGGCCCGCGATGGATGGTCGCAGCTTATCGGGTTATCAGCAGAAGAGAGTTTGGATCAACGATGGCGCGGGAAAGTTTGTGAACGTCGCGCAGGCAGTGGGAGCGAGTGACGTGTTTGATGGGCGCGCGGTGGCGCTTGTTGATTTGTGGAATCGTGGCGTGCTCGACGTTGTCGTCGCGAATCAGAGAGGACCGCTGTTGATGTACAAAAACAACGTGACGCCTCAAAACAAGTCGATCAGTTTTGAGCTTGAAGGTTCGGTGAGTAATCGCAGCGCGATCGGCGCCGAGGTGCGTTTGTTCTGGGATGGTCGCGAGCAGGTGCAACAGGTTTCGGGAGGCAGTGGTTTTTGTGCGCAGAACCAGCGACGCATACATTTTGGCGTCGGAAAGAACCCGCACATCGAGAAAGCGGAGATTCGCTGGCCGTCAGGAAAAGTTGAGACGATAGAAAAGCCGAGTGTGGGCCAAGTCTATAAGATTAAGGAAAGTGCTTAACTTTTGAGTTCGTTTACGCAGCCGCAGATAAACGCAGATGAACACGGATCTCAAATCCGCGTTCGCCCGCGTTTACCTGCGGCCTATCTTCCGCCGCTTTTTATCACGACGATTCTGGTTGTCGGTCATTTCGCGTACGGGATTCTTGAAGGTTATGAACGAACGGCGCTCGCTATCGCCGCAGCGCTCGTGGCGGAGCTTGTGCTGGGCCGGATCTTTTTTGGCAAGTGGATCAACTTAGCAAGCGCGTACATCTCGGGCATTAGCGTCGGCATTCTGCTTCGCTCGCCTGCGTTATGGCCGTTCGCTTTGTGCAGCGTGCTGTCGATCATGTCGAAGTACGTGTTGCGGGTGAAAGGGCGACATCTTTGGAATCCATCGAACTTCGGTATTTGTGTGTTGTTATTCCTGGCGCCTGAGACGGTCGCGGCGCTGACCATTCAGTGGGGCAACTTTATCTGGCCGTTGCTGGTGATCTGGATACTCGGCTCAGTGATTATCTGGCGCGCGAAGCGAATTCATATCAGCGTGACTTACGTACTTTCGTTTTTTGCATTTGCGGTTTTGCGGAGTTGGATCACGGGCGACCCGTGGCGTTCCGAGATCTCGCCGATAACGGGACCGATGTACCAGCTCTTTGTGTTTTTCATGATCACGGATCCGAAGACGACGGTGAAGTCGAAGAAGTGGCAGTGCGTAGTTGTGTTTCTGGTGGCTTTTGTCGAGATGCTGCTGCGGTTGAATCACGTGGTCTACGCGCCGTTGTACGCACTGTTCCTTGTTGGACCAACAGCGATGCTGATCGAGATCTGGATGGAGTCGCGTAGAGATTTCTCTCGCGGCGGCGCAACGGCGCAACGAGTTTATTGAGTTCTCCGTTGCGCCGTTGCGCCGTTGCGTGAAACTTTTCCCGGAAAATATGACCCGTCGTTATCTTTTAATATTCCTGGCTCTCTTTCTCGTTTCCTGCAAGCAACCAGCTTCAACCACACCAACAGCAAATGCGCCGGCGGAACAATCCGCCACAGCTTCGCCGTCGCGCGCGCGGTCACCGAGCTCAACCCCGAGATCCCGGGCGAGCTGCGCGAGGACGTCTCGGTGCCGCTCGACTTGAA
>OBKT01000097.1_pt1 | contig 10485 bp, 6 predicted proteins | sample 1519771 | NCBI WGS metagenome assembly OBKT01 (sample SAMN00737777, study PRJEB22531) | soil metagenome | reverse complement strand
TTCGCGCCAAAGACGGCAAGCAGCGTCAGTATGCCGCCGCCAAGTCCCCAGGCCGGTTTCACCAGCAGGGCAGCCAGGACCCGCGGTCGATCTTTGACGTACTTGATCCCGTCGATCGTCTCGGTGATTCCGAGCAGTCTACCTAACGAGACCTTTTGTCGCTCGCGTTTTTTACGTTTGGGAAGGCGAATACTCGCAATCAACGCCGCTGACAACACATAACTCGCTGCATCAAGGATGAAGGCCGCATTGGTGCCGAACGAACTGGTTATCAGACCGCCAATCGCAGCTCCGAGCGTGAGCATTACCGACCATGTGACCGACGAAATCGCATTCGCGGCCACGAGTTCACGATCTTCCACGATCGATGGAATCGCCGCTGTCTTTGCGGGTTCGAAAAAAGTGGAGAGTCCGAGTTGTAAAACCGTCAATACGTAAATTATCCACAACTGATCCGCGCGCCGCACAAACAGAAAGCCAAGCACAACAACAGCGCGCAAGATGTCTGACACGATCATGATTCGTTGCCGGCTAAACCTGTCGGCAATCACGCCCGAGATCGGTCCGAAGAAAAAACTCGGCACAAAGCGCGCGACGAGCAACAGCCCGACGTCACGACCCGAACCTGTGAGTTGAAGAATGATCGTGTAGAGCGCGATGGTGTCGAACCAGTCGCCCATCTGGCTGACGACCTGGCCGAGCCACAGTTGCCGGAAGCTGCGATTGCGTCGCAGCAGATCGATGTAACCGACTTGTTCCATTCTGATCCGCGTTCTCCGCGTAAGTCCGCGGCTCAGATTAACCAGCTTGACTCAATTTCTCAATCTGACAGGTCAGAATGGAATGACGCGAATTCCTCGTTCACGAAATCGGCGTTTTTTGAACGGCACACCAGTTGAGAAGAGGCATAGCGCGGCGAAGGAGCCACTGGCTTCGCGGGCTCTCCGCACGGGGTCCGTAGCCGCAAAGTTCTTCTTGACACGCGATGAGCCGCGAAACATCTCACCCAGCACGACAGCCCTCCCGACAAGGGTTGTCACTTGCCCAATTCGCCGGGGATAGAGCTGAGTTGCTCCCAGCTCTGTCTCCGGCAGCCTCGTTACGCGAGTCGGCAGCCCAGTGGTGGGTCGCTAATCAACTGTGGTTCTCGTGGTCGTTGCTCGCTATCCCGCTAATTCTGGAACTACTTTACGGTGCGTTCGTTCTGCCTTACCTCGTTCCTACTTCGATTTTCGCAACTTATCTGATCTATCGCGGCGCGCGCGCGCGTCTGCAATCAAAGACAAACGAGATCGAGTCACTGAGTCAACTACATCTCGCAACTGCTGAAGCTTTAGCAACAGCGATCGACGCCAAAGATCAAACCACGCATTGCCACGTTCGTCGCGTGCAGATTTACGCCGCCGGTATGGGCGAAGTGTTTGGACTTTCAACAAACGAAATCGCAGCTTTGAAAGCAGGCGCGCTGCTTCACGACATCGGCAAACTCGCCGTGCCGCCGCATATTCTGAACAAACCTGGACCACTAACGCCCGCCGAATTTGAGAAGATGAAGATCCACACGGTTGTGGGCGCGCAGATTCTCGGCCGTGTGGATTTCCCTTATCCGGTTATTCCTATCGTGAGGCATCATCACGAACAGTGGGACGGTCGCGGTTATCCTGACCGCCTGCGCGGCGAACAAATCCCGATCACCGCACGCATCATTTCAGTTGTCGATTGTTTCGACTCGATTCGCGAGGATCGACCGTTTCGTCGCGGCATGACGATGGACGAGGCTACAGCGTTACTGTTGCGCGGTTCCGGGATTCACTTCGATCCCGTAGTAGTCGAGCAGTTTCTCAAAAACTTGCCGCGTTTTGACGCGCAAATAGCGGAGCTTGGACTCCAGCATCAACCCGCGAACCACTCGACCGAGCCGCCGATTCAACTGAGCATAGTCGACATGGCGCAGACACGCGAGCGCGGTTCATTCATCGCTTACGATCAAATCAAGAAAGCGCACCGCGAGGTTTATGCGCTCTACGAGATCGCGCGCACGTTTGGAACTTCGCTTGACGTCGCACACACTCTCGAAATCCTCGTCGACAAAGTTGGCCACGTAGTTCCGTTCGATACTTGTTGTGTTTACATCTACGACGACAGCAAGGGTTATGCGACTGCGCGTCACGTAGTTGGTAAGAATGCGCAGAAGCTGTCTGCACGACGCATCGCACCCGGTGAAGGCGTCACGGGCTTTGCGCTGGCAAATCGCAGCCCGGTTAATCAACTTCATCCGAGTCTCGATTTCACCGGCATCAATCTCGATGCGGGACTCAAGTATCGGTCGATGGCCGCGTTGCCGTTATTTAAGGACGACGTGTTACTCGGCGCGTTGTCGGTCTACTCGAGCGATCTCGAACAATACACCGACGACCACATGCGTTTGCTGGAGACTGTTACACGACTCGCTTCGGACGCACTCGGTAATGCGATGCAGCATGCGGAAGCGGAGTCGCATGCTTTGACTGATCCACTCACCGGACTACCAAACGCGCGTTACCTCGCACTGCGATTCGAAGAAGAGGCAGCACGTGCACGTCGCACCGACCGGACTTTCCAGGTCGTCATGCTCGATCTCGACGAGTTCAAGAAAGTAAACGACACTTACGGCCACAAGACGGGCGACAAGATGCTTCGTGAAGTAGCTCACCTGATCGAGGGGCAGTTGCGTGAGTATGATTTTCTGGCTCGTTACGGTGGCGACGAGTTTGTGGCTTTGGTCCAGGAAGTGGTCGGCTCCCAGGTCGAAGAGCTATGCGCGCGCATCGAGAGTGCCGTTTCGAAGTTCTCCCTCGCAATAGGCCGAAATCGCTTTGCGAGCGTCGGCATCAGCGTCGGCACTGCGACTTTTGGCATCGACGGCAACACGCTGGACCAACTGGTAATTGCTGCCGATCACGAGATGTACCGCGTGAAGTCGAACCACCGCCTGGACCGCGCATTCCAGCACGACACTTCCGACCCACCAACCGAAGTTAACGGTCCTCCAGCTTAATCTCCGCGGTTCTCTGCGTCCTCTGCGTTAAGCATGTTTTTTAACACAGAAGACGCAGGTACGCAGAGACCGCAGAGGAAATTCTTGACATCCTGCGGGGTCATCGCTTTCAATCGAGGTAGAGCCCGACGTGAACCTCAGGGCTTGGTCGATTGATAGCATGGTTGCTCCCGCCGAAAATCACAACGCAACACTTCTAATAGTTGACGACGACGCCGCGGCCCGCGAGAGGTTTCGCGAAATCTTCGAGACTGCGCAGTATCGTGTTGTAACCGCCACCGAAGCTGCTTCCGCACTCCGCGTGCTGAAGGGCGTACGTTGCGATCTGGTCGCGCTTGATCTCGAGATGCCGGGCGTCGATGGCCTCGCTCTTTGCAAACTGCTGCGAGCGCAACCGACGACGAGCAAGTTGCCAATCATCGCGCTCTCGGAAAGTGACGACGAAGCGCGCAAGGTTCAGGCCTTCACGGCGGGCGCAGACGATTACATCACGAAGCCTTCAACTCCCGGTGAGCTCCTGTCGCGCGTGAGCCTGCACGTGCGCACATCGCAGCGCGAGTGGGCGCTGATTGGCAGCAATCGCGAGCTCAGGTTTTTGTCAGACATCGGTCGCGGACTGCTGCGCGCGCTCGAACCCGAACAACTCGTCAGGCGCGTTGCCGGCGCGACCTACGAAGCGATCGATGCTTCGCTCTGCGCCGCTTACGTCGTAACTGGTCGTGATAAAGACGCGTTGTGCGTCTTCGATCGCGAAGGCACTGCCGACGATCCGACACTATTCGATAGCGCTCGATTACAAGAATGGTTACGCTCCAGCGACTCAGCCAATTCGTTACTCATCACTGAAAAAGAATCTTTTCTTCTGCGCGACACGATTCACACCACCGAATACGTGTCGCCGTTTCGCTTCGCGGGCCGGACGAAAGGCGCGCTCATCGTTGCGTTCGATCGTCGTGAAGAATGTGGCGAGACGGAAAGACGTTTGATCGAAGCCGCCGCGCAACAGACGTCACTCGCTGCGCACATCTGTTCGCTGTACCAGGCTGCACGTGAACAATCAGTGAGCCTGGCACGAGAAGTCGAAAAACAAACTGCGGATGCGGAAGCGCAACGTAGATTCATCGAGGCGATCGTAGACAGTTTGCCGTTGTCGCTCTACGCGATCGATCGTGATTATCGTGTCGTGGCGTGGAACCGCAACCGCGACCTCGGCGAGCTTGGTATCCCGCGTGGCTCAGTGCTCGGCAGGAACGTGTTTCAGGTATTGACGCGCCAGCCGCGCGACGTGCTGGAAGAAGAGTTTGCGCGTGTGTTCGAGAGCGGTGAGATCGAACGCATCGAACAGGAGACTCCGTCGCCAAAGGGTGATATTCGCCACTGGATGATCAGTAAGATCCCGATGTGGGCCGACAACAGCGGCGAGGTAACGCACGTTATTACCGTCGGCGAAGAGATCACGGATCGAGTGGAAGCAAATCGCGCGATTGCGCGTGCTGAAAAACTCGCGGCAGTCGGAAGATTGGCAGCGGGCGTGGTCCATGAGATCAACAATCCACTTGCAACGATCTCGGCGTGTGCTGAGTCGCTCGAAGCTCGCGTGAATGATGGTGAGTTTGATGGTTCACCCGCGCTAGAAGATCTGCGCGAGTATCTCGGGTTGATCCGTAGCGAAGCGTTTCGTTGTAAGAGCATCACGATGGGGTTGCTCGACTTCAGTCGCACGCGCACTTCGGATCACGTGACGATCAATCTCGCTGATGTGATTCGCTCGGCTGTGCGCCTGCTCTCACATCAGAAGCGAAGTCCCGACGTAGATTTCGCAGTTGAAATAGCACACGATTTACAGCCTGTTTCCGGCGATCCGGGCCAGTTGCAGCAAGCCGTCATCGCGCTTGCTACCAACGCCCTCGATGCGATGGCCGACAGCGGTATGTTGACGATTGTGGGTCGCAATGACGGCGACAAAGTGAAGATAGAAGTGAACGACACGGGCGTCGGCATCCCCCAGGAAAACCTCGCCAAGATCTTCGAGCCCTTCTTTACAACCAAAGAAATTGGACGCGGCACAGGGCTTGGACTCGCCGTATGTTATGGTATCTTAACGGAGCATGGCGGCACTCTTGACGTGCAGTCGAACGTGGGTGTTGGCACCACTTTCACGATTACTCTTTCCGCAGTCAAGGTAAACGAGGAACAGACGGTTTGAGCGAGCAACAGCAGGCACGCATTCTGATTGCAGAAGACGAGGCGAACCTGCGCCTGGTCCTGCAAAAGGAATTGGAACGGCTGGGCTATCGCGTGCAAGCGGCGCCCGACGGTGAAGCCGCGCTTCGCAAACTCGAAGAGAGCAACGTCGACGTGCTGCTGTGTGACATCAACATGCCGCGCATGGACGGCATGGAACTCTTGCGTCGCGTGCACCAACGTCCGAATCCGCCCGAAGTGATCATGTTGACGGGCCAGGCGACTGTCGAAACTGCGGTCGAGGCGATGAAGCTCGGCGCGTACGATTACCTCACGAAGCCATACACGTTGACTGAGCTCGACGTGCGTGTGAAGCAGGCGGCTGACAAGCGGCGCTTGCGTGTCGACAACGTACGTTTGCGCGAACAACTCGCGCGACAGTCGGCGCTGCCGGAGATTGTTTCGGTTTCGGAAGTGATGAAGGAAGCGATTCGTTTGATCGAGCGAGTCGCGCCTTCGGAAGCGTCTGTTTTGATCACTGGAGAGTCGGGAACAGGTAAAGAGCTAGTGGCCCATGCGATTCACCGTCTTTCGAATCGCGCGGAAGCATCGTTTGTCGATCTGAACTGTGCTGCGTTTCAGGAGTCGTTGCTCGAGTCGGAATTGTTTGGTTATGAAGCCGGTGCGTTCTCGGGGGCGAAGGGCAGGAAGCTTGGTTTGATTGAGCTGGCAGATGGCGGAACGCTTTTCCTCGATGAGGTGACGGAGTTGCCGGCGCAGTTGCAGGCGAAGCTGTTGCGTGCGATCGAGACGCGCACGTTTTTCAGGGTTGGTGGGGTGAGGAAAGTTGAAGTTAACGTGCGCATCGTCGCGGCCACTAATCGAAATCTCGATACTGTCGTTAACGATGGTGTGTTTCGATCGGATCTGCTTTATCGAATTAATGGATTTCAGATCAGTTTGCCGCCGCTGCGGGAGCGGCCTGAAGACGTTGAGCCGCTGGCGCGTCACCTGCTCAAACAGATCGCGGGCACTACGCCGCCCGAGTTGACGGAAGAAGCGTTCACTGCGTTGCGTTTGTATGCATGGCCGGGCAATGTGCGGCAGTTGAAGAATTGTCTCGAACGCGCGGTAATTCTTTCGAACAACGGCAGGATCACGCTTTCAGAGTTGCCGCCGGAGGTTACGCGTCCGGCTGTTGCTGCGCCCGTGATGGCGACGGTTCCGACATCGGCGAGCGGTGAGATGCCGGCTTTTCCAGTCGCGCCTGTTTCGACAGCGCCCGGATCGCTCCGCGAGGTTGAGCGTCAACAAATTCTCGCGGCGCTTGAACAGACTGGCTGGCACCGCGGCAAGACCGCCGAAATCCTCGGTATTTCCCCATCAACACTCTACCGTCGCCTCCGAGATTACGACCTCGAACGAAGACGTTAACCACAGATTACACGGATTAAAAATCCGGATTTATGTCCGTGTTATCCGCGGTTAAGTTTTAGTTGTTTCCTATCGATCTTGCCGCGATCGTTTTTTGGTAGGGAGTCGACGAATTCAATCCAGCGTGGGTATTTGTAGACTGCGATGTTAGTCTTCACAAACTGCTTCATATCTTCGGCGAGCGTATCGCGGGGATAAAATCCTTCACGCAACACGACGAACGCTTTCGGCTTAACTAAACCGTCCGCCTCGTGGCCCACAACCGCGCACTCGAGCACCGCCTCGTGCTGTAGCAAACAATTCTCAATCTCCGCCGGCGCGACGTACACGCCCGAAACTTTGAGCATGTCGTCTGTGCGACCGTGATACCAGTAATATCCATCTTCATCAACGTGAAACTGGTCGCCGCTCGTACACCAATCGCCCGCAAAAGTCTCTTTCGATTTCTCATGCGCATTCCAGTAGCAAAGCGCCGCGGAGTCGCCTTTGATCCTCAACGTTCCCATCTCACCAGTCGGAACTTCGTTACCTTCGGCATCAACAATCCTCGCTTCGTAACCTTCAACGATACGACCGAGACTGCCGGGCTTGATATCACCCGGCCGGTTCGTGATGTAGATATGAAACATTTCCGCGGAGCCGATGCCATCGCAAATATCAACTCCAAACGCATTCATCCAACGTTCGTAAAGTTCTTTTGGCAATGCCTCGCCGGCTGAGTAACAGAACCGCAGACTCGAAAGATCCTCTCGCGAAGCGCCAGGCACGTTGAGCATCGAATTGATCATCGTGGGAACGGTCGTGAGGATCGTCGGTTTGTAACGTTTGATGACTTCAAACATCTTTTCCGCAGACGATCGTTCCGCGAACAGTGCGGTCGCGCCGCCGACAGCGAAAGGGAAGAGCAGATTGGTTCCCGTGGCATAACCGAAGAACAGTTTCGGCACTGATACGGTGAGATCACCAGCGTTGACACCCATCGTCGCTTTGGCGAAGACCTCGGTATTGAACGGCAGATCGTGTTGCAGATGGACTGCGCCCTTCGGATGACCCGTCGAACCGGAAGTGAACAACCAGATCGCGATGTCATCGCGGCGCGTCTCGGCGGGCGCACACTCTTCCGAAGCAGCGTTCACGACTTCATTAAATTTTACCCAGCGAATATGAGGAGCAGGAGCAGTGTTCAGGGGCAGTTTTTTACCTGCTCCTGCTTGCTGCTCCTGCTCCTGAACAACGAGCACACCGCGCAAGTAGCGCGCACTCTCCGCCGCTTCAGCAAATGTCTTCAACAGCGACGCATGAACGACCGCGACCTTCGCGCGCGTGTATTCGAGGTAATACACATAATCCGCAACCGGCAGCAGCGGATTAACCATCGTTATCACCGCGCCAATCCGTGCTGCACCAAACCACGTCCAAACAAACTCCGGACAATCGGGCAGGACCATCAACACGCGATCTTCGATGTTCGCTCCCAGTTCGCGCAGGGCATTGCCTGTGCGATTCGAGAGTCGCGCGACATCACCATAGGTCCACGTTTGATCCTCGAAATAGAGGCAGACCTTGTTCTCCCGACCTTCCTCCAGATTGTGGTAGAGGAAGTAGTCGGCCATGTTGAACCGTTCTGGAAACGAGGGGACCAAGGCCTAAGGTTATTCTTTCTTCATCGCCTGCGACTGAAACACGCCTTCGAGAAACTTCGCCAACGTCGCTTCATCTTCCGGGCTGCTCGAATTGAACTTCAATGCGAAACCGATCTCCGCTGCTTCGCTAACCACTTCCGCCCAGAAATTAACTTTCTCGCTTGCGGTGAGTTGAATCTCGAGCCAGACGAGTTCTTTTACTTCAACCTTACCGCCCGTGAGCACGAAGCAGCCACTGCGGCTCAGATCGGTGACAGTCGCATTCTCCCGCGACATCACGCCTTCCCAACGAGCTGCGAGCTTCACTCTCGCACGTGGCGCCGATCTTCTCTCTTTCTCCATTTACAGTCCCTCGGTTCAGTGTGCAAACGGACAACCGCTTTCGCCGTGCCTCACGTCGAGATAGGTGCGTGCTTCCCAAACTTCGGGAAAGAATTTCTTGTCGAGCGTGGTTTTAAGGTAACCGATTCCTTCCGAGCCGCCAGTGCCGCGTTTGGCGCCGACCATCCGCTCGACCATCTTGATGTGATGCGAGCGCCAGAGCGCGAAGTATTCGTCGTGCTCGAGCAGCGCTTCCGCAAGTTGAAACTCCTCGTAGCGCTGTTCGAAGTGAGTGAGAATTTCGAGCACTGCTTTGGTGCGTGCTTCGTAAGCCTTCTTTTGTTCCGCTGAATCGGCGTCGGCGGAGGGAAGCGGCGCTGTTAGACCACGACGTTGCAACACGCGATAGAAAGAGTCTGCGAGAGTTGGACCAGTCATGCGCGCTTGCAGACGTTCATTCGCAAACTCGTCACTCGCGAACTCACGCAGGATAGTTTCATCTTTTAATCCTGACGAAAACTCTATCTCGCGAAACTGCATTGACTGAAAACCACTCGCCGGATTTAGCTCATCACGAAACGCGAGAAAACTGATCGGCGTCATGGTTTCGAGAATGTGAATCTGGTTCACCAGCAACTTTTCGATGGCCACGATCCGATTCACAGCGCGCGTCGCTGCCGGCACGCGATCTTCTTCCAGGAACTGAATCGCTGCGTCGAGCTCATGCAGGATCTGTTTGAACCAGAGTTCGTACGCCTGATGAACCGTGATGAACAGGAGTTCATCGTGATGGGCGGGACTGGAAAGACAATCCTGAAGATTAATCAAGTCCTGAACACGAAGATACTTGTTGTAGGAAAGCGGTGGATTGTTGCCGTAGTCATTGGCCATCTAGAATGCGGCTCCCACCGTTTCGTGTGCGCGAAAAGTTTCAGAGTCGCTGATCTTTTTCATTTCCCGAATGACGAGTTCCAGCTCCTCGTCAGTAGTGTAGAAATGCGGCGAGATGCGAATGCCGGCGCCGGGCCGGTAGTCGATGATGAACTCGCGCCGGATGAGTTCCTTGGCCATCGCTGCTGCGTGTTCGTGTGCGACTGTAATCGTGCCGCCACGTTGTGCAGCATCTTTCGGACTCGTAACTGTGAACCCCGCTTGTTCCGCGAGGCTGATTAAATAATTTGTCTGCCTGATGTTCTTCGCGCGGATGTTCTCGACACCGATCTCATTTATGATCTGATAACCCGAAATCGCAGCGTAGAGAGCCGGAATGGCTGGCGAGCCGTGGAGAAATCGCGTGATGTTTGGCGCGTAATGCATCGCAGTGTCGAAGGCAAACGGCGCTTCATGTGCCATCCAACCGGTCGTCTTTGGTTCGAGTGTCATTTGCAAGTCGGGTCTGACGTAGAGATAACCGGCGCCTGGACCACCGCACAGCCATTTCACTGAGCCGCCCGTAGCGAAGTCGGCGTTGAGTTCCTTCACGCTGAAAGGCACGGTGCCTGCCGATTGATAAGTGTCGAGCACGACCATCGCACCGACTTCATGCGCGCGATCGATGATGGCTTTCGCATCTTGCAGAAACGCGCTCTTGAAAAGCACATGCGAGAACGGAACGAGCAGCGTCGTCTCGTCGATCGCGGCGAGCATTCGTTCGAGTGGCACAGTGATGCCGTCGTCTGACTTGACGATTTCGATTTGGAAGTTGCCGTCACGAGCGTGAGCTTCGTAAACGTACATCACCGAAGGGAAGTTGAGTTCCGAATAGACGATCTTATTGCGTTGCGGTGTTGGCTTGAGACACGAGAGTACGAGCGACTGGCAGATGGAGACGTTCTGATGCATCACGACCGTGCCCGGATCGGCGCC
>OBKT01000096.1_pt1 | contig 10518 bp, 10 predicted proteins | sample 1519771 | NCBI WGS metagenome assembly OBKT01 (sample SAMN00737777, study PRJEB22531) | soil metagenome | reverse complement strand
AAGCCGATGTCTCGGCCCACGGCATTCGTCACGACAACCAGTTCGGATCGTCGTTCACTGTGTGGCGCGGAACAGATGTGATGGGCGAGATGATCCTGCGCGTGCCTGGTGTGCATAACGTTTATAACGCACTCGCTGCCATCGCAGTTGGGTTTGAGCTCGAAGTGCCGTTCGAAAAGATCGTCGAAGGTCTGCACAGTTTCACTGGCGCGGGTCGCAGGTTCCAGGCGAAGGGTGAAGTCAATGGCGTGCTCGTCGTCGACGACTACGGTCATCATCCAACAGAAATTCGCGCGACGCTTGCGGCGGCGAAGCTCGGCTCCGGCGGCAGGCGCATCGTGGTGCTGTTTCAACCGCATCGCTACACGCGCACACACGATCTGATGCAGGAGTTTGCGCGTTCATTCAACAACGCTGATGTGCTGTTTATTACCGATATCTACGCGGCGAGCGAGGATCCGATTGAGGGTGTTACAGCCGAAGCACTGACGGCGGCGATCAAGCGTTTCGGTCATAAGGATGCGAACTATATTGGCGCGCTCGACAACGCGGCGTCGATCTTGCGAGACCATGTGCAGCCCGGCGATCTCGTGTTGACGCTCGGCGCCGGGACTGTGAATCGTGTTAGTGAGCAACTGTTGTTCTTGTTGCGAGAGCAGTCAGTAGCTACAGATTGAGAAGTAGTTGTGTTTGAAGAACGAGACAGGGCGATTGAAGAGATTGCGGCGCGATTGGGAGTTCGGGCGGAGCGTGGAAAGCGTTTTGCCGAGCTGACGAGTTTGCGCGTTGGCGGCGCGATTGACTGGGTGATCGCACCCGAGACGGAAGAGCAGGCAGCGGCGATCGTGCATGAGTTGGACCAGGCCGGAATCGGCTGGCGACCGTTGGGTTCCGGCAGCAACATACTCGCTGACGATGGCGATCATCATTACGTGGTTTTGAACTTGAGCAACATGAAAGGCCAACTGCACATCAACGGCGACCGCGTTTCGGTGAGTGCGGGTTATTCGTTGCCGCGTCTGTGCATCGACGTCGCGCGCGCTGGTCTATCAGGCATTGAAGGACTCGGCGGGATTCCGGGAACGGTCGGCGGCGCGCTTTGGATGAACGCCGGTGCTTACGATCACGAGATCGGCACTGTCACTGAATCGGTGCGCGTGGCTCGTGAAGGAAAAGTCGTCGAGATAGCCGGTGAGAGTATTCAGTGGAACTATCGTCACACCTCGTTTCAGGAAGGCGAACTGTTGCTCGGCGCGACGTTGCGCCTCAGTCCTGACGAGCCCGAGAAGATTAAAGCGCGCATGGACGATGCGAAGAGTCGTCGCCTCGCGACACAGCCGCACGGCGCACGCTCGGCAGGTTGTTTCTTCAAGAACCCGCCGGCGAGCACGGTCGGCACCGGAAAGATCATCGATGAGATGGGAATGAAAGGGCAGCGTCGCGGCAGCGCAGTTGTTTCGCCAAAGCACGCGAACTTCATCGTTACTGAAGGTGAGAACGCGCGCGCTGAAGACGCGCTTGCACTCGCCGAAGAGATTCGTGAGCGCGTGCGACGTGAGCAGGGAATTGAGTTGGAATATGAAGTTGAGCTTTGGCGAGCAAAACCATCCACAGATTACACAGAAGAGAAATCTGTGGAATCTGTGGATGAAGAAAGGAGTGGTGAGCCTTGAGAGATCCGGTTGTAGTGCAAAAAGTCGGTAATCGCAGCGGGATCGGCAAAGGTCGCTCTGCAGTTGGTCAACGTCCTGCGAAGCGACCGAATGAATCGATCGGAGTGCGTCTCAAATCGTTGCTTGGCTACGTGCCGCTCGCGTTGCGAATCGGCGTGATCGCGATCATCGCTCTGATTGCCTTTGTTGGTTATCGCGCGGCTGCGTCTGCAAGCTTCTTTCAAGTGCGAACGATCGAAACGCGTGGTGCGTCGCGAGCGTCAGTTGAAGATATAAACAATGCCGTGCGTCGCGATGTCGCTGAATCGGGAGTGTGGCGCGCTGATCTTCAGGAACTCAGCAAGCATCTCGAGAAACTGCCTTGGGTGCGCACGGCTATAGTCACGCGTGTGTTGCCTGACGGGATTCGCGTTCGCGTTACAGAGCGCGAACCGAAAGCGGTGGTCCGTACGTCATCGGGACGCTTCATCTGGGTCGATGACGATGCTGTGTATCTGGGCGAGATGGCGCCAACGGATCAAATGCCGACCTTCTTTCTCCGCGGCTGGAACGAAGACGACTCGTCTTCGGCGAAAGCAGAAAATCGCGAACGTGTCGCCAAGTTTCTCGAACTGCAACGCGACTGGGGTGCGCAGGGAATCTCGGAGCGCGTGAGTGAAGCCAACCTGCTCGACCTGCGCGACGTGCGCGTGCAACTCGCGGGCGACGATTCGCAGATTGAAGTTCGACTCGGTTCACAGGATCAAAGCACGCGGCTAGGCAAGGCACTGACTGTTCTCGATGCTCAACGTCAGACAGCTCGCGGTCCGCTCATCAGTTACATCGACCTCACGCAAGGGAAGCGCGCAATAGTCGGATTGGTTACAGGGGGTCACACGGTGGCTGAATCGAAGAATGAATAATCCACAGATTACACAGATTGTTTTCTTAATCTGTGAAATCTGTGGATGAGGCCCGACATGGCTAAGCGAACACAACACACAATCGGTCTCGACATTGGGACAAGCAAGGTGACGTGTATCGCAGGCGAACCTGGTGAGGGCGGGTTGCTCGAAGTGGTTGGCATCGGAGAAGCGGAAGCTCGAGGTTTGCGCAAGGGCGTGATCGTCAATCCGGATGCTGCCGTCGATGCGATCAAGAAGGCGGTTGAGGACGCGGAGCGCATGAGCGGTCTCGAAGCGGAAGAAGTGACGATCAATCTCGCCGGCTCGCACATCCTTGGCTTCAACGGTCAGGCCATCGTCGCTGTCTCGGGACGCGATCGCGAGATCATTGCCGATGATGTGCGACGCGCCATCGATTCAGCGTGCGCGATTCAACTTCCAGCAGGTCGCGAGATCGTCGATCGACTGCCTCAGGAGTTCATCGTCGATGACCAGGATGGGATCAACGATCCGGTGGGAATGATCGGCGCGCGATTAGCAGTGAAGGTTCACATCGTCACCAGTCCGGTGACTGCGCGACAGAACGCCATCAACGCTGTGAACCGCGCCGGGCTCGTCGTCGCCGATATGGTTCTGGAACAACTCGCGGCCGCAGAGGCGACGCTAACTGAAGATGATAAAGAGTTTGGAGCCGCGCTCGTGGATGTCGGCGCAGAGACTACGGGACTCATCATTTACCAACGAGGCGCGGTGCAGCACACCGCAGTGTTCCCGCTTGGTGGCTCGCATTTCACCAACGACATCGCCTTCGGTCTGCGCACGCCCATTCCCGAAGCCGAGAAGATCAAACGAACTGTCGGCTGTGCTTGCAGCAGTTCGTTGAGTGAGATGGAACGCGGTGAGTTAGTTGACGTGCCGTCCGTCGGTGGACGTCCACCACGCCAACTCTCGCGCCAGATACTTTGCGACATTCTGCAACCACGCGCTGAAGAAGTGTTGATGCACGTTGCTGACGAGATCAAAGACGCAGGTTGGGAGCGACAACTCTCGAGCGGAGTCGTCTTGACTGGAGGAGGCGCGTTGCTGCACGGCATGACCGAGATCGCCGAGCAGGTGTTTGATGCTCCAGTGCGAATCGGCTATCCCGAGCGAGATCGTTTCGGAGGTTTGATTGAAGACATTCAGAGTCCGGCGTGGGCCGCAGCCGCGGGTCTCGCGCTACTCGCATACCGCGCACAGGCCGCAGAGATTCGCACAGGCGTGAGCAGGCGTGGCTCGACGGGCAGGCTGACGCATTTTGTTTCACGTTTTAGAAATAGATTCAGTATTTTCTGACAAGTTGTTGTATACTTGCGCCCCGGTTGCACAAGATATTGTCCGCAAGATATCGAGGGCCATGGCTCAAGAAACCCAACATAGAAGGAAGAGGCCTTGGACGCCATCCCGTTTCGGGAGAGAGGAACTAACTATGACACCGGACACTCGTCAACCGGGAACAGGCATTAATATTTTCATTGATGATGATCCGCCACTCACCGGAGCGCGGATAAAAGTGATCGGCATCGGTGGCGGTGGCAGCAACGCTGTCAATCGCATGATCGAAGCCGGTATCGAAGGCATCGAGTTTCTTGTTGCCAACACAGATCTACAAGCATTGAAGCGTTCGCGCGCTCCGATCAAGATTCAGCTCGGCAGTCGACTTACTAAAGGTCTCGGCGCCGGCGCTGATCCCAACGTCGGTCGCGAAGCAGCTCTCGAAGACACTGACAAGATCATCGAAGTGCTCGAAGGCGCCGACATGGTATTTGTCACCACGGGTCTCGGCGGCGGTACTGGCACCGGCGCGGCTCCGATCGTCGCTTCACTCGCGACCGAACTCGACGCGCTGACCGTCGCTGTGGTGACAAAACCTTTTCACTTTGAAGGTCGTCGTCGCATGCAACAAGCCGATCAGGGATTAAGAGAGTTGCGCGAGTGCGTCGACACTGTGATCACAATTCCGAACGAACGACTGCTGCACACTGTTGAGCGTGGCGTTTCGCTTTCCGACTCATTCAGAGTTGCTGACGACGTGTTACGTCAGGCAGTGCAGGGTATCAGCGATCTGATCACTGTGCCTGGTTTGATCAATCTCGACTTTGCTGACGTGAAGTCGATCATGCAGGGAATGGGAATGGCTTTGATGGGCGCGGGCAGAGCGACTGGCGAGAACCGCGCGATCGAAGCGACGCAGCAGGCGATCTCGTCGCCGCTGCTTGAAGAGGCAACGATTCAGGGCGCCAAGGGTGTTTTGATCAACATCACCGGCGGAACGGATCTGACGCTGTTTGAAGTGAATGCTGCGTCGTCGATCATTCGTGAGTCTGCTGACGACGATGCGAACATTATTTTTGGCGCCGTGATCGATGAAACCCTGACGGATGAAATGAGGATTACGGTGATTGCTACTGGTTTTGACAGAGAAGCCACATCTGTTGCGTCTGCCGCTGCGACGACGGCGATTCCCGCGCCGCCGCCACGTTACGTAGCCAGGCCTGCCGACGACCTCCCACGGCCGATGATGGGTTCTCCGCGTGTTGATGATCTCGACGTCCCGACTTTCATTCGAAAGAAGGCTGACTAGGGATCATTTTATCGCCCGCTTTCAGGGAGGGTCGTCGGGGACCTTCCCTATTTTTTTTGAGCAGGAGCGAAATTCGGGAGCCGGAGCAGCACGCAGGAGCAGGTTCGTTTGTGTGCCCCTGCACACTGCTCCTGCTGCTGTTTAGTTGCATCATTTCTTGCATGTAAATCTTTGATATAAACTGCTTTTCTCCTTTGCTTTTTCTGCTCTTGTTGTGTAGCATGTCGCTCATTCCTTGCAGGAAAAATTCCATTACGGGTTAATGATCGTTTCCTCTCACCGGATGGGCCGCTGCCTGCGAGAGCTTTGACACTGTTCTAAACATCTAAGCCCCGTGTCCTAGTACATCTACAGTTCTCGAACCGGGTGGAGAAACGCCCGTGATAGATTTTTGGAGGTAATATCAAGTGAATCGTAAACTCATCAGAACCACACTCGCGGAAGTGAAAGGCAAAGCCCGAGAAGTTCCGCAGCCCAGAGAGCGTTCGAATGGGAGTTCCCGCGCCTCAAATGAAAGGGAGCAACGCGCTCCACAACAGCACGTGCCGGTCCAGGTTAAAAAGAGAGTTCCGCCTCCCAACGAAACTAACGCCGAGATCTTTTATTACAAGAAACAGATCGACGCGCACACACCGATGGTGATTGTTCTACTGGACGGCGAAGAGATTGAAGGCACGATCGAGTGGTACGATCGTGGTGCTCTGAAAGTGAATCGGAAGGGTGCGCCGAATCTTCTGATACTCAAGAGGAATATCAAGTACATCTACAAGGCCGACGAACGCGTTGAAAAAGCCAGCGCTTAAGGAATGAATAGCGGAAGTCAAAACAGCCTCGCCCTGACTTCTCGCTAGAACAGTGCGTCGCCTCAAGCAATGCGACACTCAGACCAAAGCTCAACGAACCCGGGACCTCGACCCCGGCGAGTTTTGCCGCGCATCGGCATTACGATGGGAGACCCTGCCGGGATTGGTCCTGAGGTTGTTCTCAAAGCAGTTGCTGAAGATGAAATCAAACGACTTTGCGTGCCCGTGATAATCGGCGATGCACAGTTGCTCGCTCACACGGCACGCACACTCGATCTACAATCCGGTTACGATATTATTCGCACTGGAGAGTCTTTCCCGGATCTGCTATCCGAACCCGTCATCTATCATCTCGACAACATCAGTGGTTTTATCGAGCCCGGCATCGAGTCGGGCGCGGCTGGTAAAGCTGCGGCTGGTTACATCGAAGCGGCGGTCGAGTTGTGTGCGGCGGGAAGTATCGACGCAATCGCGACTGCTCCGATCAACAAACGCGCGCTATTTCTCGGTGGTTATAGTTTTCCGGGACACACTGAATTTCTCGCGCATCTGACGGGCGCCGAGGAGTATGCGATGGCGTTTGTGGCTGCAAACCTGCGCATCGTTTTACTCTCAACACACGTTCCGCTTTCGGAAGCGATCCGGCTCGTTGAAAGAGATCGTCTGGTGAAAGTGATCAGCTTGGCGCATCGTGAGCTGCAACGCTGGGGCATCGAGCGTCCGCGACTCGCAGTGGCGGCCCTCAATCCTCATGGCGCTGAAGGTGGATTGTTTGGAGTTGAAGAGGCTTCGGAGATCCTGCCGGCGATTGAGGCGTCGCGGCGGCTCGACGATATAAACGTGCAGGGACCATTCTCGGCGGATACAGTTTTTCTAAGAGCTTCGCGTGGGGAGTTTGACGCAGTGGTTGCGTGTTATCACGATCAGGCGATGATTCCGGTAAAGTGTTTGTCGTTTGGCGAGGCCGTCAACGTCACGCTGGGGTTGCCTTTCATCAGGACTTCAGTGGACCATGGCACTGCCTTCGATATCGCGGGAAAAGGACTGGCGGAACATTCCAGCATGGTGGCGGCGATCAAACTCGCGGCCGAGCTATCCACACAGGCGGGCGAGAGTTGTCGCTCGGTGGAAGTTTAAGAGAGAAGCACACTCACATGGACAACAACCTTACGAACGAAACAGAGAACCGGCGCATGCTGGTGGCGGACGACGACCCGGCTATCCTGCGCTTAATAGCAACGATACTCGAAAAAGAAAACTTTACGGTGGTAACGGCGCGCGACGGTCGCGAGGCATACAGGATCTTGCAGAGTGATCCTAATTTTACTGCTGCGATTCTCGACGTCGTGATGCCGCACATCTCCGGTCCCGAACTGGTCCGTTTTATGAAGTCGGAAGAACGTTTGAAGCGTATTCCGGTGATGATGATGACGGCGGAACAGGATCCGAAACTATCCTCTGACAGCTTCGCCGCTGGCGCGATCGTGTTTCTGCCAAAGCCTTTCACCACTGCGCAACTACAGATCATGTTGCAGATGTTGATTGGGAAGAAGACTGCCGATTCCTAAATGAGCCACGAAGAAGCACAAAAATTTTCACGAAGAGTTGTCGTGCTTTTTCTGCTTCTTTGTGGCGTGCCTATTTGTGCGCGCGCGGATCTCAGTCAAAAGCAAGCTCGTAAAGTGATTCAAACAATGGGCGGGTGGTCATTGCCGAGTGACTCGGTACGTATTCGATCAGTTAATTCGAGTGCAGAGGGTGCGGAAGTCAGTGCTGAGATCGAAGCGGTGTTTCGACTGCGGTTGTTTGAAGGTCAGTGGCAGTTACAGGAGATCAGAACTGCGCCGGATCGCTGGGAACGTTTGTCTGTGATCGCGCGTGCGGCAAATGTTCAGTTGCCCGGGGACGAGTGTGATACGCCGGCGCAGATTTCTACAAAACTCACGACCAGGCGCGCGCGTTGTCTGGTTGCGGCGCTGTTCGGTGTCAGGCTTCCGTCTGATGATGTGCGGATCAAAGAGGTCTCGCCGTTTGGGTTGTCGATTGGCAAGGAGTCAGCAGCGCTCGTCACCGCGCTTGTTCACGCTGACTTCCGGCTTGCGCAGAGCGCCAGTGCCTGGCGCGTGACTGGTTTCAAGAGCGGTACGCGCGACTGGGCCAACGTCTCGGACCTTCCACTCGCGATCGATCAAGTCAAACGCTCCACGGCGAGCGATGATTTATCGGTCATCGCCAAAGCCCTCAACGACTACCGCCACGACCGCGGCTACTTCGTCGTCGCCGACAAAGAATCGGTGCTGATCGACCATCTCAGCCCGAAATATCTAATCCGCGTAATCCGCGTTGATCCGTGGCACCGTCCCTATCAATATGACGGCCAACAAGATCACTACTCCCTTCGCTCCCTCGGACCGGACGGCAAACCCAACACCCCCGACGACATCGTCGTCTCCGGCCCCTGATCACTTAATTCGCTTGCCGACTGTCACGCGTCCGTTCTGATCGATACGTATCTGCGTCACCTTCCCCTCAGCATCTTTCACAAACGTCAATTTCGCGGGGAACGCGCGTGGGTGGAACACAGCCTCCGATTCGGGAAAGATTTCAAACACACCTTGCCCGGTCGCTTGAGTCATGAACTTGTCTCCCTCACGGAAAACACGCAGCACAAACCCTGGTCCAACTTCATACTCACCCACGTACGTGTCGAATACCTTCGCATCAAGGACGACAGCCGGCTTCTCGAGTCGCTTTATCACCTCGGCTGCATTGGTGTTGTTTGGATTCAGCTCGAGCGACTTTTTGTAATTCTGAATCGCGAGCTCGCGCTCATTGATTGTCGAGTAGGCCTCGGCGAGACTGTCGTAGGAGTTGAAACCCTGCGGATATGCTTCGACGTTGAGCTTGAAAATCTCAATCGCTTCCTTGCTCTTGCCACTTCGTAGCAGCCGATAACCAAGTTGGTTTAGCTCCGATTCGGAGAAGTCGTATGTCGCTGCTTGCTTCGCTTTCAGATCGCGATACTGTGCAATGCCGGCTTCAATTCCTTTTTCGTTGATCGTGTTTTCGAGTATGGAGACGATCGAAATCTTCGGCGGCTCGTATGGCTGGTTGTAGATGATCTTCGTGATCGAATTACTGAGCCGGTCGAGATACTCGGTGTTGGTGTTGTCGAGGATAACGATCAGGTTTTTCTCTTTCGGAAAGCGCACGATGGTAGTGGTGAAGCCATTGATGCCACCGCCGTGTGTGATCACTGGAACATCTGCGTTATTCACCTTGAACGACGCATGGGTAATGTTCCAGCCGTACGCGTAGTTGTCGAGAAACGGCGTGTACATCAACGCTTTGGATTGCGCTGTGAGCAGCTTATCGGTATAGAGCGCCTGGTCCCAGAGAAAAAGATCTTCGACGGTCGAGTACAGTGAACCCGCTGAGTACGGTATCGACATGTCGAGGTAAGGCGCGTTGATGTAGGTATCAGGTGTCTTTACGTAACCGGCAGCTCGCTTCGGGAGAATCGTGCCGTAATGATCGTACCCGGTGTTCTTCATGCCGACTGGATCGAAGATGTTCTCCTTCAACACCTGCTCGTATCGTTTGCCGGTGACGTGCTCGATGATGGCGCCGAGCAGAAAGTAGCCGGAGTTGTTGTACAAAAACTTCGAACCCGGCTCGAACTCGAGATTGCCGCTCGCATACTTCTTCACAAACTCATCGACCTTGTAAGGATTCCGGCTCACGTTTTCGAAGAAGCCGGGCTGGCTCGTATAACTCGGAATGCCTGACGTGTGCGTGAGAAGGTGATGAATCGTCACCTTCTCTCCGACGTCTTTGCGATAGTCTGGCAAGTAGTCAGACAGTTTTCCGTCGAGCTTAATCTTTCCTTGTTCGACAAGTTGAAGAATGACTGTCGCCGTAAACTGTTTTGTTATCGAGCCGAGGCGAAATTTAGTGTCGGGCGTGTTCGGAATGTTCCACTCCATGTTCGCCATTCCAAAGGCGCCTTTATAAACAATCTTCCCGTTCTCCGCGACGAGGGCTGCGCCGTTGAACTGCCGGTACTTGTGCGCCAGGGCGAGCACTTCCTGAATCTTCGCTGCGTGGTCCTGGGCGAGCGCCGTCTGTTGGAGAAAAACAGCTAAAATGCTGGTGAGTAGTAGATATTTTGTGGTTGAAAGAGTTCTCATCGTTACAGTTCCTTGGTCATCATGGGGCTTTGATTGGACGTTCAGCATAACAGCCATTGTCCGTAATCCGAAAAGCGTCCTAAAACAAACTCTTGACTGCCGGCTTACCGCGGGTGTTAAGTTTTTTGGGGCCTCTTCCGGAGGCCCGCTTCGTACGACATGCCCGCGCCATCTGTGCATGCGCACTTGACCCCGCCGATGGTGCAATTCAGCTAAAGGGATTAGCTTTGCTAGCTGGACGCAAACTCCTACTTGCCGACGATTCGGCCACCATTCAGAAAGTTATCGACCTTACGTTCGCTGACGAAGGTGTGCGAGTCGTGGCGGTCGGCAATGGCCAGGAGG
>OBKT01000095.1_pt1 | contig 10541 bp, 8 predicted proteins | sample 1519771 | NCBI WGS metagenome assembly OBKT01 (sample SAMN00737777, study PRJEB22531) | soil metagenome | reverse complement strand
CGCTCGTGACGTCGCCGTTCTCAACGCGGATCGTGCCGGACGCGATCGCGCCGACCGTCGTTCCCAGAAGTATCGGTGTGATGATGCTTGCGATCGAAAACACGAGACTCCAGCGACGCTGTACGTCGTCGCGCTGTACGTCGTACGTGCGAAACGTGAACGCAGTGCCGCGTAAGACGATGCCGATCAGCAGCAGCGTAATCGGAATGTGAAGCGCAGTCGCGATCGCTGCGAAGGCGGGTGGAAACGCAGTGAAAAGAATAACGACGACGAGTATCAACCAAACGTGATTTGCTTCCCACACCGGACTGATCGCTTCGGCAATCAGTTTTCGTTGTTCGCGCGCGCGTGGTCCAAAAGCGAACAGATCCCACACGCCGCCGCCGTAGTCTGCGCCGCCGAGCAGTGCGTAAAGCACGAGCGACGCGACCATTACTCCGGCAACGATCGTTTCAAGCGGCAACACGCGCCTCCTGTGGACGTGGTTCAGGATCTCCTGGACTCGCTGCGACTTGTCGCAGTAATAAGAAGACAGTGATCGCTGCCAGAAAAATGTAGAGTGCAGTGAACGTCAGGAATGGCACGATCAGTGCGGGCATCGGCGTGACGGCTTCACTGGTTCGCATCACGCCGTTGATGATCCATGGCTGTCGTCCGACCTCAGTCACTACCCAACCCGTCTCGATGGCAATAAAACCGAGCGGCGCTGCAATGATGAGTAGTCGCAGGAACCATTTTGACTCGAGCCACTTTTGATTACGACGCCCGCGCAGGTATCGCCACGCGGCCCAGAGTGCAACAAGCATCATCGCGACACCACACCCGACCATGATCTGAAAAGCGATGTGAACAATCGCTACCGGTGGTCGATCGGTAGCGGGAAAATCATTCAGTCCTTTAACGACTGCGTTCGGATCGCCGTACGCGAGTATGCTCAGCAGGTAAGGAATCTCAATGCCCGCAATTCGAACCGCCGCGCCCTGTTCAGTTTGATAGTGTCCTTCGAAAGCGGCGAGCTTGACTGGTTGTGTTCGTGCTACTGATTTCGCAAGCGTGTCGCCGCTTAAAGGTTGCAGGATCGCACTCACGCCACCGACGAGTAGCGCGATGGCGAGTGCTGCTCGATGAAATCGATTGCGCGCGTCGCGTCTGAGCATGAAGGCATGAATGCCGGCGACTGCAAATCCCGTCGCTGCATATGCTGCGAGCGTCATGTGAAGAGTTTGTGAGAATGCCGCGGGATTCAACATCGCGGCGATCGGATCGATATCAACCGGCTTGCCGTCTACGAGGCGGAAACCTGTCGGCGCGTTCATCCACGCATTCGCGATCACAACGAAGATTCCCGAGAGTGCACCGCTGACTGCGACCATCACCCCCGCAAACAGGTGCGCGCGTGGGGGGACACGCTTCCAGCCGTAAAGATAAATTCCGAGGAAGATTGCCTCGGTGAAGAATGCAAAGCCTTCGAGTGAGAACGGCATGCCGATAATCGAACCGGCGTAGCCCATGAATCCGGGCCACAATAATCCGAGTTCAAAGGAGAGCACTGTGCCCGAAACAGCGCCAACTGCGAAGAGTATCGCAGCACCTTTGGCCCAGCGCTGGGCCAACGTGAGATAGATTTCGTCTTTGCTGCGCAGCCACTTCCACTCGGCAATAATCATCAACAGCGGCATCGCGATCCCGATCGCCGCAAAGATGATGTGAAAAGCGAGCGACATCGCCATCTGCGAACGCGCCGCGAGCAGGTCGTCCATAACGACATCATCTCACGCACTAGAATTAGCCACAAAGATGCACAAAAAACACAAAAGGAGGTTTGTGTGCCTTATGTGCTTTTTTGCGGCTAAGTCGATTTTGTTGCGGTGGCGAGAATCATCTGCGTGGGAAAGTTCATTTGGTTGTGAGGAAAGAATTCTTTGACTTCCTGCTGCACTTCATCCGCGATCTGCGTCTGCTCTTCGGTCGAGAGTTTGGCGAGCTTCTCACGCAATGTGTCGGACGTCCGCGAACGCATGATCCAGAATTCATGCGCTGAAATCGGAGCCTGGATATTAAACTTCACTACTCGTTCTTCAACCTCACGCGCACCGGCTTCAGTCAGCACATTCGCGAGTTTCCCACTCTCTGCAAAACGAAACGCATTTGGCGCATCGGGATCTGCGGCGGGCGCGTTGACGTGTTGGGCCATGACATTCGTCACGACATAACAGAACGGATTGATTTCGCTTTTATGCCAAACAGCAAGTGCCAGGCGGCCACCGGGTTTGGTGACGCGCAGCATTTCGCGCACGGCAGCGAGCGGATCGGGAACTAACATGATGCCCAGCCTGCAAACGGTAGTGTCGAAATAATTGTCGGGAAAAGGTAAAGAATCCGCAGTGCATTGGTGAAACTGCACATTCGTTAGACCGCGTCGAGTCGCGTCGTTGCGCGCGGCTTCAACCATCTCCGCAACGGCATCGGTGCAAGTCACCGAACCGTTTGGTCCAACTTTCTCGGCAATCGTGAGTCCGGGCTCACCTGGACCACCGGCAACATCGAGTACCGTTTGTCCTTCATTGATGCCTGCATGCTCGATCAGGGCGTTGGTCAAGGGTGCGAACATCGCGCGAATAGTAGCGCTGTACTGGATCCAGTACTTTGCGGTTTCGGTCCACGAAAGCAGAGGGTTCTCGGGTTTGGTCATGGCTACAATCTTGTAAATCCTGTGAATCCTGTCAAGCCGCTAATCTCTTCGCGAATAAAATCTTTCACGCCGTCGCGTCCGCTCAAACGCAACCACACTGATCGACCGTCGACTTCAACATTGAAACGTAAGAATGGGCAGCAAAGTCGCTCCAGCGATACAAACTCGCCTAACTTCGTAAGCACGTCGGGTCCATCAGCAAGTCGAAACTCGTAACCATCCGGTAACTCGCGGAACTCTTCAATCTTCGAAAACAACTCTCGACTCGCAGCGAGGTGCACGGGCCTCTGCGCCGCCGGAATCGCCGTCATATCACAGGCCAGCGGCGACTCTGTTTGATTCGAATCTGCCATACTGCGAATATACAAGTGCATGAACAACGAAACCAAACGCATTCTTCTTATCAGCAGTTCGAAGATATACGGCAGCGGTTTTCTCGATCACGCCGAAGCCGAGATCCGCAGCCTCCTCGGCGATCTAAAAGACGTGCTGTACGTTCCGTACGCACTCTCGGATCACGACAAACTTGCGGCAATGGCGCAAGAGCGTTTCGAGAAGATGGGTTATGCGTTGACTTCCATTCACACTGCGTCTGATCCCGTGCAAGCGGTTAACGAAACTGAAGCGATCTTTATCGGCGGGGGCAATACTTTTCGTCTCCTGAAGACGCTCTACGATCGCGAGCTGCTTGGGCCGATTCGCGAGCGAGTCGCGGGTGGTATGCCTTACATGGGTGCGAGCGCGGGTTCGAATGTCGCTGGCCCAACTATCAGAACCACGAACGACATGCCGATAGTCGAGCCGCCATCCTTCGACGCGCTCGGTCTCGTCTCCTTCCAGATCAACCCGCACTACATCGACGCCGATCCAAACTCCACCCACATGGGCGAAACACGCGAAGACCGCCTCATGCAGTTCCATGAAGAGAACGAGACACCCGTGATTGCCCTGCGCGAAGGCGCGATGCTCCGCATCGAGAATGGCAACACCACCTTGCGTGGCTCATCAGGCGCGCGAATATTTCGCAGGGGTCAAACACCTGAAGAAGTCGCGCCCGGCGCACAGCTTGATCTCATCTAACCAAAATCTGTTGGAGCAATTGGCTCTATCCAAGCCATCACAGGATCTGGCGCAGTGCGCGGCGGCTCAATTCTGCCGTCGCCCCATAAACGAGATGCGATGCTAAAGCGTAAGCATGAGTCGACGGCGGATACTCGGTTGGTCCTTTTGAGAGACCGAGCAGCGGCACCGAGATCTCATCGGCGAGTAGCCAAAACGCCGCGCCAAACGGAACTCCCGCCGCAGTCGTCACTTGCGGAACTACTTCCGCCAGCGCGCCATACAAACCACCACTGACCATTCCGAACGCGTAGTGAACCGCGGTGCCCGCCGGTTTCTTTTCACTCTCCTGCAACTCGTGACCAAACACTCCTTTGGAGATCGCTTTCGCAGCTTTGACGGTCGCGTCATCATCCTGTTCTTTCGCGTCCTGATCGTCTCCCTTTGAACCTTCGGATGGCTGCATCGATTGTGCACCGTGTGGTTTATCTGAGCCTTCGGCGACGCGAGTCCATGCTGCCTGAAACTGATTCATGGTCCAGGAAGCGACCAACCCGCCTGCAAGTCCGGCCACAATGCCCTTCCAAACGTTTCCATTATCCTCACGCATAGTTGGAATTCCTTCCTTCCCCCTTGTGATCATAAAACCGCCACGCTGCGAACGCCGCAATTCCCAAGCACGCAATCACTGAACCCGTGATCAGCGGATGCACCGAAGCTTTGGTGTAGACACTCGACTCCGCCACATGTCCGGGATAACGACCGCGTTCCTTTCCATCAACTGAAGGTGCGTACAAACTGTCCTCGCGGTTCGGCGGTTTGGGCCGATCAGACTGCTGCTGATCAACCATCCTCTTTTCCATCAGTTTATCCGTCAGTCGCGGCAGGTGATGACCCGCTTCAGCGAGCATCATGCCGGCGCCGCCGACATAAACATCGCGCTCCGGATGTTCGGCGCAATGAAGGATCGCCTCGGCGACTGTCTCCGGTGCGTAAACAGGCGCCGGGTTCATGGGCTCGGTAGGTAACAGGTTCTTCGCGTGTTGAGTGTAGGGCGTATCGATGGCGCTCGGTTTAATGAGCGTGACCCACATGGGCGAACCTTCTGCTTCCAACTCAAGACGCAACGCATCTGTATAACCCTTCACGGCGTGCTTCGTAGCGCAGTAGGTACCCTGAATCGGAATCGCGATGTCGGAAAGCACGCTGCCGATGTTGATGAGTGCGCCACCGCGTTGCCTTAAGTGTGCGCAGGCGACTCTCGAGCCATGGACCACGCCCCAGTAGTTTGTTTCGAACAAGCGACGCTGATCTTCGAGTGACTGCTCCAACACTGGTCCATAGATCGACACGCCCGCGTTGTTGACCCAGGTGTCGAAGCCGCCGAAACGACGGATTGCCTCGTCAGCAATCTTTTGCACGTCGTCTAGCTGGCCGACGTCGCCGGCGACGGGATAGGCCTCGCCGCCTGCCTGGTTGATCTCGTCGCACACACGGCGCAGTGCTTCTTCGTTTCGCGCGTTGAGAATTAGCCGGGTACTGCGCTTAGCGGCCATGCGCGCGGTTACGAGTCCGATACCGGACGTTGCGCCGGTTATTATCATTACCTGGTCCGATAGCCTTTTAAGTTTGACGGTCATGCACAGCTCTCCCTTGCCGGAAATGTAGAGAGTTTCTCCAGTGCAAGTTGATTGCCACGAAACAAAGCGAGGAATTTTCAGATCTTTCTTGCGTGCGCTGTACGTTCCTAATACGCGGCGTGTCTCGTTAATTTTTTAGCCACAAAGAAGCACAAAAGGCACAAAAGATTCGGAGCTTTTTTTTGGGTGCCTCTTTGTGTCTAGATTAAAAGATGCGGCGGGTGAAGGAGTTCTTGAATTTGCCGGTGGGATCGTATTGCTGCACGAGTTGTAGAAACTGCGTGAAGTACGCGCCATGCACGTTCTGTAAATCCGCCTGCGTGTGGTGCTGACAAAACTTCCCCAAATGCGGGCGCGCGCCAATCTGCTTGATGAATGCCTCGGCCGCCGCGTAGTACCTTTCAAACCCACGCGAATCGTCAAGCACGAGGTCAATCCACGTCGACCGACGATCTCGGCCCGCGCCGATGAGCGTGCGATCGTGCCCGGCAGGCGTGAACCGCACTTCAAACAACGCATACGGCAGATGCTTCTGCTGGTACATCGCTTCATACAGCCCGACAAAGTCCTGGCATCGCTTAAACGTGTCGATGTACGGCACCGTAAACTCGAGTTCCTGGTGAAGGTGATAGATCGTGCGATTGAAAGCTTTATTACTCTCCATCACCAGATCCGTGCCGCGCTTCAAACTGTGAGTAGCGTTCGACAACTTCGGCAACAATCCTGTGTAAGCCATGAAATTTCCAAACCACGACGCCAGTAATGCATCGAACGATATCGCAATGAACTCCCGCAATGGACCAAGAAACGACTTCGGTTTCGGAGAGATGTTCCAAGTGCTGACCTGGCACTTTCCCGTAAACGGAAAGAGGTAAAGACTGAGATGTTCGTTCTGCGCGAGCAACGTGTCGAGGTTGTTTTGGACATACGACAGATCCTTGATCTCAAACTTCTGCTCCACATTGAATCGCGTCCGCGCCTGAACCGTAACCTCAGAGATAACACCTGCGGCGCCAACTCCGCCAATCACGGCTTTAAACAGATCGTCCGCTGGTCCAACCGTATGCACGTTACCCTGTCCATCGATCACTTTAAGCGAGTAAACGAGCTGGCTGACAAATCCCCAATCCTTCCCTGTGCCATGCACGTCAGTCGAAAGAATTCCGGCAATACTCTGAGCGTCATGCGACGGCAGCGCCTTGAAAGCCCAACCGCGTTTCAACAACAACCGAATCACGTCACGCACACGCGTCCCCGCGCGGACAGTCATTCGCAGGTTCGCATCGTCAACGCTGACAATCCCGGTGTAGTCGTCCAACGAGATCAGCGTTGTATCCGCCACGACGCCATCGTTGAAAGAATGACCAGAGCCAAAGAAACGGATGCCGTTGGAGGTTTTGATTAGATCGATCAACTCCTGCTCGGTTCTCGGCCTGTAAAATTTCTGCGGGCGATAGCGAAAACGACGAAGCCAGTTACGGAAAACGCCACCGCGCACTCGACCTTCGAGCCACAGGAAGTGGCCGAACGTGAGCGCGTACAAAAGGATGTTAAGCGAAGTCGCGAACCCGCCGTAGAAATAACCTCGCGATTTCATGAGGACGGCTCCTCTCTACTTGCACGTCAGATGAAAAACGTCGATCAGTTTGGGCTCCAGATCGCTTCCATCCTGTTTGCGACCGTTAACTTTGGTGTCGATCCTGCTAACGTCATTTACGGCGATCACGTATCCCGTGATACCGTCGCGCGTCAAACGAAAGCGGATGAATTGTTTGAAGTTTTCGATACGTGCGGCTCCGCCGACTTCGTTGTTGTGACCGTTGAAGGCAAAAGAAACAGCGAAGTACCAGCCAGTCCAGAGACAACAGATGACCGCGCCTGCGAGTCCCGCCAGAACTGCCGGAATTAGTGCGACCGGTCCAGTCCAGTTCAGAAAGACAGGCGAACCACCAACGAGTTTCGGCAGGAACAGCATCAAGGCTCCGTAAACGATCCACGCTATCAACAATCCCACGCCAGTGTTTCGATTCAACAGCGTACGTCCTATGAAGACGAAGATTGGAATCAAGACCAGGCCCACTGCGATCACCCACGCGAGAATACTGCCGGTTCTGATCAGCACATAAGGCACAAAAACTTGAAGAATGAGATGGACGACTCCGATCAGTGCCTTGCCGAGAATCTGCACGACCTTCGGCTTCGTGTAGAACAGGTCGCCCGCAACCTTAAATGGCAGAACTAAAATGCCGACGATGGCAAGCACTAAAACAATCGCGAACACGATGTCAGAGATCAGATAAGTCGGCAGGTTGTTCTGACCAAAGTACAAGAAGCCCGCAGCAACTACGACGATCGCCGCAATCCAGCAACCCCACTGCAAGAGCCAGTCGCCGCGCCTGTTACTCACAAAACTCTTCTTGAACAAGTACTCACTGTAGCGGACACTCAGAACAATGGCGGTGAGCGCTGCAAAGAGCGAGTAAAGCACGAGCAGGCTGCTGACAAACGGTGTGACGTGATGCCGGTAAGGAGAAATAGTCGCGAACCCGATGACCACCAACAGCGTCGTACCGATAACGATGGGCCAGAGTTTCCAGTGTGGATCTGTTCCCTGCTTATACGGATTCTGATCGTTGAAGATTTTCTTTGTAAAGACACTCAACACAAACGTAACGATGATCGCGATCAGTGAGGCCCAGATAAAAGCCTGCCCGATAAAGAGATCGGGCGGCCAGCGCCTTGCGTGCGGAAAGAAGTAGCCGGGATTCGCAGGTGTGCAACCATCCTCCGGCTTCCATTCAGGCGGTACGAAGCCGAGGGTGGTCCAGAGCCAAAAAGGTCTTACATTATCGCAAGGTTGCGTGCCGGAATATTTGATGACCGTAGGTTCAAGGTTTTCCTGACTAGTCCAACCCATGCTTTGGAGGAAAGGCATGTTGTTAATAAATTGCCTGCTGCTTTGAGGTACCGTCGCTCCAAAGTAAAGGACGAAGGCGATGATAAAACCCGCCAGGTTAACGTAACCACCATTCCAGACAGTCTGAAACTTGAAGAGCCGATCGGCTACCGCGGCGCGTGATTTCTTTTCCGGCGGATAAAGGACCTGCTCGCAAATCTCGGCGTTGTAAGTGGTCGATGGGTGATGAAAAGCGCCGCCCGAACCCGATACGACGGAGGCGTAATGCTCACTGCTGGGTCGTTCCGCTTTGCTATGTTCACGCGGACAGTCACCAGGAGCAGGTGGACCCCAGTAACGTGCGTAGTGATGCACGTCGCCAGACAGATCGAGCCGGCACTGACCTTCTTTCAACTTATTATCGCCAGTGTTTCCAAGATCCGGTTTGCCCTTCTTATCTCGGCGCGGGAAGAACGGAAGATTCACGCCGAGAAACCGTAATGATGTCGTGATGAACTGATCTTTTGTTGCCGCACGCCCGAAGACTGTGCTCGGTGCAGACGTTGCCACGATCAGTTTGTCAGGAGGCTTTTCCGTCGAGCGGAAAAAGCAACGCTGCCTCAACTGCTGGCGGGTAATTGGACCAGGCTCGATATCAAGACCCCAGAACCACCAATCGTAAGGCAAGTGCAACGAGACATAACTCGCTTCCTGGATGCGTTTGAATCCGGGCAACGTCAGTTGTGCGTTGCGTCTGTTGCTGCGGCCCGGAGGCAATGGTCCTTCGGGGCGGGTAGGTTTGCGAAACTGGCGTCGAAAGCCGTCCACCTGATCGTAGTAGTCGTGATTGCCGGGGATGCCGAAGATCGGGCGCCGTGGTTCGTCTGCGTCGATGAGTTGATGTTTGACGAGATCTTCAAACGCATATTTGAACGGGTGCTGCATTCGATTCACCAGCGTCATGTAATCCGACGCATGGTAGGCAGTGTCGCCACCGACGAACAGAAATTCACCACGCGGTAGTTGATAGGGAAGATTGGGATCGCCCGGAGTTGTCTTTACATCGGCGTTTGCGGTTGGATTTGGAGTTGTCCAAAGACCACGACACATAGTCAGGTAAGCGAGACTGTACATGGCTTTCGTGCCGTCGCCTGCGTCTGAGAGGTAATCGAACCAGAACTCCTCGCCGTTGTATTGAGAGAAATCGTCGAAGACTTTGGCCGTCATCCAGTCGCGCGGATCGAGTTTGTCGCCGTAGGCCGTATAGAGCAGGATGCCCTTCAATCCGCCGATCAATTGCGGTCCAAAAAGCCACGCCACCGGCTCCTCAAATACGCGTCGATCCTTCGGGGGCTTTGTATTTTGCATGTTTTGAGACTCTCGTGAGATCCGGACCTTGAGCGGCGCGACAATAGTTCCGCGTCCCCCTCATTGTCAATGACTTCCAGCGCAAAATCGTTTCAGGCCACAAGAAGGCACACAAGGCTCAAAAAGATCAACTTTTGTGCCTTTTGCACCTCTTTGTGGCCCAAAATGTATCTTTCGGGATATGCGACTACACCTCGCGGTTTTCTATTCTGCTGCCGTTTTAGGAAGCCTTAAGAAAGCAGAGAGAGAATCATATGAAGAATATTAGTCGCGCCTTGCTGATCATACTTTTCACCGCTACCGCCGTGTTCGCGCAAACCAAAGCTACCGACAAAGGCTGGCCACGGAAGTTCGCTATCGGCAACAACTCCGTTGCCGTTTATCAGCCGCAAATCGAAGACTGGACCGGGAACAGTTTGGCCGCCCGTGCCGCAATTGCGATAACCGAAAGTTCATCTAAACAACCACTTTACGGCGTGTTGTGGTTCACGGCGCGCGCGGAGATCGACAAGATCAATCGTCTCGTCACGCTCTCTGATTTCAAAATCACAAAAATCAGCATTCCACTCGCGCCCGAAAACTCGGCGACGATCGAAGTTGCACTGCAAGCACGCATCGCCCGGCAGGGTGAAGTGATTTCGCTCGACCGGCTGCTGGCGGACATGGCGATCAACCACGCCGCAACAACCAGCGCGATTTACGAAGTAAAGAACGATCCGCCGCAGGTTTTCTTCAGCACCAGGCCGGCGATGCTGGTGGTAATCGATGGAACGCCGGTGCTTCGTCCCGTCAAAGAAACAAGGCTCGAGCGAGTCATCAACACGCGCGCATTCATGTTGCGCGATCCGGCGTCTGGAAAGCTTTACTTAAACGTGATGGACGGCTG
>OBKT01000094.1_pt1 | contig 10603 bp, 10 predicted proteins | sample 1519771 | NCBI WGS metagenome assembly OBKT01 (sample SAMN00737777, study PRJEB22531) | soil metagenome | reverse complement strand
ATCCTTACGGGGCGTCCTGCGCCCGCCAAGCCTCGGCTCGTGCCGGTATTCAATCCCAAGCTTACGAAGCGACTCAGCGAGCTCGGCCTGATTGAACTGCGGCAACCTGCGCGAACCCGGAAAGCTGCGCACGTCAACCAACACCTTAATCTCGTGCGCCAGCAGAATCTTCCCAAACTCTTCCCCGCTGCGCGTCGAATGCCCCACTGTCCAAACAGTAATCATCTACTTCAACTGTAGGCAGGCCGACCATTGAAGTTCCACTTCATGCGTTTTCGCTTGAGGTTAAAGATAAGCTTCAAGTCGAAACCGCCCCTTCGCCTCGTTCAGCGGCTTCCACAAGTCGCCGAGCTTGCGCACGCGCGCGGGAACGTTGTCGATGCGGAAGTCTTCAATCGAGATCCCGCGCTCAAGTTCCTTCCACGTCACGGGCGTCGAGACGCTCGGCAGCTTGTTCGGTCTCACTGAATAAACTGACGCGAGTGTTCGTCCCCACGCGTTCTGATTGTAATCGACGAGCACTCTTCCCTTCGGCCGCTTCGAAACCTGGTAGACCGCAGTCAACAACTTCGGCGCCTGCGACGCCACCGCCCACGCAAACTCTTTCGCAAACATCCAAACCTGCTTCTGGGTTGGACCATGCTTGATCGGGATGTAGATATGAATTCCTTTCGAGCCAGTCGTCTTCACGAAGCTCGGAATCTTGAGCGCATCGAGCGCGAGTTTCAGAAACAAGGCCGCTTCACAAACCTTTTCGAAGGACGCATTCGGCACCGGATCGAGATCGAAATGCACATAATCGGGGCGATCCACGTCGTCACAGCGCGCATACCACTGGTTAAGATCGATGCAGCCGAGATTGATTACCCACATCAGCGACGCCACGTCCTGAATCATCGGGAAGTTGATGATGTTGCCCGACTCGTGTTCGATGTTGCAGATATCAATCCAGTCAGGCCGCGGTGACGGCGCGCGCTTCATGAAAAAGAATTCGCCCGCGGCGCCGTGCGGATAACGCTTCATCACCATCGCGCGATCGATTACGTGCGGCAGCAGCACCGGCGCCATGTCGAGGTAGTACTGGATCAGATCGCGTTTCGTGACGCCGAGTTTTGGCCAGAAAAGTTTGTTGAGGTTCGTGAGCTTCACTACCCTCTCGCCGATCGCGACGTCGAGATTGTTTTTGTCTTTCGGAAGTTTTACTTGAGGTATTTTGCGACGCTTGCTGGGGCCTGACTTTCGTTCAACTGTGGCCGGATGATAGTCAGTCGTAGGAAACATCAACTTAAAGTAAAACTTTAGATGACTGACCCGTCAGCTATCACCGCATTCTTCGGCACGATGATGATGCTGTCGCGAATGAAGTATGCGCCGCCTGGTCCATCAGCTTCGCTCACGCCCGCCTCATTCAGCAGCCGCGCGTTCTTTCCGATGCGCGCGTTCTTATCGATGATGGCCCGTCTGACCTGCGTTCCCTCCCCTATGCCGACGCGCGGTAAACCCTTGTCGCGATCAACGCGCATTTCTTCAAACGTCTGGTAGTAGTCAGCGCCCATCATGTACGAAGAGTCCATCTGCACACCCTTCGAGATGCGGCTGCGCAGACCAATGACCGAACTGTTCACCTTCGCGCCGGTGATAATGCAACCATCGCTGATGATCGTATCGTTGATCTCGCTCTCTTCGACTTTCGACGGCGGCAGGTAGCGCGCGCGCGTGAATACCGGAGCTTCCGCGTCAAACAGATTGAACTTCGGAATCTTGGTCGTTAGATCGAGATTCGCGCGATAGAACGCGCCGATCGTTCCGATGTCTTCCCAGTAACCATCGAACATGTACGCTTGCACGTGCCGCGACTTGATCGCACCAGGAATCACGTGCTTGCCGAAATCGATTCGCTCGGAATCCTCGCCCAGCAGTCGCTCCAGCTCGTCGTACTTGAAAACATAGATTCCCATCGACGCGAGATACGGGCGTCGTTCTGCTTCATTCGCATCGAGACCGAGTTTCGTGGTGTCGACTTGCATCGAAAGCAGATCGTCACCCTTAGGTTTCTCTTTAAACTCGACGATGCGTCCGGTCTCGTCAGTCTTCAACAAACCAAACTCACTCGCGGAGCGCGCCTCGCATGGAATAACTGAAACAGTAACGTCGGCGTTCGATGAATGATGACGCTCGAGAAAGTCTCGATAGTCCATGTGATAAAGATGATCGCCGGAGAGAATCAACAATGTGTCAATGCCCCAGTCTCTGATGTGCGGCAACACTTGTCTCACGGCGTCGGCGGTTCCCTGAAACCACTGCGGGCTTTCGGGAGTCTGCTCTGCTGCGAGTATCTCGACGAAACCGTTTGAGAACTGCGAGAAGCGATACGTTTGCGCAACGTGCCGATTGAGTGAAGCTGAGTTGTACTGCGTCAACACGAACGTGCGCAGGATGTCGGAGTTGATGCAGTTCGAAAGTGCGATGTCGACGAGTCGATACTTGCCGCCGAGCGGCACGGCCGGTTTCGATCGTTGTTGCGTGAGCGGAAAGAGACGATTGCCGGCGCCGCCGCCGAGAATAACTGCCAGTAGTTTCGGATTCTGGGGCATGATTAAATGAGGAGCAGGAGCAGGTTTTCCTGCCCCTGCAAAGTGCTCCTGCAACCTAATAACTGGAGGTACTTGCGAACGCGGGATTCTTGCCCGCAGCTTCTTGTGCGATCTTGACGCCGACACTCGCGCCGATGCGCGTCGCGCCAGCTTCAACCATCTTGCGCGCGTCTTCGAGTCCTTTCACGCCACCTGACGCTTTCACGCCTAGTTCTGATCCGACTGTGCGTCGCATTAGCGCGACGTCGGCGACTGTCGCGCCGCCTTTTGAAAAGCCGGTCGAGGTCTTGACGAAATCCGCGCCTGCATTCTTCGCTGCGATACATGCGCGCACTTTTTCATCATCAGTTAGCAGTGCTGTCTCGATGATGACTTTGCAAATCGCGTCGTACTCGTGTGCGACTTGCGCGACCGAGCGGATGTCGTGCTCGACGAGGCAATCGTCGCCACTCTTGAGCGCGCCGACGTTAATCACCATGTCCACTTCCTTCGCGCCGTCAAAGATCGCGCGACGCGCTTCGTAAGCTTTTACGTCAGGAAGGGTGGCGCCGAGTGGAAAGCCGATCACGGTGCAAACGGGAACGCCGCTGCCGGCGAGATTGCAGGCCGCGACGCGCACCCACGTCGGGTTAACGCAGACTGACGCGAAGCGATAAGTCGCAGCTTCCTGGCAAAGCTTTTTGATGTCGTCGTCGGTGGCTTCGGGTTTGAGTAGCGTGTGATCTATCAGGCTCGCCCATTCCTTCGCCGTCCCGGTCTGGCCGAGCACGAGACCGATGCGCGCGGCGCCGGCGTCGATGATGCGATGCATGCGCTCGGGGCAACGATGAAAACACTCAGATGTGCAGCCGCACATAGCAGCCTGCTCAGCGCTGCCGTCGCCATTGAGACGCGCCACGATCACATCGGTGATCTGCTCAATCAGTGCCTCGTAATCGCCGTTATTCATCGAGAACCATTCTAACCGCGGATGACACGGAATGAAATCCGGATTTGTTCCGTGTCTTCCGCGGCTAATTATCGCTGATATTGCCGCTGGATCGCGTCGATCTTGGCGACGCGTTTGCGATGACGCTCCTCGCTGATCTCGGTCGACAGCCATGTCATAACGATGTCGCGCATCTGTTTGCTGTTGATCGTCTTGCTTCCAAGCGTCAACACGTTCGCATCGTTGTGTTCGCGTGAGTTGCGTGCCACTTCAACCGAATAACACGCCGCCGCACGCACACCCGGAACCTTGTTCGCTGTCATCGCACTGCCAACACCCGCGCCGTCGATCACAATTCCGAGATCGGAAGTCCCATTCGCCACCGCGCGCGCCACGGCATGCGCAAAGTCTGGATAATCAACCGCTTCTTCCGAGTACGCGCCAAAGTCCTGCACTTTATGGCCCAACTCACCCAGCAGCACTTTGAGCTCTTCCTTCATCTGAAAGCCGCCGTGATCCGCTCCGACAGCGATCAGCTTTGACGCCTTCGATCCGCGTCGCGAAGCGCGTCTTACGATCTCAATGTTTTTATCCTTGACGATGTCAGCGGCGAGCGGGGTGAGACGCGCGTCTTCGCCGATACGAAGCACGGCGCCCGACTCTAATCCGCGCACGTCGTCCTCAGTGATGACGCTCTTCGCTGACTCATCACGCGTCACCGCGCTCTGACTAGTGGGCTCTGAAACCGTGTTCACGAAGCGCGTCGGCGTCTGCTCAGGATCTGCTGGTGCAGCTTTCGCCAACACCTCTCGCACGAGCGCCCGTACTCGATCTCGCGCCGAATCATCTGCCATCAAACGTTCCTCGAATCGAGCAAGCGTGCGGAAACCGCAGCTACCTTGCCTGCGCGAAAAGTGAAATCAACGCGACCAACATAAATACCGCTCTTGCCAACCTGGAAGATCAACGTCTTCGCGCCACACGGCTGCGTCTGCGTTACCGGCTTCTCCATGAACGTGTGCGTGTGCCCGCTCGCTATGAAGTCGATGCCATCAACTTGCGAGACCACAAACGTATCGCCTCGCGTGCCATCTTCGAAATAACCAAGATGCGACATACAGACGACGAGCGCGCAACGTTCCTGCTCACGCAACGTCTTCACCATGTCACGCGCCGCGACGACCGGATCGATGTAAGTCACACCTTTGAAATTGGCCGCAGTGATCAATGCTGTCGGACTGATACCTAAACCAAACAAGCCGATTCGTATTCCGGCAACACTCTTAACAACGTAAGGTTTGACACGTCCTTCGAGCGCCGTTCCCTTTACGTCGTAATTCGCCGACACGATATCGAAGTTGGCAAACTTCAGGGCTGCCGCAAGCGCTTCGACGCCGTTATCGAATTCGTGATTGCCGAGCGTGCCAACGTCATAACCGATCGCCGACATCGCCTTGTACTCGACTTCGCCTTTGTAAAAGTTGAAGTAGGGCGTGCCCTGCAACACGTCGCCCGCATCGATCAGCAGCGTGTTGGGATTTTCTTTTCTGATCCTTTTAACGAGTGTGGCGCGACGCGCAACGCCTCCCTTCCCTGCGTTCTTGTCGTTCGCGGGCAAAGGATCGATCTGCGAATGCGTGTCGTTTGTGTGAAGAATCGTGATTACGGTGTCAGCCGCAAGTAGCTCACGCGGAGACACAATCGCGAACGCGCCAAAGGCCGCGGAAGTTGTCAAAAAGTCTCTGCGCGTGATCATTGCGGTGTCTCGGTTTTCTTCGGACCTGGTCCAATCTGAACAAATCGATCGTCAACAATGCTGCGTATCGGACGTCCTGCCGCAGTCTCGGTTTTGACGTAGTTCATAATTGCATCGCGCAGCGTCATGTTCAGCGGTGTCGTGCTTTTGGCTTCCTTGAGAATCGCGTATGGACCACCGCCGACATGCAGCAGGTAATCGATCGTCACGACTGTGTAAAGCTTCTGCGGATCGACGTCCTGCTCTTTTCCATTCGCGTCGATAAGTTTGCCGCTGATGAACTCCGCGCGGTCGCGATCGTTCCACTTAAACTGAATGCGCGCGCCTGCTTGCGCATCGCGAGTCACGACCTCGAGCAACTGCGAGAGCTGCGTGCCGGTCATTTCAAGTGCGACTAAGGCATTTTCAAACGGCAACAACTCGAAGATATCGCTGGCTCTTAGTTCACCGGCTGAGATCTCGTTCTTACGCAACCCACCGACGTTCATGATTGCGAGCGTGACCGGCTTGCCGAGTTTCGCCTCTGCCTCTGCTCGAATGCCGTTGGTGACGAAGTTTCCCAACGAACCCCCGCCCACACCTTTCTTGCTCAGATTACTCTCGAGGCGGCCGATTACTTTACACAGCTCGTTAACCTTCTCACTGTACGGCGCCAGCATCTTCTCGAGATCTTTGTCGGCGGGAATACTGGAGTCCACCGGCAACAGACTCGCACGTGCCCCTGCCTGCTGCTGAGTGCTTCCGGGTTTGGCTGGCGTGGCCTGACAAGGTTCAATCGCCGCTCCCTGCCCAAAAACAGGAACGACAAAAACCATAAGGGCGAGCGCGCGAAGCAGTTCACGAGAGACGCGACTGAAGTTGTGCATATTAATCATTTGACCTGAAGGAAGAGCTTGCATAGTATGTCGCACCACGCATCACATAGGCAAACGTCTTGCTCGACCAGCATCTTCATAAAAGGAGTGAAAAGTTGTCTACTTCTTCCGCGCAGATTCCATCAGAGTTTAATAACCCAAATCTCGCCGTGCTGCTCCCCGAGGACCAGATCCAGGCGCGCATTAAAGAGCTGGGCGCGCACATTACGCGCGACTACGCCGGACTAAATCCGCTGCTGATTGGCGTCTTGAAGGGCGCCTGTTTTTTTCTTAGCGATCTGCTGCGCGCGATCGACACGCGTTTGAGTATCGAGTTTATGGCTATCTCCAGTTATGGATCCTCGACACGAACATCGGGCGAGGTGCGGATCATGAAGGACCTCGACGTGCCGATCGAAGGACGGCACATCCTCGTGGTCGAAGACATCGTCGACACCGGCCTGACGCTTTCTTACCTGCTCGCTAATCTAGCGTCGCGTGGCGCAGCGAGTGTGAAACTCGCGGCGTTGCTCGATAAGTATGAGCGACGGCAGAAGGAAGTGAACATCGACTATCTTGGTTTTCAAATTCCGGATGAGTTTGTCGTTGGATACGGTTTGGATTTCGCGGAACGTTATCGCAACTTGCCGTTCATTGCTGTGTTGAAGAATCCAGATGCTTAGGAGGAAATCACGTGAAGAAGTTTCTGTTGTTGACGCTTTTGTTTGTCTTTACCGCTGCTGCCGCGCACGCGCAAACTGACTTTTCCAAGGTCCAGATGAAGGCAACAAAAGTTGCCGGCAACGTCTACATGCTTGAAGGTGCGGGCGGAAATATCGGCGTCTCCGTCGGTGACGACGGCCTTCTGATTGTTGACGATCAGTTTGCTCCGCTCGCCGATAAGATCCGGGCGGCGCTCAAGGGTATTGCCGACAAGAAACTGAAATTCATCCTGAACACTCACTGGCACGGCGATCACACCGGCGGCAACATCGCGTTTGGACCAGAAGCGACGATCATCGCTCACGATAACGTGCGCAAGCGACTCGCGACTGAACAGAAGTCGACGGTCTTCAACACGACCACGCCGGCGTCTCCGAAGGAAGCGCTGCCTGTGATCACGTTCGATCAGTCGTTGTCAGTGCACTTCAACGGCGAGGACATTCGCGCAATCCACTTCCCGCACGGACATACTGACGGCGACAGCGTGATCTTTTTCTCGGCTTCAAACGTGGTCCACCTGGGCGACGACTTTTTTGCGGGACGATTTCCGTTCGTGGATCTCGAGAGTGGTGGGTCGGTAGAAGGGTTGATCAAGAACATCGGCGAACTCGTTTCGAAGATCCCCGCCGATGCCAAACTGATTCCCGGACATGGTCCAATCTCAACGCTCGACGATCTGAAGAGCTACCATCGGATGCTGCAACAAACGACCGAGATCGTGCGCGGCAAGATTGCGGCCGGAAAAACATTGGACCAGATCAAGAGCGAGGGTCTACCCGACGAATGGAAACCCTGGGGCACAGGCTTCATCAAAACCGACCGCTGGGTCGAGACGATCTACAAAAGCCTTACCGCTAAATAAAATAAGCCGCGGATAACACCGAGAGAATCGGATTTCAATCCGTGTTATCCGTGGCTAATGCTGTCTAGGAAGCTCTTCCCGTTGGTTAATCTCAAGCCGAAGTTATCCGCAATCGTCTGGCCGATGTCGGAGAGGGAGTCGCGGGTGCCGAGATTGACTCCGGGTTGTGCGGTCTTGCCGTAAACGAGCAACGGCGCGTACTCGCGTGTGTGATCCGATCCGCGGAATGTCGGGTCGTTTCCGTGATCGGCGGTGATCATCATCACATCGTCAGCACGCATCGCCGATTCGATCTCGGGAAGCCGCGAATCAAAATGTTCCAGCGCCTTCGCGTAGCCTTCAGTATCGCGGCGGTGACCGTAGAGCATGTCGAAGTCGACGAGGTTCGAAAAGATCAATCCGCGACTCGAATCATTCAGCGCCTTGATCGTCTGGTCGATCGATTGCTCGTTGTTCTTCGCGGTCAGGTCCTGAGTCACGCCCATCGAATCGTAAATCGAAGCGATCTTCCCGATACAAACGACATCGAGATCTTCGTCTGCAAGTGCCGGCAACAGATTCTCGCGCGGCGGCGGCACCGCATAGTCGTGACGATTCTCCGTGCGATAAAACGATCCGGGTTGGCCCAGGAAAGGCCTCGCAATCACGCGACCCACTTTGTGTTCACCATCGAGTATGCGTCGCGCGATCTCGCAAATCTCGTAAAGCCTGTCGAGTGGGATCACTTCCTCGTGCGCCGCGATTTGAAATACCGAATCGGCCGACGTGTAGACGATCGGCTTACCAGACTTAACGTGCTCTTCGCCGAGTTGCTTGATGATTTCAGTTCCGGAAGCGGGAAAGTTGCCGAGTATGCCGGGAACGGAAGTCTCTTTAATAAAACGATCGATCACCGGAGCCGGAAATCCGTTCGGATACGTCGGAAACGCACGCTCCAAAACGATGCCCGCCATCTCCCAGTGACCTGTGGTCGTGTCTTTACCATTCGACCGCAGTGCACAACGACCATACGACCCGGTGAGTTGGTCCAACGGCGGGAGCGCTTGCAACGGACGAATGTTGCCGAGTCCATAACGTTGCAGGTTTGGAAGTCGCACGGCCCGGGACTCCAGTATGTGACCAAAAGTATCGGCGCCGGCGTCGCCCCAATCCGGAGCGTCAGGCATTGCTCCAATGCCTGCGCCATCTAAAACGATTAGTAAGACACGGTTAAAAGAGGGCATTAAGGTTTACTGTTTTGGCGCGTAGTATCCATCGCGCGCGCGGACGACTGCTTTATCTTTCAAGCCGCGCACTTCGAGTTTGATGGAACGATACTTTCCGTCGCGAACTTTGTTGGTTGGATAGTAACCGAGACTGTACTGCGTGCCTATATCTTCCGCTACACGAGCAAACGCGGCGCGTGCATCGGCCAGTGTCGCCGCGACAAAACTTCTGCCACCTGAAACGCGAGAAAGATCATTCATCTCGCGTCGCGCGAGGTTGTAAAGCTCGCGACTGATCGACATTCGTTCGAATGGCCCCATCTGGCAAAAGCTGTTGAAATTCTCAGCCTTCGCTTTCGGATAAAATATCTCGCGGTAACGCTGTATCTGGCGCTGTGAAAGCGCGAGCTGGCCGTCGTCATTACAGTCCTTCATCAGACGATCTTCAACAAAGTCTTCGGTGTTGACTTGAATGAAATAACAAGCGACACCGACTCGCGATAGTTTCGTTTTCGCGGTGACAAAATCCGAATTGCTTGACGAGTCAACACCGTCAGTCAACGCCACGACCGCTCGGCGACCACGCACCTCTTCGCTAGGCGGTTCACGAAAAATATTGTCGGCAATACGTTCGAGCGCGTCGTAGTAAGGCGTTCCCTGGCTCGCGCCCAGATTCTCGATCGCGGTTTTTAATGCCTCGCGATCGCCAGTCAAAGGTGTTAACACTTCAACTGCTGCAATCGGCTTGTCCACTGTCTTTGCTGTATTGAACGCCACTACTCCGACGCGATCGCCCGGACGCAACGCCGCGATAAAACTGTTCGCGGCTGCACGTATCAAGGCGACGTCGTCGCGCGTCGAGCCTGACGTATCGAGCAGCAACGCGATCTCGAACGGCGTTTCCGTAGTGCCGAAGTTCGCGATCGTCTGCGGCTGGCCGTCTTCGATGAGGCGGAAGTTCTCCGGACGCAAACCTGACAACGGGCGCCCGGAAGCGTCGGTCACAACAGCAGGAACGGAAACGAGTTGAGTATCAACTCTGACCACGTCACCTTCATCGACTTCGTCGCCTGACTTTTTCGACTCCGTTGTCTGGTCAGTTCCGTTGACTCGGCGTGGTCTCTGAGTTGGTTGTTGCGTGACCTGCTGTGCATACAACGTGGCCGCGCACACGGGAATTAAAAGCTTTACAAGTATTGACATAGCGACAAATCAGGATGGGCTCTCGCGAGAATATTGCCATAAAAATCGATAGGCCACAAAACCGCAATGTATATCTCTGCGGTCTCTGCGTATCTCGGCGGCCCTCTGCGTTGAAAATGGTTTTTAACGCAGATGACCGCAGAGATACGCAGAGACCGCAGAGCCTTGACACTCCTGCGCCGTTCTCATAGCATGGCCACTCGCTTGCGGCGCTGTTTTGCAGGGACGTGCCGCGACCGACGGCAGGGTCGGTCATGGTTAAAGGCACGTACGTCAATGGTAGACGGCTTCCCTTACAAGGAAGAGGTTGGGGGTTCGAATCCCTCCGTGCCTACCAAACGAAACAGTTCTTTTGCGGAGTCGTAGTTCAGTTGGTTAGAACGCCGGCCTGTCACGTCGGAGGTCGCGGGTTCGAGTCCCGTCGGCTCCGCCACTTATTCAAAAAACATTAAGAAAGTTAATGATCGCTGGTCTGCTA
>OBKT01000093.1_pt1 | contig 10622 bp, 7 predicted proteins | sample 1519771 | NCBI WGS metagenome assembly OBKT01 (sample SAMN00737777, study PRJEB22531) | soil metagenome | reverse complement strand
CGACGGACTCGGCGAAGGCGTCGGCGATGGTGACGGCGTCTGTGCTAAACCATCCAGGGGCAGCTTCGACGCTACGAGACCAGCAGCGCCAAGTGCCGGCAGGCTCTTGACGAAATTTCGTCTGGCGATGTTTGCTTCATTCGCTCGTGGGGTTTTAGTTTTTTTCTTCATTTGTTTTTGGGGTCAGATGCAGATGGAAATGCACGCAGAGATTACCACCGAAGGTATCAAGTATGCAGGCTCAAAACTAAAACTTCTGCCTCACATTCTTCGTCTCGCTAAAAAACTCGAACCGCAAACAGTGTTCGACGGATTCTCGGGCACGACGCGCGTATCGCAGGCAATAGCGCAAGCGGGCTATCGCGTCATCGCGAACGACATCGCCGTCTGGTCCAGGGTGTTTGCGGAGTGTTATCTGATGAGTCCGTATCCACGCGACCATTACAAGGATCTCATCGATCATCTGAACGCTTTACCCGGGCGGCACGGTTGGTTTACCGAGCACTACGGAACATCAGACGGTTTGAAGAAACCATGGCAACAACACAACACGCTCAGGCTCGACGCGATCCGCGAAGAGATCGAAAAGCTTAGCGGCCTTGAAAAGGCAGTAGCGCTGACGAGTCTCGTCCTGGCGATGGACGAAGTCGACAGTACGATTGGACATTACGCGTCGTACCTGAGCGAGTGGTCGCCACGTTCTTATCGCGAGATGAAACTCAGATTGCCACGGATCATTCCGAAGATTAAAGAGCACGTGGTTTATCAAGCGGATATTTTCGACGTCGTCTCCGCGATCGACGCTGATCTGGCGTATTACGATCCGCCATACGGTTCGAACAACGACAAGATGCCTCCGTCGCGCGTTCGTTATGCGTCTTACTATCATCTCTGGAGTTCAATATGTCTTTTCGATAGACCACCGCTGTTCGGCAAAGCAAAGCGACGCGCCGATACATCCGATCCGCTAAGCGCATCAGTGTTTGAAGATTTCCGTCGCACCGAGGCGGATCGTTTTGTCGTCGTCGAAGCAATCGAACGATTGTTAAAACTGACAAAGACGAAGCACATAATTCTGTCCTACAGTTCGGGCGGTCGAGCCACGGCCGAAGAACTGAACGACGTGATCAGAAGCTCCGGAAAACTGCTCGAAGTCGTCGAAATCGACTACCAGCGGAACGTGATGGGCGGCATGCGCTGGACGCACGAATGGGTGCGCGACGCGGAGGACAAGAACCGCGAGTTCCTGTTCCTGATTGAGAAGTAATTGACCACGAATTGTCGCAGATAAACGCGGATTCTGATCCGCGTCCTTCCGCGAAAATCTGCGGCTAATATGATAGTCTTGAGGCACCGAGGTACATCGAAAAGTTGAGTCAGCAAAAACCCGATTTATCGCAAGTTATTGCCGAAGAATTCGGCGCCAACGCCACCTACGTCGAGGGTCTGCTCGAACGGTTTCGCAGCAACCCCGAGCTGGTCGACGATTCCTGGCGCTCCTATTTCACAGAATTGGTCGGCGACGGCAACGGCGCCACGCCTGCTATAGCTGTTGTACAGGCCACTCCCGCCGCCGCAGCTCCAGCTCCCGAATCAAAACCAGCAGCGACAACACCAGCGCCGCAACCCGAAGGTGAAGCAATTACACTGCGCGGCCCGGCATTGAAGATCGTTGAGAACATGGAGAGAAGTCTCTCCGTGCCGACCGCTACTTCCGAACGCAGAATTCCCGTCAAACTCCTGGACGAAAACCGTCGCATCATCAACCAGCATCTCGCTGAGAACGATCGGGGCAAGGCCTCGTACACACACCTGATCGCGTGGGCGATGCTGCGCGCGCTCGACACGTTTCCACAACTCAACGACGGCTACGCTGAAGTCAACAACGCACCAACACGCGTGAAACGAACGAGCGTTAATCTTGGTGTCGCAATCGATCTGACGAAGAAAGACGGCTCGCGCACGTTGCTCGTTCCAAACATCAAGAACGCAAACAGTCTCAGCTTTTCGGAGTTCCTGACCGCTTACGACGACGTCGTCAAACGTGCGCGCGAAGGCAAACTCCAGGTTCCGGATTTCCATGGCACGACGGTCTCGTTAACCAACCCGGGAACGATCGGCACTGTCGCATCGATTCCCCGTTTGATGGAAGGCCAGTCAGTGATCATCGCAACCGGTGCGATTGAGTATCCCGCCGAGTACCAGGCGATGGCTCCGGAGGCGCTTTCACAACTCGGCATCAGCAAAGCGATTACAATCAGCAGCACTTACGATCATCGCATCATTCAGGGCGCGGAGTCGGGTGCGTTTCTCGCGCGCGTGCACGAGTTCCTGATTGGCAAGCACGACTTTTACAAAAACATCTTTTTGGATCTTGGCATTCCGCACGTCTCTCTGCGCTGGAATCTCGATCGCAATCCGTTCTTTCTTCCGGGCGATCAGGTTCGCGAGCAGACGTTGAAAGAAGCGCGCGTCATCGAGTTGATCAATGCGTACCGCGTGCGTGGTCACTTGATCGCGGACACCGATCCGCTGCACGCGCTCCCGATTCTCTATCATCCCGAGCTCGACATCGAGAACTACGGCCTGACGATCTGGGATCTCGATCGAACGTTCATCACGGATGGACTCGCCAACCGCGAGAGCATGACGCTTCGAGAGATTCTCGACGTTCTTCAGCGTGCTTACTGCGGCAAAGTCGGCATCGAGTATCGCCACATTCAAAGTAAAGAAGAGAAGCAGTGGATTCGCGAGCAGATCCGACGCCAGTTTGTCGAGCCGGAACCGATTCCGGTTGAAGTAAAAAAACGGCTGCTCTGGAAGTTGATCTCCGCGGAGCAGTTTGAACGTTTTCTGCACACAAAGTACCTCGGACAGAAACGATTCTCACTCGAAGGTTGCGAAACGATCATTCCGTTGCTCGACAGGCTCATTGACGGAGCCGCCGCGCGTGGCGTGGAAGCGATTACTTTCGGCATGGCCCACCGTGGCCGTTTGAACGTGCTCGCAAACGTGATCGGTAACTTGTGTGAACGGATCTTTGCGGCGTTCGAAGGTTCGGTGCATCCGGAGTTTCCTGCGGATGAAGGCGACGTGAAATATCACCAGGGTGCGACCGGTGAACGCGTGCTCGACGACGGCCGTAAGGTGCACTTGTCGCTTTCACCAAATCCGAGCCATCTCGAGGCAGTCGATCCTGTTGTCGAAGGCATGGTCCGGGCAACCCAGGACGAGATGATGAGCCGCGGCGCCACACGCGAACAAGTCATCGATCTCGCACTTCCTGTGCTGCTACACGGTGACGCAGCTTTTGCGGGTCAGGGCGTCGTGATGGAGACGTTGAATCTCGCCGGTCTGAAAGGTTACCGGACGGGCGGCACGATCCACATCATCATCAACAATCAAATCGGATTCACGACTTCGCCCGAAGCCGGTCGCTCCACTATCTACTCGACCGACGTCGCGCGCATGACACAGTTGCCCATCTTCCACATCAACGGCGACGATCCCGAGGCGGCATATCGGGTTCTACAGATCGCACTCGATTATCGCCAGGAGTTCAACAAAGACGTCGTGCTCGACATCATCGGTTTTCGCCGTCTGGGTCACAACGAAACTGACGAACCGAGCTACACGCAGCCGCTTATGTACGCGCGCGTGAAAGCGCATCCCGGCGTGCGCACGGTGTACGCCAAGCGGCTCATCAACGAAGGCGTCGTCAGTGAGGAAGAAGTCAAGAACCTGATCGACGAACGCGTGCGCCGGTACGAAGAAGCACTCGCGAACGCGAAGCGCAAGGTCGCAGAAGAACCTGTGCAGTCGCATTCGCGCGTTGAAGAGCTGGACGGCTCCGAAGTGATTCCAACCGGCGTCTCAGCGGAAACGATCAGGAGCATCGCGCACAAGATTGCGGTCGTGCCCGAAGGATTTCACGTTAATCCGAAGATGGTGGGCCAACTAGCGCGACGCGCGAAGATGGGCGACGGCAGCACGCCGCTTGATTGGGCGTTTGCCGAAGCAGTGGCGTTCGGATCGCTCGTGCTTGAAGGCAATCGCGTGCGTTTGAGTGGACAGGATTCCGGTCGCGGCACGTTCAGCCAGCGTCATGCTGTTCTGTTCGACACGCAGACAGGCAAGGCTTGGGCGCCGCTCGCTGAGTTGCGATCCGAAACGAATCCCGATGCGCGTTTTGATGTGTACGACAGCTCGTTATCTGAAGAAGGCGTGCTCGGATTTGAATATGGATACACGGTGGTCGCGCAGCAGGCGCTGGTGTTGTGGGAAGCGCAGTTTGGTGATTTTGGTAACGGCGCGCAAACGATCATCGATCAATACATCGCTGCTTCGGAAGATAAGTGGAAACAGCGTTCGCGGCTCGTGATGTTGTTGCCGCACGGTTACGAAGGACAAGGACCGGAACACTCGAGTGCACGGCTGGAAAGATATTTACAGCTATGCGCCGAGAACAATCTACAGGTTTGTTATCCGACCACACCGGCGCAGTACTTTCATCTGCTGCGACGACAGGTGCGACCAGGAATGGAGCGGCCGCTCGTCGTAATGACTCCGAAGAGCCTGCTTCGTCTGCCGGCGGCGACATCGTCAATTGACGATCTCGGTAACGCAGGTTTTCGGCCGCTGATTGACGACGCTGAGATCAGCGATCGTGAAGCCGTGAAGCGGATCGTGATGTGCAGCGGCAAGGTCTACTACGACCTCGCTGACGCGCGTAAGAAGAGTGAAGATCGAAACGTGGCTGTCGTGCGGCTCGAACAGTTCTACCCGTTTCCGTTGCAAAGCATTCGTGACGTGCTTGCGAGTTATCCGAACGCGAATGAACTTGTGTGGGCGCAGGAAGAACCGCAGAACATGGGTGGCTGGACGTTTGTTCAGGAGCGACTAGAGAACCTGCTGCCTAACTGCGAACGCCCGCGCTACGTCGGGCGCTCCGCCTCCGCGAGCCCCGCCACCGGGTCGTACAGTATCCATCAACGCGAACAGTCCGAATTGGTGACTCAAGCCTTAACCACGGATTAAACGGATCACGCGGATATCCGCTAAAATCCGCGTAATCCGTGTCCAACCTTTCTTTGCGAAATAAAGTACTTGACAATATTCGGAGCGCGAAAGTAATATGCTCGGCATGGAGCCTGTACCCCTTCATGATCGGGCGATTGACAATATTCGCTACATACGCGAGACCATGGAGCGCGCCACGCCCTTTACCGGGATCTCCGGGCGCGGCGAAATGGCTATCGGCGCGACTGCCCTCGTCGCCAGTGTTATCGCCGCTAAGCAACCTAATTTCAGATCCTGGGTCTATATCTGGCTCGCCGAAGGCTTCATCTCGCTTCTAATCGCCGGCTGGTCCATGGATCGTAAAGCCCGCGCCACCCACACCTCCCTGTTCTCAGGCTCAGGCCGCAAAGCTGTGTTTAGTCTCGCCCCTCCCGTGATTGCCGGCGGCTTGTTAACTCTCGTACTCGCTCAGGCCAGCATACCGCACGCCATTCCCGGTGTTTGGCTGTTGCTCTATGGCACGGGCGTGATCACTGGCGGCATGTTCTCCGTTCGCGCGGTTCCCGTGATGGGCCTGTGTTTCATGGTGCTCGGCGCAATCGCGCTTTTCAGTTATCCAACCTGGACCAACTGGTTCATGGCCGCCGGCTTTGGCGGACTCCATCTTTTGTTCGGTGCAATTATTGTGAGGAAATACGGTGGCTAAACAGTCAACAGCAAAACAGGAACGAAAACAAGATTCAGACGTGAACGCTCGTGCAGCGGTCGTTAAGCAGAAGAGTGCCGCTCCTAATCTCGATCGTTTAATTCACGAGCGTTTGCGTCTGGGTATAATCAGCGCCCTCGCGGCCAATGAATCGCTGACGTTCAGCGATCTCAAGAACCTGATGAATACCACTGACGGCAATCTCAGTGTGCACGCGCGCAAGCTCGAAGAGGCCGGCTACATCTCGTGCTCGAAATATTTCGAAGGTCGACTTCCCAAGACCGAGTACAAGCTAACTGCGGCCGGTCGCAGTGCCCTGCAAAATTATTTGAGTCACATGGAAACGCTAATCAAACAGATGCGCAACATGTAGTTTCGCACACACTGTTTCTGTGGCTCACCACATTGCTCACCCCACGCGCAGCGCGGACAATCCTCGAACCTGTGTCCACCAATGACCACAGACAAGGAGTAGAGACATGACTAAGAAAATCATTGCCATCACGTTCATCTTCATTTGCGCGTCGATCGCATGGGCCGTCCTCGGCGGAACGATTTTCGCTCGCACCTATGATTCGGGTGCTCTCTCCTCCGATCGGGTCGCCTCAACCTGGGGCACGCAACAAAATCAGGGACCACCGGCTGCTTCTTACAGCACGTTCGTAGACAAACAACAGGAGACACTCGAGAACGGTCTCAGGGTGTGGAAGACCGTCACTGAAGAAAATGTCACTCTACTGCCGCTGGAGAGCAGTCGCATCGACGTTGATCTCGATCTCCAACATCGTCAAAAAGGCCTGCTGTGGTACGCCACTTACAAAGTCGCATTCTCGGGCGTTTATAGTTTTCGTAACACAAGTGACAAAGAACAAAAAGTTGATTTCAAACTGCAATTCCCGACGACCCAGGCAATCTACGACAATCTCACTTTCGTCGTCGACGGAAATCCAATCGCGATAACCAATGACAAAAATGCAGCCATCGGCTCCGTCAAGATCGGAGGCGGTAAGACGGCACAACTAGCCGTTAGCTACAGCTCGCAGGGTCTTAATGAATGGCGTTACAGCTTCGGAAGTGGCGAGGTTGCGCAGGTGCGCGATTTCTTCCTGCGCATGAAAACAAACTTCAAGGACATCGACTTCCCGGATAACACGCTCTCACCCTCCGAAAAAATGGAGACCGCGAAGGGCTGGGACCTGAACTGGTCGTACAAGAGCCTTTTGTCGGGATATCAAATCGCGATGGTCATGCCGGAGAAATTGCAACCGGGACCGCTTGCGGGAAGAATCAGCTTTTTTGCCCCAGTATCACTCTTCTTCTTTTTCTTCCTCATGCTCATCATCACCACCATGCGCGGCATCGATCTTCACCCGATGAACTATTTTTTCCTCGCTGCCGCGTTCTTCTCCTTCCACCTGCTACTGGCTTACCTCGTCGATCACGTGTCGATCCACGTCGCGTTTGCGATCTCGTCCGCGGTGTCGGTTTTCCTGGTTGTGACTTATCTGCGACTCGTGGTCGGGATTCGGTTCGCGAGCAGAGAAGCCGCCCTCGCGCAGTTTATCTACCTCGTGATGTTTTCCTACGCCTTTTTCCTGAAGGGCTTCACCGGGCTCGCGATCACCATCGGATCGGTGCTGACGCTTTTCGTGGTGATGCAGATCACTGGTCGCATCCGCTGGACAGAGAAGTTCGCGGTGAAGTCGACTGCCGAACCTGCAACTGATCTCAGATAGGCTGTTAATACAAGACCACAGTTCAACGTCTTACCGATCATAGGTCCTATAGGAAATATAGGACCTATTTTAAATCGGCGGCTGTTCGAACTTCGCGACTGCGCGCGGCGTATACGGCCCCAACCCCGGTTATGAGAGCAATACTTTCTTTTTACTCGGACGCATTGAAGATTGCCCTACAGTCGATCTTTGCCCATAAACTGCGGGCATTTCTGACTCTCATCGGGATCATCATCGGCGTCGCGTCGGTCGTCACGGTCGGAGCGTCCATCAGCGGCCTCAACACCTACGTCATAGAAAGAGTCAGCAAAGTTCTCGGCAGTAATCACTTCATGATCGCCCGAATGGCCTTCTCCGGTCACATGGACGACGAAGAGTTTGAGCGACGAAACCGGCGCAACAAACGGCTCAACTGGGACGATTACGAGTGGGTTCGCGATCACTGCGCCTCGTGTGACGAGGTCGGTGCAGGTGTCGGCAGCGGCACTGACCTGAAGCAGGACGGAATCGAGTTTCCGGGCGCGCAGGTCTTCGGCCACAGCGCCAACATGGTCGATATCGAGGATAAGACAATCGCGGAGGGGCGCTTCATTTCCGACGACGAGGTGCAACGCTCCGCGCTGGTGGTCGTCCTCGGCAGCGACATCAAAGACAAGTTTTTCCCGAACCAGGATGCGATTGGGAAGACTCTGAAAGTTCGCGGTCTGCCGATGCGCGTGGTCGGCGTCGAAGAGAAGCGCGGCTCGTTCTTCGGCGACTCGTTCGACCGTCACATCTACATTCCGGTAACTACGCACCTCCAAATTTTCGGACGCAACGGTCTTCAGATACACGGGAAGAGTCGCTCGCGGGAGAGGTTTCACGCGGCCATCGAAGACGCGCGCGTCGCGATGCGAATCAAGCATCGTCTCAACGGCAACGAAGAAGATGATTTCGGTCTCGTGAACGTTGAAGAATTGAACAATCAGATCGATGAGTTCACTGGCGCGATCGCGAAGGTCGTAATTCCGATCACGCTGATAACACTCGTAGTCGGCGGCATCGTGGTGATGAACATCATGTTGGTGAGCGTTACTGAAAGAACGTTTGAAGTCGGATTGAGAAAAGCTGTGGGCGCAACGCGCCGCCAGATTCTGCTTCAGTTTCTGATCGAGTCGGGAATTCTTTGTGCCCTCGGCGGCATCATTGGACTGCTGGTCGCCTGGGGCGTCACAACGTTAATCACGACGCTCGCTTCGATCACGATGACGATAACCATCGGTTACATATTGCTGGCGTTAATCGTATCGACTCTGGTCGGAATGGTCGCGGGTATTTATCCGGCGTTTAAAGCGGCGCGACTGGATCCGATTCTGGCACTGAGTAAAGCGTAATGAAGTTTCAACTGCCAAAAGGCATTTTGCGAGAGACGCTGCGAATGGCGCTCGATAGTGTGCGCGGTCATAAGTTCCGCAGCTTTCTCACCGTGCTCGGAATCGTGATCGGCGTGATGACGGCGATCGCGATCGCGTCGCTGCTCACGGGCCTGCGCCAGAATATCGTCGCGATGATCGAAGAGTATGGGACGAACAACATCTACGCGTTCCATCTTTCCACTGGACCACGCACGAGCGAGGATCGTTCTGAGCGTCTGCGAAGGCCGCTCACAGTCGCCGACGCAGAAGCGATCAAGGCCCAGGCGCCCGCTGTTGAAGAAGTCGCGCACGTAGCGCCGAATGTTGGTTACGGTGGTGGATCATTCGACGACAACGTTACTTACCAGGGACGCAATTATCGTTGGGGAAACACGCAGGGTGTTTCGCCAAACTATGCCGACATCACCAACATCTCGCTGCGAGAAGGGCGCTTCATCACTGACGCGGACGATCAACAGCGCGCGAACGTGATGGTCATCGGCGTGAACGCTGCTGACGCGCTGTTTCCTGGTTACAACCAGATTGCCGGCGCGCAGGTGCGCATGGGTGGTTACAACTTCGAAATCATCGGCGTGCTCGAGAAGCGCAAGGCTGGCTTCTTCGGTGAGAACGAAGAGGACAACGCCGTTTACATTCCTTTTCGCACGGCGCAAAAAATCGCGCCGGCAAAGGGATACTTGCTGCTCGTAATTCGCGGTCGTACGGGACAAGTTCAAGAAGCACTCACGCAGTCGGAAGAGATCCTGCGTCGCCGCCGTCACGTGAAGTTTGGCGATCCAAACAACTTCGACATCAAGACTGCTGACAAGTTTATCGAACAGTTTGACAGCATCACGGCGATGGTCGGATTGATCGCGATCGCTATTTCGAGTTTGGGTTTGCTTGTCGGTGGCATCGGCGTGATGAATATCATGCTCGTGAGCGTTACTGAGCGCACGAAGGAGATTGGTGTGCGCAAAGCGATTGGCGCACGGCGGAAAGACATTGTGCGGCAGTTTTTATTCGAGGCGATGATGCTCACGTTTCTCGGCGGCGTGTTGGGTGTTGTGCTTGCGGTGGGCATTAGTCGTTTGCTGATGCTTTTGCTTCCTGATCTGCCGGCGTCGATCCCGTCGTGGGCAGTTATTACGGGACTGACTGTTTCGATCGGAGTTGGTCTGATCTTCGGCGTGTGGCCCGCGCGCAAAGCGTCAAAGCTAGATCCGATTGAATGCCTCCGATACGAATAATTTTTAGCCACAAAAAGGCACATAAGTCACAAAAAGCTTTCTCAATCGGTTGTTGTTTTGTGCCTTATGTGCCTTTTTGTGGCTAACTTAATGTATTCTCCGCTTGTGGACCGCGACTTCATTAAGGAATTCCTGACTTACATCCAGGTCGAGAAGGGTCTTGCACGTCACACACTCGAGAGCTACAAACGCGATCTCGATCGCCTTCAAAACTGGTCCGATATAAGCAAAAAACAACTCACCGAACTCACGCGCTCTGACTTGCGCAAGTGGATCGCTAGTCTGTCGCGTGAAGGACTTGCGCCGGCATCGATCGCTCGCATTGTCAGCGCGACGCGCGGATTCTTTAAGTTTCTCATGCTCGATGGACACATAACGGCGCATCCAGCGGAGGATCTCGACACACCACAGCGCTTTAGCTACCTGCCGAAGTTTCTTACCGAAGACGAGATTAATCGTTTACTGACGGCGCCGGATGTTTCGACTGAAGAAGGCATACGCGATCGCGCTGTGTTGG
>OBKT01000092.1_pt1 | contig 10634 bp, 12 predicted proteins | sample 1519771 | NCBI WGS metagenome assembly OBKT01 (sample SAMN00737777, study PRJEB22531) | soil metagenome | reverse complement strand
TAGTCAGAGTTTGCCTAAAAAACTCTTGACAGCGAACGCCGTCTCATAGATGACTTTCTTCCAGGTCCGAATTCTGACTTTGAGATAAGGCCCGTGGGAAACGTTTCGCATTAACGCCAATCGTCGATAAGAAAGACATCCGGCCGGTTGTATCCCGCCTCATTCGGCCTACTCATCACTACACCCTGAATGTCCGTCCGGAATCCGCGGGCGAGCATATGTCGATAAGCTTCATGGCGTGCTGTATTAACTCCGCCGCGAAGACGAGATACGTGTCGTGCGAAAGCCATCTCCTCGCACGCGTCAAGTAAGTCGCTGAAATGTTGTTCCGCGGTAGGCGCGGGACGCACTGCGGCAAACTTGATATAGCAAACGTCGCTTCCTGCTTCCGTCCCTGGACCAACATGACAGACAGCGAGTGCCATCAACCTGTCGTTGTCCCAGAGGAGAATTGTGTCTCCAAGGTTTTGCGCAGCGACAGCGCGGATTTCACTCGCCACGTCAAGGCCCTCATAGATCGCATCGGTTACTTCGCGGCACGCGCTCAAGACATCGTCTCGTTCACCAATTGACACTTCGGAGAATCTCGTCCACCGCAGTGCGCTCGTTATTTGTTCCACCGGTTTTGACATGATCGCGGTAAGAAAGCGCGGCCAAAATCCGAACCGTTGGTAAAGCCCGATGTGCTTTTGACTCTGCGGGAAAGTGAAAAGACCAGCGTGTCTCGTTTCCCACTTCTCAAAAAGCCCCAAGATAGGTTCCATCAAGCGTTTGCCCACACCTCGGTCCCAGAAATCGGGCCGGATCGTCAATGGACCGAAGAAGCCGACGCTGCCCCAGTTAGTTGCAAAATTTGAACCGATAACTTCGCCCGCAGCCTCGGCAGCAAAGGCAGCCTCAGGATCGGCGAGCCAACGGTTTCGGACGTAGGCAGCATCGCCCATAAAAGACATTGGTTCGGGCAGTCCAATGAATGTACCGAAGGCGAGTCGCATGATGGAGTCGGCGGTAGAAAGTTCATTCTCTTGAAGAGGACGTACGTGAATGTTCGACTTTGTTGTGTTTTCTATTCTCGATCGAGATTGCATAATTCCCCCTTATTCCTGGGAAAATTATACGGCTATAAGTCCCGTAACTCACTTCATGCGAAGTGGCGGAACCGGCAGACGCGCACGTTTGAGGGCGTGTGGCAACTCGTCGGAAACATGGATTTTCGGTTGGGAGACTAAGAATGACGCGCGCACTAGCGACAGGTTATGCTCCCCACATGGACCGTGACGAAGTCATGCGCCTGCTCCGCGCATTTGAGTCGACAGGCCTCGAGTACATGCTCATTGGCGCAGCCGCGATGGGCGTTCATGGCCTTGTAAGAGCGACAGAGGCTCGTGATCTGTTAATACGCGCGACACCGGAGAATATCGAGAAACTGCGCGTTGCATTACGTGCAGCGTACGAAGATGATCCGAACATTAACGAGATCTCTTCAATGGATCTGCTCGGGGAATATCCAGCCTTACGTTACGTTCCACCCACAGGCGATCTATATTTTGATGTGCTAACACGGCTTGGTGAGCTAGCAACTTTTGAAACGATCGACGCTGAAGTCAAAGTAGTGGACGGGACGCCAGTGCGAGTCGCAACACCAGCGGCGCTATATCGATTGAAGAAGGGAACTGTTCGTTCGCAGGACCAAGTGGATGCAGCAGCCCTGCGTGAGCGGTTCAACTTGAAAGAGGAGAGTTGATATGCCTGTGCAAAAATTCCGCTCGATCGAGGAAATGAACAAGGCCCCGCTACCGGAATCACGAGAGCCACACTTCGAGCGCTTCCTCCGACACTGCGCCCGTTGGTGGACCATCGCGCCTAAGCAGTACCCCCGAGGCGTGTTCAAATTTCGCAGTCTTGAAGAAGCCCAGAAGGCTCGCGAAAAATACACAATGCTGAAGTAAGCAAACGAGGATCCGATCGACGAGGGACGAACAACAAGGTGGTCCTCGATGAAGTCGTTCCCTTGAATCTAACAAGTGTTGCGCTAGAGACCCAGGCGCTGAACTAATTGCTGAAATCTTGGATCGCGGCGAATTGCGCTGAACTGTGGCCACACCTTTAGATAGACCATGTGGAAGCTATGTTCCTCGTATGCTTTTTCCAACCATTCAAATGTCTGTCTCTCGTCGCCAAGCGCCAGAGTAATCGCCGCTTTTTCATAAGAAGAAACATAACGCTGTTTCGAGAGCTCGTTTAACTCGCCAAGAATTTTTGTTGCTTCCGCTTTTCTGTTTGCTTTCGCATAGGCATGACCAAGGGACGCCTTCAACAGTGGACTGCCTCCTGACAACGTTATCGCTCTTTGAAACTCGGCGATAGCTTCATCAAACGTCCCAGTCTGCTCATATGCCAGTCCCAGGTGCCAGTGAGCGACCGCGAAATTAGGATCCATTTCTATCGTCCGGCGGCATTGTTCCACAGCTTCGTTGTAGCGGCCCGCGAAGTAGAGAGTTGCGCCCATGAACGAATTCATCACGAGCGAGGTTGGCTCGAGTTGCAGCGCCCGCTCCATTTCTTCCAGCGCTTTTTCCAATTCATCTATCGCAGTTAGATAGTGAATCGCGTACCACTGGTGCGCGGTCGCATAGTCGGGATTGAGTTGCATGCTGAGCTTGAACTCTTTCTCAGCTTCCGACCAATTCCAGTCGTAGTTCATCAGCACATGCGCCAGCGAAGTATGTGCTTCGGCGAGTGCGCTATCGATCGAAAGCGCATTCATCGCAGCTTCTTTCGCCTTCGGCATTGTGTCGTGTGGAGCGCCAAAATTGTAGAACGTGAGGCCGATGTATGAATCCGCTAATCCCGTGTACGCGAGTGCGTAAGTAGAATCCTTTGCCACCGCGAGCTTGAAGTGTGTAATGCCTTGATTGAAACCTTCTTCCGTTCTCTTATTCCAGAAGTACCGTCCTTTCAGGTAAAGCTGGTACGCTTCGGCGTTGTTGGTGTAACGCCTCATTAAACGCTTCTGCGCTTCGCACGAAACTTTCAGAGCCAGCGCTTGTGCTACCTTTGCCGAAATCGAATCTTCAACCTCAAAGATGTCGGTAAACTGTTCGTCAAACTTGTCCGCCCAGAGCACAGCCTCATCAGCGACACTAACCAGTCGCGCCGTAACTCTCAGTCGTTCGCCGGCTCTTCGGATACTTCCTTCGAGCACCGCATCGACTTGAAATTTCTGACCGGCGCGCACTGCGTCCTTCTCAGAACCCGCATAATTTAAGACCGCACTAGTTGCGCGCACTGTTAGTAAGTTCAAACTGCTGAGCCGAGTTGTCAATGTCTCGGCAATGCCGATACTCAGATACTCATCGCCTTCGTCTACTCCCAACAACTTGAACGGAAGCACCGCAATTGACCGGATCGGAGCGTCGGCAACTCGTCCCGTCGTTACTACAACATTTGCTACAAAGCGATAGCCGCGCCGTGGCACCGTCTCTATGAATTTCCTGCTTTCATTCTCACCCAGCGCTTTTCTCAATAGCGAAACGTTTTGCGCCAGACTGCCCTCTTCCACAAAACTGTCGGGCCATAACGTACGCATCAACTCGCTCTTCTCGACGAGATGACCGCTGTTCTCCACGAGTGTGACGAGCATGTCGAATGCTTTGGGAGTCAGCGAAACAGTTTCGCCCTGGTTAAGTAGCAGTCGTTCCCGCGCGTCGAGCCGGAACCCGCCAAATTCGAAGAAGTTCTGCGCTGCCGTATTCATAAAGGCTTTCAGAATTCAATGAGAAGTTTATGAGAGTTTTGTCCAACCGTTCGCAGGACTTATCGGGGGGTCAATACTTTAATTGAATCAGCCTGCAGCATCAACAAAAAGGGAGAGATTCAATGACATTCAGTAGAACTATCAAGCGCGCGGTGTTCGCCCTGGTACTGATCAGCTTTGCCATCAACTCCAGGCCAGAAGCTTTAGCTCGACATACCGTTGTCAAACCGAAGACCGTTATGCAATCGGACATGGTGCTCGAATGGAATTCGAATGCAGCCAATGCAATCGTAGGCGTTGCGGGACTCCGTCCTGAGCGAGGGTTGATTCGTCTGGCGATGGTGCACATTGCCATCTACGACGCCGTTAATGCCATCGATGGCTATCCTTTCGAGCCATATACGATTCACCCGACCGTGATTTCACCGGCCTCCGCGGACGCGGCGACCGCAGCCGCTGCACACGATATGCTGGTGGCGCTGTTTCCTGCTCAACAAGCGGATCTCGACACAAAGTACGCGGCCTCATTGAGCACGATCCCTGATGGTCCAGCGAAGATGAATGGGATTGCAGTGGGGCAGCAAACGGCTGCGGGCATACTTGCTTTGCGTGCGAATGACGGGCGCGATGCGACGGTGACTTATTCCCCCGGTAGCGGGCCCGGGGTATGGCAGCCCACTCCTCCCGGCTTTGTTGCCGCCGCAGCTCCCGAGGCTGCGCACGTTCAACCATTCGCCCTCAACAGTCCTTCGCAATTTCGTGCTGAACCACCTCCGGCTTTAACCAGTGATACGTGGGCGCGTGATTACAATGAAGTTAAGACTCTTGGCGTCGCGAGCGGCAGTACACGCACTGCCGAGCAGACCGATATTGGTCGCTTCTGGGCGGACCAACCCATCCTCCAATGGAACCGTGCGTGGCGCAACATCTCAATAACGCATGGCCTGTCGCTCGAAGAGAACGCGCGGTTCTTCGCGATGCTGGCAACCGCGACCGCGGACGCGATCATCGCGTGCTGGGACTCGAAGTTCACTTACAACTTTTGGCGACCGGTCACCGCCATTCGTGCCGGCGACACCGATGGCAACGCGCAGACTGAACCTGACGTCAACTGGATCGCGCAGGTGGTGACACCCAACCATCCTGAGTATCCGGCGGCACATGGCTGCTTCAGCGGATCTTCAACGCAAACCCTGAATTTCTTTTTCGGCACAGATAACTTCAGCTTCACGATAGATAGCAACATCGCCGGGCTCACAAAACCGGTGCGCTCCTATAACAGCTTCTCGCAGGTCCTCGACGAAGTTCGCGACGCTCGCATTTACGGCGGTATGCACTACCGAAACTCAGCACATAAGGGCGCGATCCTCGGACAGCAGGTATCGCGATTTGTCACCGCTCACTTTTTCCGTCCCACGACAGGACGCAAGTAGTTCTAACTTTTTACTCTGCGTAAACAAAGGACGTGTGCCATGACTTCAAGAACCAGTACTGCCATGCTTTCGGCTGTCACTCTGATCGGGTTCACAGCGATCTGCTATTTCGCGCCCCGGAGCCACGCGCAACTGCCCGATAAGACAGTTACGCCCAACGCAGCGAACGTCGGGATTAACAAATCATTTGCCGAACAGGCAGGAGCGGGTCGCGGAGACGTTATGACTTTGGACTCTTCGATGTTCATCATCAAGCGCGATCCTTTTCGAGCCATTCGCCGCGGACGTCAACTCTTCCAACGCAAGTACACGAGGCTACAGGGAATTGGACCACTTTCCGGAGACGGCACGGGCAATATCGAAACCAATTTGGCCATTGGCGCCGGCCTCGTCGATAGCTGCGCGGGTTGCCATGGCCGGCCAAGAGGCGCGGCCGGCTTCGGAGGTGACGTTGTGACAAGGCCCGATAGCCGCGACGCGCCGCATCTCTTTGGTCTTGGATTGAAGGAGATGTTGGCCGATGAGATCACCTCCGACTTGCGCGCCATTCGCCAGCAGGCAGTGGACGAGGCTCTCAAGTCGGCGTCGAACCATGCCGTTACCAAAACTTTAACCAGCAAAGGCATCAACTACGGCGCCATTAGTGCGACGCGTCACGGTACAACCGTGTCGATCGACACTGCTGCGGTAACGGGTGTAGATGCTGACCTGCGTGTGCGTCCCTTTTTCGCGCACGGAGGAACGATCTCGATACGAGAATTTATTGTAGGCGCCTGGAACGCAGAAATGGGACTTCAGGCAGTGGATCCTGAACTGGCGGCCGCACACAATGGAGGCGCGTTCACCACACCATCAGGCATGGTGCTCGACGGTGCGAAGGATAAGATCGATGCGCCGGCAGCTACCTCGTCGTTAGAGGACCCTGACGGCGATGGCGTTGCGAATGAGATCCCGACAAGCATCGTCGATTTCATGGAGTTCTATTTGCTCAACTACTTCAAACCTGCGACGTACGAACAAACACCTGAAGTGATTGCGGGCCGGCAAAAGTTTCAGACGATCGGATGCGCCGAGTGTCACGTCGCTGATCTTCAGCTGAATCGTGACCGGCGCGTAGCCGATCTGCAGACTGTTTATGATCCGGTGAATGGTATTTTCAATCGACTCTTCTCGACAGCCAGCGTGCTCTTCACACCGCAGGATGACGGTAGTGGGTTTCCAACACTAAAGCGTCCTTCCAACCAACCGTTCCTGGTAAAGAACATTTTCACAGATTTTAAACGGCATGATCTCGGACCTGAGTTCTACGAAACGAACTATGACGGCACGACGAGACGGGAGTTTCTAACGACACCACTCTGGGGAGTCGGCACGAGTGCACCTTACGGGCACGACGGTCGCAGCCTTAATTTACGAGAAGTGACCCTGCGTCACCGTGGCGAGGCGCTCCGCGCTCGGGATGCCTTTGCAACACTCTCTTCTGCCAATCAGAACAACGTGCTCGAGTTCTTGAGGTCTTTAGTCATTTTTCCGCCTGACGATACGGCGTCTACCCTCGATCCGGGAAACAGCAGTACCCCCTCTTTCCCGCAATTCGGACATGGCAGCATCAATCTAACGGTCCTGTTCAACAACCCATCTGATATTGAGTGAGACAAACGTCCTACAACACCGAAGACAAATAGAGCGACATGTTGATGACGATGAGCACGACCCAACTGAGGGTCCATAGCCGGCGAAAGCCGGCTCGCTGCAAGAGGAAGTGCAATGTCACCGCCATAAACGCCACACTCGCGAGTACATTGAAGACAGAGATCCACACCCACGGTGTCGCGGAGCGTAAGTTGTAGAAGGCTGCGGGTAGGAGCGCGATCGATCCAATCAGACAAACCCAGCCGAGGCGATTCCAATAAGTCAGACGATCGTTACTCTTGAGAAATACTGCCGAGAGCAGTAACTGGATGGTCCACGTGAAGCAGGGAATCAGTAACCCTTTGATCAAAACTTCACGCCAGCTAAACTCCTGAAAAAAGATCTTCAGAGACGCGGAGAAAACTGCCGTCACCAGGAACGAAGCGATGAACAAGAAAATGATTTTCTTCATCAGACGAGCTCTTCCGCCGGAAAGGCGTTGAGGATCATGATCTTCTGCCAGATCTTCCGTGACAAGCCGGTCGTCAACTCCTCGACCTCATTCACTGCCACAAGAGCGACAGGGTCATCGAATTTCTGCACGTACAACGCCGCAATTTTTCCGATGAGCGAAAGCATTTCGCTACAGTAGTCGAGATACCTGATCAGTTCGGACCCGTTCAGAGTTCGTTTCGGCGATGAAGCAGTCTCGCGCGCCCGCAATCGTTCGGGGTCTTTGGTTAACTGGTGCATGTCGATGACATGGGCCAATGCCCTCAGTTCGTGAATTGCTTTCAGAGCTCGCTTGCGTTTGATTCGCACTTCGACTGTGGCCAGGAATAGGGCCGCCGCACCGAGCAGGATCGTGATGTTAAGTGCAGCCTCCAACCCTTGCACGAGCCCAACTACCTCAAATCCGCCGCTCGGCCATGCGGCGTGAGTCAGGATGACGGCGAGGCCGCTGGCCATAATGACAAGCAGGATCCACGTGATGATTCTAAGCGGCCACTGAGTCTTGGCGATCCACGCAGAGCGCGCTTGCGATTCTCCGGCTATGGTGAACAATTCGCGGCAGACGTTGCCGAGGCCGGAGTTAGGAAATCTCTCGTCGATTCTTTGTGAGAGCGTCCCGATGGTGTTGACGATTTTTTCAGAGTCTAAGCTTCGATACATTCAGATATTCGCAAGCAAGAGCGAAATTATTCCTGGATACAGTCCGGAAAGCCGCGCGAGTATGACGCAAATGGTAATCGCGTTTCAAGGACGTCTTCAGAACGAAAACTGCCGGCGTGTAAATAGCATTTTTTACAATATTTGAATTATTGACTTCACTGTTTTTCTCACCTAGATTCCGTCCTGTCTCTTCTCTCAGTGTTGTCCAGCGCTTTACCCATGACGATCAAACTTATTTGTTTCAGCTTCGCGGTATTCGTTCTCCTGCCGCTAGCCGTTGTCACAGGTGAGGCACAAAACATCAAGGTTCGCTCGGCGGAAACGATCCTCAAGGATGGTCCATATTCTTTTCCGGAGAAGGTTGTAGTAGACGGAAACGGGTCGCTCTATGTTTTAGACTCACAGCTCTCGAATGTGTTTGTGGTTCGACGCACCCGAAAGGGAAGAGAAGCAAAGGCTCTATGTTCACCTCGCACGCCGGTAAATGCAGCCGATTTGTTGGTTGATAGCAGTGGGGTGTGGATTCTGGGGAGCGATGGTTCACAGGTCGTAAAACTCGACCAAGGCTGTAAGGTTGCCAGGAACTTTAAGGCACGACGTCCGGCAGTATCCATCGCGCTTAACTCCGCTGGTGAAATAGCCGTTCTCACCAGCACGGGGCAAGAACTTTTCGATCTATACGATCAAAACGGCAACCTGCTGAGAAGCTTCGGGCGGCGGATTAACTACGGCGATCCAATCACCGAAGGTGAACTCAATAACGGACGCCTGGTTGCGGATCGGAGCGGTGGTTTTTACTTCAGCTTTAACTATCCACCGTTAGTCCAGCACTATGGACGCGATGGCAAATTGCTGGGGGAGTTTAAGCCACCCTCCGAAGTTCAGATTGGACCACCCAGTGTGAGTTCGCACAAGCAAGGCAACTTACTGGCTGTAAGCGCCAATTATCAAATTCTCGTCCTGGATTTCACTCTCGATGCACGCGGACGCCTCGTTTTCCTAATGTCCGGTAAATCCAAGTTCGAGGCGATCGGGCGGGGATCTCAAACGTTAGTCGTTACAAATACCGCGGGAAAACCAGTGGAAAAAATAACTGTTGAGGACGCCGCGTTTCACCGGCTTACTGCGGGACGCAGCGGTCTTTATCTACTTCGAAACCGAGACGGCTTACGGTTGGATCGGTATCAACTTCCGTGAGCTCATCAAATCAATCCCAATCGGGTTGACATCAACTGAGTAGCCCTGGAGGAATTTCACATGTTCAGGAAATCGATTTTGTCCATGTTAGTTGGGGTGATGTTTGCCGTGGTTCTGTCTGTAACAACAGTCGCGAATGCAAGTTGCTTCGGCTTTTGTGCGGAACGGATTAGCAACTACTACTGGGTCGGCTGCGATATCGTTTCGACTTCTACAGAAATCCACGTCACGTGTTACTACATCGAAGGACCACCTCCCGGCGGCGATCCTTACATAGCGGAATAACTGTTCAGCATTGCTGATTAACAGCGGAGAGAGGAACTATGATTCGAAAATCAATCTTGTCGCTGGTAATGGGAGTAGTGGTTGCCAGTGCCTTATCTTTTGCCGTTACGGCGAAAGCAGGTTGCGCTGGTTTTTGTATGAATCAGCTCGGCAACTATTACTATGCAGGTTGTGACATCTCTTGTTGGCTAAACGAATGTCACGTTACGTGTTACTACATCGAGGGGCCGCCATCCGGAGGCGATCCGTATATCACTGAGTAAACATTTGTGGTGTTAACCACAGAAGGCGTTGAGCATGAGGTTGTTCTTCGGCAGCAAGTGGGCGCGAGTTTGTTTACTGGTATTGCTCTTTGGAATATCAACAACGACTACTCTGATCCTCATCCACAAATGGAGGCGTACTCAAGGTGCGCAGAGTGCGCCTCCTCCCCACGCGCAAGGCGGACTCGAAAACATTCCCGGATTGCACAAAGGCGACGTGGTCAAGTTACCAACGCTCGCAAACCTGCAAGCCGGTGATGATCATGTGGACCTGAGTACGGTCCAACGAAATTACATACTCTGTGCGTTTATTTCGACTGAATGCGCTGGTTGTTCGCAGGATGAACCGTTTTGGAAAGCACTGCGGCAGGAGCTCAACGATAAGAACGTAGCGTTTTATATTGTTGCTGTTGACACTGAGCGTACGAAGGTGCAGAACTTCGCCAACGCTTATGAGTTTGCTGATTTGCCGGTATTATTCGATCCGCAACGACAGGCGTTGGAGGCTTTTAAGATCAGCTTTGTGCCGCAGTATGTCCTCATTACATCGGATGGGCACGTTATGGATCGCTGGAATGGCATCCAGCGGTTCGACCCAAAACGGTCAAACGCAATCGACAAACTACAAGGTTTGCTTCAGCATGTCTCCCGACGTCCGTCAGAAGTGAATTAAAAATGAAATACCGTCTCGGCATTCCAGGACCTGGTTTACGAACCATCGGCCGGGTGTGTGCCGGTGTCTTAATCTGCGGGAGTGTTTTTGGACAGGTTAACAAGGGTGCCGCAGATTCGGTTCGCATTATTCAACAAGACGTTATTACTCAACTGTTCGGCGCCAGCGGCGATCTAAAGAGTGAATCTGACAAGCCATCTGCGGGTCTACTTCTGTCGGAG
>OBKT01000091.1_pt1 | contig 10657 bp, 7 predicted proteins | sample 1519771 | NCBI WGS metagenome assembly OBKT01 (sample SAMN00737777, study PRJEB22531) | soil metagenome | reverse complement strand
GCGGCGGCGGGCGGCGCCGCGCACCTCGCGGGCGTGCTGGCTGCGCACACGACGTTGCCCGTGATGGGCGTGCCGATGCGCAGCGAGGCGCTCAACGGACTGGATTCGCTTTTGGCGACGGTTCAGATGCCGGCTGGTATTCCAGTGGGAACAACGGCCATCGGCAAGCCGGGCGCTGTGAATGCCGCACTGTTCGCTGTCGCGATTCTGGCTAACAGCCGGCCGGAGTTGCGCAAGAAGCTGCACGATTTCCGTGAAGCGCAGGAGCGGAAGATCCGCGAGACCGTGTTATAGCTGGCGGTCGATATAGGTGCTAGGTGTCTTATAGGACCTATAATAACTTCTTGAAATCCCGCGCCCCTTGGCGCACAATGACCGCAATGTAGCGCACTCGCGCCCCAAGCTCGTCTCTCTCGCACCATCATGATCGGCCAGACTGTCTCCCATTACCGAATTATTGAAAAACTGGGGGAAGGCGGTATGGGTGTCGTCTACCTCGCCGAGGACCTGAACCTCGCGCGACACGTGGCGATGAAGTTTCTCACCTCAACTGACCGTCACTATCGAGCCCGCTTCATTCGTGAAGCGCGCGCCGTTTCCAAGCTCAATCACCCAAACATCGCGATGGTCCACGACTATGGCGAAACGGAACACGATCAACCGTTTATCGTGATGGAGTACGTGAAGGGTAAGTCGCTAAGTGACTTGCTCGAACAGGGACTAACGTTGCGACGTTCGGTCGAGATTGTCTCGGCAATTGCCGACGCCCTCGGCGAAGCACACGATCACGGCATTGTTCACCGCGACATCAAACCTTCGAACGTGCTCGTCAGCGAGCGCGGTCATGTGAAGGTGGTCGACTTTGGTTTGGTGAAGCACTTCTTTGAAACATCATCCACTACCGGTGTCGATCTCGACGCGCAAACGATCTACTCGACTCAAACGCGCAGCGACGTCATCGTCGGCACTCCACTTTATCTCTCACCGGAACAAGCGACTGGAAAATCAGTCGATGGACGCAGCGACATCTTTGCGCTCGGCGCGTTGCTTTACGAGTGTTTGACTGGTCAATCGGCGTTTTCTGGCGGCAGCGTGCTTGAGATCGGAGCGCAGATCATACACGTCACGCCCGAGCCGCCCTCGAAGATCAATCCTGCCGTGCCAGCGGCGCTGGATCGTATCACGATGAAAGCGCTGCAAAAGAAGGTTGAAGCGCGTTATCAGAGCGCCGGTGAGATGCTGTACGATTTGAAAGCCGCAGTGACGACTTTGGGTGCGAATGGCGTACCGGTCTCGACGAAGCCGGGCGCACCGACCGAAGGGTTCAAACGTGCGACGAGCGCCGTTGCCACGCTCACGATGCAACTACGTCGGCAGCGTTTCTCGCTGGCTTCTGTTATTCCAGCGTTCATAGTCGCCGGACTTGTTATCTGGGCCATCTATTATTTCTGGCCGCGCTCGTATTATCAGCCGTCGGCGGCGGCAGCTCACTGGTACGACGAGGGCACTGATAGCCTTCGTAACGGCGCTTATTACCAGGCAAGCAAAGAGTTTACGCAGGCTATCCAACTCGACGATCGCTATGCCCTCGCACATGCCCGTTTGGCACAAGCCTGGGCAGAGCTCGACTACTCGGAACGCGCAAAAGATGAATTAATTGAGGCGCAAGATAAACGTACCTCACTATCTCCGAAAGACGCGTTGTATTTAGACGCAATCCGAGCCACTGTGACCAGAAAGTTTGGTGATGCGATTAATTCCTACACGGAATTGGCGAAACAATCTCCCGAAGATGGATCAGTAGTTGTGGATCTCGGATATGCGTATGAAAACGACGGCAACACCGATAAAGCTCTTGAGAATTATCTGAAAGCAATTGAGCTGAACAAGGGCCAGTACGCAACGGCATATCTGCGCGCGGGCATTATCTATTTGCGCAAACAGGATAAAGAGAATGCGATTCGGATGTTCGATCAAGCGGAGCGGCTGTACCAGGCAGGCAGCAACGATGAGGGAACGAATGAAGTCAACCGGCAGCGCGGCGTTCTGTTCAGAAACAATGGGGAGTATGAGAAGGCGAAGTCCTATTTTCAGTTGGCGTTAGATGCTTCACGAGCCATGGGTAATGAAGCGCAACAGATCACTGCTCTGATCGACTTGAGTTACCTTGCTTCGAGACGTGGTCTGTCTTCGGAAGCCGAAAATTACGCTCAGCAAGCAGTCAGTTTTGCGCAACAGAAACAACTGGAGAACCTGACCGCCGGAAGTCTGCTTGAACTGGGTAATACATTTTTAGCCAAAGGGGATTACGAAAAGGCGGAGTCGTATTTTAACCAGGCCATTCAGATTGCCCGCGCAAACAAAGGGCGATTGCGCGAAGCAGTGGGAATCTCGAATCTAAGCGGTGTATACATTCAGACCTTACGTATCGACGACGGCTTGCGATTGGCACTTCAGGCTTTGCAGTTTTTTCAACAGGAGAACTATCCGCGAAACGCCTTTCTTTGCCTGACTCACATAGCCCGCGCGTATCGTCGGAAAGGCGACTACACTGCTGCACAACACGCGGTAAACCAAAAATTTGAGCTTGCGAACAAAAGCCAGAGTCCGGGATCAATCGCAGATACTCACATCGAGATGGCTGCCGTGCTGTTGGATCAGGAGCAGCTTCCCGCAGCCTTCGACGAATATCAGAAAGCCATTGAACTCTATGGCTCCTCAAACGATTTCCTGGTTGCGTTTTGTCATGAAAATCAAGCGCAGATTATGGCAAGGCTTGGCCGTTACGACGCTGCCAAACGATTGCTGGACGATCTTTTCAAATCAAAAGAGGATCTGCAGGGACTTCTTCCAAGTCTCCATCTCAATCGAGCAGTGACGAGTCTTAGCCAGCGAGACTCGCGACAGGCAATCGAATCGAGCAACGAAGCAATAAAGACAGGCGACCCGAAATCCGATGTCACCGTGCAGGCGCAATACGTTTTGGCGCTAGCCAAAGCGGATATTGGAGCGCAAGCGGAAGCGCGAAAGCTTTGTGATGAATCACTAAAGGCAACGGCAAACGACAGCGACTATGCTTTGCATTCGCGCGCACTGCTGGCCTGCGCAGAAGTGGCGTTGAAAGGAAAGGACTCCCAAACTGCATTCGCATTAGCCACACAAGCGTACGAGAGATTTACGCGTGGTCTTCAGTTAGAATCGGAATGGCGCGCCGCGGCAATCGCCTCTCGCGCCAGCAAGGAATTAGGTCAGAGCGATAATGCCCAGGAACAGTTGAGAAACGCAGAGACAACGCGCTCCAAACTGGAACAACAGTGGGGAGCCGATGTTTTTAGAACATACGTCGCCAGACCTGATATTAGGCTGTACTATCAGTAACAGTTGATCCACCTGGCTCAACTCCCAATAAACGCAAGGAGATCAGACATGTTTGACGAATCCAGTAATCCTCAACCAACCGATCCACCAACGGGCACAGGCACTGGCGGAGGCAGCAATATAGCCAGCGAGCCGGAAGAGCCCCAACTTGACGAGGTTCAGACGACGGATCCTCCCACAGGCTCAGGAAGTGGAGGGTCGTAACGAATGCTCGTGACAAAGGCCTCCCAGAGCCTTTGAATTGACAACTGAATACTTCCACAGATTACACGGATGCCATTTTGTGTAATCTGTGGATTACAAACCTCTCGACTTCAGCCACTCTTTCACAACTTCCTTCGGATCGCGCTTGTTACCGTCAATCTCGTAATTCAATCGCCGCATCTCGTCCGTTGAGATCGCGTTCGCTAACTTTGTGATCACTTCTCTCAGTGCCGGAACACGTGCGAGGGAATCCTGGCGCACGAGGTAAACAGCTTCGTATGGCGGAAAGTAGTGGCGATCGTCTGCGAGTTGAAACAGATCGAGCGTAGCAATGCGACCTTCAGTCGAGTTACCCGCGATCAGATCAACCTGCTGCGACGAGAGTGCAATGTACGTCAGTGACAGATCCATCTCGCGCACTGCGGCAAACTTCAATCCGTAAGTTTTTGAAAACCCGGGGTAGCCGTCGTCGCGCGACATAAAGTCCTGCCCAAACCCGGCGCGCCATTGTGGCGTGTGCGGCGCAGCGTCAGAGATTGTTTTGAGATTTAACTTTCTCGCCTCCGCGCCACGCACGAGAATCGCGAACGTGTTTTCGAAACCTAAAGGCGGACTGACCTCCACTTTGAACTGGTTCGCATAATCCTGTTTCACCTGTTCGTAGACTGCTCTCGGATCTCCAATCGGTTTGTGATGAAGAATCGCGGTGTACGAAGTTCCGGTGTATTCGGGATAGACATCGAGCGCCCCACTCATCATCGCTTCGTGCGGCAGGTTCCCGCCCAGCTCAAAACGTCTCTCAACCGAGACTCCGCGCGCCTCGAGCATCTGGGCCATGACTTCAGCGAGCAGCGCCGATTCGGTGAAGTCTTTGGATCCGACTGCAACGTGCGCCTGCGCCGCAGAGTTCGCATCGTTTCTCCTGCCACTCCAAAACGCAAAAACCGCCGCCAGAACAACCACCAGCACGACGATCGGCACCGCGAACCTCGTCGCCCTCCGCTTTGCTTCAAAACTGAATTGACGTTCCAGCAGTCCCAAAAACAAGTCAGCAGCCAGCGCCAACACTGCCGCCGACAACGCGCCCGCAAGCAAAAGGTTGTTGTCGTACTGCCGCAGACCGCGAAAGATGTAAACGCCCAATCCCCCCGCGCCGACCGCAGCGGCGATTGTCGTCACACCCACTGCGATCACCGTCGCCACGCGAATGCCGGTAACAATCACGCCCATCGCTAACGGCAACTCAACTTGTCGCAACACCTGCGCGTCAGTCATGCCCATCGCAACAGCCGCTTCCCGTACGCTGGGCTCGACGCCGAGTATTCCCGTGACCGTGTTGCGAATGATCGGCAAGAGGGAATAAACGACGAGCGCCACGAGCGCCGTGCGCGAACCGATGCCGCCGATAAAAGGCAACGGAATCAGAAAGCCAAACAGCGCGAGACTCGGAATCGTTTGCATCACATTCGCAATACCCAGCACCGGTCCACGCAAAGGCCGATAACGCGTCAACAGTATTCCCGTCGGCACGCCGATGATCACCGCAACCAGGATCGAGATGAAGACAAGCACGATGTGCTGTCGCACTAACAGCAGCAGCTCCGGCCAGTTGAGCTGAAGAAAGTGCCAGAAGCTCACTGCTCACCTCCAACTTTCAACGTATCGAGGTAAGCACGCGCTTGCGTATTGTCTGAGGCGAGGAAGCTTTCCGGTGTTTCGAGTAACAGCAGTTGCCCTTTGTGCATGAGGCCGATGCGGCTCGCGAGAATCAGCGCTTCGCGCACGTCGTGCGTGACGAGAATCGCAGTCTTGTCTAAACGCGAAGTGAGTTCGGCAAACTCGCGTTGCAAACTCGCGCGTGTGAGCGGATCGAGTGCGCCGAATGGTTCGTCCAGCAAGAGTAAGGGTGGGTCCGCGGCGAGCGCTCGCGCCACACCGACGCGCTGGCGCTGTCCGCCCGATAACTCACGGGGATAACGATCCGCAAAACGATTTGGATCAAGCCCAACCAAACTCAACAACTCGCGCACTCGCTCCGTTATGCGCGCCTGATCCCAACCGGAAAGCGCGGGCACAAGCCCGACGTTTCGCGCGATCGTGAAATGCGGAAACAGTCCGCCTTCCTGAATCACGTAACCGATGCGACGCCGCAACGCGATCGGATCCCACTGCGTTGTCGACTTATCCTCAACGCGAACCTCGCCTCCGGTCGGCGTCAACAGGCGATTGACGAGTTTCAACGTCGTCGTCTTGCCACACCCGGATTCGCCCAGCAACACGAGCGTCTCGCCCCGCTCAACGCTCAAGTTCAGATCTGTAATGATGTTTGCCGCGGCGGGTAAAGAGAACGTGACGTTGTGAAACTGAACTAGAGTGCCGTTTGTGCTTTCTTGTGGCATCAGTTGGCGAGCAACAGGTTACTGCTGAAACGTTCCTGTGAGTCGAGCCACGTGCGCGAGAGTGTGAAGCCTGTCTCGGCGGCGAGTTCCCGGATGCCGCTCATGTCGTACTTGTAAGAGTTTTCGGTGTGAATCAACTCGCCAACGTCAAACTCAACGTCGAGATTTAACTTGTCGATGCGCACTCGCTGCTTGACGAGACTCTCGATGTAAATCTCGATCCTGCCCAGCGCATCGTTATAGAAAGCACGATGCTTGAAAGCGCGCAAATCGAACGTGCCATCCAACTCGCGATTGATCCGCGCGAGCACGTTAAGATTGAAGGCTGACGTAACACCGAGCGCGTCGTTGTATGCAGCTTCCAGAATCGCAGCATCTTTCTTCAAGTCGGCGCCGAGTAACAGCGCGTCGTCCTTTTGCAACACGCTGCGCAACGCTCGCAGAAAACGAAGCGCTTCGTCGCGATCGAAGTTGCTGATGTTTGAACCGAGAAAGAGGGCGAGAGTTCGCGGCCGCGGTTTTCTGGACAGTTCCGCGAGCCCCGCGAAGTAATCCGCCGCATAAGCTTCGATTCTGAGTTGCGGGTAGGATTGCAGCAGTATTCGTGAACTACTCTCGAGCGCAGTCGCCGAAATGTCTACAGGTATAAACAGAAGCTCGGGCTGGATTCGCAGTAAAGCCTCGATAACCAGCCGCGTCTTGGAAGCACTGCCGCTACCCATCTCGAGCAGCGTCTTTTGTCCCTCGACAGCAGCGACGATCTCATCCGCATAACGCTCGAGAATCTCGTTTTCGGCGCGTGTCAGGTAATACTCCGGAAGCAGACAGATCGCGTCAAATAGCTGCGACCCAAGCTCGTCGTAAAAATACTTCGGCAAAAATCGCTTGGGTTGAGCCGATAACCCCTTGCGGACATCCTCGGCGAATCCGGTAAGCGGATCTCGCTTAACGAGGTTATGGAGATACAGCCGTGAGTCTCGGGCGGGTTCTGACTTTGACACAGTCGCCACATGATAGCCGATATGCCACCGATGCACACGGATAAACGCGGGATCTGTGGCTGCGCTTGACCACCAGCGCTCGTCCGGGCAAGATCGCTCGGCAATGTTGTTCAGTAGATTTTTACCGCTCCTACTGCTCCTCGCAGCTATCAGTTCTCCAGCCTTCGCCCAGGGCTTTAAGAAAGATATCGAAGCTCCTGAGAAGGTGAATCTGTCTGTCAAAAACGTCGATGGACGCGTTAGTGTCGTTGCCTCGGAAGAGCAGCAAAAGAAGGTCACTATCGACGCGAGATCCGCGGGGCTGCCCATTGAACCTGACGATGTGAAGGTTGAAACGAAGGGCAGCGACGTACACATCGACGTGCGCCCGCGCGGCGAAAAGGATCGTATCGACCTGGTCGTTACTATTCCCACGCGTTCCAAAGTCAACGTGGAAGGACAGGCCGGCGCGGTCGATGTTATTGGCAGCGTCGAGTCGGCAAGCGTGAAGACTGACACCGGCACGATTCATGCCGACGTTCCGCTCGATGCCGTGAAGTTCAACTTCCTCTGGGAAGCCAGCAAGCCGCGGTATATGAGCGACGTCGAGCTCCCGCCGATCAAAGAAAAGGCAGGCGGAACTTACAAACTTTCCGGACGACTCGGCGACAAGAAAGTTGATAAAGAACAACTGGTCGCGCTCGACTTTCGCACGCAACGCGGCGTCGTGCTTTTGAATATCGATCCGGAACGCGCGCCCGCCGATTTGCGTGAACGCCCGTTGACCGAAGCCGCGCGCGCGATCGTCCGCAGTGGCGACAGCGAGCTCGTCCAGGCAATCCGAAAAGTTTCGCCGAAGATGTTTGGCGACTACGCGAAGACGTTGCCGCCGCCGGACAAAGAACCTGAACTCGTAAGACGCGCCGCGCCCGGAAAACTTGTGAGCGCGGTCGCGCCGCAGTTGATGCGATTCACAGCCAGCGTGCTTGATCGCAACGGACGCGCGATTGGCGGCATGCGTGAGTCAGACTTCACAGTCTGGGAAAACGGTATCGAACGGCGTGTCACGAATGTTGTGCCGGCGAATGAACCATTCAATCTCGTGTTGCTGTTGGACGTGTCCGGCAGTGTCGAGGAGCGAATGGACTTCATTCGCAAAGCCGCGCGCGACTTTCTGCGTACGACGAGTCCGCAGGATCGAATCTCGATCATCAGTTTTCGTGACGACATTCAGGTGATCTCGGATTTCAGCACTGACCGCCAGATGCTTTCGAAGAAGCTCGACGAGATCGATGCGGGTGGTGGAACCGCGCTTTACGACGCGCTCGGTTACGTTTTGAGTGAGCCACTCAAACGACTGCGCGGCGAGCGCACCGCGATCGTCGTGATGTCTGACGGCGACGATAACAAATCGTTTTTGCCGTTCCCGGCGATCCTTGAAGCGCTGCTCGAGTCAGGCGCGTTGGTTTATCCGTTGTACGTGCCATCGGGGTTGATTCCGGAGTCGAGTGTGCCGAAGCCTGAGATCACGATCGATCCGTTGCGCACCCGTTACCTGACGTTGACGACGCGCGCGGAAGATGAAGGTCGCAAACTCGCCGCCGCTTCGGGAGGCATTTACTATCCGATTCGCCGTTTGGAAGATCTGCAAAAAGCGTACGACGACGTGGTGGCCCAACTGCGGTCGGCTTACACGATTACCTACGCATCCAATTCTGTGCCCTCGTCGCCGCCGCGTGTGCGCGTGCGTACTAATCGCGACGGCGCGTCCGTGCGACTCAGTCCGGTAGTGGAACTAAACACGCCATGACGTAGAATTGTCTCTGCGTTCTCTGCGGCCCTCTGCGTTCTCTGCGTTAACAAAGGAATCTTAACGGAGAGCACGCAGAGGGCCGCAGAGGACGCAGAGAAAACCGTAAATGAATCAACCCCTATTCAACGCGCTCTTCGACGAAACCGAACGAAAGCCGTTAACTGTCTCGCAACTAACAACCTCGATTCGCACCGCGCTCGAATCACGCTTCGCCGCTGTCTGGGTCGAGGGCGAGATCTCAAACTTCAAAGATCATTCATCCGGTCACTGGTACTTCACGCTCAAAGACGAGAACGCACAACTGCGCGCGAAGTGTTTTCGCTCAACAAACATGCGCATTCGCTTTCGTCCGGCCAACGGTCTGAAGGTGCGCGCACGCGGCAAACTCTCCGTCTATGCACCGCGCGGTGAGTATGAGTTAGTGATAGATGCGCTCGATCCGGTCGGCGCCGGCGCGTTGCAAGTCGCGTTCGAACAACTACGCGCACGCCTGCAAGCTGAAGGTCTCTTTGCAAACGAATTGAAGCGCCCGTTGCCTGTCTTTCCACGTCGCGTCGGCATTGTGACTTCGCCGACCGGCGCTGCGATTCGCGACATTCTGAACGTGATCTCGCGTCGCACGCGAACGGTTCACGTTCTGTTTGCCCCGGCGAAGGTGCAAGGCGATCTGGCTGGACCGGACATCGCGCGCGCAATCCGTTTCATCAATCTCTATCACGAACGTGCAATGCGTGAAGGACGAACCGCCGACCTCGTCGACGTGCTGATTGTTGGACGCGGCGGTGGTTCGACGGAAGATTTGTGGGCGTTCAATCAGGAAGAAGTCGCGCGCGCGATCCGCAAGTCAGCGATTCCAGTTATCTCGGCGGTGGGCCATGAAACTGACTACACGATCGCCGACTTCGTTGCCGATCATCGCGCTCCAACACCATCCGCGGCTGCGGAGATCGTTGCAGCACACGAAGATCAGATTTGCTCATCACTCGAACGTCTCGGAAAACAACTCGTCCGCCTGACGCGTTTTCAAGTCGTGCAGCTACGCGCACGAGTTCAAAAACAAGCAATGTCGCGGGCGTTTCACGAAGTGCAGTCGCGATTAAATAACGCGCGCTCGCGTTTCGATGCAGCGTCGTCAGCGTGCGACACAGCGATGCAGATCAAAGTCCAGGAAGGACGCGAACGACTCGCGCTTGCGGCCGCTTCGCTCGACGCTCTTTCGCCGCTTGGAGTGTTGCAGCGTGGTTATGCGATCGCGCAGGATGCCGCAGGAAAGCCTTTGCGCGATGCGGCGTCGGTGAGCCAGGGTGATGCCGTCAGCGTGCGGCTAGCCAAGGGAAGACTCAACACGCGCGTCGAAACGATCGAAGATTAATGGCCCGACAACGCATAGTTATCAACGTCGACGGACCGCCGAGCCAAACCACGGTGAAGCGTCCGCGCACGAGCGGCGGCAAGCTTTGAGCCTCATCAAGAACTGGGATGATAACAGCGGCAAGCCGCGACGCTGGCTGCGTGTGCTCGGGATTCTTTTCGGGTTGATTGTGGTTGTCGTAGTCGCTGCTGCCGTCGGTGGTTTTCTTTACTGGCGACATTATCAAACGACGCCGGCTTACACTCTGGCGCTGCTGATCGATGCCGCGCAGCGGAACGACGCAGCGGAGTTTCAAAAGCGAATCAACGACGACGAGATCGCCAAAAACATGGTCGCGACTGTCAGTCAGAAAGCGGCTGGTCGTTACGGACTCGCGATTAATAGTTCCGTGCAGTCGCAGATCGACAAAGTCATGCCTTCGTTGTTGCCGCGCTTAAAGCAAACGATTCACGATGAGGTTGTGAAGGAGATCAAGGAGTTTGCCGCGAAGTCGGAGCCGCAGCCGTTCATC
>OBKT01000090.1_pt1 | contig 10658 bp, 13 predicted proteins | sample 1519771 | NCBI WGS metagenome assembly OBKT01 (sample SAMN00737777, study PRJEB22531) | soil metagenome | reverse complement strand
AGAGGGGCTTGCCCCCGCTCTTCGAATCAAGGTTTCTCAGCAACACTCTGCTGTCGCAAACGTTGAATCAGTTTCTTGATCAACTCCGCATCTCTCGCATCGGGTTGCACCTTCAGAAATATCTCCAACTCATCGGCCGCTTCTTTGTATCGCTTGAGCTGATTAAAGAGCAGCGCAAGTTGCCAGTGAGCGTCGGGCAACTTTGAGTCGGCCAATACATCGGCGCGCTTCAGGTAAGTCTCTGCTTCGTCCAGTCGGCTCGTTTGACGCAATGCGATGCCCAGCCACAGATTCGCGTTGATCGATTTCTCGTTTAGTAAAACTGCGCGCCTGAACGACTCAATCGCCGGTGGAAACTGTTTCAGATTGTATTGCGCCACGCCCAGAGCAAAACAACTCGCATACGCTCTCGAGTTAACCTCCAAAGCTTTTGTGAGTAGTGGGATCGCAGTTTCATACTGCGCGTCTTTCACCCGTTCTGTTCCCAACATTTCAAGCGCGTCAAAGTACTGCGGGAAAATGTCGATCGCGCTCTTCAATGCCGCGAACGCTTCCTCTCGTTTGTTCGATTTTTCGAGGAGCTCAGATCCCTTTTGATACTGCTTGCGAGCCGGCTCGGGCACTTCCTGAACGAACACCACGCCGGGTTTCGCAGTGCCGCTCTTGTTGCCGCTCGTGGTCAGTATGAAATCGAGTTCTTCAAACGTGGCGCCAAAGCCATGCGGCCGCGCGAGGTCTACACGTTTGGTTTGGCTGACGTAGTTTGTACCTGCCGTTTGCACGCGGACTTGAAAAGTTCCGTCAGAGAGTTTGCGAAAGACGAAGAGTCCGGAGCCGTCAGTCTTAACGGTGCGAATCACTGAATCGAGTTGGTCCAGCAGTTCGACTCTGATGTCGGCAACCGGGGCGTGCTGATCGTTTGATACGTGACCGCTGATGGAGTTGGAGCTTGTTTGATTTGATTGAAACGAAACCAGCGCCAACAACGCACTGAGAAGTATGTGGGTCGCCATTTCGAGCAACAGATAACCGAAACGTGGTTAACACTACTCTCTTTGTGACGAAGCGGCCTCCACGCGTGACTAACAGGCGCCGCCAGCCCTGAAAAGGGCGAAATAATATTTCGGCCCTTGGCTTTGCTTCGGTGGGATTAACCAGGGGCGACGTGCTCCGCTTCGCTTCGCACTTGCCGCTGGCTGTCATATTCCGCGCCTTCGGCGCTACTGGTCATCAGGCAGAGAAGCGCATGATAAGATCGCACCGCTCAGAAAAATTCGCTGACGAGTATCCGGAGGCCACGATGACGTCTGTTTTCAAAAGAGCACGGCCCTATCAGGACGACGAAATGAATTTGCCAGTAGCGAATGTCGACGAGGCGATTCCGTTTTACGAAAACGTGATGGGATTTCGCGTCGCGTCGCGCGCAGATGCTCCGCACAGGAGCGTCGTTCTCATGCGAGATGAAATCAAGATCGGACTGGCGGAAAACGGTGGTGATCCAACTCAGGATGGCTGTTTCTTCGAAGTTGATAACGCTGAATCAGCCTTTACCGAATTGAAAGGTAATGGACTACAGAAACAAGCGGCTGATTTCAGAATCGACGAACACGGTGACAAGAGATTCAAGGTGTTCTTCGTCATCGCGCCTGATGGTCTGTGTTATTGCCTTGGAGAGCGACTCTAGGCCCCGAACTGTTTTAGATGATGGTCGGCGTGTTTGTACGTGACCACGCCCCACTCGCGCCACGTAAGTGGTCCAAATAATGGGTGCTCGGGTCCAGCGCCTTCACCAGGTCCCGTGCCGATGCGTTCCAGCAACTCCAGCAGCGCCGCGCGCTCCTCGTCGAACGATAGCGCAGCATTCGGCTTTAACTCGGCCGCCGTCGGCGCTCCTTTCGGAAACGGCAGCACATAAAGGATCAGGTGCTTGAGAGGAAACATCTGGAAGACGCGTTTGTTCGCGGAGACCACCGGTAGCTCACCAAGAGTCATGCGCGCCGACAGGTGAAGATGCTTGAGCATGTTCGCCACGTCCATGCTGCCCCATCGTGCCGCCGACGACACCGAGAGCGACCGCAACCTGCTTTCAATTTCAGCCCGGTCACGTTCATTCAGGATCGTGCGCGTCATTCGTCACTCCTACACGTACAACTGTTTCAGCATCTCAACTAACGACCCACGCGATAACTGGTCGCTGGATTCTACAAACTGGTTCACGGAACCCAAAGCATGTTTGATCGCCTTAACTTCTTCGTCCGTAAAATTGTTAACGATGTCTCCAAGCAAATCGGACGCTTCAAAAACTCGGTATGGGCGTCCGCCATAGTTTGACATCTCTTCAGGGATACGACGAGTAATTTGCAGAGCATTATGCCGCCGCGCAATGATAGGGAAAGCTCTCGCTAAATGTCCTTCTCGCTCCTTCCACGTCGTCGCCAAAAGAACGTCTCTGAAAACAGGACTCAGTTCCGAAGCACACTCCAGGTTTGAAAAAGCCGTCCCAAACCATTTGCTGTAAGGTGCATACTTGCGCTCCATCAGAAAGCAGAGCCTCATCAGGTTTCTAACCTGACGTGCGGCGATTATCATCGAACCCAGTTCGTCTCCAACGTCTCCACACCTGCTAACAAACTCACGTTCTTCGAAAATCTTGATCCACTGTGCAACAAGCTGATAAAGCCAAACATCCCGCGGGTAGTAATGAAACGTCCGGCGCACGTCTTCAAGCTCGCCAAGCCCGTCGTGAAAGACCTTCCCACTCGTGACCGCAAGCAACTTGTGCTCTGAGAATGTTAACCAGTCGGCTGCCGTAAGCGATTCATAAGGATTACATCCCAAGTACCATCCGAAAAACTTCTCGATGGTCTCGATCGAGATCATGTGGTTAACAGGGCCTTCGTCCGTATCTTGCGGGAGCCGCACACCAATTTCGTCAGGTTTACCAAAATTTGCTGAGTAGCCGCGGAAGCGGTGCGGCAGATTATTTCTCAGCGCTTCGCTAATAGCGTATTTGCCATAGTCCGCTGGTGAGAGGAATAGAAGGAATCTTGGTCCCCAATGATGATCCGAAGACTGGACGTCGTCATAACCCAACACTTCCGAGCCCCAGCCAAGCAGGGCGGCCGAATGCGGCACATGTGGAAAGTGAGTGTCGAGTATTGGCTTTGCTGCTTCGTTATAAAACAGCTCGCTCAGTTTTAAGCCGGGAATAAAATCTGTCATTGAACTATTCGCATCCATCTCAAAGCGCGGGCCAGGTTGGCATCGCGATCAAGGAGAACCATCACACCGTTTGAAGAACTGTGATCGTGCCTTCGTCGAGCGGAAAGGTTAAGTAGACCAGGTCCTGCGCAGACGATGACAAAATCGACATCGGAATCCGAACGCGTATCTCCACGCGCGCATGAGCCGACCGGCGCCAGAGAGACTATGTCGATCCGGTTCTGAGCCCAAGTCGTTACCGCTCTCACAAGTTCACCGGCTATCACTTCGCTGGTAGACGACTCAATGCTTTCATAGCGAGCGTCTTCAAAACATCTTCAGAAACTGGAGTGGTTGAAGTACCCATTCCGATACCGACGTACACGTTACCCTTTAAAGCTTGTATCGCTTTGGCGCCGTCGTCCGGCCTTTCTTTGCTCATAAAGATGACGGCTCTCTCGCCAACTCCCGAGACCGGTTTTGCCGCAGTACGAGCATCTTTGGACACGCCGAACTTTTGAAACTCCACTGAATCAGAAGTCACGACCATCACTGCGATACTGCCATAGCGCGTTGCCTTTCCTGAGCCTGCCGGCACGAGATCGTAAGCGCACACTTTGCCGTCCGGGCGCAGTGTGACTTCAACGTCACCGCCCAAGGCTGCTGCGGCTTCTTCTTTTGTAATGAGACTACAAAGATCAATTTTCGTCGCCGCTCGTGACGTACATCCGCCCAGGAAAAGGAGACCAACAACTAGAAGACTGAGTTTTATATCTACGTGAATCATCATCTACCTGCCCACTACTCCAATTGCAACAAGAACTGACATGAAACCATCTACACCAAATGTGAACAACAACAAAAGTCCAATGCAGTTGACCACAACTGTGGCCCAAAAGGTGTTTTGAAACGACCGCTTCTTTGACTTGTGACGAATCAATTGCTGGGCAATGAATGCACCGGGCCAACCGCCGATTAATCCTAACAAATGCAGTGTGCTCTCCGGCGTTCTCCGTTGACTCTGTTTTGCCGCTGACTTGTCTTGCGCGTAAACACTGAACGCGACAGCACTGGCAACGAGATAGACCGGAAGGACCACAAGAGGCAATTGACCCGCAAACACCGATACGCCCACAAACATGAGAAACAGGAGAGCGACGGTGGACGCAATCGCCCAGCCTGGGTTGCGAACGGTGGATGTGTCGCCGAAGAATTCGACCTGCTCGGCCCGCATTCGACCTCTATCATCGAAGCCGGTTTCGTAAGTGACAAACTCGTTGCCAACAGGCCGTCGATGTCGGTTTGAAAAAGCTCTAATGTGGACGAATACCTGCTCGCCACCACGGAGTGGGCTGATAAAACCAAAACCCTTATCGTCGTTCCACTTTGTTATTTTGCCGCGAAGACGCATCGCCGTTCATAGCGCTGAAGTTGTTTGAGAGAAATGGAACACGTGGCCGGTATCTGAGGGTCAACGTGCCAAGAGGGCCAAGACATTATAGCGCGAACATACGGCGAAGCGCATAAAAACGGCGTGCCGCATAAGACGGCACGCCGCTTTAGTAAACTGTTAACGACAACTCATTGCTTCGTGTCTTCCACCGCCTTGAAACCAGTGCTGTTAATAACTTCACGCAGCTTGGCTTCGTTCAACTTCTGATCGTCATACTTGATTACAGCCTCGCCCTTGTCGGAGCTCACCTGTGCTTCTTCGACGCCTTCGGTGGCCTTGAGCGCTTTGGTGACCGACGAGGAGCATTTCGCGCATTTCATTCCTTCAACCTTGATGGTCACCGTCTTGGTGAAAGCTGCGGCTGTGATCACGCCGACTGTTACCACCAGAACGCCAGTGCCGACAAGTTTAATGATTCGACTTAGCATCTCTCTTCTCTCCTTCTCTGTTCTTCAGCAATAGCGGCTTGATCTTTTCCTCGAACTCTTCGCGAAGAAGTATGCCGCTGATTATGTCGCTAACTTTGCCATCACGATTAATGACGACGGTTAAAGGCAGAGTTTCCTCTGAACTAAATCGGGATTTAATCTCACGTGTGCCGAGGACTATAGGGTAGTTAACTTTTAGACTCTTAGCAAACCTCCGCACGCGCGTTTTCTTTTCGGGCGGGTAGGTGATACCGATAATTTGTAGACCATCTTTGCCGTGCTCACGTTGGAGCTTTACAAGATCGGGCATTTCTGCGCGGCACGGTGGACACCAGGTGGCCCAAAAATTAATGAGGACCACCTTCCCCTGATAGTCGCTCAAGCGCACGGTGCGTCCGTTGAGATCCTTGACTTTGAGTTGCGGCGCGCTCGTCTCCTGCCGCAAATCAATTGCGGGTGAGAACACGATCATCATCACGGCTAAAACAATTACACTCATATCTACGACGTTGGTTTAGCGTAATAGGGAAAGAACTCATGTGGACCAAGCCACTTTCGCGTAGCTATTTCGCGACGGGTCTTCCGGCTCATTCTGCCTTGACCCATCAGATCGATAATCTGACTCGCGCGAGCTGGATCATCTATGGCCAATGCCAACGCAATATTGCTGAGTATTAACGGACGCTTCCAACTATTCATTTGATCGCATGCGCGCAGTAAAACACCAAGAACCAACTCGCGCAGGCGCGGATCGTAAAACACCGCATCGAAAAGAAACAACAACGCATCAGCTTGACGCACAGGGTTTGCCTCGCGCTGAATCTGGTTGAGTAGTCGATCGACTACAGAACTCAGCCCTCGATCAGTTTTCTTAACCATCGCTCGCACTGCCCACGACGCCACGGTCACAACCCTGTTTGGTTCATCGTGTTCATACGCCGCGGCTAATGCTTCACCAATCACCTTTTCAGATTGTTTTCGATCTTCGAGGTTCCAGGCCACGTGGGCTAATGATTGGCAGCGATACCATGGATCAGAAATACTCCGCGCGACTTCAAGCGCCTTGAGTGGTTCAGATAGGGCGAGTTGCGAAACGAGATTTCGTTTGCTGACACCCACTGGATATAAACCTGTGTGCTTCACCTGCGAGACATTGCCGAACACGTTAGAAAGTCAGGAGTCCGACGCGAAAGTTTACCATCCTCGAGCTCCAGCAAGTCACGGCCATTCCAAACGTAATACGAGGTTCCGCTGAGGCCATCAATGATCAGCAGCCGGCTGTTGGCTTTCACTTTGAAGCCGTCATTCGATATGGAATCGCTGGCCTCAAACGGAGTAACGTAAGCATGACCCGTAAGTAGATCGACAATGCCGACGCGCACGCATGTCCCACAGCCCCAATACCCAATCGCATAGTGTCCGGCAAAAAGCTCGTCCTCGCGCGCGACGGTCCGCAGCATCGTGCGATAGCAGACGGTGTAAGGCGTACTGTGAATCCGCACTTTAGTTGACCGGCTCGTTCGAACAACGCGCGCCGGATAATCACTGAACTTCGGACTCCGCTCTTGCGCAAACGCAGACGGTGCAACGAAAACGCAAGCGACGAGCGTTTGAACGACACGTCTCAGATGTCTATACTTTTGCGCCCGGAACTCATCATCTACTTTCATCATTAGGAGTTGTTTAAAGTGTTTTCATACGCCCGCGCAAAATCTGCCCGCAATCGTAAGTCGTCTCAGTGGCTGATAACAACGCTCGCCATCATTTTCTGTGCGCATACTGTCTCAAAAGCGCAGAGCGTCGCTGCCGGAGTAAATAGAGCAGGCACTTCCGGCAACGAAACCATACAAGGAAAGATCTATTTTCCTGCCGGCAAGAAATCGGCCATGCGACCTGTCGTTAAGCTGCAAAGCGATGGCTCACCCGAGTTGACCACCATCGCAGATTCCGATGGCACCTTTAGCTTCACGAACTTGAGGCCCGACTCCTACAAGATCATTGTGAACGGGGGCGACGAATACGAGAACGCCTTCGAGACCGTCTCAGTCGGCAGCGCAGGCCCAGTGCCGGCACAGGGAAACCCGTTCGACTATGCGGCGCCCACGATTTATCAAGTGCAAATCTATCTACAGCCGAAGGGCGCCGGTACCACAGCCCCCGCCGTACCGTCGAACGTGCCCAAAGGAGCGCGAGAACTTTTCTTAAAAGGAGTTGAATCAGCTCGTTTGGGCGACAGCAAAAAAGCTATCGAGCAGTTCAAGGATGCAATCTCGCAAGCTCCGGATTTCGAGCTGGCCTATAACGAAATGGGCGTGCAATATTTGACGCTCGGACAAGCGGACAAAGCTGCGGATGCTTTTGCAACCGCCGTCAAACTCGCGCCCGAAGAATTTCTCGCGCGACTGAATTATGGTATTGCGCTTTTGAATCTTCAGAAGTTTCCTGAAGCCGAGAAGCAACTGCGCCTCGCTCTGCGTAAGAATGCTGCGACGCCGACTGGCCACTACTATGTTGCCCTGGCATTAATGAATCAGCAGAAGTTTGATGCAGCGGAGACCGAGTTCAAAACCTCGATCACCAATAGCAACGATCGAATAGCGCCTGCGCATAAATATCTCGGTGGAATTTACTGGCGCAATAAGCAGTACAGTCGCGCAGCCGATGAATTGACGCGATACGTCACGCTGAGTCCGAAAGCGCCTGACGCCGAAAGGATTCGCGGCACGATCAAAGATCTACGCTCGAGACAATAAACTATTCACGACAGCCCGTGCTGTTTGGCGAGTTTCTTCGGCAGCTTCGCTCTGACCAGGTCATACGATTGCTTCACGTAGTGTTCCCACTCTTTGCGGCTGAGCGCGGAGACTTCCTCGACGAGCACCCACTTGTAACGCGCGACGTATGGCGCCGGAATAATTCCTGGCGAGTTCGACATCTCATCAAACTCATCATCCTTAACCTTGAAAGAAACAGTCAGCGGTCCTTCAAGTGAAGCAACACAAAACATCTTGCCCGCGACGGAGAAACACAAGTCGTGTCCCCACTTGATGTCTTCTGTGACCGCCGGAAGAGCCATGCAGTATTCGCGCAACGTATCTATATTCATCTCACGCCTCACTTACCGGAAGGGCCAGAACACCGGCACCAACCAGATGACTATCGCAAACACGGCTAACGTCAGGATCGAGCCCACTTTCACGAAGTCCAGAAAACGATAACGCCCGGGTGTGTAAACCAGAACACACGCTGGTTCAAGTGGTGTCAGGAACGAACACGATGCCGCGTAGGTGACAGTGACCGCAAACGTTCTCGGATTCAATCCCAATGACACGGCGGTCTTCACTGATATCGGCAACATCACGAGAGCGGCGGCCTGGTTTGACATCGGCTGAGTAAGTGCAACTGTCATGAGGAAAAATCCAGCCAGTACCGCCATTGGACCATACTGGCCCGTGGCCTGCACGATCAAATCCGCCAGATACTGATCCGCGTGCGTCTTTTCCATCGCGACTCCGAAACTCATCATGCACGCGATCAGGATTAGCAACCGCCAATCGATGATCTCATAAACTTCCGACATGCGTAGAGATTGGGTGGCGAGCAGGATCATCACTCCAAACAGTACCGCGATCGGCAGGGGAACAAGATGAGTGAGTGAGAAAAAAAGAAAGACACCGAAAGCCAGTACCGCCCAGCGTCTTTTTTCCGGTCGCGCCTGCTTTTCAGAAACTTCTTCGAGGAGCAGTATGTGACCATCGGCGGCGAGCCGTTCAACCTGTTCACGATTGCCCTGTAATAAAAGTACATCACCAAAGCGCAGTCGAACTCTGCTGATTTTCGAAAGCAGGTTCACTCCATGACGATTGATAGCGAGCACAGTGAGACCGTAGCGCTTGCGAAAATCGAGACGTTTCAATGTGCGACCGAGAAAGTCTGAACCACGCGCCACCATCGCTTCGAACAGTTCTGTGTCTTTGCCTTTGAGTAAGGAGTCGTTCAACGTGAAGTCTGCTTTGATCTCAATCCCGGCTTCAGATTTCACTTTGAGGATATCCTCGACACGACCCTGGACCAGCAATAGATCGTCTGGCCTGATTTTCTCTGCCGGGTGCGGCGCTACCCTGTATTGCTCCTGCCCTCGCAGAATGCCGAGCACAGTTAGATCGAGTTCGTCTCCCAACCGAGCTTCCGCGAGTGATTTATTAATGAGCGGCGAATCGTCGAGCACGATCACTTCAGTCATGTATTGGCGGATGAGATATTGATCGGTAAGAGATTCAGCAGACTTTCTCCGCGGTAATAAACGCAAACCAACCAGCAACATATACAACATGCCGACGGCGACAATAACCACACCCACCCTGGTCAGCTCGAACATCGTGAAGGGCTCAATTCCATAACGAGGCAGAGCGCCACTGACGGCGAGGTTGGTTGACGTTCCTATCAACGTGCACGTCCCGCCGAGGATCGCTCCAAACGCGAGCGGCATCAGTAGTTTTGACGGACTGATATTTCTGCGTGCGCCGATGCCTAATACGACTGGAAGAAACATCGCAGTCGTGGTCGTGTTCTTCATCACTGCGGCGCAAAACGCCGCGGCGAACATGATCAGCATGACGATGCGAAACTCACTGTCGCCGGCCGTTCGGTGCAAGCGGCGTCCAACCAGATCTATTACGCCTGTCTTCGCCAATCCTCCCGTCAGGATGAAGAGGCCCGCAATCGTGATCACGATGTCGTTGCCAAATCCTGCGAAGGCGTCACCGGCGGTTAAGGTATTGGTGAGGACCAGCGCCATCACCAGGAGCAATGCGACGACCTCGATCGGTATTCGCTCGATGCTGAAGAGAACGAGAGCGATAAATAGGAGTGAGAGAACGATTGCAATCTGAGTTGTCATTTAGATGTTTGATAAGTCGCAGTTCGAAGCCAGCCGAAGAGCATGCTGCCTTCGTTTATTTTCGCTGCATTCGTCAGTCCAACACGGTTCATGAGCTCGAGTATCGGCGCGTCTCGATTGTCTTTCATTCGAGCGTGAGACAGAAACAGGCGATCGAAAAATCCGTGTGAGGTGTTGTCCGCAACAAAATCGAGCAGGTGAAATGAACCGCCGGGCTTCAACACACGCAATACTTCCCGCAACATGTTTTCACGCTCGTGATTTTCGAGATGATGAAACATAAACGACGAGAAAACACGATCGAACGTCTCGTCTGTATAGGGAAGTTGATCTGCGAAGCCTTGATCGAATTGTGCTGCCACTACGGCACGCGTTGCTTTAGTCCGCGCGCGTCGAAGCGCTTTCGAATCAGGATCGAGACCAATGATTTCAGCAGATGGATAATGTCGTTTCAACATGACAACGAGTGTGCCTGTGCCGCAGCCAACGTCGAGAATATATTGACCCGGTTCGACGTTCGCAGCGGAGACGAGTTCCTGCCGTGCACGATCGAATCCCATCAAACTGACGAAGGGATCGTACACGGGCAGAAACACATCGCGCCCCGCCGCCGGAAGAAAGTCTCTCTGACTCACTCGCTGCTCATGTTGGACCATACAGCGCCAAAGGCGCGGAA
>OBKT01000089.1_pt1 | contig 10676 bp, 8 predicted proteins | sample 1519771 | NCBI WGS metagenome assembly OBKT01 (sample SAMN00737777, study PRJEB22531) | soil metagenome | reverse complement strand
CTCCTCCGCGAACCTCCGGGGTCGCCGCTTTGACCAGTTTTGGCCGGCCCGGCGGACATCCCACGGTTAAAGCCAACGATTTTCTGTTATTTAACCAACAATTGGCAGCACTCGTCCGCGCCGGTATTCCGATACTCCAAGCCATCTCGATGCTCCGCAAACGCGCCGCCTCGTCGCGACTCCGTGCCGTGCTGGGCGACGTTGAAGAGCAGATTCGTGGCGGTGCGGCGCTTTCGCACGCATTCGCGTCGCAGGGCAAAATCTTTCCGCGCATCTACACCGCGTCGATCCTCGCCGGCGAGCGATCCGGCGCTCTCGATGAAGTTTTAAGTCGATATGTGACTTACATGCGACGCAATGTCGCCCTGCGACGAAAGATTCGCGGCGCGCTCGCATACCCGATGTTTCTGCTCCTCGCATCGGCCGGTATGGTCACCTTCCTGACGATCTACGTCGTGCCGCGCATGTCGGAACTGTTTACCGGGTTTGGCAACGAATTGCCGGTTGTGACCCAGATCGTGGTCGGAATCTCGCGCTGGATGTCGTCCAACATATTTTGGTTTGCTCCACTCGTGATCGGCAGCGCGGTCGTTTTATTTCTTTGGTCTCGCACACCGAACGGCAAACTCGCCATCAGTAAACTGATTCTAAAGATCCCGTTAGCCGGAAGCCTGGCCGTTCAGATGTCTGTAGCTCAGGCGACTCGCTCACTCGCAACCTTGCTCGCCGGCGGTATCACCCTCGTTGAGTCTTGGGAAATCGCGTCAGAGTCAATCACGAACCTGGAATTGCGACGTCGCAGTTCATCGATTCTGCCGATGATTCGCGAGGGGCGTTCGTTTACGGAGAGTTTGGAGACTGCGGGCTGGATGCCGCCGCTTGCAATCGACATGATCGGCATCGGCGAACGATCGGGCAGCTTGCGGGAGATGCTCGATGAAGTGGCGGTCTTTTACGACGCCGAATCCGAGGTGCGACTGGAACAGTTGACGACCACGCTGGAGCCTGCGATTCTTGTGGTAATGGGCGGGGTTGTAGTGACGATCCTCCTCGCGATTTACCTCCCGATCATCCAGTCAATTTCGAACGGCGCCGGCGTGACCGGTCACCATTAGAAGTAACTATGAAGCAAGTGTCAGAAAACGAAAATCCGGTAATCCAGACCGCGCCGCCCGTAGGCCAAAATGGTCACAACGGCGACGTCCATGAACCGCCTGAGATGAAGGCGGCGAGGGAGCTGGCGCGTCGTTACCGTTTGCCGTTTGTCGATTTGCTGCCGCCCGATCGCGAATCGCCGATCGATTACGAACTGTTTACGGAAGTTCCGGTCGACTTGATGGTCCGGCACCAGTTTGTGCCGCTCAAGCGCGATCAAAAAGGACTTCACATCGCGATGGCCGATCCGACGGACCTCGAGCGGTTGGATGAACTGTCGAGCACGTTGCGAACGCGCATCGTGCCGCATGTTGCGACTGCGGGCGCCGTCGAAGTTGTTTTGCGAAAAGGCGACACGACGCAGCGGGTGTTGCAGGAGGCCGCGTCAGGTTTTCGTATTTCACTCGTTAAAGAAACTGAGCACGGCGAAGAAGTGCTCGATCTCGATCGGCTCGCGACTGACGCCGAGATGTCGCCCATCATCAAGTTGGTCGACACGATCATCTACAACGCGATGGAGTCGCGCGCGTCTGATATTCACATCGAAACTCGCGACACTGAAGTGCAGGTCAAGTATCGAATCGACGGTGCGCTGTACGCGAAAGTCGATCCGATCGATCTCGCGTATCACCAGACGTTGATCTCGCGTATCAAGGTCATGTCGGAACTCGACATCGCCGAGCGTCGCGTGCCGCAGGACGGTCGTTTTCGTGTTCGTTATAAAGGACGCAACGTCGACTTCCGCGTTTCGATCATGCCAACGATTCACGGTGAAGACGCAGTCATTCGTATTCTCGACAAAGAGCAGATCAACGAAGAGTTTCGCAATCTCAACTTGAACGTGGTCGGTTTTGCGGAAGAGGATCTGCGCAAGTTTCGACGTTACATTGCGGAGCCTTACGGCATGGTTCTGGTGACTGGTCCAACCGGCTCCGGCAAAACCACCACGCTCTACGCTGCGTTGAATGAGATCAGAAACGAAGAAGACAAGATCGTCACGATCGAGGATCCGGTCGAGTATCAGTTGCACGGCATCACGCAGATTCCGGTGAACGAAAAGAAAGGGCTCACGTTCGATCGTGGTCTTCGTTCAATCCTGCGTCACGATCCGGACAAGATCATGGTCGGTGAGATTCGTGATACCGAAACCGCGCAGATCGCAATTCAATCCGCGCTCACTGGTCACCTCGTATTTACTACCGTACACGCCAACAACGTGATCGACGTGATCGGACGTTTCCTGAACATGGGCGTCGAGCCCTACAACTTTGTGTCGTCACTGAATTGCGTGTTGGCCCAACGTCTGATCCGGATGCTGTGTGCTTACTGCAAACGACAGTACCATCCGAGCGATGTGGAACTGACGGAGTCAGGCCTGCGGCCGGAGATTCACCATGACAGGCCGTTTTATATGAACGTTGGTTGTGATGCCTGTAATCACACCGGCTATCGCGGCCGCACGGCTATTCACGAATTACTGGATTTGTCGGATAATATCCGCGAGATGATCGTCGAGCGACGGCCGGGTTCCGAAGTGCGACGCGCGGCCGAAGCCGAAGGGTTGAAAAGCTTGCGAGAATCCGCCTTACAGAAGGTCTTCAGCGGGATTTCGACCTTGCACGAAATCAATCGCGTGACCTTCGTTGATGAACTGAGCGCAGACATGTAGCCGCGATGAAAAATAGGTCCTACAAGACCTGGAGGACTTATAGGTCTTATGAAAACCCCCGATAGATAACCGGAACCGAAAAAACCCCCTAGCGTGTAAGGGAATTGGCTGTTCTGATCTTGTAATTTAGGCGTCGCGGCGGCATTATTAGGTCGCTAAACTTTCCACCTCCCGAACCGAGTAAGAAGTCATGAAAAACAACACACGAACTCGCACACTAATCTCGTTGTTACTCGCCATAAGCCTGCTGTCCTTGCCGATCACCGCCTTCGCGAAGAAGGGTGATAAGAACTTCAAACGCGGCATGGACTACGAGAAACAACAGCAATGGGATAAGGCGGCGCAGGAATACACGCTGGCCGTGGCTGCCGACCCTTCGAACATGGAATACCAACTGCACTTTCGCCGTGCGAGTTTCAACGCCTCGCAGACCTACATGCAGCAAGGGAGGTCGCTGGCTGAGCGAGGTGATTACGTCGGCGCTTACAACGCTTTCCGCCAGGCCTACGGTTACGATCCGGTGAACGAGTTAGCTGTGTCGGAGATGGAACGCATGTTGCGCTTGCAGGCGGTGAAGGATGGCCGCTCACCGAGTAGTCCGAAAGCGGAGACTTCAGACGGCGCCACTCTCACACCGGCCAGCGCCCAGACGCAGGACTTCAGTCCCCGAGATCAACAGCTTCGCACTGTTGACGTCAAAGGCGATCTCAAACAGTTGATTCGCACGCTTGCCGAACAGTTAAATCTCAACGTCATCTTCGACCGGCAATCGTTTGCACAATCGCGCCAGGTCGACATCAGCTTGAAGGACGTTACGACGGCGCAAGCGCTCGACTACCTGTTCCTTCAGGAGGGACTCTTTTTCCAGAAACTCAGCCGCAGAACAATTCTCGTTGCCGACCAGGCGCGCCGCCCGCAGTATCAACAACTCGTGCTGCGCACGTTCTATCTTTCAAACATGAAACCGGCTGACGCGCGTACGCTCGTCCAACAAGCGATTCCGCCGTCAGTCGGACGTCCACAAACGATCGTCGTACCTGACGATGCGACGAACAGTTTGACAGTGCGCGACACTGCGGAGAACGTTCGACTCATCGGCGACTTGTTACAGAGTGTCGACAAGGATCGCGCTGAAGTCGTGATGGACGTCAGCATTTATGAAATCTCGAAGAGCGATCTGTTCCAGCTCGGTAATCAGATTGGCAGTGGAAACTTCAATATCGGCGGCTCGCCCGGCTTCGCGCTGTTGACCGATAACGCCGTTGTCAATGCGAGCCAGGGGCGTGGCGTAAATCTGGGTCTCGTAAATCCAACATCATTGGCAGCCGCTCTTGTGATACCGCCGTCAATCCTGACTGCTTTCCAAAGCAAGAACAACACTAAACTAATCGCTTCGACTCAAGTACATGCTTTTAATGGTGAGGAGTCGACGGCCCGCATCGGTCAACGTGTGCCGGTGCAGACAGCGCAGGCTTATCCATTCGGTGTGCAAACCGGTACGCCGACCAACGGCCAGGGCAATCTTTTCCCGAGCGGCGGTTTCCCGGTCATCAACTATGAACCGACTGGTCTAACGCTGAAGTTCACGCCGCAGGTATTTCCGAATCTCGACGTGCAAGTGAAGATGAACATCGAGTCGAAGGATGTTCTCGGCGCAAACTCGTTAACGCCGACATTCACTGAACGCACGATCACGGGCACTGCTCGCGTGCAGAACAATCGCACCATGATGCTGGCGAGTGTCTCGCAAGACATCATGACTAATGGACGCCAGGGCCTGCCGTTCCTCGGCGGCTTGCCGATCCTCGGACGCTTGTTCACTTCGCCGACTAAAGATAATCGAACGATCGATATCGTCATCTCCGTCACGCCACGCGTCTTGCGCGCTCCGGCGGTGACTCCGCGGGACGAAGAGATGCGACCCAGCGGTACGCTGCAATCGCCAACCACCGGTTCACTCGCGGAAATGATTCGCGAAGCGGATCGCGAGGAGCAGATTGCTGCCGCGCGCTCGTTGCCTAGAAACGTCAGTCTGCAACTTCCGGATGCGCCGCTCGCGAAGCAGGGTGGTGAAACTGCTGCACAGAACACAACGCCAGTGAACTTACCGCCACCGGCGGGCACGCTCGCGTTCCAACCAGTCTCAGCAACCCCAGCAGCGAAGCCGCCCGCGACCACGACTGCCACTGCCGTGAACAAGCCTGCTGTTCCCGAAGAGCAGCCATCCTTTGTCCCCGCACCGAAGTCGTTGATTAGCGATCAGGCGGCAGCAAACGTGGCGACAGTCAACACTGGAACCGCAGGAAATCAGAATGCAGTGCTGACGTCACTACCGAAACCAACTGAGACTTCGCTTGATACAAAGACAGCCCCAGCGCGTGTGGCCCAGCTCAGTTTGTTACCGGCAGCCGACGTGTTGAAGGTTGGAGAGAAGCGCCGTTACGCAATCCAGTTGAACTCCGATGTGCCGCTCAGTCTTGCATTGCTGGCCTTGCGCTTCGATCCGAAAGTCGTGAAGGTGAATGCGCTCAGTGCAGGCAGTCTTCTGCCTGCCTCTGGCGAAACAGCGCCGTTGTTTACACCTATGATCGATCACGCGGCGGGCACGTGTATGATCTCGATCTCGAGTCTTAACGGGAAAGCATCGTTCAAGGGATCTGGACCACTGCTCTTCATCGATGTCGAAGCCATCGGCGAAGGCAATGCGTCGCTGGTTTTTGTTAAGGAGACGTTGCACCTTGTAGCTACTGACGCGCGCGACATCGCGTCGGAGATCGTGCAGGGAACAGCAACCGTCAAGCAGTAGATGGTTTTTTCGCCGGCAAGGGGCACAAAAAGCGCAAACGTCCGCTGTATCTGACTTGTGCTTTTTGTGCTTTTTTGCGGGCAGCGAAAGCGTGAAAGAAATGCGGCAGAAAGGTTTTTCACTAATCGAACTGGTGATCACCGTCACCGTGTTGACCATCATGACCCTCGGTGTGTTGCCCCTCGTGAAAGTTTCGGTGAAGCGCCAACGCGAGCAACAGCTTCGTGAAACGCTCCGCCAGATTCGCATCGCGATCGATGAGTTTCATCGCGACACTGTTGGCATGGTCTGTACGGGTGTGGCATTGACACCGCAACAACAGGCGCAACAACAGCAGAACGCGTTTCTCGATCCGCGCAGCAAGGTAGTGATTAGCGACTGCACGATCTTCGGCGTTGACAATCCGGACCATTACCCGCCGGATCTCGAGACGCTCATCAACGGAGTAAATGTTGTGCCGAGAGGCTCGATGGGCGGGCGCGGTCAACAGGGAGTTGATGCAACTCAGGTAGGCCAGGTGTCAACCAAAACAAAGGTCTACATGCGCGGTCTGCCTGTCGATCCGATGACGGGCAAAGCTGAGTGGGACCTGCGTTCCTGTTACGACGCCGCCGATGCCGGATCATGGGGCGGTGAAAACGTTTTTGACGTGCGCTCAAAGTCGAAAGAGACAGCATTGAACGGGGAGAAGTACAGTGATTGGTAAATCTCGGACAGGAAACAAATTGCTGGCGGCCGGATTTACGCTGCTTGAGTTGATGATCGTGATCTCGATCATCATCATCCTGGCCGCGATCACTCTGCCGCAGTATCAGAAAACCGTCATGCAGACGCGCGAGGCGGTGCTGAAAGACGATCTGCGCAAGATGCGTTCATTGATCGATCAGTTTGCGGCTGATAAGGGACGCCTGCCGCAGTCACTCGACGAGCTTGTCAGCGCCGGTTACATGCGGGAGGTTCCGGTTGACCCATTCACCGGACAGAAAGAATGGCAGCAGGAGATGGGCGAGGATCCGAACTCACTTGAAGGCGAGACAGGCTTGACTGACGTTCACAGTCTTGCCGAAGATACGGCCAGCGACGGCACTTCGTATCGCGAATGGTAACAACTGCTGATGCCTAATCTCCTGTCACGCATCATCGATCCCTGGTATCCAGCAACAGCTCTCGGCCTCGAAAAAGGTATCGCTTCAGTGGTCCAACTGGAGCGCCTCAGAGGCTCAGCTTGCAAACTGCGTCGCGCAGCCACTTTTAATATCGACGAATCTCTGGTTCGTCCGAGTTTTGACGAACCAAACATCGCGAATGGTGCGCAACTTGCGGCCGTCTTGAAGGACCTCGCCACGAGTGCCGGTCTGCTCCGGCAGAAACGGTGGTCGTTGAGTTTGCCTGAGGCAACTACGAGAACACTCGTTCTAACGATGGAAGGCCAGTCGCAATCAGCCAGTGAACAACAAGACGTGTTGCGTTGGAAGATCGAGCGTGGCTTTGGCGCGACGCTTGAAGAGCTTTCGATTTCCAAAGATCGACTTCAAAAGGACACGCATGGCCGTGATCGCTATCTCGTGATTGCCGTCAGAAAAGCGATTCTTGCCGAGTATGAAGCGGTGCTGGACGCGTTAGGCTGGCGCGCGGGGTTGATCCTGCCGCGACATCTGGGCGAAGCGCAGTGGTTGGTGCGAAATGGTTCCGCTGGCGATTCGTTGTTGTTGAGCGGGTCCAGCCAGGGATTCACGGGAGTGATCTTTCGCGACAAGCATCCGTTGATTATCCGCACGGTGACGTGTACTGAAGAAGAGTTCGAAGACGAGTTTTATCGATTCCTTTTGTTCTATCGTGACCGCAGTGTGCCGGAGACAGGGGCGGGACAGGGACTGGCGCGGTTGATGGTCATCGGCGAGGGCATTACGAAGCAACGTGCCGGCGAAATCGTCAACGAAACCACGGGCGACGACCTGCGTCCGTTGGGAGCCGAAGACCTCGGATTACAGCTACCCAGCCGCGACTTCAGTTTCGATTCCATCGCCGCCCCGGCCGGCCTTGCAACCCTGTCCTGGTAGGCCGCAGATTTACGCGAATTAACGCGGAGTTTTATCTGAAACAATCCGATTTAGTGGCACGTAACACCCCTGTATTATGAGTCTTGCTGCCTCCTCCGTTTCCCGTGCCTTTTCGCGAGATCTGACTGCGGCCTCGGACCGCGAGCTCGTGGCCACTGCTGTCAACGGCGTCGAGGGAAGTTTTGAAGAACTTGTCCGGCGCTACCAGCGCCCCATTTCCGCCTACGTCTATCGCATGGTCGGCAACTACGAGTCGGCGCTGGATCTCACTCAGGAAATTTTCATCAAGGTCTACAGCTCGCTCCGCCGCTATCGCGAGGAATTCAAGTTCTCCACCTGGATCTACAAAATCGCACACAACTCGGCCGTCGATCACCTGCGACGCAACGCCACACGCGAACAGTCCCTCGTCGTCGGACCCGAGGGCGATCAATTCGATCTGCCAATCGAGAGCACTCGCCTGAGTCCCGAACAGGAAAGTGAACGTAAGGAACGACGCGGCGAGATCGAATCAGTGGTGCGTACGCTCCCCGCCAACTATCGAGAGTTGATCATTCTGCGTCACTCACAGGATCTCAGTTACGAAGAAATTGTCGAAGTGACTGGCCTGCCCCTCGGCACAGTCAAGAACCGGCTCTTTCGCGCGCGCGAGATGATGCGGCAACAGTTTATCGAAAGGGGCATCACCGGAATTTAATGAGCGCAACGGCAATAGCTCACCTAAAAATTTGCGACCAGAACCTGATCGGCGCTTACGTCGATGGAGAGTTGGACGCGGACCTCACGCTCCGTTTGGAAGAGCATCTAAAAAACTGCGCTGATTGTCAGTTTGAATTGCGGGCTCATCGTCTTTTTGTTTGTGAGCTGGATTCGGTGTTACACACCAGAAGCGCAGAGATGCCGGTCCCCGCAGATTTCTCTCGCCGTGTTGCTGCTCGCGCCACGAGCGACATGAGCGGCGTTCGGACACGTTCCGAAAACCGAAAGGCGCTCGCGATTTGTTTGGTCCTGGCGTTAGCCGGCTTTGCGCTTGCCGGCGCTGCTGCTCGCGATATCTTGCTGCAGGTTAGCGAGAAACTGGTCAGCAAGATCTTCGCCGTGCTTGGCCTGCTCGCGTCAACTGTATATGACGCCGCTACGGGTCTGGTTGTAGTCATCAGATTTCTGGGTCGCAGGGTCATCGTTGAAACTGGTTCGCTCTGGCCCATGCTGGGCCTGCTTGCCTTTGGTGTTTTGATTCTCTCCCGCTTGATCTCAAACTATCATCGCTCGGGTGCAACCGAATAAAAAGGGGGTTGCCGCGGGCATGGTCAGCAGTTGTTCACAAGTTGTACTCACCACTTCCCCAATCACTACCCGAAAGTTGGATCTGAACCGGCTTGCAGCCTTATTGGTTTGGATCTTGTTGCTAGTCGGTGTTGTCAGTGCTCAGGATGCCGCCAGTGAAAAAGTTCAAGTGGTAAGTGGCGTCAATCAAGCCAAAGCATTTGGACTTGGAAATTCCGTTCGCATAACGGGCAGCGTGAAGGAAGCGATGTCCCTCGGCGGTGACGTGATTGTCGAAGGCGTGGTCGAGGGCGATGTCGCGACGATCGGGGGTTCAGTAATTCAAAAAGCTGGAGCGCGAATCGGTGGCGACGTGATCGTGATCGGCGGCAGTTATCACGCCGAAGACACTCACCCGAACCGCACCCCTCACGCAAAGACGATCATGTATGCGGGTTACGAACAGGAACTGCGGGACATGATGAGAAATCCGACCGGGCTATTCAGTCCGCGATGGACGCCAACTTATCTCGGGACGCGTTTCCTCGTCATATTATTCTGGTTCCTCGTCTCAATGGGATTCACAGCCGCGATGCCAAACACGATCAGCCGCGGCGTCGCGCGACTACAATTAACGAGTTTGCGTGTGGCCGTGATCGGTTTGATTGGCGTGGTAGTGATATTTGGCGGCGTGCCTTTGGCACTGTCCGTTCTCCCCGAAACGATTGGCGTCCTCGTCGGTTTGCTGGCGCTGCTCTTCCTGATCGTGGCTGGTCTGTTTGGCAGAGTTATCCTCTACGCCGCAACGGGCCGGTTCCTGCAAAGAAAATATGTCTCTGTTGCTAAGAATTCCGAGGCGGTAGCGTTATTACTGGGGACGAGTTTTTGGGTATTGTTGACCTCACTCCCCTATGTTTGGCCTTTTATGGCAGCTTTTATACTGATCATCAGTTTCGGACTGGCTCTGACCGCTCGTTATCGAGTGGGTTGGAATGCAGTCAGTCATAGTTAGAACATTCTCGAAGCACGGTTCGTAACCAAAAAACTGTACTTGCCGGTCATAAATCCGCGCTTTGCGGTGTTCACTTAACAGGACAGAAAGGGATACGTAATGAGGACGTTCTTTTTCGCGGCCGCGATAGGACTAATCACACTGGCATTAACCTCCGCTGCATTCGCTCAGGCCGACGATCCAAACATCGCAGCCAAACACGCGATTGGCGAGATTAAGAGTATCGACGCAACGGCGAAGCAGTTAACTATCAAGACTGACGCCGGCAATACTGTCACCGTCTCGCTGAGTGATAAGACGACATACAAAAAGCTCGCGCCCGGTGAGCAATCGTTGACGAACGCCACAGACGTGACGTTTGCGGATCTGGCGGAAGGCGATCGTGTGATGGCGCGCGGAACTGTTACAGCGGATCGCAAGTCAGTGCCTGCGCTCATGGTCATCGTGATGACTAAGGGCGACCTCGCAAAAAAGGCGGAAGCGGAACGGATGGAATGGCGCCGGCGCGGGATTCTCGGCGTGATCACGGCGCTCAAGCCTGATGCAAAAGAGATCACGATTTCGAATCGGACGATGGCGGGCACGCAGTCAGTAGTCGTCGCTCTCAACGACAAGACCGAGATGAAACGTTACGCTCCCGACTCGATCAAGTTTGGTGATGCGAAGCCCAGTGACTTCGGCGAATTGAAAGTCGGCGACCAGTTACGC
>OBKT01000088.1_pt1 | contig 10687 bp, 9 predicted proteins | sample 1519771 | NCBI WGS metagenome assembly OBKT01 (sample SAMN00737777, study PRJEB22531) | soil metagenome | reverse complement strand
ACGGTGGCGCCCCACGGTAAAAAATTCATCTGCGGCTAAATTTTACTTGAAGGTCAGGAACGCGGTGCTCTTCACGGTGTGATCGAATTCGTAGTTGTAAGGATACCCGGGAAACTCAATGACGCGAACGAATTGAACTCTCACCTCGATCCGATTATCTCGTCGCGCGGGTGTAATGATCGCATTCTCAGGCACGCCGTATTCGGCGCCGTTCTTCAAAAGTTGTTCGCTGGCCCATGAAGGCGCATAGCCTTGCGTCGCTGCCACGTCCGCGTAGTGCTGCATGAGATCTTTATACGCGTTCGCCTGAAACGCGACCGGCACATAAAGATACGCGGCATAGGCTGTTGATCCCAGGAGCGCCATCACGATGACAAACTTGAGGCTCGCACTGCCTCGTTCACCTGATCGATGCATTCGCATTAGTGGAAACTCTCTTTCTGTCTTTCCAACGCCTTTAATCCAGCTCGCAGCGAAAGACGTAAGGATTTCGCACTGATAAGACCGCCTTCGACGATGCGGGGCCGGCCTATCCCTTCGAGCAACACCCAGTTAATTTGACCACCAACACTCTTTTTGTCGTGCTTCAGAGCAGCCGTGATCTGGTTGAGGTTGAGATTGTCCGCTCGCGGAAGCGGTCCGCAAAGACTGACCGCATCGCGCAGTAGTTTCAGTTCCCCGGCGTCGATCAGACCCAGGTCTCGCGACAGTTCTCCGGCAACTAACATTCCATACCCAACGGCCTCGCCGTGCCGGAAGTGGCGATAGTTTGTGACCGTCTCGAGGGCGTGTGCGGTTGTGTGTCCGAAGTTGAGCACGCGCCTCGATTTCGTGTCGGAACGACTGGTTGACTCGCGTTCGTCGTTCGCGACTATTGAGGCCTTGAACCCGCATTGCGCCGCGATCAGATCTTCAAACTCGGGCGAGCTCAACCCCCGTTTGCTTTGCAAACAATCGACCGTCATTTGGAAAAGCGACTCATCGGCGACCAGCGACTGTTTGACCATTTCGCAGAAACCCGAAGTCAACTCGCGCGGCGGTAACGTCGCGAGCGTTTCGGTATCGATGAAGACCGAAGCTGGCTGGTGAAACGCGCCCACGAGGTTCTTTCCCGTTGTCAAATTGATTCCAGTTTTACCGCCTACGGACGAATCGATCTGCGACAACAACGTGGTCGGCACCTGCGTCAGCCGTAAGCCGCGCAGGTAAATCGCCGCCGCGAAACCTGCGAGGTCGCCGACTACGCCGCCCCCGAGCGCCATCACGAGATCGTCTCGTTCGAAGCTATTCTCGCTCAGGAAGTTAACTGCTTTTTCGAGCACTCGAAACGACTTGTAACGCTCGCCTTCAGGCATCAGCCAAACGAACGTTTTGAAGCCCGCCGATTTCAAAGATCGCACTACTTCGCGCCCGTAGAAATCAAAGACCCGCTGGTTGGAAATGATCCCAATGCGCCGCGGCGCGTTAAACGGAATCAAGTTTCCGAGATCGCGCCTGACGCCAGCGCCGATGTTGATTTCACTGCTGCGAGCTTCTTGATTTAGTGAGATTTCCAGGCGGTGCATACGGGGCAGCAACAATGTACAAGTTAAAAAGCGAATGGGCGCGACATACGTGGGAGTGCGTCGCGCCCATCCATATTCGTGGTTACTGTCCTCACCCCAGCAACCACTTGAGACGGAGGATCCACCAACCGTCTCTCTTGCCCCACAATATACATCGCAACGGCTGTGCCGTGCAAGAGCCTTTTTCTTTTGGAGTTAGAAGTACTTAGTTTGCTGGGGAAGACTAAAATCAGAGACTTTGACTCGCCGAAAGACGGGGCTTGAGGGTGTAGATTTTTCCCGGGTCACCGTGTAGAAAATTCATAAACTGCCTCACGTCCCGGCTCCGATCTCGCGCTCAATCGCATTCGCGATTCGCCTTGCATACTCCTCAATCTCGCCCTGATTCTCGCCCTCGATCATGACCCGGGCCAGTCGCTCCGTTCCGGAATAACGGAGGAGCAGCCTTCCCTTGTGCGAAAGTAGTTCCTCGACCTCTTTTACTTCCGCTTGCACGGGCGCCAGGTCACCGAACGGGACCTTTTCACGGACTCTGACGTTCAGCAGAATTTGCGGGTAGCGCTTAAACCCGGCCGTGATTTCCGCCAGCGTCTTGCGCGATTCACCGAGGGCGCGAAGCAGGCAGAGGGTCGTGATCATGCCATCGCCCGCGAGACTCAAAGCCGGAAGGATAATGTGACCCGATTGCTCGCCGCCGAGACTCGCCCCCAGTCGCAGCAGTTCGTCGAGTACGTACTTGTCGCCGACGTCTGTGCGCACCAGTCGTATTCCCGCAGAGCGCAGCGCAATCTCAAGACCGATATTGCTCATGACAGTAGCGACCACGACGTCGCCTTTTAGTTTTTCGTGAGACTGGAGGTGGGTGGCGAGAGCGAGCAGGGTTGCGTCGCCATCGACAAAGTTCCCTTCGGCATCGACGAAGAGCGAGCGGTCAGCGTCGCCATCGAAAGCGACGCCCAGGTCAGCACGTTCTTTGACGACCTTGTCGCGAAGCGAGTCGATGTGGAGTGAGCCGCAGTCGCGGTTGATGTTGCGACCGTCGGGACTTGCATTGATGGCGATTACGTTCGCACCGAGCCGTTCGAAGAGTGTTGGTGCGAGTGCTGAACTGGCGCCGTTCGCGCAATCAACAACGATCTTCAGACCCTTCAGGTCGAGCCCGTTTCCGATCTCATCTGCCAGGAATGACAGGTATTCTTCGTGCAGTTGCGTTTCGGCTGACGAATGATTTCGTGTGGTTAACGCGGCAGGGACGGCAATGTTACGGTAAACATCCTCTTCAATCAGGCGCTCAACCGCGTCATCCATCTTGCGACCGGACGGTGCGAAGATCTTGATGCCGTTGTCGTGATACGGATTGTGTGACGCGCTGATCACAACTCCCGCTGCCGCTTCTTCTTTGCGCGTTACGAAAGCGACGCCGGGAGTTGTGATCACGCCAGCCGAAAGACATTGGGCTCCCGCCCTGCTCGCGCCATCGATCAGCGCTTGCTCTATGGAAGGACCTGATTCGCGAGTGTCTCTGCCGATGATGATTTTGGGTTGAGCGCCTGAAGCGGCGAGATGCGAGGCCAGCGAAAAACCGATTGCAGTTACAGTTGCGGGATCGAGCGGAAACTGTCCAGCTTCACCGCGAATCCCATCAGTACCAAAGAGAGCTTTCATCGTAAAGGTATAAACTTCGAAGTCTGCACAGATTTCAGCGTTATCTTTCCTTTTAATGCGTCCGGCACTTCGAGTTGCGGTTTCAGGTCGTCATCGAGAACGATCTTCAGCTCTTCAGGCTTGAGTGCATTAACCAGACTCGCCACGCCCAACACTGTAATCGCGGTCGTCGCCGGCTGCACTTTGTCTCCATCAGCCCTGCTGACACTCACGCCCGAGAAAGTTTTCTCAACGCGACGTTCGCCAATCTCGATGTTCACGTTCACCACCGGCTCCAACAGATCCACTTTCGGATCGGCAACGTCGATCGCGACATTCGACGCCGTAAAACTCTCTTTGTGTCCGGCCAGCCAGATGCTTTCAGTCAAAACTTTCTGAAGCCCATCAACGTGACTCGCTGGTCCACGCACAGAGACGCTGCCCTTGTTGGGAGAAACGCTGTAAACCTCGAAACCATTCTCCGGCTGTCCCTCGAGCTTCGGTTCAATCGGCACCTGTCGCTCGACAATCTCTTCGAGACGAATCGGAATCGCGCTCGGCTGGTAACCGTCGACCTTAATGCCTTGAGGCAAAGAGATCTGTGCCCGGTCAGCTAATCGCAACACTCGTTCACCGGCGCGCTGATCGCTGATGTCGACAGTCGCGACGAGATCGAGAGACGTTAGATCGTCGAGCTTGTTACGACTGCCAGTCAGCATCACGTCGACTGTGCGCGGTGGATCGTTGCTGATTTCGAGCGACTGCGGACGAATGAAGTTGAGTTGAACATTGAGGTGTGCGGTTACAGGTTCATTCTGTCCGGTGACTAACAGCCAGAGGACGATCGCGATCGCCAATGACAGAAGCTTGAGACTCCAGTCTTCGATGAAAATGCGGCGCAACAGTTTCTCGATGCGCGTAGGCGCCGCTTGCGGCTCGGAGATGGCGATGTCATCGACGTCCTGGAAAGGCATAGGCGTTCAGTTAATAGGTCCTAGAGGACATATCAGACCTGTTAATCAAACAGGTGCAATCTCCTCCGTCTCGCTGTCTGTCTCGGGGTGCTTTTGCTCTTTATTTCTGCGCGGTCCTGGTTCCAACGCTTCGAGAATCGCGCCGCGAAGTTTCGTCGCATCGAGCCCGCGTTTGATCTCGCCACGCTGCACAAATGAAATCAACCCGGTTTCTTCCGAGACGACCACCGCGACCGCATCAGTGTCTTCAGTAACACCGATTGCCGCGCGATGTCGCGTGCCGAGATCTCTCGAGAGACGCGGGTTTAGCGTCAGCGGCAAAAAGCAGGAAGCAGCGGCGATACGATGGCGTCGCACAACCACCGCGCCATCGTGCAGTGGGCTTGCGGTGTTGAAAATACTGATCAGCAAGTCGTAGCTGAGTTCAGCATCGAGCTGCACACCGCCGTCAGTCACATTCTTCAAACCAACGTTCCGTTCGATCACGATCAGCGCGCCGGTCTTGGTCGATGCGAGCGTCGTCGCAGCAAGAATGACTTCGTCGTAAACGCCTTCGCCAAACTGTCCGCGATGCCGCGTGAAAGGAACACGAAATCGATTCCCAAAACTAATCAACGCCTGGCGAATCTCAGACTGGAACAGCACGATGATTGCGATACCGATGTACAGCAATCCATTGCTGAGCACGAACTCGAGCGTCGCGAGATCTTGTTTGACTGAAAGCCAGTAAAGGAATACGAGGGCGGCGATTCCGGCGGCCATCGGCGCGGCGCGAGTGCCGCGCAGGAGTTTCAAAACTGCATACACAAGCAAAAAGACAAAGACGATGTCCGCGACGTTGCGCGGCTCGATCATCCGTCTTAAGTACTCGGTGTATGGCAGTAAAAGCAACATCTTTTCTGATCGATGTTCATCCTGAAATCCGTTGGTAAAAACGAATCTTCAACCAATGTGTTCTGCAACCGCTTGATGTTCGTCAGCCTGTGCGCCGGGCGCCGCTTCGAGAAATATCATCTCGACTTTTGGCTCCGCAAGTTTGATGCGTTCTTCAATCTCCGCGATCGACTTCACGACATCCCCGGTAACCAGATCATTTCGCAAGTTCACGTGCGCATTGATCAAAATCTGCTTCGGCGCGAGGTGCATTGTCAATAACTCAACCACGTTTTCGACGTTGGGATGACTTTCAATCGCCTGCTTGATGGCCGCTAGCACTTTGGGAGTAGCAGCTTCGCCTAATAACAAACCGCGCGACGAACGCGCGAGCACGAAGGCCACTATGGCGAGCACGATTCCGATCAATATCGACGCCACGCCATCCCAGTATGCGCCGAGCTTGCCGCCGACCTGATAGTCAGTCAGCACAAGTCCAGTAGCGGCAATCACGATACCTATCAGCGCGGCTGAGTCTTCAAAGAGCACTGTCTTCGCGGTCGGGTCTTTCGATTCGCGCAAGTATTCGCCAAAACTCATTCCCTCGTGATGCGCCTCCTTAACTTCCTGATAAATCGCGAGTGCGATCGAGCAACCCTCCAGGACAAAAGAGAGCGCGAGCACAGCATAGGCCCAGCCGAGGTTCGTTGGTGCATGCGGATGCGCGAGTTTTTGAATGCCTTCGTAGATCGCGTACGTTGCACCAACACCAAAGATAAAAATCGCCGCTATGAAAGACCAGAAAAACCGTTCCTTCCCGTAACCGAAAGGGTGCTTGCCTGAAGCCGGGCGCTTGTAAAATCGCAGACCCAACAAGAGAAAGATCTGGTTTGTCGTATCCGCAACCGAGTGCAACGCCTCAGCCATCATGCCGGACGAGCCTGTGATTAGCGCTGCGATCAGTTTCAGTACTGTGATCAGTCCGTTGGCAAAGAGCGCGCCGATTACGGCCAGCATACGACGTGTCCTTCAATTAACGAGAATTGACAGTTCTAACTTGGATTATCGCGGAAAAAGTCAGCGCTGGCAATTCACGTATTTGTCATAAAAGACCTATCTGACCTATATGACTTATCGTGAGGTTCTTGAGCGTTTTTTGCGTTTAAATTTGCCCGACTGGAGAAAGCCGACGAGTTCGCCTTTTTTCCCCACCACTGCGACCGAGCCGATACCGTTTCGCTTCATCAATTCCTGTGCGTAATCGAGCGTGGTGTTTGGTTCGACGAAGAATCGCGGCGCGATCGGACGCATCACTTCGCGAGCGCGCGTGAGGTGCCAGCGCTCACGCGGTAGTGATTTCAGGTCTTCCAACGAAAGCATTCCGTGCAGTTGATGATTTTGAGCGACCGGGAAGGCGACCTGGCGATGAATCGGCAAGATCGAGTCGATCAAGTGACTGATCAGCGTGTCAGGCTCGATTGCGAACGGCGCCAACATCGCTTCACTCACGATATTCCGCAGTCGCCCGCGTACCTGTTTCACCACACTGTAAGCGGCATCGAAAAGGAAGACGCCGACCAGCACTGACCAGAAACCCATGAAGTAGGCGCGGAAAGTCGGCGCGATGGCCATGTAGATCCCGAAGATGATTAGGATCGCGGCGATCAACATTCCGCAAATTCCGGCGAGTCGAGTAGCCTCTTTAATGTCGCCCGTGCGGCGCCAGAGGATCGCGCGCAACACCCGGCCACCGTCGAGTGGATAACCGGGAAACAGATTGAAGATCGCGAGCAGAAGATTGCCGGCGCCGAGCAGAAACAACACGCCACCGATCGCCGGGTAATTCGCAATCATCGCCGGCCACATCAGGACAAAACTGACCGCCGCAAACAGGAAACTCGCGGCTGGTCCCGCAATCGCGATCCGAAACTCCGCGCGCGGGCTGTCAGGTTCGTTTCGCAGCCGGGCCAACCCGCCAAACGGGTGCAGCACGATTTCTTCGATCTCGATTCCTTCCGCACGGCCCATCAACGCGTGCGAGAGTTCGTGCCCCAGGACTGAAAGAAACAGACCGAGAGTGGTGACTACTCCCAGAATCCACGCCGCAGTTGTGCTGACGGGCATGAGTTGGACCTGGCTCACCCACATTCCGCCGCGGGCGAGATTCATCGCGATCAACCAAACACTGAGCAGAAAAACTATGAACCAGCGATAGTCGAAACGCACCGGAATGCCGAAGATATGAGCAACTGTGACTTGCCGTTTGTAGAGTTCGACTACGCTCATTCTCACGTTTCAAAGGCGGTGGCTTCGGTGTCCAACAACGGGTGGGCTTCGGTGCGCGCGACACGGCGAAGCAAGAGGGGTTCTTCGTAAAGCTGCGACAGGCCACGCACGATTGCGAATCTCGGATCGTCCGCAACTCGCACGCTCAATTCCAGTTCCTTTGTCAGGTAAGTGGGCAGTCCTTCCAGCGAAGCGCCGCCACCTGTCAGGATCAGCCCGCGATCGAAAATATCTCCGGCAACTTCAGGCGAAAGATCGCCAAGCAACGTTCGCACTTCTTCGGCGATGCGACGGATGATCGGTTGCGTGATCGTATAGACCTCATGCGCAGTGATGTCGACTGCTGCCGGACTGCCGGTCTGCACATCTCGACCGCGCACATTGATTTTCTTATATGGATCTTCGGGTTCAGTGGCGGAACTGAGTTCGAGCTTGAGTCGTTCGGCTGTTTGCACGCCGATCGTGAGTCCACGATGACGTCGCAAACGGTCCATGATCGCGACGTCGATGTCAGAACTGCCGATTCGTTCAGCGCGCGAAGCGATGATCGAGCCGCTGATGATTGCAGCGACGTTCGTCGTACCACCGCCGATGTCGACGACCGCTGCGGCGTGTTCGTCGTTGATGGGAACACCCGCTCCGATTGCAGCCGCCTGTCCTTCTTCGATCATGTAGACGCGACTGATGCGTGCTTCTTCAGCGGCGCTCAACAGTGCGCGTTGTTCTACCTGCGTCACTTCCGACAACACACTCATGATCGCACGACGGCTGAAATGCGAAAGACCGCTGCGCGCAGAGCGCACGAAGTGGTCCAACATCGTCTGCGTGCGTTCGAAGTCAGCGACGACGCCATCGACGAGCGGCGCGATCACCGTGACGTCGCGCGCCTCGCGTCCCTGCATCTTGTGAGCTTCGTTACCGACCGCGATAACTTCACCCGTCACTCTGTTAACAGCAACGACAGACGGCTCATCAACGACGATGCCACGCCCGCGCACGGCAATGATCGTACTTGCCGAACCCATATCGATTGCCATCGAATCGGAGACGAGGTTCCTGAGGGCGTTGAGGCCAAGGAAGGTTTTGGTTTTACCAATGAACGACATAAAAGAAGACCATAGGAAGTATTGGACCGGCAGGTCCTATAAGACCTATTAAAAGGCTCCGCTTGCTCTTTGCCAGTCAACTTCCCAAAGCTTCACGGGTTGCTGGCGATTCTTGACCATGATCGGCTCGCGTGGTTTCAACTTGTAGCGGCTGTGCGCCGCTTGTGCAGTGGCATCGCTGATTAAAATCTCGCCGCCGCGCGCGTTGGATTCGAGTCGTGACGACGTGTTGACCGTATCACCGATGGCCGTATATTCCGAGCGCCGCTCCGAACCCACATAACCGACGATCACTTCGCCGGTGTGCATGCCCATGCCGACGCCAATCTCCGGAAAACCTTCTTCCCGCAGCTCGCGATTGATTCCGAGCATGCGGCGTTGCATGGCGACGGCGGCGTTCAAAGCGTTTGATGCGTCATCGGGTGTCGTGGTGGGCGCACCAAAAAGGGCCATTAGACCATCGCCGAGATACTTATCCAGCGTTCCGCCGTGTGCAAATATTATGTCCGTCATCGCCGAAAAATAACGGTTCAGCAGATTGACGATCTTTTCCGGCGCTGCATGCTCGGAAATCCGCGTGAAACCGCGAATGTCCGCAAACAAAATCGTGATGGTCTGACTGACGCCGCCCAGTTTGAACGACTCCGGATTGTCGAGCATCTGTTTCACGACGTACTCAGGCAAGAACCGGCTGTAGTTCGCACGAGCCACTTCCTCACGCGCGAGACGTTCGTGAGCGCGCGCATTCTCAACCGCGATCGCGGTCTGCGCGGCTACTGCACTGATCAGTTCCAAATCGTCCGGCTTGAACGCCGCAAACGGATCGAGACGATCGGCATAAAGCGCACCGTGAACGCGCGACTCAGCCACGAGCGGCGCACAAATCGTCGAACGCACGCCCTGCGACACGATCGAATCCACACCCGCAAACTGTTCGTCCGAAGCAGCGTCCTGCGAAAGTAACGCGACGCGATCCTTCATCACCTTGCGCGTGATGGTGCGACCTATCGATAACTTGCGAGCGTGCGCTTCGAGTTTGTTATCGCGCGCGCGCATCGCGATCGGCGTCAGGTTCGCGTCCTCGGCGCCGTCGTTTTCAGCCAATAACGCCACGACGCGATCCGCCGGAGTCGATCTAAAAATAATGTCGGTAGCTTTTTCGAAGATCGCGTTTAAGTCGAAGACTGACCCCAGCGTCTTGCTCATTTCGTAAAGCGCGCTGAGGATGTTTGCCTTGCGTTGCAATGATTCGAGAACTTTGTCGCGTTGCGGCGAAGGTGAAGTCGTGACTTCTTCTTTCGAACGAAGCACGGTCGACATCACGTCGTTCGCGGAGATCAGCAACTGTGTATGGCCCAGTGGCTTGTCGTCGTAACGAACGTCGGTGGTCCGTTCTTCGATCGGCTGCTCGAAACGCAGCGTGCTGGCGCCGATCGTGATGCGATCACCGTTTTTAAGCTGGTGCTCAAACTGCGGTTCGCCGTTGATGAAAACCTTATTTGCACTGCGCCGCAGTTGGCCGTTGATCACGGCGCCATCGATGATCGTGAACGAGTTTTCACTTTGATTGATGTGAGCGTGATAACGCGAAGCGCGCGGATCGTCCAACACCACCGTATTGTCGGGCGCACGCCCAATCGTGCAAGCGGTTTGCGGCAGAAAACTAAACTGCCATTGCCGACCACTTGCGTCGGTGATTTTTAGATGAGCCATGGCGGGCGATCCTAACAGTAGACTCTTGACGATGACAACAGTAGCATCCTCTACGCTGCTGTACGGGCTTCCACAGAAACAACTCTTTTATTATGATGCCGCCTGCGACCTCAGTGGACCCAGAAGGAGTAACCGGCGCATGAGTTTCTCCGCTCCTTATTTAGCCGCAGTCCTGCTCACAATTTTGAGTCTTTCAACTTCGCTGTTTGGTCAGTCTACGACTAAAGAGACTACGAAAGTTCCGCGTGGCTCAATTTCCGGACGCGTAACGATTAAGGACCGAGGCGTGCCCGGTGTCGCCATTGGATGGCGCAAGGGCGACGTTTACACACCATTCGAGCCTTATCAAAAAACGACGACGGACCAGGATGGCTTCTATCGTATTTCAAACCTTGCGGCCGGAAGCTACTCGCTCATGGCGGCTGCGCCTGCTTTTGTCGTCTCCGATACCGGCAGGCAAAAAGGTGTGCTGGTCGGTGAAGACGAGAACGTCGAAGGCATTAACTTCGCGCTCGTGCGTGGGGGT
>OBKT01000087.1_pt1 | contig 10723 bp, 10 predicted proteins | sample 1519771 | NCBI WGS metagenome assembly OBKT01 (sample SAMN00737777, study PRJEB22531) | soil metagenome | reverse complement strand
GTTATACCCCACCGCGCGCAGCAGGGCCAGTTCTTTCCGTCGTTCAAAGACGTTGCGCAACAGAACCGCCGCCATGCCAAACGTGCCGAGCACGAGTCCGAGCCCGCCGAGCATTTGGAAAGTCGAGAGGTAAGTGTTCTCGACGCGATGGAAGTTTGCGAGTCGTTCCTCGGTTGAGACGACGTCAAATCCGAAGTCTGAGAGATGATCCTCGAGAGTGGTTGAGACTTGCGATTCATTGTTCGGCACGTCGATCAGAAACATTCGATAACCTTCTTCTTCTGGAAAGAGGCGCAGAAAGTTTTTTTCCGACATCAACAACTCGCTTTGAAAGACGCTGTCTGATAGCGCGCCGACGATCAGGAGACGTAGTGGACCACTCGAGCGATCTATCACGAGCTCATCGCCGACCTTCACGTGCAGTACGTATGTCAGTGAGTTGGCGTCGCCGATGACGGGAACGACGCCGTTGTCGAACTCGCGATCGAGAAGGGTCCAGGGATTTGCTTGCTCGTCGAGTGAGGTCTGGAAACTGAAACGATTGTCGCGAATGAAGGACTCGGGTGGCGCAACGATCTTGGGATTGCGTGGTTGATAGAGATTGAGACAACTCGTGTCGTCTCCGGGACGAACACGCAAGCTCACGAAGCTCACGTCCTTCAGTGCAGCATCATCGAGATTTAGGGCTTCGCGGCCCGCCGCTGTGTTTACGTCATGAACCACGGGCAGCAGTGACTCGGCGAGCAGCGGGAACCCACCGGTGCCTGATTTGCGATCCGTGGCCGCGACGGTGGAACGACGAAATGAATCGACGGCGACGATAATGAAGGCTGCGGCAGCGATCAGTGTGATGCAGAGAACCGTTCGACCGGGACGGTAGGTGGCGTTACGGAAGCCCAGGCGCGCCACGGTCCACCAGCCGACGCCGCGAATGGGTGGACGGTTGCTTCGTTTCAGCCAACTGGAGACGTAAAAGACACCGGCGATCAGCAGGATGACGCCCCCGCCGAAGAAGGCTGCGACACGCGGAATCGCTTGCAGAGCACCAATGATCAGCAGCGCCAACCCGATCAGCGTCAAAAGAACCGCGAAGAATATTTCACGCGGCGGCGAGGCCTCCCAACGCACCGACAACCATCCACACCCACGAGATATGTAACGTCAATGCCGTCGTTCCGACCGCGCCCACCCACCAGGTTCGCAGCCCGTACATCAGGAACGCCGCATACGCCACCGCTCCAATAAGTCCAAGCAAGCTCCCAGCAATCGCCAGTAGCATCCCCTCCGCGAGGAAGAGTCTTCGAATCCCCGAATTCGAAAACCCCAAGGCCTGCAACAACCCGACCTCACGCGCGCGCTGCTCGATCCCGAGTTTGAAAAAGAGCGTAGTAAGCATCAGCGCCGACACGACGAGAAAGAAACTGAAGTACAAAAAGTACTCACCAAAATCCGTCGCGCCGCGCGAAGCTGCCAGACTCTGATCGCGTACGGGCACGACCTGCATGCCCATCAACGCCGGATCGAGCGCCTGTCGCAACTTCTCGCCGAAATCATCCACACTCTCAGTTTCGACACGAATCGACGTGAGTTTGCCGAAACGTGTTCCCCAAAGATTTTGACCGACGCTCAACGGAATAAACGCTTTCGGCGTGGCGCGATACTGGTGCCAGTAGTCTTCATCTTCTTTACGCACACGTCCGAGGTCTATTGGAAACGGCGGATCCCAGTCCGAGAGATTTTCCGACTGAGTAATCCCTGGATACTCCGGAACAAGTTCGCGATCTGCGGCAAGACCAGTAATCGGAACAATCGCGGCGAGTTCGAAATCGGCGCGTTTCGTCTCCAGGCGCCCGTTTTCATGCCACACGTAATATTCGAGTGAGATTGTGTCGCCCGGCTTCGCGTTGAGATCGCGCGCGGTCCAATCGTTGAGAATGACCGGCGGGTTTTTCGACGTCTGAACTTTTGCTAACTTCGCGAGCGTCTCATCATCCAAAGCGGTAACGAGCGAATAGGGCGTTGAGCGATCACCATCGTTAATACTATTCGCCAGATACGAAAGCACCGGAACCGTTCGCAGCGAAAGCGAGTGCGCGGCTTGAGCGCCGGCTTGTGCGACGTGTTCATTGATGATCTTGCCCGCGCTCTCAACCGAGACACTGTGCTGATCGTTAATGACTCGTAACTTCAACCCAAGATCCTCGAGCGTCGCCTTGTTTTTGAGTAGCGCTGCGATCGATTGCTGTTGCGCCCCTGACACCAGGATCGTGTTAACTCGGCCTTCCTGTTCCAACTCCTTTTGCAAAAAACTGAGCGACACAAAGACCGCACGCACCGCGTCCTGCTGTGGTTGCAGTGAAAACTCTCCCAACGACTCCCCACCAAGTACACGCGCCACCTTCAATCGAATCGTCTTACCGGGATCTTCTTTGCGCCCGTGCAACGACTCGATCGGAATGTCCGAAGGCTTCTCCAGTCTTAACAAAAGAGACCCGCCCGGACTACTGCCGAGTTCACTGGCAAGACTCTCACTCACCAGCGCCTCACCATTCTGCGGCGCTGCGACGCCTTCAACGCCATTGAACTTCCAGAACCGTTCGTCAACGCCGTATACCTTCACATCACCTGCGCGTCGCTTACTCGACTCATAAACTGCCACACCCCTCATTGCGATCAACGGACATGTCGTGCCGAGATCCACGGCAAGCTGCTCGCGAAAGAAGTTTGCTGATGAGATCAGATCGTCAGTCTTACCAAGGCGCCGCGTCGACAAATCACGAAGACTGCCGCGCACTGACTCACCGATGAGCAAAGCGCCCGCCAACACCGAAACAGCAACCGCCACCCCCAGCACCACCACCAGATTGGTCTGCCAGTAATACGTGAGACTGCGTTTTAGGAGTTGAGTAGTACGCATCAAACCTGTTCGAGACGCTGGTTTCTGAGTTCGAAGCGTTGGGGAAAACGAGCGGCGAGTTCTTTACTGTGCGTTACGACAATCAAGATCGTTTCAGCGTTACGATGAGTTTCGAGCAGCAGATCGGCGACGACATCGGCAGACTTTTGATCGAGATTTCCGGTCGGCTCATCACACAACAACAGTTGCGGCTTCATGATCAGCGCACGCGCGAGTGCGACGCGTTGCTTCTCTCCGCCTGACAGTTGCGCCGGACGATGGTCCAAACGTTCCGCAAGGCCGACTTGTTTGAGTAATTCAGTAGCACGACTACTCGGCTCGCCATTCGTTGTCGAGACCATGGTGGGTGTCAGTACGTTCTCAATGACCGAGCACTGCGGCAATAGACAGTGGTCCTGAAACACAAATCCGATCTGTTGATTACGAAACGCCGCGAGTTGTTTGGCGTTCAGAAGAAACGGGTTCTGACCCTTTAAAGTGACGATCCCGCTCGATGGCGGCTCGAGCGCGCCGAGCATGTAGAGCAGCGTGCTCTTGCCGCTGCCGGATGGTCCCATGATCGATGCGGCCGCGCCCGCGGGCAGTGAAAGCGAAACGTCGGAAACGATGCGCAGTGGTCCTGCGGGAGTAGGGTACTCCTTCGAGAGATTCTCGACTTCGAGCAAGCAATAACCTCGTAATCCGAAGATTTCTCTGCGTCCTCCGCGTATCTCTGCGGTCTCTGCGTTAAAACGAGTTCCTAAACGCAGAGAACGCAGAGATACGCAGAGGACACAGAGAGAATCCGTGGCTACATTGCCAAACGAAAACAGCGCCTCTAGAATCAGGCAATTCGCGATGAGCCAGTTCGATTCAAACAAAGACTACTACGGGGTTTTGGGCGTCGACAAGGAGGCCTCCCAGGTCGAGATCGAGCGGCAGTTCAAACGGCAGGCGGCGAGGCATCATCCTGACCTCGGCGGCAGCGAAGAACGGATGAAGTCTTTGAACGAAGCGTATGGCGTGCTCAAAGACAAGCATTTGCGTGATTCTTACGACGCCGTGCGACCGAGTCGGAGAGTTACCCGGCAGGGCTTTACTCCGGTTACGAGTCCGACCGCGCGAGATGTCGGAGTTTGGGGACATTGCCTCAGCGCGGCACTTTGCTTGAGCGCCGGGTTGTTTCTGTTGTTGCTCGTTCGTTTTCAGTTCATGTGGTTTCTGTGGCCGCTCGCGATACTTGCAGTGTTTGTTGTCGGCTTTGGAGTGTTGCTGGCTCGAAGTGCGATGGTGGCGGTTAACGATTCACTGCCGGTGACTAACCGTTTCAAAGGTCACACCCGAATACAGGAAGCGGCTTTCTGGACGGTCATTGTTAGTTGCGGATATGGACTCTACGTGTTGATGAGTGTTTGAGGTCGAATGATTAGTGGTTTGGATCTGCTGTTTCTCGAAGTCAACAGTCTGGATGAGTCGGTTTCTTTTTATGAAGGTGTCCTCGGCATGGAGGTCGAGTCGATCAACAACGACTCGGAACCGCCAATGGCGAGGCTGCGCGGCGGCGACCTGAGAATCACGCTTGCGCAAAACCTTGAGACGATGTTGCGAAGAGGACGCGGCGTTCACTTCTTCGTCGGCGTTGAAGATGTCGATCAGTTTTACGATAAGCTGATCGCGAATGGAGCGGATGTTCTGCCGCCGGTTGACGAAGGTTGGGGCGGTCGTTTTGTGACCCTCGAAGATCCGGACAAGTACCGCTACTTTTTTGTGACGTGGACGAATGAGAGAAACGGAGTGACGAATGCCAGGACAGCACCTTGAGAATCTTTTCCGCCGCTTCAAAGGGGAAGTGGTGGACGTGAAGACAGTCTCGGGCGGGATCTATTCCGGTCGCATCTCCGAGGTCACGAACGACTACGTCTGCCTGATCGAGACTTCGGGCTCGCCCGGCCAGCAAGTATTTCTTATGTTCAACGCGATCGAATCGATGGCGGCGAATAACCCCGAGACTTAAAACCATCCACAGATTACACAGAGGCTTTTAAACAAATCTGTGTAATCTGTGGATAACAATTTGTGCAGCAAGTTAATCCTCCAAATCCGTGGTTGAGCCACTCAGTCGAGTGGATTGGCGAGCCTCCTGAGGCAGCCCTCGAAGTGTTTGAAGAGACCGAGACGCGTCACATCATCACTCACAACAACAGTCCTGACGTTGGTTTCGATTACACGGTCAACTGTTATCGCGGCTGTATTCACGGCTGTACGTACTGCTTTAGCCGGCCGACGCACGAGTATCTCGGTTACGGCGCCGGCACCGACTTCGATCGCAAGATCATCGCGAAGGTGAACGCCCCGGAGCTTCTGCGCAAAGAGTTGATGAAGCCTTCGTGGAAAGGTGCGGAGATCGTCTTCTCGTTTACTTCCGATCCTTATATTCCGATCGAAGCCGAGTACAAACTAACTCGTCGTTGTTTGGAAGTTTGTGCTGAGTTTCGCCAGCCGGTGGGCGTGATCACGAAGTCGGCCTTGATCCGCAGAGATATCGACGTGCTTCAGGAACTCTCGCGAAACGCGAGTCTCGGAGTGTTTTTCACGATTCCTTTCACCGACGTTGAAACGGCGCGCGCCGTCGAGCCGTTCGCACCACTTCCGGAAGCGAGATTTCATGCGATGGAGGCGCTGGCGAGCGCCGGCATTAGAGTCGGCATCGGAATCGCGCCGGTTATTCCTGGTCTCTCAACCGACATTCCCGTGTTGTTGAAACGAGCGAAAGAAGCGGGCGCGGAGTCTGCGTTTATCAATATGCTGCGCCTGCCCGGCAACGTTGCTCCTTATTTCGAAGAGCGTTTGCGTGAGAAGTTGCCGACGAAAGCCGACCGCGTGCTGAACAGAATTCGCGAAGCGCGCGACGGTAAGTTGAACTCCAGCGTCTTCGGCGAACGCATGCGAGGCAAAGGCCAATACTGGGAAGCAACGGAGCGTTTATTCAAGATTCACTGCCAGCGACTCGGCTTTAACAAGAAACGCGCACACCAGACTCCAGCAGGCTCAACCTTTCGCCGCCCCACGGCGCAAGCCACTCTGTTCTGACAACAGGAGCAGGAGCAGTTGGCAGGAGCAGGTTTCAAACAGCCTGCCCCTGTTTGCAGCTCCTGCCTCCTATTTTTCATTGTGCTTAGCGCTCATGTGTTTGATAATACTCACACCCTAACAACACAGCAGGAGGCAAAATCGATGCTAATCCGGGACGTGATTCGCAACCGTGCGCCTTACTCGACAAAGGCCTCGGCGACGGTGCAGGAAGCGGCTGAGTTCATGGCTGAGAGAAACATTGGTGCCGTCTGTGTTGTTGACGACGGCGGCAGGTTGATTGGCGTCTTTTCGGAGCGCGACGTCATGAAGCGCGTGGTGTGCGCGAAACGTGATCCTCTCGCGGTTAGAGTTGGTGAAGTTACCAGCGAATTGCGCGCGGTCATTCAATGTGACGAAACACCCCACCAGGCCCTCGAACGGATGGAGCAGATCGGCAGCCGTCACCTTCCGGTTGTCGATGGCGAGCGCTGGGTCGGCATGCTCTCCATGCGCGACCTGCTGCGCGTGGAAGTCGGCGAGCAGGGCGACGAGATCAAGTTGCTTCACGAATACATTCAGCATTAGCCCCTCGGAACAACAGAGCACACAGGGAAAACGATGAAAATTTACTTCGTTATCGCGCTGCTGATGGCGCTTGGGGTGGCTTGTAACCAGCCGCCGCCTGGGGAGTGGGGCAGGGGAAGTGCAAACGTCAGTTCAGTCAACTTCAAAATCGAAAAAGTCGCAGGTGGATTGGAGGTGCCGTGGTCCATCGTTTGGGCGCCCGATGGTCGCATGATCTTTACTGAGCGCCCCGGTCGCGTGCGTGTGATGGAGAAAGGCACACTGAATCCGAAGCCGCTGTTTGTAGTTCCGGATGTTGAGTCTTCCGGTGAGACTGGCTTGATGAGCGTGGCACTGCACCCGCAGTTCAGCACTAATCATCTTATTTACCTGTCGTATGCGTATTCGAGTGGCGGCACAAAGGTGCAAGTGATTCGTTATCGTGAGGCGCCCGAGGGATTCGTGGATCGCAAAGTGATCATTGAAGACTTGCCGGCCGCGCAGTTTCACGCGGGTTGTCGTATTCGTTTTGGTCCTGATGGAAAACTCTACGTCACAACTGGTGACGCAACGCAACGAGCGTTGGCCCAACAGCTCGACTCGCTCGCCGGAAAGACACTGCGCTTAAACGACGACGGCACAGTGCCGCAGGACAATCCATTCGTGGGCCAGCAGAACGCGCGCCCGGAGATCTGGACACTCGGTCATCGCAACGCGCAGGGCATGGACTGGCAGCCGGATTCGAATCTGATGTTCCAGACCGAACATGGACCAAGCGGTTTTGATGGTCCAGGTGGTGGAGACGAGGTCAACATCGTTGAGAAGGGAAAAAACTACGGTTGGCCCACGATACATCACAAGCAAACAGCCGCGGGGCTTGAGTCACCGTTGCTTGAGTACACGCCTGCATGCGCGCCTGCGAGTGGAGCGTTTTATCGCGGGTCAGTGTTTCCGCAGTTCAAAGGAAACTTTTTCTTTGGATGTTTGCGTGGCGAGCGATTGATTCGAGTGACGTTGGATGGGCGGCGTGTCGTAAACCAGGAAGACCTCGTCAAAAACTACGGGCGTATTCGCGAGGTCGCGGAAGGTCCGGACGGATATCTTTATTTCTCGACCTCGAATCGCGATGGAAGAGGGAAGCCGGCAGAGGACGACGATCGGATCCTGCGACTAGTGCCGGAAAAATAGGAGCAGGAGCAGTAATCAGGAGCAGGAAAGGCGCTCTTCCTGCCCTGTTCGCTGCTCCTGCTCCTGAGCTAAACCTTCTGCGCGAGGATCGCGGTCTTGCTCCAGCCGATCGCCTCGTGTCGCGGGAAGCGATATTGATGCACGATCCTGAAGTGCCGCTCCGTCTGGTCCTTCACTTCTTGCGGCGGATGACTCTTGAACCGGAACAAGATCTCGAGAAACACGCCGATCAAACTGGGATGTACCGGCAAGTGTAGCAAATGTCCTCCGGGTGCAATCACGCGCGCGAGCTCCGTCAACCCGTCAGCAAGCGGAACGTATTCGAGTGCGCCCGACGTCACAACGAGATCGAGTGACTCATCAGCAAACGGAAGACACAACAAATTTCCCTGAGTGAATGTGACATCGCGCTTCCGGCCGGGACTGTAGTAAAGCGATTTGCGAGCCGCCGCCACCGAAGTCTGCGACAAATCGAGCGCCGTTATCGAGACGGGAAAACGTATCGCGCGCAGTAAAGCGAGAGTGAGTAGGCCCGTGCCGCAGCCCGCATCGAGAATCTTTGCCCCACGCGAAACCGGCAGGGGATGAGTGGAAAAGTATTGGTCCAAAGCCCGGCCGTAACCATTGACTTTGAAGGTCAGGTCATAGAGCCGCGCGATTCGATCGTAATAGGAACCGGCACGCGCCTCTTCTTTGGTTGCAGTTAGGACATACTCCATGAGCTCTCAGGCCTCACTTGTGATAGTGACCACAATTGTCGGTATTTCTCGCCGGAGTGGCGCGCAATTGTAGCGTTCCTGCCAGTTTTACTCAACCGAAAAGCTACCATAACATATATCCCGGACTTGCAAGACGCGGGCCATATTAGCACTTGCAAGAACCCTGCGCTCGCAGCGTTCTTAGAATCAGGAGGGAAATCATGACTCAAATTCGCTGGATACCGAGCGTTTTAGTGCTGGTCCTAATCGGCCTTTGTGTCGCTGTTGCGCAGGACTCAACCAGCCAGCGCATGATCAGAAAACCACAGCCTGGTTTCGAACTGAACGTGCTGGTAAATGGCCGTCCACTGGCTGAATATTACGCCAGAGGCAGGACCTACATCGAAGCGATTGAGGGCGCAGAATACGAGCTTCGCGTGCGCAATTCTTCGCCGGATCGCGTGGCTGTAGCGCTTTCGGTTGATGGACTTAATACGATTGATGCGCGCCACACGTCCGCATGGAATGCGAGCAAATGGGTGATCGAGCCGTATCAGACGATAACAATCAGCGGCTGGCAAATGAGCTCGGAACGAGCCCGGCGCTTTTACTTCACCAACGAACGAGATTCGTACGGCGCAAAACTCGGACAAACAGCGAATCTCGGTGTTATCTCCGCCGTCTTCTTCCGGGAGCGTAGTCGACCGATAACGACAATCACGCCGCCGTATCCGACCCCGAGAGACAGGGTGGAGTCGCAGTCATCGGCGGGGCGTAGTCAGAACGCACCGAGTGCGAGTGCGAAATCGAGTGACGATGAGTATGCCGCCACGGGCATTGGACGCAACGTTCACAACGACGTGCGCTGGGTCAACATGGAGCTTGATTCGAATGCGGCGGGCGAGGTAACGATCCGTTACGAATACTACTCAGCGTTGCTGCGTTTGGGAGTGATTCCGCGAGAACGCTATCCGTTGCAGCGTCGTGAAGATTCGAGAGGCTTCAGTCCCGAACCGTAATTCAGCCTCAGATGAACGCAAATAACGCGGATTAAATCTGTGTTCATTCGCGTCATCTGCGGTTTAAATCTGCGGTGTACAGGCGGCGATACACGCGGTAGTTGGACATCACTTTCTGGACGTATCCCTTCGTCTCGTCGAATCCAACTTCCGACGTGAAGATGCCCGGATCGTTTCGCTTCGCGCGTGCCAGCCAGCGCGCGACGTTGTCTTCGCAGATCGGAAGGGAAACAGCGTCGCTAGATGTTCGATGTACTCCGCGCCGACCGTGATCGAAGTTTCCGGTTGATAAAGCTGATTCTCACGCAGCGCATTCAACCCAGCGCCTGGTCCATATTTCTGAGCTGCGTCCATCGTGAGTTGCAACAACCCACGCGCGCCGGCAGGCGATTTTGCGAGCGGCTTGAAAACACTTTCCTGACGAATCAACGCGAGAATAAAACGTGGATCGAGTTTGCGAGCTTTAGCCGCACTGAGTATGGCCTGTCGATACGGCGCCGGATAGTCATCAGCGACTGAATCGATCGCGTCATTCACGCGCGCTTCGCGTTTAGCGACGATCTCGGCGCGTGATGGTCCAGCGAGCGCGTTGAGGTGCTGAGTCGCAAGCCAGCCGTAGTACGAATCGATGCTATCAGGCACAGTCAAATAAGCGGTGAACGCTTCGTCTTTTCTGCCGGCTTGTTCAAGACTGAAGGCCCTGAGATATGAAACTTCAACACGACTCGTCTGCACTGCTTTCGAAAATGATCGCTGCAATAACTGGTCGGCAATGTTAACTGCATCTGACCACTGGTTCTCAGCAATGTACAGACGCAGCGCCGCGAACATCGCGTTTGTCTCAACTGCACTGCCGACAAATCGCTGCCTCGTTCGATTAACCCAGAGAAGCGCATCTGTGGGATTGTTTGCTTCACGCAGCGTATCGATCACGTTGAGATGAGCAGTATCGATGCGTTCGCCGTTCGGGAAACGATCCACGTATTCCGCGTAACGAGCAGCGGATTCAGTAAAGCGGCCCATGCGCAGCAGAGAAGCGGCGCTGAAGTTCAACGCCTCGCGGCCTTCTTTGGTCCCCCCGTAGTCCTGGACCAGCTGATTGAAGACGCGATAGCCGTTGTCGTAAACCTTCTCGAGAAAATAAGAGCGCCCGATACCGAGCATCGCTTCGGGCACACGCGGATCCTGCGGGTAGTTGTCGATCAGTGTTTGCCAGTGCGCACGCGCCTCAGCAAACGCGCGCACGCTCAGATAAACCGCGGCACGGCGCATGTGTTCGGCCGGCG
>OBKT01000086.1_pt1 | contig 10833 bp, 8 predicted proteins | sample 1519771 | NCBI WGS metagenome assembly OBKT01 (sample SAMN00737777, study PRJEB22531) | soil metagenome | reverse complement strand
GCCTTTGGCCGTTCCGCGATCTTATATCTCGCGCCTTTGGCGCTCTCCGCGATCTCATATCTCGCGCCTTTGGCCGTTGCGCGGCATCTGCGGGAAATTTCCGGCAAGCTGCGTAATACCCCGCAACATCGGCTTCAGACCACGTCTAAACCCTCAAACACAACATGGTACACGTCGTGCACACGCCGAAACAGGGAGACTGTTGCGATGGCGAAAGTTTTGATTCTTGGAGGCGGGTTCGGTGGTGTCGTTGCCGCAGAACGTCTCGCCGAAGTACTCGGCGACGAACATCAGATCACGCTCGTATCGCGAAGCCGGCAGTTTGTTTTCTACCCGGCATTGGTACGACTCGCCTTCGGGAAATCCGAGCCGGCCGACGTTGCCTTCGACTTGAGGCGTTCAATGCTCAACCGAAGAATCAACTTCATCGAAGCTGAAGTCGCTCATCTCGATCCCTCGGAACGAAGCGTTACGATTGCACACGGAGAGGTTGAAGGAAAACTAGCTTACGACTATCTCGTATTTGCACTCGGACGACGGCTCGCAACCGAACGCATCACCGGCTTCTACGAGCATGCTCATCATCTGTTGAATGTCGACAAGGCGATCAGTTTTGGTAAAGCAGTTAAGAAGTTCCGCGAGGGAAGAGCTGTTTTCGGTCAGTGTTTAGGCGCCCGACTACCTGTGCCGGTTTACGAAAGCGCTTTTGCTCTCGCGCGCAGGCTTGAAGAGAACGGTGAACGCGAGCGCGCGAGGATAACGATCGTCAGTCCCACCACGTTGGAATCAGAACTCGGAGATCTTACCGGCGCCGCTGCACTCAAGAGAGCGCTCGACGAACATCAAATCGAATTCCTGCCCAACCTCAGCATCGAGTCACTGACGCAAAACTCAGCCATGACGAAGAGTGGCGATGCGATCAGTTTCGACCTGCTCATGCTGATGCCCCCGTTTCGCGGTTCTTCGGCAGCTTCATACATTGGAATCACAAACGAAGAGGGTTTCATCAACGTCGATTCGACCATGCGTGTTAACGGCTGTGAACGAGTATATGCAGTTGGCGATTGCACAAATTTCGACGGGCCCAAGATGGGCCACATGGCCGTGCGGCAAGCCGAAGTCGCAGCGACTAACCTGGTAGCGGAGATCGAAGGGCGCATGCCTGCTACTCATTACCGGCACGAATTGAGATTTGTGATCGACGAACTTGGAGCCGATAGCCTTTACCTGCACAAAGATCTCTGGACAGATAAGCAGGCGACTGTCAGACAAGGTCGTTTCTGGAGTTGGGCCAAACAGGCACATGAAAAGTATTGGCAAGTTTCGCATTCATAGTCGAGTGTTAAGGAGGCAAAAACATGCGCGAAGAACGCACTATTCACTTAGCTGAAATCTCTATTGGCGGACGAGACGGATTTCTGTGGAACCGCTTGCACGGAGAACGCGAAGAGCTCTGCGAGCGACTCTTGAGAGACGACAGCGAAGAGCACCGCAAGAAACTGCGAGCACGTTTGCGCAGAGTTGATGACGCTCTCGATCGCATGATGTCCACATTGCATTGAGAAAGAGTGATCAAAATGCGAGCAAATGTTTTTCACGGTAAGAACAACATCCGTGTCGAAGAGGTCGACAAACCACGGGCCGGCGTGGGTGAGGCGGTCATACGCGTGACGCTTACCACGATTTGCGGAACTGATCTTCACATCGTGCGAGGTGAATATCCGGTTGCGCCCGGTCTCGTGATCGGTCACGAACCGGTTGGAGTCATCGAGGAGGTCGGCCCAGGAGTTTCCGGTTATGACATCGGCGAGCGCGTACTCGTCGGAGCGATCACGCCTTGCGGTCAATGTAGCGCGTGCTTATCAGGCCACTCGTCACAGTGCGGTCACGGTGAAAGCTACGAAGCACTCGGCGGATGGCGCTTCGGCAACACAATCAACGGCGCGCAGGCTGAATTTCTTAAGGTGCCTTATGCGCAGGCGAATCTCGCGAAGATTCCTGACGAACTTACGGACGAACAAGTGGTCCTGCTTGCCGATATTGCCTCAACCGGCTTCAGCGGCGCTGAGTCAGCAGGAATAAAGATCGGCGATTCGGTTGTTGTGTTTGCGCAAGGTCCGATCGGTTTGTGCGCAAGCGCCGGCGCGAAGCTGATGGGAGCCGGGCTGATCATCGGTATCGATGGTGATGAGAATCGGCTCGCAATGGCGAAACGCATGGGCGCCGACGTCACTCTCGATTATCGCGACGTCGATGTTGTAGCGGAAGTTAGACGTCTGACCGGTGGCGGCGCCGATGTGAGTATCGAAGCACTGGGAACACAACAAACTTTCGAAAGCGCGTTGCGATGTTTGCGGCCTGCCGGAACACTGTCGAGTCTCGGCGTTTATTCAGGCAAGCTTGCAATTCCCTACGAAGCATTCGCTGCGGGCATCGGAGATCATCGCATCGTCACGACGCTTTGTCCTGGTGGCAAAGAGCGCATGCGGCGGTTGCTGGAGGTGGTGCGGCGCGGTCGTGTCGATCTCACGCCATTGCTCACACACACTTTCGCCCTGGACGATATTGCGCAAGCTTACGATCTGTTTGGTGAGCGAATGGATGGCGTAATGAAAGTAGCGATTCGACCTTGATGGGATTAACTCAATGATCAATATCAAACGCATTCTTTGCCCCACTGACTTGTCGCCGCTCTCCGGAAAAGCGGTGCGCTATGCACTGGCGCTCGCTCGCGCGCACGACGCGGAACTTATTTTGTTTCACTGCACGCCGGACATCGGTGGCGAAGAAAAACTGCCAGCATCTGTGTCGGAACATATTCGTCCTTCTGACGCGCGTCTAATCGTTGCAGCTGCCGACGACGTTGGCGAGGCAATCATGATGCAAGCGCAAGTCGAGAATGTCGATTTGATCGTGATGCGCTCGAGACGTCGTCCGCATCGCGCGGCGCTGCTCGGTTCCACGGCGGAGTCAGTTTGCCGCAACGCTCCGTGCCCCGTGCTTGTTATGCACAACGACGAGCAGGAGTTTGTCAGCAACGAGCTGACTGTAAATATCAAGCGTGTTCTGGTCGCATATGACTTCTCAGATTACTCGGAGCTGGCCTTGAAGTATGGCTTGTCGATCGCGCAGGAGCATCAGGCCGAATTACATCTGCTGCACGTGCTGCCCACTCGCTCAGTGAACGAGCCTGAGATCGCGTGGTATCCGGTTGGAGGTGAATCCGCCTATCACACTGCCGCGCGCCGGCTGCAACGAGTGGTGCCGTCTGAAGTTCATCTCTGGTGCGACGTCAAAACCGCGGTCAGTGAAGGACACCCGTATCGAGAAATTCTGAACTATGCAGACAAGAACGAGATCGATCTGATTAGCGTTGGCGCGCACGGCGCGGGATTCGGAATGCGAGCGTTGTTCGGCTCGAATGTCGATCGCGTACTGCGCCAGGCGCCGTGTCCAGTCCTGGTTGCGCGTCCGTTGCGACCGAAAGTTTTGACCGCGTTGGCCTCTTAGACGAACGGGATCCACATGGGCGAACACAACGTTGAGCAATGCGTAGATGAGAAGAAGGCTCAAGCCTTCATGAAAGCACTACTCGAAGACCTGCGCGCACTCGCGTACATGCTCGAGCATGGACATGTCGAGAGTGGCGTTACGCGCATTGGTGCAGAGCAGGAGATGTTTCTGATCGATCGCTACCTGCGTCCGGCTCCTGTTTCACTCGATGTCCTGAACCATGCCAACGACGCACGACTGACAACGGAGATCGCGCGCTTCAACCTTGAAGCTAATCTCACGCCGGTCGAACTCAAGGACGACTGCTTCTCTCGTTTGCAGCACGAGCTAAACGAGGTGATCGAGCTTGCACGAAAGAGTGCCGCGACTCAGCACGCCGACGTTCTTCTTTCCGGCATTCTACCGACGCTCCAAAAGTCAGATTTAACTCTCGACAATCTCACTCCCGTCGCGCGTTATCACGAGTTGGATCGAGGCGTGATTCGCATGCGTGGCGGGCCGCTTTCGATTCACATTAAGGGATTGGACGAGCTGCATCTCACGCACGACAACATCATGATGGAGTCGTGCAACACGAGTTTCCAGATTCATTTCCAGAGTAATGCCAGGGAATTCGCCAATCACTACAACGTCGCGCAGGCGATCACCGCGCCCGTGCTGGCGGTTGCTGTCAATTCCCCGCTCCTGTTTGGTCAACGTTTGTGGCAGGAAACACGCGTCGCGCTGTTTCAGCATTCAACGGACGAACGCTCCCGTCCGCAACTGGCGCGCAACCAGCCTACGCGTGTGAGTTTCGGCGATCGCTGGCTGCAACATTCAGTCATCGAGCTCTTTCACGATCAGATCACTCGCTTTCGTCCGATCATGATCAACCAACCGGACGAGAGCCCGTTCGACGTGCTGGCTCGTGGCGAGACGCCTTCGCTTTCAGCCTTGCGAATGCACAATGGCACTGTTTGGCGTTGGAATCGCGCGTGTTATGGCGTGCACAATGGCGTTCCGCATTTGCGTATCGAGAATCGCGCTTTGCCTTCTGGTCCAACGATCGTTGACGAAATTGCAAACACGGCTTTCTTTACCGGGTTGATGCTCGCTATGCCGCAAGCATACGGTGAGATTGCGACGCGAATGGCATTCGATGATGCGAAGTTAAACTTTTTCCACGCGGCAAGGCATGGACTCGATGCGAATTTCCATTGGATCGACGGGCAAAGCCATAACGCAGCCACGCTCATCCTGGACGAGTTGCTGCCGCTTGCAAGACAGGGATTGAGTAGTGCGCGCGTAGCCAGTGATGACATTAATAAGTTTCTCGGCATCATTGAAGAGCGGACGCGATGTGCGCAAACGGGCGCGCGTTGGATAATGAAATCGCATTCAGCAATCGGCAACTCAGCGTCGAGACTCACTTCCGAGATCCTTGCCAACCAAAAGCAAGGTCAGCCGGTCCATCTTTGGCCACTGATCGAAAAGGCTGATTCGGACAAGTGGGAACACGGATATCGAACAGTCGGTCAGTTTATGTCGAGGGACGTCTTCACGGTTAGCCCGGATGATCTAATCGATCTCGCTGCAAGTGTGATGGATTGGCGGCACATCAGGCACGTGCCGGTTGAAGATCACGACGGTCGGCTGGTGGGTTTGATAACTCACCGCGGCCTGCTTCGCATGAGGATTAACGGCAATACGAAATTAACGACCGTCCGCGAGATCATGGTGGCTGACCCGGTGACGATCACGCCTTCGACATCTTCGTTGGACGCGATGGAGATCATGCGCAGCAATCGAGTTGGATGTCTGCCGGTTGTCGAGGGCGATCAGTTAGTCGGCATCATTACGTCCTTTGACTTCCTCGAAGCCACCGCCCAACTCTTCCAGCAACACCTCACCGACCAGGCAAAGGGCCGCGCAAAAGTCACCACTGCGTAGCAGCGCCGAAGGCGCGAGATATGACAGCAGGGGCAAGCGCGTCGCCCCTGGTAACCACATTAAAGAACACGACCAGCCCTGAAAAGGGCGAAATACTATCTCGGCCTTTCAGGCCTTGGACCCTATTTTGTGCGACCTTACCAGGGGCGACGTGCTTCGCTTCGCTCAGCACTTGCTTCTGGCTTTCATATTATGCGGGCTTTGGCACTGTGGCACAGATCGCTTGCGACTTCTGAGACAAACTGATTGTGGAATCTTTCGCACCGAGGTGCTGGGCTGCGAATTATTCCGCGCGGATTTACCTCGGGACCTTTCAATACCTCATCATTCCCGCTGGCATAAGCGTTGCGCTTGCACAGTTCGACTGACATTTCAGTCGGAGCTCAGAAATGCCAAGCGCGCAAGAAATCCAAACTGACGACGTAGGACCTGCCGCGACGCGAACAGATCTGCGCTCGCTGCTGCATGCCATTCACTCTTCCAACTACAGCAAGCTGAGCTTGCTGCATCCGCGCGGCAAGGTTCTGTTTGCAGAAGGCGAGTCGGCTCGAGGCGTGTTCATATTGCGCACCGGCCGCGCAACAGTTTCCATCTCATCAAGCGAAGGACGGTTGGTGATTCTGCGAATAGCTCAGCCAGGCGCCGTGCTGGGCCTGAACTCCGCGCTACGCAACGCCCCGTACAACACAACCATCAAGATCATCGAGCCGGGCCGCACCGACTTCATTCCACGCAAGCAGCTCGTTGAACTTTTACAGAGCGATCAGTTAGCGGCCCACGCCGTATCGCAGATACTGAGCCGTGAAGTGGCTGAGCTCACAGACCGTGCCAGGTCTCTGTTGCTTCCCCAAACTGCCAACGCGAGGCTCGCAAGATTGTTGCTGGAGTGGAGCGAACACGCGCCACAGATTCCAAAGACTTTTACTCAGGAAGAGATCGCACAAATGATCTGCTCGTCGCGGGAGACAGTCACGCGTCTCATCGCGGCTCTGAACAGACGGCGGATTATTTGCATGACGACGGACAGCATCGTGATTTCTGATCGCACGGCTTTGCAAAAGCTCGCTACGGGCTAATTCAAGTGATAATGTGATAGTCATCACATCTCACAAGCCGGCGAAAACCTAAAATACTCGAGTCCAGGGTCAGTTAATCGCGAACAAATCAAAAGTGGGGCTAAAGATGAGTACATTCTTTAAAGCACTCCTGATCTGTGGCCTGGTTGTAGTTGTATTTGGTTTGGTCAGCTACAACAACTCGTCGCAATCCGCGCAGATCAACCCGGCCGAGCTCGCGAAATACAATGCTGACGACTACGTCGGCAGCGACACGTGTAAAGACTGCCACGAAGATCAGTTCAAAAACTTCGCACACACTTCCCACGCTCAGCTCACCAAACTCGCAAGTTGGAAAAACAAGGTGACCGGTTGCGAGTCATGCCACGGTCCGGGCAAGGCCCACATCGAAGAAGGCGATCCCAAGAAAATCATTTCCTTCAAAAACAAATCTTCGAAGGAAATCTCCGAGACGTGTTTAGGCTGCCACGCCGGCAAGGAAGAACACAACAACTTCCGTCGCGGTGAGCACTGGCGCAACGACATCGGCTGCACTGACTGTCACTCAACCCACTCTGCGCCAACAGGACGACAACTCGCGGCCTCGAACGTATTCGTTTCCGGAGCAAATGCACAAAAGCCCGGCGTCTCGGATTTGAAGTTGCTCAAGAAAAGTGAGCCACAGCTTTGTCTGAGTTGTCACAGCGAAACCAAGCACCAGTTTAATCTGCCGTTCCATCACAAGGTGCTGGAAGGAGCGATGAAGTGCAGTGACTGCCACAACCCACATGGTGGTTTCGAACTTAAACAAACACGACTTGCGACGGGCGCCGATGCGGCATGCATGAAGTGTCACGCAGACAAACAAGGTCCTTTCGTTTACGAACATGCTCCAGTCAAAACCGACGGGTGCGTCGCGTGCCACACTCCACACGGATCGTCCAATCCGCGTCTATTGATCACGAGTCGCGTAGCGCAACTCTGTCTGACGTGTCACAGCGTGGCGCACGGTGTTGGCGCGGACGAACCCGCCGGTCCGCAGCACAACTTGAACGCGCAATACGCGAACTGCACGAATTGCCACGTCAAGATCCACGGGTCTCGAACGAGTCCGGTCTTTTTCCGATGAAATGAGGATTGGGCCATGAGCACGAAGCAAAAGATTTCGCTGCACCTGATCGCGTTAGTTATGGTTCTTTCCGTGACTGTGGGCGTAGTTGCGCAACAACCGTCACCGTCGCCTTTGCCGGCAAAGTCTGAGTCCGCCGATGCGCCAACGGAATCAGGTGAAAAGGCCGGAGATTACACGGCTATCGGGAGTTTGGAGTTTGGCTATCGCGGTCTTCGTGTTGATGGTGATCTCAACAAGTATCAAAGCGATCTGAACTACAAAGCCGGACCGCGACTCTTCGACAGTTCTTTCCTGCTCAGGTCCAGTGACGGCAAAGGCGATCTGTTCCAGACGTTTCTGGTTAACTCAACAGGCTGGGGCGCCGATCCGCAGGGCAATGTGCGCGTGAACGTCGAACACCCGAAGTGGTATCGCTTCGATGCCACTTACCGGCGCTTCAAATACTTTCGCTTCCTCGACAACTTCGCGAATCCAAACTGGGTGTTTAGTCCGGCTCAGTTCAATGTTCCGCCGAAGACAACAACCGGAGAGCACGGTTACAACACGAGAGTACACCTGGGAGATTTTGATCTCACTCTTCTGCCGAAGAATGAACGCATTCGCTTCAACCTCGGCTACTCACCCGAACGTTACAGTGGACCCGCATTCACTAACTATCACTCGGGCGGCAACGAGTTCATGTTTCTGTCGGAGCTTAGATCGCGCGCCAATGATTTTCGGGTCGGCGCTGATGGCAAAGTTGGTCCGCTGAACTTTTCGTTTCTGCAAGGCTTCCGGCGTTTTCGTGACGATAGTGTGATCGATCTCGGAGTGACACCGGGAATAAACGTCAATCCAACCGCGCCGAATTTGACCAGTTTCGATCGCAATGACCCGGCGCGCGGGAAGGTTAACTACACTCGTTTTAGTTTACAAACGCTGGTCGCGAAGAGACTCGACATCACCGGTCGCATCATCTACAGCAAAGCCGAGCAGAACTATTCTTTTCTCGAGAGCTTCACCGGTCGAAACTGGAACCCGCGAATCACGGGATTCCCGACAACCCCACCGGCCGCCACGCCAAACATTCTCAATCTCGGCCAATACACTTTGACCGGCGACACGGAACGGCCGAGTTGGCTCGGCGATCTGGGCCTGACGTGGATGGCAACGGACAAGTTCCGGATCTCGAATACCTTCAGAGTTGAAACGTTTGAGATCACCGGCGCGGCGCTTTTCAATGATTGCTTTTCTCTCACGCGCGGCACAAGGACGGACACGATCGGTTTTAGCAATCGCGACGTGCTTACCAACACGAAGTACCGGAAGATCCAGAATACGATTGAAGGTGACTACCAGTTTAGCCCGCGCTACTCTGTCCACCTGGGTTATCGATACGCACAACGCCGCGTGGAAGAGGCAATCAGCGGGTTTAATCTCGGCGCTAATCAACCGACAGCACTCGTGCCCGACAGCTTTACGGAACACAACAACACGCATGCTGTGTTGGGTGGATTCAAGGCGCGGCCGTTGAGCGAGTGGACGCTTTATTTCGACGCGGAGCACGGTACCGCTGACAACGTGTTTTCGCGGATCGGCAATTACAACTACACCAACGTTCGTGCGAAGAGCCGGTACAAGCCAAGCTCGCGAGTCGCTTTCAACCTCGCGGTGATCACGAAAGACAACTCGAACCCCACGGAGATCGCCGGCGTCTCGCTCGAGGATTTCGGAGTCAACATTAAATCGCGAATCTTCACTTCGTCACTTGATTGGACCGCGACCTCGAGATTCTCGGTAAGCACTGGCTACAATTATCATTGGATAAACAGCAAATCCATCATCGACTATTTCTTCAATAGTGTTCGCCATCCGCTCGGCAACAACCTCTACATCGTGAGAAACAATTTCTTCTTCGTGGAGTCGGTGGCGCGAATCGCTCCACGAGCGACGTTGTTCGCGGCATACAGGATTAATAAGGACAACGGCCAGGGAAATCGAGTGGCGGATCCGACCGGCAATCCCGGAACACTGATCGCGTCGTATCCAATGAGTTACCAATCTCCGGAAGCACGGTTGGCAATAAAGCTGCATCAACGGCTCGATTGGAATGTTGGTTACCAGTATTACAACTACAACGAAAGCACGATAGTTGGACCACGTCCGCAGAACTATCACGCGCATCTGCCTTACACGTCGTTACGCTTCTATTTCGGTCGCCGGGAGTAAATCCTGAGCAAAGCCTTGCGAGTGCGAAGACTAGTGACATTGGTGGCAATGGGTATCGCTCTAATGAGTGCTCCGGCCGCGGCTCAGAGACGCGTGCAGCCTCGCGTTAATTACTCCAATTTCTCTCATTCCACTCACGTCACCGACAAAAAGCTCGCGTGTAGTGCATGTCACAAGGTTCCAACAAAGAACTGGAAGGAAGTTCGCAAAGGCGACGCTGCGTTTCCTGACGTGACGGAGTTTCCCGAACATGGATCTTGCTTGAACTGTCATCGCCAACAGTTCTTCGCCCGCGAAAGACCCGTCCCGCAGATCTGTTCGAACTGCCACGTCAAAGGGACGCCCATCGACACGTCGCGCCACGTCTTTCCGAGTCTTAGCAAGGCCGCAACTTTCGTCTCGGAGTTCCGCGTTCTCTTCCCGCACGACAAGCATTCCGACGCGGATTGCGCTGACTGCCATCAAAACGCTAAGCCGCAGGGCAAAGAAACGTCTAAAACAAAACCAATCGCTCACGCAATGTGCTTCACCTGTCACAACCAGGAGAGTGAGCTGGCGCCTCTACCTGCAAACTGCGACACGTGTCACAAGCAAGCCGCTTCGGACAAACTTTTCGCACATGCGGTCCTGGTGAAGCCGGCAGCAGAAACTGACTTTTCACAATTCAAACACGACGATCGCAACCATGCGCGGCTTCCCTGCTTGCTGTGCCATCGTCGTGAAAACAATTCACCGCAACCGACCTTGCCGGGCAAAGCTTCACACACGCCTTGCACAGGCTGTCACGCGCAGCAGTTCGCAAATTCGGCGAGCGTGATCTGCACGATCTGTCACACGGACGTTCAGAGTGGAAAGGTTAAAGCGTTTCCAGCATTGCGCAGTTTCGATGCGCGGTTCGATCACGCGAAACATAGGGAAGCTGCGTGTGCGACGTGTCACCGCCGAAATCGTGGCGGCATCGGGCTCTCGATCCCCTCCCGAGCGAACGCACACGTC
>OBKT01000085.1_pt1 | contig 10875 bp, 7 predicted proteins | sample 1519771 | NCBI WGS metagenome assembly OBKT01 (sample SAMN00737777, study PRJEB22531) | soil metagenome | reverse complement strand
TAGCAGGTGATTCGCGACCATATCGCGCAACGCACCCGCCTCTTCGTAATATCCCGCGCGCGAGCCGACACCGACAGACTCCGCCGCGGTGATTTCAACGTAGTCGACGTAGTTGCGATTCCAGATCGGTTCAAACATCGAATTTCCGAAACGAAAGACGAGGATGTTTTGCACTGTCTCTTTACCGAGATAGTGATCGATGCGATAGACCTGGCTCTCTTTGAACACTTGCAGCACTTCGGCATTGAGGGCTTTCGCCGATTCGAGATCGCGACCGAAAGGTTTCTCGATCACGATGCGACTCCAGTGCTCGTCTTCCTTCGCGAGTCCTGAGTCGCCCAACTGTTTTACGATCTGCGAGAAAAGCGAGGGCGGCGTCGCGAGATAGAAGAGACGATTCTTGCTGGCGCCGTCCTTCGCGAGTTCTTCAAGACGCGCACAGACGTTGCCGTACGTGTTCTTGTCGTCAAGTTCGCCGGCCATGTAATGCAGGCGGTGCGAAAACTTGTCCCACTGCTCATCCTCGAGATGCTCGATCTTCTTCGAGTCCGCGAGAGCCTCGCGAACCATGCCTTGAAACTCATCTTCACTCATCGGATTACGACCGATGCCGAGAATTCGCACGCTCTCGAGACAGCCCTGGTTCAACAACCGGCACAATGCCGGCATGAGCTTGCGTTTAGTGAGATCGCCCGTCGCGCCAAAGATCACCACCACGCATGGATCCGCTTGCGGCAGAGTTGGCTGTTCATAGTGAACTGGATTCGGTTCAACGACTACTGCTGACATGATCACTCCTCAATGAAAACATAGGGGCAGGTATCGTGCTCCTGCGGTCTGCGGTCTGCCCCTGGTCCTATTTTTTTTCCACGTGGCCACCAAACTGAAACCGCATCGCCGACAAAATCTTATTCGCAAAATCCGCTTCACCACGTGAACTAAACCGCTGAAACAACGCAGCGCTCAACACCGGCACCGGCACGCCTTCCTCGACCGCAGCATTGATGGTCCAACGGCCCTCGCCCGAGTCGGAAACGCGTCCCGAAAAACTTTCGAGCTGCGGATGCTCTGCAAACGAGATCGCCGTCAGGTCCAATAACCACGACGCGATCACACTGCCGCGACGCCACAGCTCCGTTATCTCCGCGAGATCGAAATCATACTGATAGTGTTCCGGATTGCGCAGGGGCGTCGTCTCAGCGTCCGCCGCTCGCTCGAGTTTTCCTTCGTTTGCGCGATGCAACACGTTCAAGCCTTCAGCGTATGCCGCCATCAGGCCGTACTCGATACCGTTGTGAATCATCTTCACGAAGTGTCCCGCGCCAGCCGCTCCGCAGTGCAAATAACCTTCGGCGGCTGTGCCTGCATCGGCGCGGCGTCCCGGTGTCGGCGGCACTACATCGGTCCCGGGCGCGAGCGTCTTGAAGATCGGATCGAGAAACGCAACCACGTCTTTCTCACCGCCAATCATCTGGCAATAACCGCGCTCCAGTCCCCACACGCCGCCACTCGTCCCAACGTCAACATAATGTATTCCTTTGGCTTTCAACTCCATTGCGCGACGAATGTCGTCGATGTAATAGGAGTTGCCGCCGTCGATGATCACATCGCCCGGCTCCACGACTGTCAGAAGTTGACCAAGAATCGTATCAACCAGCGCCGCCGGTATCATTAACCAGATCGCACGCGGTGCCTTAAGTTTCTCAACAAAACCACCGAGCGACGTATCGCCGGTCGCCCCCTCGTTCACCAGTGCCTCCACGGCTTCGGGATTACGATCGTTGACGACACACTCGTGCCCACCGCGCAAAAGGCGCTTTACCATGTTGGCGCCCATGCGACCAAGCCCAATCATTCCGATTTGCATTCAATAGCTCCCTTGCGAACTCTTGTTGTTTACCTGAAGATAACAGAATCCTAACCCTAAGGAGCACTCCGCATGAAGCGTTTGCAACTTCTGCTCGTCCTGTTACTGGCAATTCCAGTCATGGCGCAACGCCGCAGTGATTTTACCGCCGGTCACATCGTCGATCTAACACACGCTTTTGACTCCAGTAGTGTTTACTGGCCCACCGCCGAACAGTTCAAGCTCGAAACCGACTTCGAGGGCGTAACCGACAAAGGCTATTTTTACTCCGCTTATCGTTATTCTGCGGCGGAACACGGCGGGACACACCTCGATTCGCCGGTACACTTTGCGAAAGGTCATAACACGGTGGACCAGATTCCACTGGACCAACTTATAGGCACAGCAATCGTCATCGATGTGACGAAGCAGTGCGCGACGAATCCTGATTACCTCGTCAGCGTCAAAGATTTTGAAGACTGGGAAAAGCAAAACGGAAAAATCGCAAACGGCACGATCATTCTGCTGCGAACTGGTTTCGGTAAGTTCTATCCGGATCTGAAAAAGTATCTGGGCACGGACGAACGCGGTGCGGCCGCAGTTGCAAAACTTCACTTCCCCGGTCTGGATCCGGCAGCCGCGCGTTGGATCACGCAGAATCGTTCAATCAAGGCGATCGGGTTAGACACCGCGAGCATCGATTACGGCCAGTCGAGTCTATTCGAAAGTCATCGCATCCTGTTTGAAAAGAATATTCCGGCATTCGAGAACGTCGCGAATCTCGATCAACTGCCGGCTAAAGGTTTTTCGGTAATTGCATTGCCGATGAAGATCAAAGGCGGCAGCGGTGGACCATTAAGGATCGTGGCAATTCTATGATTGAGATTTTCGCGAATGCGCAGGAGCTTGCTCGTGGCGCCGCTGAATACTTTATCGCGCGCAGTGGTGAAGCGGTGGCCCGGAAAGGTTTCTTCACCGTCGCGCTTTCGGGTGGCTCTACGCCGAAGGCTCTTTATCAACTCCTGGCCGAGTTGTTTCACGATCGGGTGCCGTGGTCCAGGACTCACTTCTTCTGGTCTGACGAACGTCACGTGCCTCCCGATCATCCTGACAGCAACTATCGCATGACTTACGAAGCCATGCTTTCGCGTGTGCCCGTTCCTGAGGGCAACGTTCATCGTATACACGGCGAGAATCCTGACGCAGCGGCAGCCGCTAACGAATACGAGCAAACGCTGCTGCCGCTGGATTTGATCCTGCTCGGTCTCGGCCCTGATGGTCACACAGCGTCGATTTTTCCCGGCTCTGAAGTGTTACACGAGACAGTGCGACTCGTCGCTGCGCCCTGGGTTGAGAAATTCAACACCTATCGCATAACGATGACACTGCCTCTGTTGAACAGCGGCGCTGCGGTGCTGTTTCTGGTGAGTGGTGCAGAGAAAGCGGTGATTGTGAAAGAAGTGCTCGAAGGTCCCAAAAAGTATCCGGCGCAGTTTGTGCAACCGGTCCACGGGCAATTGATCTGGATGCTGGATGAAGATGCTTCTGCGAATCTAGCCGCGGATAAACGCCAATGACGCGGATTCTGATTCGCGTTCATCTGCGTTAATCCGCGGCTTCGACGTTACTTGTTTCTGTTCCACCAAAAGTTCTTCAAAAGCTGAAGCTGATAGCGCTTTGCTGAACAGAAACCCTTGCAACACGTCACACTCGAGCGCGCTGAGATACTGAAGCTGTTCCTTCGTCTCCACTCCCTCTGCGATCACCGTGAGATCGAGCGCGTGGCCCAGTTGAATGACCGCGCGCACGATCGCGGTGTCGTGCGGATCCTTGCAAACATCGGATACAAAACTCTTGTCGATCTTTAACGTGTCGATCGGAAACCGTTTTAAGTAGTTGAGCGAAGAGTAGCCGGTGCCGAAGTCGTCAACCGCGACTTTGATTCCCATCAACTTCAATTCGTGCAACTTCTCGATCGCTTCCTCCGGATCCTTCATGATCGAACTCTCTGTCAGTTCGAGCTCGAGCCAGCGCGGATCGAGATTCGTGTCTTTTAGTATCCGAGCAACATCGGTAATGAATGTCGGCCGCTGAAACTGGCGGGCTGAGAAATTCACCGACAGCGTGAGCGGCGTTAGTCCTGCGTCCTGCCACGACATGCTTTGCGCACACGCAGTGCGCATCACCCACTCGCCGAGAGCAATGATCAGGCCGTTGTCTTCAGCGAGCGGAACGAACTCATTCGGATAAAGCAAACCGAGACTCGGATGCTGCCAGCGCACGAGTGCTTCCATTCCCACGAGATGAAAGCCGCGGACGTCGACCTGCGGTTGATATTGAACGATGAACTCGTTGCGTTCGAGTCCGGTTCGCAAATTACTTTCGAGGACGAGTTGTTTGAGCGCGCGTGTGGTCCCGCCCGCCGTGTAGAACTGGAAGAGGTTACCGCCCTGCGCCTTCGCGCGATCGAGTGCCACGCCCGCGGTCTTCAACAACCCGCCAGTGTCGCGACCATCTTGCGGATAAAGACTGATGCCGATACTGCTGGAGACGAATATCTCCTGGTCTTCGAAGAGAAAGGCTTGATCCAAAGCTTGTTTGATCGCACGCGCGACGTTTGCCGCATCCTGCGCGCGTGGAATCTGCGTCAGCAGGATTGCGAACTCGTCGCCACCAAAGCGCGCGACAGTATCACTCTCGCGCACGCAACTCGTAAGACGTTGGGCCACTGACTGCAGGAGTCGATCGCCTGCGGTGTAGCCGAGTGAGTCGTTGATCGTTTTGAAGCGATCGAGATTCAGCAGCAGCACGGCCTGCAACTGATCGTTACGACGTGAGAGTGCGATCGCCTGCTTCAGTCGATCTTTGAACAACACCTGGTTGGGAAGGTCGGTGAGTGCGTCGTGATACGCGAGGTGATTGAGTTTTTCCTGAGTCTGTTTGTTTTGCGAAAGGTCGACGACGAAGCACGCGATCTCGTCGTCGTGCAGAGCGGCCCCAAACAAAACGGGCACGGGTGTGCCGTCCTGTTTCAGGAAATCTTTTTCGAACGGCGCACACGCACCGAAGGCCATTAATTTCTCGAACGCTTCTTCGTCGAGCCGGTGATGCTCGGGCGGCGTCAGGTCGTGAATGTTTTGCGGTAAGTTGCCGGAGTTGTAACCGAGCAGGTTCAGGAAGCTCTCGTCGGCACTAAGAATCTTTCCCGAGAGGTCAGTGAACAGGACGGCAACGAGATTTGTCGCGACCAAATGCCGCAGGGCTGCATCGACTTTGGTTAGCATAGAGTGATTGCGCTGATTTCCTGAGGAGGAAGTGGGCAAGTGGGTTGGCCGTCAACCCGAAGAGTAGGCTAACAGAGTTTGGGAGGCGTTTTCAATGGAATTGTTGGATCAGGAGCAGGTGCAGAGTGCAGGAGCAGGACCTGCTCCTCACCGCTGCTTCTGCTCCTGTCTGTTACCGTACCGAGCTCGTCGTCGCGGGGGCGGGGCCGGCGGGCAGCTTTTCGTTGATGTATTTCGTCATCTGTCCGAATAGATGACGCTGCGTGCCCGGTCCTTCATAGATCCCATGTGATCGATTTGGATACGGAAAGATCGAAAACTGCTTGTTCGCCGCGATCAGCGTATTGATCAGCGCTTCGGTGCCCTGATAGTGCACGTTGTCGTCACCCGTGCCGTGAATAATCATCAAGTTACCCTTCAGATTCTTCGCAAACGTGATCGGCGAACTCTGCTTCCACTCCTCCGGATGATCCTTCGGCAGCCCGCAGTATCGCTCCTGGTAAATCGTGTCGTAGTAATGAAGATCCGCAACCGGCGCGACCGCCAGGCCCGTCGCGTAAACGTCCGCATAACGAAACATCGCGTTCAGCGTCGACGAACCACCGCCACTCCAACCCCAGATGCCGATGCGCGCCGGATCGACAAACGCCCACTTCGCGATCGCGCGCGCCGCCGCTGCCTGGTCTCCTGAATTCACGATCCCCATCTTGCGATAGATGATCTTGCGCCACGCACGACCGCGCGGCGCCGGCGTGCCGCGATTATCAACACTCATTACGAGATAACCCTGCTGCGCGAGCATCATGTGCCACAGTGCATTTCGGCCACCCCAACTATCCATGACTGTCTGGCCCCAGGGCTCGCCATAGGCATAGAACAGCACCGGATAACGTTTCTGCGGATCGAAGTCGGGTGGCTTGATCATCCAGCCATCGAGCTTAACGTCATCGCCAATGTCGACTTTGAAAAACTCCGATGGCGTCGGTTTCAACTTCGTCAGACGATCCTGCACTTCCTTGTTGTCGATCATCGTTCGCGCCACCGTGTGCTGCGGCAAACTCACCACTTCCGTTACCGGAACTTTGTTGAAGCTCGAGTAAACATGAATCGCAAACTCACCGCGCGGCGAGATGTTGTAACTATGCACACCCGGAACACTCGCCGGCGTCAGTCGTTCTTCCCTTCCGCCACCCTCGATGCGAACGCGATACAAGAAACGCTGCGTTGCATTTTCAGGTGACGCAAGAAAGTAAATCCAACCATTTTGCGCATCGACTCGCTCGACGCTGATCACGTCGTAGTTGCCCGGCGTGATCAGTTTCACGTCGCTGCCGTCGCGCGAGACTGAGTAAATATGACGCCAACCATCACGCTCGCTGGCCCACAGAAAACGCTTGCCTTGATCGATCCACTCGACGTCGCCACGCGCGATGCCGGTCTTATCCCAATCGATGTCGCCCCACGCTATGTCGACCCATGCGTCGTCTTTTTCAGTCAACACGGGATGCGACTTTCCGGTGCGCGCGTCGGCGAGCATCACGATGTTCGTATCCTGGCGGCGATTCAGTTGCTGAATGACTAACTCGTTCGAGTTCGCTGCCCATTCCATGCGCGGGAGGTAGTTGTTGCGCGGGTCGCCGGGGATTTCGATCCAGCGAGTTGGACCACCGTTCGCGCCCACGACACCAACGCGTGCGGCGGAGTTTGTCTCACCCGCTTTCGGATATGGAAACGCAGTCACAACCGGATACAAGCCGGCCGTGTTGTTGATCAGCAACATCTCCTTCACGCCTTCGGAGTTGAGTTGCCAGTAAGCGATCTCTTTGCTGTCAGGACTCCAGCGAAAACCGTCGCGGCAGAACAGCTCTTCTTCGTAGACCCAATCGAAAGTGCCGTTGACGATGTAACGCGAACCGTCGGTCGTAAGCTTTGTGATCTTCGAATCGCCGGAAAGATTCTCGACGTAGATGTTGTTCTCGCGCACGTAACCGACGCGCTGGCCGTCAGGCGAGAACTTCGCAAACATCAGGCTCGAAGGTTTCGCCTCGGAACCGCCGAGTTTGCGTAACGTGTTGGTTTTGAGATCGAGCACCCAGAAATCGCCGCGCGTGTTGCTGCGCCAAACGCGTGCAGAGTTGGTGAAGATCAGTAACTTCTGTTCGTCGGGAGTGAAAGTAAACTCTTCGACCGTTAACGGATCGGTTGCGCCTGTCGGTGTTAGTTTCTCGGCAGAGACTTTCACGGTGCGCGTGCCGGTGCTCACGTCGTAGCGGACGATGTCGACGAAGTCTTTCTTTGTCGGCGACGGTTCCAGCGCGAGATAACCGCTGCCGTCAGACTGCCACTGCACTGGTCCAAGAGACCGCGTGCGGTACGTGAACATTGAGTCGACGGTGAGCAGCGACGGATCCTGCGCGAACGCCGGAACCAGCAGGAGCAGGAAAATGGGGATGATTAAGAATCGAATTCGTCTTTGCATCGTTTCACCTCTAATCAAATTGTTGACTCTCCGCGTTCTCTGCGTACCTCGGCGTCCTCTGCGTTAAACTCGATTTCACGCAGAGAGCCGCAGAGGTCCGCAGAGAACGCAGAGTGTTAATCGCCTCGACCGATCAGTGTGGCGATCGCAGCAATCATATCGGCCTGTTCGATCGGCTTCGCTATATGCTGATGATAACCCGAATTCAATGCGCGCTCGCGGTCCTTGCGCGATGCGTAGCCAGTCAACGCAATCGCCGGCACATTGCCACCCTTCTCGATTGGCAACGCGCGCAGTTTGCGAATCAACTCGTAACCATCCTGATCGGGCATACCGATGTCGCTGATAATTACGTCCGGGACTTCATTCTCAAACAGGTCCAACGCTTCGGCAGCAGACTTGGTCGAAGTCACTTTTGCGCCGTAACGCTTGAGCATCGTTCCAAGTAGTTTGCGTGAATCGTCGTCGTCCTCAACCAGCAACACGTGAACACCGTCGAGCCTGACTACGCCGCTGCGACTGCGTCGTCGTTCGAGCTCACGTCTCCGCTCCTCGGCACGCGCCGGATTTCTTCGCTCCTGAGCCAAAGGCAGATCGACTGTGAACACAGAACCCCTTCCCAAACCTTCGCTCTCTGCCGTGATCGTGCCGCCATGCAATTCAACCAGATGGCGAGCGACAGCGAGTCCTAATCCGAGTCCACCCTGCTTTCGCGAGATCGACCCTTCCGCCTGGCGGAAACGATCGAACACGTACGGCAGAAAATCGGGCGAGATACCGTCGCCAGTATCGCTGACCGTCAGACACGCCGTCGACTCGACGCAGTTGAGATCGATGCTGACACTGCCGCCGCGTTGCGTGAACTTGATCGCGTTCGAAAGCAAGTTCCAGATCACCTGGCGCAGACGATTCGGATCGCCTTTCACCAAACACTCTTCCGGCACGAAACGCGTTTGCAGTTTGATGCCTTTCACATCGGCAGTCGGACGAAGTGCGTCGAGTGCAGCATCAACAATGGGAGCAAGGTTAAGAGGATGTAGATCGAGCCGAAGGTTGCCGGTGATGATACGCGAAACATCCAGTAGATCATCGATTAGTCGCGCCTGCGAGCGTGCGTTGCGTTCAATCGTCTCGATCGCGCGCGACGCGTTGGAACCTTCAACCTCCCCGTTGCGGATCATCGACGCCCAACCGAGTATAGAAGTCAAAGGTGTGCGCAACTCGTGTGAAAGCGTGGCGAGAAACTCGTCCTTCAGTCGATCGGCTTCTTCAGCGTGACGACGCGCATCGCGTTCGCGCAGTAACGAAGCCGCTCTTTCTTCTTCCGCACTTTGCTTCGCCGTAACGTCGAGGACGAGCGACAGCACGGAAACAAGTTTTCCGCGATCGTCGTGCAAGACTGAGTTGTACCACTCGCAAGACAGCACCGAGCCGCCGCGTGTGTAATTGCGATTGCGCTGCACGCCCTGCACTTCAACACCTTCGCGCTGGCGATTCGTCACGAGCGCTACCGCATCCTCGTCGTCTGCAAAAACAAACCGCCACTCGTTGACGTGTTTGCCAATCACCTCGTCAGCTTTCCAACCAAACAGTCTTTCCGCCGACTCAGACCAGCGCGAGACACGAAAGTCGCTGTCCCACTCAACGACTGCAAGCGGTGAGCTCTCGACGTGAAACGATAACTGCCGATAAGCAGTGTGCGCCGCATCTTCTGCCTGCTTGCGCGCGGTGATATCAGTGATAACAGCGACACCGCCGGCGACCTTGTTTTCCTCGTCCAGCAGCGGCGAGTAATGACTTTCGAACACGCCCGTCTCTGAAGGGCCGTACGGATGATTTTCTGAAACTGATCCTTTTCCTGCGAGCGCGGCTGCAAAGCATTCGTCGCTTCCCGGTTCGCGCAAAAACGGAAACACATCAACCACGCGTTTACCGAGCACCGCGGCGCCGCTGAAACCCGAGATGCGCTCCATACCGCGGTTCCACGCGATGATCTTGCACTCGCGATCAAACGCGAAGATACCATCGACGCTGGCATCGAGCAGCCGGGTAAGCAGAAATGTCGAGTTCTGTTCCAAAAACTTGGTCCACAGATTACACCGATTACACAGACAACTTGAGACTGAAGTGTTTAGCTAAATCGATGAATACCTGTGTAATCTGTGGATTACTTTCCTGTGAGAAGTATTAATCCGGTCGCGTCGCGCACCAGAATGTTTGATCCAAGCAGCACCGGAGTTGCGAACGTCGATGCCTCTGCAACTTCATAACGGCGCTCGACCGCAAACGCGGGCGTGTTTCGCTTCGCCACGATCAGATCCGCGCCATTGGTCAGAAAGACGACGTGTTGCGGCGTGAGCAGCAACGACGCGTGCTCACCTTCTCTACCTTCGGTGGTCCAACGCACCACGCCGGTCTTCGCGTCGAGTGCAAAAAACTGTCCCTTCTTTTTTGACGAGTGACCATAAATCAACCCGTCGCCGAAAACAGGAGAACTCATGTACATCGCGATGTCCGGGTTCTTCCAGACCTCGGTCGCTTCCCATTTGCCGCCGTTCTGCTTCAACGCGTAAGCATGTGTGCCTTGTCGGGTGCCGGAGATAATCAGGTTCGTGCCGGTCCAGAGTGGCGTGGCGATGTTCTCGTGGTATTCGTCAGGAAACGGTATGGACCACAACTCTTTGCCGGTCTTGCCGTCAAGACCAAAGATCGAGCCTTCTGTCAGCGACACGATCTGCTTACTGCCGTTGAGATCGATTAAGACCGGTGATGCGTAGCCTGGTCCAGGACCACGCCATTCCCACTCAGTAGCTCCAGTCGCTGGATTAAGCGCGAGCACTTGCCCGCCGTGAATGTCGCTGCCGACCTGGACCACTAAACGTCCGTCGACGATGAGTGGCGAGGCGGCTGTGCCGCAAAACAACTGGGAAGTGTCGATTGCTTTTGAGAAGTCGCGCGTCCAGAGAAGTTTGCCGGTTTCAGTGTCCCAGGCGTTCAGAATTCCGGTGACGCCGAGCGTGAACAATCGATTGCCGGCGACGAGCGGAGTCGCGTGCGGGCCTTTGGCCATCTCGACGGCGTATTGATTCTTCTGAAACGTCGCCTGGTATTTCTGCTGCCACAGCACCTTGCCGTCGGCGAGGTTGATGCTCTCAACAATCTCTTCCGGGTCTTTCCGGCCGTGAACAAAGATATGCCCACCCGCGACGACTGGCGACGAATAGCCTTCGCCGATCTCGACGCGCCAGCTTCGTTTCAACGCCTCC
>OBKT01000084.1_pt1 | contig 10879 bp, 7 predicted proteins | sample 1519771 | NCBI WGS metagenome assembly OBKT01 (sample SAMN00737777, study PRJEB22531) | soil metagenome | reverse complement strand
TCGGGGATGCAGGAGGTGCCGCTCGGCAGTTACATCATCTTTTTGGCGCAGCCGCAACGAACCAATGTGCTCGCGCTCTTCGAGCCGCAAATTTATCCAAACAGGCTAACCGCGCAAGGTGAAGCTGAACGTCCTTACGACGTTGCGGGATGGACGCTGCCGTTACAGATGAATATCGATGCGCCCGCAGTGGTCGCGATTAAAGAAACCGCAAGCGAGCGCAAGTTGACGCTGCTCAAAGATGCGAACGAAGTCCGCGCCGATCTTGCGCTGCCGTTGAAAAAAGGTGACGAGTCGCCGATCAAAAACCCCGTGAAACAACCCGTGCGCGTGGGCATCTATCGCGGTTCGATGGGCAACATGGATGAAGGCTGGACGCGCTACGTCTTCGACACGTTCAACGTCCCTTACACGTCGGTGCGCGACGCGGATATGCGTAACGGATCGCTCAACGCGAAGTTTGATGCGCTGATTCTCCCGTCACAGGCAGCAACGCAGATCGTGAACGGCAATGCACCTGGAACTCTGCCGGCCGAGTACACCGGCGGCATCACCGAAGCAGGCATCAAAAACCTGAAAGAGTTTGTCACGAACGGCGGGATGCTGATTTGCTTTGATAACGCCTGCGATCTCGCGATCAAAGAGTTCAACTTGCCGTTGCGCAACGTCCTCGAAGGCGTGAGGTCGTCGGAGTTTTATTGTCCCGGGTCGGTTGTCGCACTTGAAGTGGACAACAAAAACCCGATCGCTGCGACGTTACCGGCAAGCCTGCCCGCATACTTCATCAACAGCTCAGCGTTTGCACCGACGACGGACGCGAATGTTCGCGTCGTCGCACGTTACGCGAAAGACAACCTACTCATGAGTGGCTGGTTGCTGGGTGAAGACAAACTGCGCGGCCAGATCGCGCTGGCCGAAGTGGGGGTCGGCAAGGGCCGCATCGTTCTGTTTGGATTTCGCCCCCAGCATCGCGGGCAAACCTGGGGGACGCTGCCTCTTATCTGGAACGCCCTCTCGACCGCCACTGCCGGCTCAACCGAAGAATAGGCCCTGTATTTCTTGCCTCATAACCGTCCGGGGGTTATCCTTGCTCTCGGACAAGGCGGGTTCTCTCCCGGATTCGCTTAAAAAAGCGAGCATCCAAACTTCCCGACAACGCACCCAAGTCGATTCGTCGCGCCCGTGTATTTACCCGGAGCTTACTATGAGAAAATTCTTTGTTTTCCTATCGCTCCTCTCCCTGTTTTCAATGTCCTTCAGTATTGGCCTTGGACAAGGGCGCCCTCGACGCGTCGGTCAATCGACCAGCACAACTGAGCCCACGGTCATAACTCCAACGCAGGCGCCGAGCAGGCCGCCCGTACTCGGTGGCGCAAACTATCCCAACAATCGCAAACCGCAAGCGCAACAAGATCAGGGACCAACTGGCCCTGAAGAAGTCGATGCGGGCGACGTCATCCGCGTGAGCACAACGCTCGTGACGATCCCGGTTAGCGTGATGGATCGTGACGGCCGTTACGTTCCAAACCTGCAGAAGGAAGAGTTTCGGATCTGGGAAGACGGAGTCGAGCAGGAAGTCGCGTTCTTCCAGTCAGTCGACAAACCGTTCTCGGTCGTGTTGATGCTCGACACGAGCCCGTCGACTCAGTTTCGACTCGAAGACATTCAGGACGCTGCGATCAGCTTCGTCAACCAACTTCGTCCGGACGATCGGGTAATGGTCGTCTCCTTCAACGACAACATCAAGATCCTGAGCGAGTTCACCACCGACCGCAACAAACTCAATCGCGCGATTCAGCGCTCCAAGACTGACGACGGCACGCGTTTGTACGACGCAGTCGACATGGTTATCAACCAACAGTTGAGCCGCATTCAGGGACGAAAAGCGATCGTGCTTTTCACTGACGGTGTCGATACGACCAGTCGTCGCGCCAGTTTCGAGAGCAACGTGATGGACGCGCAGGAGCTCGATGCGTTGATCTATCCGGTGCAGTACGACACCTCGGACGACATGAATGTGATGAACTATCCGGTCGGACGCCCGAATGATGTCTGGGGACAGATTCTAGGTGGCATTTTTGGCGGTGGCGGCCGGAACGGTAATGGACGCAGAGGTGGCGGCGGTGGTGGTGGTTATCCGCCTCCGCGCAGGCAACGAGACGAGTACGAGGTAGCAAACCAGTACCTGATGGAGTTGGCTAACAACACCGGCGGTCGTGAGTATCACGCCGATTCGTTGCAGAACATGTCCTACGCATTCGCGAACGTCGCCGAAGAACTGCGACGCCAGTACAGCATCGGTTACTATCCGAAACGTCCGCCCCAGCCGGGACAGAGACGATCGATCAGAGTGCGCGCGCGTCAGCCGAATCTCGCGGTTCGTGCTCGCGATAGTTACATCTTTAATCCGGGCGGCACCGCAGCTGTAAGTGATAACTCAACACAGACGAATGCTCCCGTATTGAAGCCAGTGTTCTAGCCGCAAATGAACGCGGATAAACGCAGACCTGATTTTATCCGCGTTGTTCTGCGAAAATTCGCGGTCCCACCATCGCGGGTAAACGCACTCTTAAGATAGCGCCACTTCCGGATTCGCGATTCGTGGCCGAAACAGTTCCGCCATGAAGCTCAACGAGGTGCCTCACGATCGCCAACCCCAATCCCAGTCCACCGTGCTTCCGCGTGCTTGATCCATCCGCCTGGCTGAATCTTTCGAAGATGTGCGGTAGAAACTCCGGCGGCACGCCCGGGCCGCTATCCTCAATTCTGACTTCCGCGAGGGAATCGTTGCGCTCGAGATAGACGTCGATCAAACCACCAGGCGGCGTGAACTTCACTGCATTCGCCAAGAGATTCCAGAACACCTGTTGCAGGCGCTCCACATCAGCCCGAACGATCGAATCCGGCGCTTCGATGTGCGTGCTGATAGTGATCTCTTTGGCTTCAGCGGCCGGACGCACCGCATCAATCGCCGCCTGAATCACGAGCAACAGATCAACCGGCTGAGTGCTGATGCGTAACTTGCCTGTGACGATACGCGACACGTCGAGCAGGTCTTCGATGATCTGTCGCTGCGCCGCGGCATTGCGTTCGATGACTTCCACAGCGTGCGATGCCCCCTCTGCGTCAAGTTGTCCGGAACGAAGCAACTTGGACCATCCCACCACCGCATTCAGCGGCGTGCGCAACTCGTGCGAAACAGTAGCAAGAAACTCTTCCTTCAAGCGGCTTGCCTCTTCCGCCTGCTGACGTGCGTGACTCTTTTCTGCTTCAGCTTTGCGCCGCTCAGCCGTGACCGCAGCGGCAAGTAACGTCATCAATGAACTAGTTCCCACAAATGACATCAATAACAAGAGGGTGACGTTCGTGTTGTCTTGAACGAATGGACCATACCGATGTTTCGCGCCCCAAACAGCGAGTCCTGCCATCAACACGATCGCAGTCGTGACGATGCGCTGATCAAATTTCACCGCGGCCCACAACAGACAAGGCAAACACAAATACGCGAGCGGATAAGTCTTAACCGGTCCGGGAAACCAACCGGCAAAAACGATCAGCACCACAATCAACAGCAACACAAACAGACTAGCCAGCTCGGGAATTTCGCGCCTGTCAATCTTTCTAGATGAGCTCCACGAAAGCAGAAACGGGGAAACGATTAGCGCGCCAAAACCGTCACCCATCCACCACGTCAGAAAGATTGACAAGAAATGATCCCGCTCATTCGCATCGTTGAGACACAAACTCAAACTTCCGATCGTCGCGCTCACCACCGGCGCCAGCACTGCTGCATAGACGATGAAGATCATTACGTCGCGTACAGAGTCGAACGATCTTCGCCAGCGTTTCGATCGATGCAACAGAAACCAGGCGATGACCGCCTCGAGCGTGTTTCCAGTGGCGATGCTGACTGCGGAAACGACGGAGATGCTGGTAGGTAAGTTCGCAGCGAGCGCGCCGATAAAAACACCCGGCCAAACACGACCACCGAAGATCAGGAGGGCGGCGATCGCGATGCCCGTCGGCGGCCAAACAGGCGTGACATTCCGGTGGAGTGTAGCGAGTGAAAGTCCGAGTTCGGCGCCTGCGAAGTAGACGATTGCGACGAGCAAACTGAGAGCAATCGGGGGCAACGAACTGCGTTTCATGGAGTGATTCAGGGGACGATCCGGGCTCGGCCAGAGTCTACGCCTGACTGTTCAGGATGCAAAGCAGAAAAGAAAAAAGCGCGGCGGTTTTTGCCGTCCGCCGCGCCAACTATACCCACAGGAGGAAAGGGGTATTCAACGCTTCAAATTATAGAGCATCTGTAAAGAGGTAGCAATGTACGCAACCGCACGAAAATGTCTTCCCAAGGGACACCAAGGAATGACAAACACCTACTATTTATCTTGAACAATATTCGCGTCGGACAGTGGCGGTTCCGTATGTGCTAAGATTTGCTTGCTTCCCTCGAACAAACGAAACGCCCCCCGTGCAGTCGCGTTGAAGATCTCTTAACAAGACCATGGCCACACTCGACACAATCGTAATCGGAGCTTCGGCTGGAGGTGTTCAGGCACTAACAAAACTCGTTGCCGATCTGCCGGCCAATCTACCTGCCGCTGTTTTCATAGTGCTTCACATTCCGGCGAACAGTCCCAGTTTGCTGCCGGCGATTCTTGCTCGTGATGCAAAGCTACAGGTGGACCATGCGAAGGATGACGAACCCATCCGGCAAGGCAGAATATATGTTGCTCCACCGGATCAGCATCTATTGATCGAAGCTGGACACGTCAAACTCGTTCATGGTCCAAAAGAGAACCTGCATCGTCCTTCAATCGACGCGCTCTTCCGTTCGGCGGCACGTTGGGCCGGTCCACGCGTGATCGGAGTTGTTCTCACGGGAGCTCGAGACGACGGCACGGCAGGAATGCGCGCGATAAAACTACGCGGAGGGACTACGATTGTTCAGGATCCTACAGACGCCCCGTTCCCCAGTATGCCAATGAATGTTATGCAGGAAATCCGGGTCGATTACTCACTAAAGCTGGGTGCGATCGCGCCGTTGCTGAACCAACTCTCCCGCACAACAGCCGAAGAGGAAGGAAGGTACCCTGTGCCGGATCAAGTCGAGATCGAAGCAAGGATTGCACAACAGGAAATGGAAGCCGACGAGCTGATCGCCAGTGTTGAGCGCCTGGGAAAGGTATCAAAACTTACCTGCCCTGACTGTCATGGCGCTCTGTGGGAGATCGACGATAACGAGCTACTGCGTTATCGCTGTCACGTCGGACATGCTTTCTCCGCCGAGGCTCTCAACGACGGTCAATCACAAATGCTGGAGGTAGCGCTTTGGTCTGCGGTCAGAGCGCTCGAAGAACAGATGATTTTGGCGCGGCGCATCGTGGAACGCTCGCGCAAGGCGAACCAGCAACGCGCAGCAATGGCGTTTGAAAGACGCGCCCGGGAAGCGGAAGAGCACAGTTCAATGATTCGCCGATTGTTGCTTGCCGGAGAGAAAGGTGATATAGGCGAGGAGGTAATACAAGCCAACGACTGAATCGATTTTCCATCCGCTCTTCGAACATGCTCCCGGTGGATCGTCCCTTCAATCTGTTCCCACGTTAGTTATGAGGTCTTGCGCAAACTCATATGAGTGAATCTTTAGAATCTGAACACCGCGGTGAAGATCTCGTCGTAGTTGGTTCTTCCGCCGGCGGCGTCGGCGCCCTTTCCACGTTGGTAAGCACGCTCAATAAATCATTCCCGGCGCCGATTGTTATTGCCCAGCATCTCGACCCGCAACGTCCCAGCCAACTGGGATCAATTCTCGAGCGGCGTAGTGTCTTACCTATCGTCGTGGTCAGCGAAAATCCACCGACAGCTTTGGAGAAAGGCAAAATTTACGTGGTGCCTGCCAACCGGCACGTAAGAATCAGCGACGGCCACGTACATCTCGAAGGGGATCACGCAGATCGTCCTAAACCGTCGGTGGATATGTTGTTGTCGAGTGCAGCGGAAGCCTATGGCGAACACCTGATCGCAGTAATTCTGACCGGTTCGGGATCAGATGGCGCTGCGGGAGCCGTTGACGTAAAGGACGCGGGCGGCGTTGTCATCATTCAAAATCCGCAAACTGCGGCTTATCCGTCGATGCCTCTTTCATTGCCGCCGACAGCAGTCGATCACGTGGTTGAAATGGAACACATCGGGCCGCTGCTGCACGATCTCCTGAAGGGCTTGAGCCTGCCGATAACAGCCAAGGCGGATGATCCGCTGCGCGACCTGCTTAGCCAGGTAAGCGCACAAACGAATATCGACTTCCGCAACTATAAGTCCTCTACCATCCTTCGCCGTATCGGCCGGCGCATGGCCGTTACTCATAACGGGAATATCCGGGATTATGCGGATTACCTGCGCACTCACCCTGACGAGGTTCGAGAGCTCGTTAAAGCATTTTTGATCAAGGTAACCGGATTTTTCCGCGATCCGGAAGCGTTCGATTTTATTAAACTCAATATCATCCCCACCTTAATTGATCGCGGTAAAGACAATGGCCACACGCTGCGAATCTGGTCCGCCGGGTGCGCCACGGGCGAAGAGGCCTATTCGCTCGCACTGTTGATTGCGGATCAGCTGGGTCCGGATTTCCCCGAATGGAACGTGAAGGTTTTTGCGACCGATTTAGCCGCGGATGCCATCTTCTTCGCGCGTCGCGGGCTCTATCCTGAGAACGTGCTGAAGAATTTGCCGGACGATTACCAACAGCGGTTTTTCGAACCTGTAGATCAAGGGTTCCGCGTTTCAAAGGCATTGCGACAGGTGGTGATCTTTGGCCAACAGGACATTAGCCGCGGCGTTCCTTTTCCTCGTATCGATCTGGTTACCTGTCGAAATCTTTTGATTTATCTGAAGCCGGACCTCCAGCAGATCGTGCTGGATCTGTTTGCCTATTCATTACACCAGTCACGTGGTTTTCTTTTCCTCGGAAAGGCGGAAACCACGCGTCCGACAAAAGCAACTTTTGAGCTCGTCAACAAGAAATGGAAAATATATCGCTGTATGGGTGGTCCACTTGGTTTCCCGTTATACGAAGGAATCACACAGCCGGGTAGTGCCGCTAATTCCTGGCGCGAACCGCGGCTCCGGGCCATCGGTCCGACCGTTATTCCCGCTCACGAGCTAACACAGGCGGACATCGAGATTGCACAACTGCGCCGCGTTAACGAAACAATGCTTCGTTATACCAACATCGCCGTCGTGATCATTGATTCACAGTACCATATCCTCACCATCAACTCGGCCGCGCGGCGCCTCCTTGGCATTCGCGACATCGCGTACGACCAGGACTTCCTCCATACCGTTCGCGGCTTGCCTTACCAGGAGGTGCGCCGGGCAATCGATACCTGCTTTCGCGAACACACCACTACCACGCTACAGGAACTGGAGTTGGACCAGTCGTCGGAAGGCTCCGGCAGGTATGTGACTTTTACCATCATGATCATGCAAGTGGAGCAAGGCGCGCCGGAACTTGCCGTCATTAGCGCGCACGACGTGACCGATCAAGTACAACTCAAAAAACGATTCGAAGCCGTGCAGCGTGAACACGGCGAACTGGTCGGCGAGTTGAGCGCCGCCAACAAACGTCTCGGCACGATGAATAAAGAACTTCAGGACGCCAATGAAGAATTACAGGCAGCTAATGAAGAGTTAATGCTGACCCAGGAAGAACTACAGGCTACGAACGAGGAGTTTGAAGCAACCAACGAAGAATTACAGGCCACCAACGAAGAGCTCGAGACCAACAACGAGGAGCTGCAGGCAACTAACGAAGAGTTGCAAACTACCAATGATGAACTGACCGCACGAACTATTGAACTGCAAGAGTTGACGAAGCAGTACCGCGTGGAACAATTGCAGCTCTCAGTACTACTGGAGAGGTTTCCTCATTACGTGATGGTGCTGGATGCGGAGGATCTCACCATTCAGGCAGTAAATCCGGCCTATAGACAACTGCTGGGTAGCCGCGCTGTACTCGGCCTGCCGTTAACTGAAATTCTTCACGGCCCCGAAGTGAACGATCTGCTGGAAGTGCTCCAAACCGCCGTCAGCGAAGTACAGTCGCAGACCGTTGGTCCAATTCTGGCAAGCGTGGATTCAGAGCATAATTCAACCCGATATGTCCACACAGTGGTGCCGATTTCCGACGCCACTGGTTCAAATGTTACACGTATATTTATTTATAGCGAGAAGGCTGAGCGGACCGGGGGGGGGTAGCGAATAAGGTTGTAGCACTCACAGACCATCTGCTCGAGTACTTCACGATTGACAATGTGTAGTTGACCGCGGCGATAACCGATCCCTTTCATCTCTTGCAGCATTCCCGCCGCTACAGTGATTCCGGCACGCCGCGCACCCACTCTGGAAGCAATCATCTCCTGCGTCAGGTTCAATTTGTTTCCCCCGACACGATCGTGCATCATCAGTAGCCAACAGCTTAGTCGTTCGAGGATGGTGTGCCGCGTGTTGCAAACGCAGCGCTGCGAGACTTGAGTCACCAGGGATCGATAAGCATCGAGAAAAGCCTTGAGAGCGATTTCGTTATGGACGAATATTTTCTCGACAGTCTTTTTGTCGATCTGAATTGCGTTACCGCCGATCGTTACCCAGATCCATTGTCGTGAGCGTCCGCTGCCGAGAATCGACGAGATACCAACCACACTATCATTACCGATCATTTCAGTTTCAATCGTCGTTCCATCCTCCATGATGGCCAGGCCCGAAGCAACTGAGTTGAGAGGGAAATAAAGGTGGTCCACCTGGTCGCCAAGTTCATAAAGAACCTGGTTGACCGTGAGCGGCACCACTCTGAGTTCAGGCAACAGAGACTGGGCAATACTGGGCACGCCGAGAAGCTGGTCGAGCAACTCATTCTGGGAAGCTATGCTCGCTGCAACTTGGTCTTTTCGATCTACCAAATACGAGTGAAAATTAATACTCATTCCCGCATACTCCAAATCCGCATTAGAGACTCGGGCGATTAGGTGATGGGGGGCAAACCTAGAAACACGTGAATTGTACGCTCATTGTTCGGACCCGTACAGTTCAACCGACTAAAAGTCGCGCAAGGTGTTATACAGATGTTTTGCGCTCACTTCGTACTAAGGAATTCCCTGATTTTAAACTGTTCGTGAGCGTACTGACACCATTGGTCTAAGAGAATAAATTACGCTCACACAACAAGCAGGGTGGCCGCGGCTGACATATCCTTCCCGACTGACCTTGAGAATTATATGTCGGCCCGGCCTTTTCCGAGCGGCTCATTTAATCCCGAGGACAATCCAGGAATTCTTTCGTACCGAGCAGGGCTATGCAAATCCCAAATACCCCCCGTGTCCTCTATATTGAGGATCATGACGATACGCGCGAGTTAGTCACTCTGGTGCTCGAACAAAGAAGCTTCGAAGTAGTGACAGGCTCGACGATCCAGAGTGGAATCGCACTCGCCGCCTCGCAGGATTTTGACCTTTACTTGTTGGATTCGTGGTTGCCGGACGGATCCGGTTTGGATCTCTGCCGTCGAATACGTGAGTTTGATAAAGTCACACCGATTCTCTTCTACTCCGCCGCCGCTTACGAAATTGATAAAGATCTGGCAATAAACTCCGGCGCACAGGCGTATTTGATCAAACCAAGCCAGCCATCGGAACTCTGCAACCTCGTTGTCTCATTGATCGAAACCCATCGTCGAAGTTACCACCACATCGCGGTGTGATCCGCGTTTTGGATCCGTGTAACCCGTGTTCCATTTACCGGCCAGATGCGCCACAACAGCAAATCTGATAACCACAAACAAATAATCGTAACTAGAGTCAACACCAGCCAGAAGCTCCAGTACGAATGAAACGCGCGTTCCCATCCGGGCTGAATCGCATGAGCGAGGTTTACGTTCAGCGCCGGCGCGCTAACGAACCGTGACGCGAGTTGGACCACCAGATACCAGCCAAACGCCCAGCGCCAGGAAGTACGATCCATACCGTACTGAGTCAGCGCAACCATCGCCACCACCAGTCCGCCGACGTGCGCCAGAAACGAACTGAGAAACACTTCCCACACCAGCACGACATACAGGAACCAGATCAGTAACCCGGGAAGCGTCCAGATTGCCGCCAGCCGTACGATGACGGGCTTCTCCAGAAAGAGTCCCATGGCCAGCAGCAAGTTGCCGATGTTACACATCCACATCAGATTGCCGAGCTCTTTACGTTTCCAGTAATGGACGGCCTGGGCAACGAAGAAAATCAGCGGAAGTATGCCCAACAGGCGAAGCTTTGTGCGTGGGGAAAGATTCATGCTTCAGTCGGTCTTTCGCGCTCAAGAATAGCAGCTATTTGAAAAAAACAGCGAGACTGCTTTCGCCGCCGAGCGGCTTTGTGGTAAGAATCAGTCGCGAAGCACTCGGAAGTTATGAGCTCTCTGGAAGACCTCCTCAACAAATCAATTCCCGAACTGAGCGAGCTGTTTGTGCGGCGGCAACGGCCTGTACCTAAAGGTTTACTTGAAGCTCTCGAAGTTGATAAGCGACACGGCGCGCACCAACTCGCGAAACGTATTCGTAGCCGCTATAAAGACAATCGCTCCGAAGGCCAACGTCTTCACTTCCTGCTGCGCTTTGAGATCGACCTGTGGGCCCAAGGCTATGGAATGATCGCGGGCGTCGACGAAGCGGGCATGGCGCCCCTTGCGGGGCCCGTCGTCGCAGGCGCCGTCATCCTGCGGGCGCGCATCGGGGCAATCCTGCGCCGGCGTGTAGAGCTCGATCGCGGTCTGGAGATCGATGACGTTGAGCCAGCCGTCAGGCAAGGGCTCGAGGTCGATCGCTTCGTCGATCGCCGAG
>OBKT01000083.1_pt1 | contig 10909 bp, 7 predicted proteins | sample 1519771 | NCBI WGS metagenome assembly OBKT01 (sample SAMN00737777, study PRJEB22531) | soil metagenome | reverse complement strand
TCTTCTGTTACTGACGGGCTGGGCCGCACATCGTTATCGTTACAACGGCGCCGCGCTGCTGACGCTGCGAACGGGAGCGTTGCTCATGGTCCTCGCCACGATCTATTTCGCACTGCTTCGTCCGCTCTTCAAACGTATCAGCGATGCGCGTCTCGCTCGGCTGATAGAAGAACATTCACCCGGCGCCGAGGATCGTTTGGTTACGGCAGTTGAATATTCGAACAACGAATCGCGCATCTCGCCGGCGCTGATGGGTCGCCTGTACCAGGACGCGAACAGCACTTCCGCGATGCTCGACGTCGGAAATGTCATTCGACGTTCGCGACTGATGATGTATGCCGGCGCGGCGCTCGCAAGTTTGCTGATCTTCGCCGGCGTGTTGAAGTGGGGACCGAAAGAGATCTCGCAAGGTGTTGCTCAATTAGTAACGCCCACAACGCTCGCTGCAGCGCCAAATGCATTTAGCATCAAAGTAAAACCCGGCACCGCGCGCGTGCCGAAGGGCTCCGACCAGGATATCGTGGCCACGCTCGTCAACTTCGATTCACAACAAGTGACTATCTACGCGCGGCCGCTCGGGTCCAAGAACGACTTCCAGGGCCAGACGATGGAGCCCGCGAAAGCGAAGACTGACTTTCGTTTCTCGATCTTCAACATCCAGGACTCGATGGAATACTTCGTTGAGTCGAACACCGTGCGCTCCGAAGTTTTCAAACTCAACGTTGTCGATCTGCCTTTCGTCAAGCAACTCGATCTATCGCTCAACTTCCCGGTCTTCACGAATCTTCCGACCAAGACAGTCGAAGACGGCGGCGACATCGCCGCGCTGAAAGGAACTGTCGCGACGATCACTGCCAAACTCTCGGGCAAAGTGCGCTCGGCGCGCATCGTTTTCCCGGACGGCAAAAAAACTGACATGCAGTTGCAGGGTTCCGACTTCGTGGGCCAGCTAACTGTCGCCGGCGATACGAGCTACTACATCGAGCTCGTGAGTGTTGATGGCGAGGCATATCGAGGCTCGAACGAGTACGACGTCACGGTGCTCTCAGATCAACCACCTGTGATCTCGTTCGACAAACCCGGTCGCGACCGGAAAGCCACGAACCTCGAAGAAGTGTTTACGCAAGCGCGGGCCGAAGACGACTTCGGCGTCGTCTCGATGGACCTGCACTTCTCCGTCAATGGCGGCGAAGAGAAGACGGTCAACCTGCAACAGTTGACCCGCGAATCGGCGCGTTCGCTAACCGGCGCCTACACGTTCTTTCTCGAAGAATACAATCTCAAACCCGGCGATTTCATCTCGTATTTCGCAAAGGCGCGCGACGCGAGTAACGAATCGACGAGCGACATCTACTTCATCGAGGTGAAGCCGTTTGAGATGGAGTTCAAGCAGTCGCAGCAGGGTGGCGGCGGCGGTGGACAAGGCGGCGATCAGGATCAGAATGCCTTGTCGCGACGACAAAAGGACTTGATCGCCGCGACGCATCGTTTGATTCGTGAAGGCGATAAGTACACGGAACAGGAACGCAAAGACGGTTACGAAGCGGTCGCTCAGGGCCAGGAGAAACTGCGCACCGACACGATCGAGTTTCTCGATCGCATGGGCCGTCGCCTCGGCGATGTTGACGACGGTCAAAAGCAGGTTGCAGAAATGGCCGAGCACCTGCGCCAGGCGGCGAAGGAGATGGAAGGCGCGCCACCGCCGCTGCGTAAAGAGGCTGGCAAAGATGCCCTGCCGCCCGAGCAACGCGCGCTGCAACGTCTGCTCGCTGCGGATGCGATCTTCCGTGAAGTGCAGGTCGCGTTTGGTAATCAAAGCAGCAGCGGCAGCAGTGGCAGTGAACGAGAGCAACAGGAACTCGCCGGCTTGTTTGAGCTCGAGCTCGACAAGATGAAGAACCAGTATGAGACGGTCCAGCGTGGTCAACAGCAACAGGCACAACGCGAGAAGACTGAAGCCGAACGACGTTTGGAAGAATTAGCCCGGCGGCAACAACAAGCACTCGAAGAACAACGACGCCGCCAGCAGGGCGCCGCGAACGGTTCGAGTAGCAATCAACGACAGCAACAGGAGTTGATCGACGAGACGCGCAAAGCGGCGCGCGAGCTAGAACGACTTTCGCGCGAGCGTCGCGATGCGCAAATGCAGCAGTTGGCCCAACAGCTCAATCAAACTGCGGACGAGATGCAAAAAGCCCAGGCCAACGCGCGTAACAACTCCGGCGAATCGATTGCGCAAAACGAACGCGCGCTCGAACGATTGCAGCAAGCGCAACAACGTCTACAACAGATGAATGGTGCGACTGGTCAACGCGGTGGACAGCAAGGTGCCGCAGGACGCCAGCAGCAGATCTCGGAACTGCGCCAGCGCGCTGCGCAGGCCGCGTCGCGACAACGCGAGATCGCGAAAGACATGGAAAACCTTACGCGACGTGGTGGTCAAAATGCGCAGGACGAGAATTCGAAGAAGACTCGCGAACAGCTCGCGGAACGAAAGGACACGCTTGCTGACAGCGTCAATAGTTTGCAACAGGATCTGGAGCAGTCGGCGCAGGCAATGTCCGGCGGCAGTCAGGGACAGCAACGTGCAGCTCGCCAGTTGAAAGACGCGGCTGATTCGCTCGGCCGCGATCGAGTTGCCGATCGTATTCGCGAAGGCAAGCAGTCGCTGAACGGCGGCCAGCAGGGCGGGCGCACTGATGAGCGCGCGATCGAGCGCAGTCTCAACAACGTTTCGGAACGGTTGCAAGCAGCGGAGCAAAGTGCGCGTGGTCCAAATGGTTCCACCGCGGAGGAGAATCTCGATCGCACGCGACAACTCGCGGACAATCTTGATTCGTTGCGTCGCGCGATGGAAGAAAGAGCGTCACGCCGCAATGGTCAACAAGGTCAACAACAAGGCAATCAGCAAAGTAATCAACAAGGAAAGCAGCAGGGACAACAACAAGGACAGCAGCAGGGTCAACGAGGACAGCAGGGACAATCGGGACAGGAAGGCTCGCAAAGCGGTCAACAGGATGGACGCCAAACTGGCGGCAGCCAGAACGGCAGTCAACCGCAAGGCGGGAGAGATCGGGGCGGGATCGATCGTCAGGGATCAATCGGCGGCGACTGGGGCGACAATCGCCAACTGCCTGCCGAAATCCGCGAGCGATTGCGCGAAGCTCAGGATCTGCGACGCGAGTGGGGCGCAACCGGCTTGGGTGCTGGTCGACTCGATGAAGTCATCGAAGAGCTCAAGCGACTCGCCGACGGCAAGATGGAAGGCGATGCGGCAACCGCAGCGTTGTTGAAGGCTGATGTCGTCGAGCCGTTGCGACAACTCGAACTCGAGTTGAGCCGTCAACTGCAACAACAAGGCGGACGCACGAATCTGCGTTTGCGTGACGAGGGAGCGGCGCCCGAGAAATATCGCCGTGCCGTTGAAGAGTATTACCGGCGTCTATCAGGGGCACGACAACGACAATGAAGCAGTTGGCGCCACAAAAAAGCACAACAGGCACAAAAACAAAGCCGGCAGTTTTCGTGTTTTTGTGCCTTTTGTGCTTTTTTGTGGCTTTGCTTATCCCGACTGTGGGCCAGCGCCCTTTAGACGATTTCAGCAACTTCCGTCAACGTCGTCGCGCCCCATCTTCCGCGCAAGAAACCGGAAAGTCGTACGGCGAGTACACCTTTGTTCGCACCATCTACGATTCACCGCAACGTGGTTACGGCCGCCGCGGTTATGGTTACGGCGGCGGCACATGGACCACCGACTATCCGGAAGCTGACAATAACTTCATCGTCGGACTCCGTGAATGGGCCGGCACGAACCTGAAGATCGCGCAGCGTCCCGAAGCGCTCGAGATCCTGGACGATCGTATTTTCGATTACCCGATTCTTTACGCGGTCGAACCGGGCTTCATGGACCTCTCGACCGAACAGGCTGCGCGACTGCGCGAGTATCTAATGCGCGGCGGTTTCCTGTTCTTTGACGACTTCTGGGGCGAGTATGAGTGGGACAATGTTCAGGAACAGTTTCACAAGATCGTCCCCGAATACGAGATCAAAGATCTGCCGCTGAGTCACCCAATCTTTCATTCGTATCTCGACGTTGAAGAAGTGGTCCAGGTGCCGAACGTCTACAACGCGCAACGCGGCATCACTTCAGAAAAGGGCGGCATCGTTCCGCACTACATGGGTATTGAAAACAAAAACGGTCGCTTGATCGCGTTTATTTCCCGCAACTGCGACATGGGTGATGCGTGGGAATGGATTAACGATCCGGTGTATCCGGTGAAGTATGGCTTGCCTGCGTACAAGGTGGGAATCAATGTCGTGATCTACGCGATGAGTCACTAGCCGGCTGCTGCTTTGCTTTTCTCCTTTTTACTGATCTGACTCAGCAGCAACTCTGTCTGCGCGCGTATCACCTGGTCCATCGATACTGAACCTCCACCAGACACCCATTCCATCATTGACGCAACCAGCAACTCTTTCAAATAGGCGAACGAGAAGCCTTCAATCCTTGCCACGATTTCAATTGCTACGGAATTGGTTACACGCATGTCGGGCTGGAGTCCATCATTCCATTTGCGGAGATACGCCAGGCGTTCAGAGTCAGACGGCAGTGTGAAGTGGTACTTGCGATCGAAACGGCTGGGGCGATCGAGAATGGCGGCATCGAGCTTCTCGGGATGATTGGTCGTAGCCAGCACAACGACACCTGTATTCGATCGGAATCCGTCGAGCTCGTTCAAAAAGAACGATCGAGTCTCATCGTTGATCATCGAGTCGAGATCTTCGAGGACAACGAAGCATGGCGCCACCATGCGAGCGCGTTTGAAAACTTCAGCCATGCTTTCCTCGTCTTCCTGGAAATCACGAACGTAGATGCAGGGTTTGCCTAACTGATTTATAAGCGCCTTGAGCGTGTGGGTTTTGCCGTTGCCGGGTGGCCCAATGAATATCGCACCGCGTTTCCATGGAATACCGTAGCGTTCGTAGACCTCGCGCGAGTCGAAGAACCGTTGAAAGTCGTCCTGAATTTGCCGCTTCAATGTTTCGGGGAGAATGAGGTTGTCGAAAGTTGCGGTTTTAATCGACTGGTGGAGTTGTTGATCCTTCTGGAAGTAGCCATCCTGATAAACGAGAATCTCGCCACGCACTTCACAGGACCATGCGCAAACTGCGTTGTAGAATTCCTCGGCGATTTTCCTCTCTTCCGTGACGATCCAGTGATGACGTATCGGACAACGAACGTCAATCCAGGTGATCAAAAGTACCTCGAGCAGATGTCCTTGCCAGAGAACGTTGAGCCAGGAGTTCTGAATGCGCGGTTTGAGCTTTTGGCCGGGGCCATCCCAATCTACTCTGACGTGATGAAAGACAGACTTGTCCTCCACCACCGAACATTTCTCGTCGTTCACAAACGACTCGAGATCGAAGTACCAGTTTTGTCCTTCTAAAATCGTTTTACCGGGATACAGCTCCGCCAGTTCCCGCCCGACGTGATACGCGATGTAGTCGTTCGGTTTAAAGAGTGCGTCACGGATAAAGTTTTCTATGCCCATAACTTTTAAAAAGGGCGACGACAAGATCGATGAAACAACTTTGCGCGCTCTACCATTGAGCTTTGGCCCTCATGTTTTTGGGAGGGCCACCGGGATTCGAACCCGGACCTCGTCATTACGGATGATGTAGTTCCACCAGCATTCGTCGCCCAAAACCAATCAATTAGTAGCTGGCGACAAATTCGGTGAGAGTCCCGCCCGATGTCTCAGGCGGACAGGTTACGAGCCTGTCGTTTGACATGTACTCCCACCAGCATTCGCCAGCCACTTAACTAACCAAGTTCATAGTTTTCAATCACGCCGATCCAGTGATCGGCGTTCAGGTTTCCGTTTGCAAACTCCGCGATCAGTTCAAACACCTGATCGGAGAATCCACCGATGTTCAGAATGTCGCGACGTTCCTTCACCTGCACCGTGCCATAAGGCTGAATGTCGATACAGACCATTCGCGCCCCTGGATTGCGGTTGCGGAACTTGGACCACTCCTGCATGGTCGCCGTTGCACTACCACCGAAACGACCGTAATGCGGAGCGTCGACCCACGACTCGTTATCCGAAACGTAGATGACGAGATCGCCTTTCGCGTCCTGCTTGTTAAGAAACGCAAGCGGCGCGCTACAGTTCGTTCCACCGCAAGGCAGCTTCGCGAGCTTCTCGGCGTTAGTCATCACGCTGTCGCGCGGATTAAGGCGAACCTTAACCACGTTCGACTCAAACGGAATGACCTCCGCATCCGAGTTCTTGCGCAACACAGTCGCTGCGACGAGGGCGGCAACGTCAACACAACGCACAGTAGAAGTTGAACCCTTGCGATATCCGGTCACGGGCGAATGCATCGAACCCGAGATATCAGGGAAGACGTAAACCTTTCCCGGAAACTCCGGCACGTTCTTCGTTGCGATCTCCATCGCATCCTGCAACGCATTCGTTACCACAAGCGGAATCTTGTTGTTCACGTACGCCATTTTGTAAGCCATCATGAGCTGATACGGAAACACACGCGCTTTTGCGATCTTCAACGGATCGCGCAGGCGCTCTGCGATCAGTTCAGGCATGCCTGGCTCGTCGAACACGCCGTGACGCGCGAAAGTGTTCAAATTCATACGCGTCATCTGCCATGGCGCGCGTCGCGCAATCGCGGACCATTCCGGTTTACCCAGGTTCAGTGCAGTTAGCATCTGAAACGGCACGTCCGGAACATCCTTCGACTCACCACGCTTGAAGGCTTCGAAGTCACGCACGATCTCGGGCAGCTCATCAACCGCACGACTGCGATCGATGAAGTAGCCAAACAACGCTGCATGATTCGCGTCCTTCGGGCGCGGGTGGACCATCTTCACGATGTCCGCAAGCGATGGATCCTGGCCCACGTTTGCTTTGAACAACGATACCGGATCGCGTGCATCCAGCCACTCACGCACCAAACGCTTCGGCGCAGTTCCCAGCGACTTACGACCAACAGCTCCCGAGCGCATGATCTGGACGAAGTTGCGCAGCATCTTCGCATTGTCGATTACACGCGGGAACACCTGGGCCAACAGCGCACGATCTTTGGTCGACAACACAGCGCAAAGCAGTGCCGGCATGTCTTTCATGTGACCGCGCTCACGGCAGAAAATCGCAGTCTTCGCAATGAACTCCGCGTCGACTTTCTCGCACAACTCGAGCACCTGCGCGAGCTGTTCGTTTGCGTCGGCGTAGAAAGTTCTGTTCAGGCAGCCGGTCGCCGCGTACTGCGCCAGGCGACGCTTTGGTGAAAGCGCGTAGGCCGGCGCGTGCTCTTCGTTGAGCGCGTCAGTTGCCGGCAGTAGTTTGCCGGCTAGTGATTTGAATAGTGCCTTGTTTGCCATTGTTACCTCCCCTCGAAATACCTTTTGCGAAAAAGCCGGCAGGGGCAGTTAACAGGAGCAGTAATTACCTGCGCCTGAAACCTGCTCCTGCCCCTGTCTTAGCGACCCGCTCGCTCGCGTTCCACTCTCTCCCGCACGTCACGATCGTCGTAGACATCCATGAAGAGATACTTGCGCCATTCGACCCGCGCCTCCGCGTAGTGACAAAGCACCACCCGCTCGAGCTTCACGCGGAGCGCACTCTGCGACGTGAGCAGCGGCATACGCGCCTCAGCCGGCGTGCGATCGCCCTTGCGGTTGTTGCACGCCACACACGCAGTCACGACATTCACCGGCGAGTTATCTCCGCCGCGCGAACGCGGCAGGATGTGATCGAGCGTCAACTCACCAGCCGTTCTCTTCTCGCCGCAGTACTGGCAACGAAACTTGTCGCGCATGTAAATTCGCAAGCGCCTCATGCTCGATGCCTCACGGCGACGACGAACGTTGATGTAAATGCGCCGGCGGATTACCGACGGCACGGGAAATTCGGCTCGGGCCGAACGAAGTACGCGATCGCCGTCGAACTCTTCGACGGAAACCGTGTTTTTGAAAACCATGATCACCGCTCGCGCGACACTAACGGTGCCGAGCGGCTCATAAGTTTGGTTTAACAGCAATACTCGTCCATCGAGTGCCATTACCCGGCACCTCCTTTCGGTTATTTGTGGGGCGAGGAACTTTTAATTTGGAGTTCAAGAGCGGCCGGTGAGGAAACTGACTTCGCAAGGTACGGAGTCACCGCTCTTGAAGATTAATTAGTCGAGAAAAACAACGTTGCGTGCGCCTGGCGCTTCGCGTTCAGTGTTCATCAGCACGCGATGCCATTCGTTGAGCACGATTGTTTTGTGATCCGGATGCCAGACTCTGCCGCGGACGTAAACCATCGGTTCGCGCATCATTTGCTTAAAGCCCCAGCTTTCCGCTTTTGACAACGTCGGCAGTAATGCACGGTAACGAGCATCAGAGATGCCCTGGGGGTAACGAGGAGAAACCCAAACCATCTCTCCGCCGGTACGGTACAGGTGCTGGCACATGTGTGATTTGCTTCCGCCACCGCGGCTCAGCGCTTCGTTTCTGAGCACCAGTTTCGGATTAACGCTTAACGCTTCGACCGGAACGAAGAACCATTCTCCCTGTCGCACAAATGCTTTGTTGCGACGACGCAGACGATCCTTCACACGCTTCACGCGACGATTGACAACGCGCCGCACTTCTCGTGGTTGCAATGCTTCCATCGCGCTCACAACGTTTGAGACTGACTCGCCGGGTACTGCACAAACGAACCAGTGTCGCTCATCGTGACCGCACAGAAACTTCTGCTTGCCCCACTCTCTTCGCGACATCAACAGCAGGTGTCGCATGTCTGGTCTAACGTCGATGACTTCGTAATCAACCTGGTCGACTTCTGCGATCCGGATGTCGAAGTATTCGCCCTTACCGTCTGACTTGATGTCGATCCGGTCCTGCTCATTGCTGCCGAAACGACCGATCTTGAAGTGCGTGACTTGCACGCGTGCTCCCATCTCTGCGAATTTCTTCGACAGTAATTTCGTATCCATACGCTTTCTTGATCACCTCCTTTCTTGCGGTCGCAAAAAAGGCACTGTTCAGAAGCAGGGGCACCATGCAGGAACAGGTAAACGTTCGTTTACTTTCCTGCTCCCGTTCGGTGCTCCTGCTCCTGTGCAGTGCCTTTTTGCGGCCTTATTTGTTTAGTGGTTTATCCCTTAACGCAAACCACCTGCTTGATTTCGGCAACAACTTCGACCAGGTCTTCCTGGTTTTTCATTACTGCCTCGATTGATTTGTAAGCGCCGGGAATTTCATCCAGCACGCCTACGTCTTTGCGGCATTCAACGCCCGCCGTCTGGCGTTCAAGATCGTCTTTCGTGAAGGCTCGTTTTGCCGCACCGCGGGAAAGCTTGCGTCCTGCTCCGTGTGAACAGGAGTTGAAGCTCTCTGGCAAACCGCGTCCTTTCACGATGAACGACTTGGCGCCCATTGAACCGGGGATGATGCCGTATGCTCCTGCCGCCGCATTGATTGCACCTTTGCGGGTGACGAAAACGTCTTCGCCGTAGTGCTGCTCGAGCGCAACGTAGTTGTGATGGCAGTTGACCATCAGTTCAGGTTTGAACGACTGGCGATGATTGAACATCTTGTTGAATACCTTCAACAGACGCGCCATCATGATTTCACGATTCTTCATCGCGTAACCCTGCGCCCACTTCAAGTCTTTCCAGTAAGCCTTGAACTCATCGGTACCGGAAATGAAGTAAGCGAGGTCAGGAGCCGGTAGTTCATTCAAACGCCACAAGCTCTTCGCGGTTGAGATGTGACGATCAGCCAGTTCCTTACCGATGTTGCGTGAACCAGAGTGAAGCATCAGCCAAACGTAGTTTTCTGTATCCAGACAAACTTCGATGAAGTGGTTGCCACCGCCAAGGGTACCCAACTGCTTCATCGCTTTCGCTTTACGATCGTGAACACCTTCGTGAAGATCTTTGAAGTCGCTCCAACCTTCCCAGTATGACGATTCGTCAACTGACTCACGGTATTCGCTGAATCCGGTTGGAATTGCTTTTTCGATCTCCAGGCGCAGCTCCTTCAACTTACCGTCGAGGATGCCGCTCTTGAATGGTGTCTTGACGGCCATCATGCCGCAGCCGATATCCACGCCGACCGTTGCGGGAATCACTGCATCCTTCGTCGCAACGACAGAACCAACCATGCTTCCCTTACCGAGATGCGCGTCGGGCATCAGCGCGACGTGCTTGAACAAGCATGGCAGGCGCGAAACATTGCGCAGCATTGATTGCTCTTCGATGCTGAACTCGTGGTTGGCCCATGACAGGATCTCGTGCTGAGCTCCGCCGAGTCGCAGTTTTTCGTAAGGCATTGCGAACCTCCTTTCTTTGTAGCGTTTCGTTGATATAGGTCCTATAGGACTTATAGGACCTATTGTTCTTTTGTTTCGCAAAAAGGTATTTCGATTGTCAAAAAACTGAAAGGAGCGGGGCTTTAGGCCTCCGAGGGAAGCTGCCCGCTCCAGACAATTCTCGCGATTTGTTCGTTGAGATTTGGGAGCGGGAGTCCGCTCCCGCTGAATTATTGCTTTGTATCCTGGCTTTCGACGGTGATCTCGAGTCTGAGTGTGCCGCCAAAATAAGTGGAGGGTGACAAGCTCAGACTTAAACCACACACGGCGGCTCGCATCGACCTATTGGGTCGCCGTTTATGTTGAATTTGTGTCCAGCTCGTCTTCATTGATTTACCTCATCGCGCGTTTTTCATCATCCGACCTTCCGCGCGAACGGACGTGTATAAAGTAGTCGGCATGGTCCTGTCAAGATCTTTTTTTTATCTGGGCCACAAAAAGGCACATAAGGCTCATAACAAAATCCTCTTAGATGATCCCATGACAGTTAGATAGAACAAGTCAGGAAGAGGGCTTGCCCCCGCTCT
>OBKT01000082.1_pt1 | contig 10942 bp, 9 predicted proteins | sample 1519771 | NCBI WGS metagenome assembly OBKT01 (sample SAMN00737777, study PRJEB22531) | soil metagenome | reverse complement strand
CCGCTCTCTACGTCGGCGGCCTCGCCGGCGACTTCGCCGCCAAAAAACTCGGCATGCGCACGATGCTCGCGTCCGACATCCGCGAACACTTCTCGGACGCCATCCGCTCCCTCGACCCTCGTGGCGAACAGCCTTGATCCCTGCTAATCCACGTCTTATATATTCCGTGAGATCTGTGTTAACGTTCACTCGAAAACTCAAAATCAGGAGAACTCGATATGCCATATCCCGAAATCATGATACGTCCCATGCGCGAAGATCTGACGCGACTCGGTGTCGAAGAAATGAGAACGGCCGATGCCGTTGATGCGACCGTCAAGAACAGCCAGGGCACGCTGATGGTTGTGGTGAATTCGATCTGCGGTTGTGCTGCGGGAAAGGCGCGGCCGGGAGTGGCGCTCGCGCTTCAAAACGAAAAGAAACCGGACAAAGTCGCGACAGTTTTTGCCGGAGCTGACATCGAAGCAACTGAACGAGCGCGCAGCTACTTCACCGGTTATGGACCATCCTCGCCGTCAATCGCCTTGCTGAAGGACGGTCAACTCGTCTACATGCTCGAGCGATATCAGATCGAAGGCCGCGATGCGCACCAGATCGCCGGCGAGCTCACGCAGGCGTTTGAAAAGTACTGCTAACGCAACAGCTTCATGATCTCCGAGTGCAACAACACCACATCCGGCGATTGCTGCAACGCGAGAAAGTAGTTCTTTTGAAACTCAGTCCCTGTCTCCGCCGGCGCCAGCAACGTCTTGGCTCTCTCAATCAAGGCGCCGGCGTCGGCCTCAGTCGCCGGAGTTTCGGCGTGCGTGTCGAGCGTCTCATCAATCTGCACGATCAACTCCGAGAGCCGGTGCAACCAGTCAAACCACGGATCTTTCAACACCAACTGTAAAAACTCGTAACTGTTCCCGATTCGCCCCCGCGCCCGCTCGTAATCCCTGCGCTCGAGATCGAGCAACGTCTTGTGCAGTCGCAATAATCCCTGCCGCAACGATCGCAAACTCTCGCGCGTAGTGTCCGATACCCTCTCGTTTGTCATAACCCGTCCCTCTCCATACGCTATGTTATGATCGCGGCGATGCCCAGCGCCATCTCCCTCAACACTCCGGTTGAGGATCTTCACAGTTTCAAGATCGCACGACTGGGGCCGGTTCTTTCTCGTAAACTCGCGCAGGCCCTCGCCGCGCAAACGCACAAGAAGAGCGCCGCCAGCGTCACGGTCGAAGATCTGCTCACTTACTTCCCGATGCGTTACGAAGATCGCGCGCGTCCTGCGTTGATTAGAGATCTGCACGACGACGTCGAAGCCTCACTCGAACTCACCGTCACACACGCGCATGGCTACGCAGTCAGGAATCCGCGCGGTTACGGCAGAGCGCAGCTTTACATCTTCGAAGTGTCGGCGATCGATGGTCCAATGAGCGGACGCGAGGTGATCGTGTGGTGGTTTGTCTCCGGGCGTCGTGCGTACGACATCGTTCGATACTACACCGCGAAACTCGTGCGCGGCACACGCTTCATCACGTTTGGTCGTTGGGAATGGGAAGCACGCCGCAACACATTCAAGCTGCGACTTAACAAACCCGCCGACGAACTGGAAGTACTCCAGGCTCCTGAAAATGAAGAAGTCACACTGGAAGAAAGTGAAGAGAACCAACCCGATCCCGCGTTAGCAGCAATCCACGTTGGGCGCAGAGTTCCCGTCTACCGCAAGCTCGGCGAATTCAACTCGAAGCGCGTGCGCGAGATTGTCCACGCAGTGCTCTCCTTACTCAACGACAAAGAGATCGAAGAAACTCTTCCCGCAGATCTCCGCCACCGGACCAAACTGATCGGACGCCCACAGGCTTTGCGCGAGATTCATTTTCCGCCGCCTGAGGTGTCGATGCTCGACTACGAACTGTCGAAAAGCGAACCACACCGGCGCATGATCTTTGAAGACTTCTTCTGGGTGACGTTCGCGATCGGCGTGAAGCGTGGTCAACGAGTCAAAGAACAGAAAGACACGCCGCTGCGAATCGACAAGACCGTCCAGAACCACATCGCTTCCGTAATGCCTTTCAAACTCACCGACGCGCAGCGAAAAGTCACCGTGCAGATCTTCAACGACATGAAATCTTCTGCGCCGATGAACCGCTTGCTGCAAGGTGACGTCGGCAGTGGTAAAACGATCGTCGCTGTCATCGCAATGATCGCCGCGATGGAAAACGATCTTCAGGCGGCGTTGATGGCGCCCACCGAGATTCTCGCAGAACAACACGCACGCAACATTAAACGTCTGTTGGCGAGAACTCCGTATCGGATCGAACTGCTGACGGGATCGCTGCGCGCGAAAGAAAAGCGCAGCCTGCAAGCGGCACTAAAAGAAGGCGAGATTCACGCGTGCATCGGCACTCAGGCGTTGATTCAGGAAGCTGTTGCCTTTCACAAACTCGGCCTCGTCGTTATCGACGAGCAACACCGCTTCGGAGTGATGCAGCGAGCTGAGTTGCGTAATCGCGGACTTAACCCCGATGTACTAGTAGTGACCGCCACGCCGATTCCGCGTTCGCTCGCGATGACCGTGTACGGAGACCTGGACGTTTCCGTTATCGATGAGCTGCCGCCCGGTCGTACGCCGATCGAGACGATGGTCTTCGGCGAGGATCAACGACAAGAAGTGAAACGTTTGATCACGCGTGAGATCAAAGCGGGCCGCCAGGTTTACGTTGTGTACCCGCTCGTCGAAGAGTCGGAGAAGATGGATCTAAAAGACGCCACGCGCCGCTACGAATATCTGCGCGACACCGTTTTCCCCAGGATTCGGGTCGGACTGCTGCACGGGAAGATGAAACCGGCTGAAAAAGAGAAAGTGATGAGTGCGTTCGTAGCCGGCGAGATCAAAATTCTCGTCTCGACGACAGTGATCGAAGTCGGCGTGGACGTGCCGAATGCGTCGGTGATGATTGTCGAGCACGCTGAACGCTTCGGACTCTCGCAGCTTCATCAGTTGCGCGGGCGTGTCGGTCGGGGCGCCGAGAAGAGTTACTGCATACTTTTGACGAGCGACAAGCGAACGGCTATCGCCGAGGAACGGCTCGGCATCATGGCACAGACGAATGATGGTTTTATCATTGCGGCGAAAGATCTCGAGTTGCGCGGACCGGGAGAGCTGTTGGGAACAAAACAATCGGGACTGCCGGAGTTTCGGATCGGCAACATCGTTCGCGATCAGCCGTTGCTCGAACAGGCGAAGCAGGAGTCTGAGTTCTATCTCAGCAAGCCGCGGTCAGCGGTGACGGCGAAGATGGTCGCGCGCGTCAAACAAGACCCGCGCTTTGGACTCGCGGACGTCGGATAAACATGAGGATCATTGCTGGACTTTACAAGGGTCGAAATCTGAAGAGTCCCCCGTCGCTGGACGTGCGGCCCACGTCCGATCGATTGCGCGAAACACTCTTCAACGTGATTGCGCCATGGATTGAAGACGCTCGCTTTCTCGACTTGTGTGCGGGTTCGGGCGCAGTTGGGATTGAGGCGCTTTCGCGAGGCGCCAGTTACGCGACGTTCGTCGATCGATCGCGACGTAGCTGCACTTTGATTGAGTCAAATCTGAAGTTGTGCCGGGTTCCGGAGGAGCAATGGGAAATCTATTGCTCTGAAGCGTATGAGTTTCTCAAACAAACCGATTCGCGTTGGGACATCATCTATTTCGACCCGCCGTACAAAGACGAATACCTCAGGACGATGGAGTTAATCGGATCACGTCTGATCGATCTGCTCATCGTCGAACATCATCATAAAAACAAACTTCCGGAATCGATTGGGACACTTCAACGTACCCGAATCCTCAAACAGGGCGATTCGGCGTTGAGCTTTTATAGAACACAGATAAACGCGGATGAAGAACGGATCTGATCCGTGTTCATCCGCGTTCATCTGTGGCTTTTTTGTTGATGATCTCGTCACGCGAGATCCGTGGAGCCTTATCAACCCTCTATCGTACTCATCGCCGTTACGGCGCGCTTTTCGTACGCCGCAATGGTAGCGATGTTCTTCTTCTCCACGTCCGTCAACGCTGCCTCACTAAAGTTTGGATCGGCCTTGTACCAATCAAAACTCGAAAAGTACTTCTGCAACCAGGGCTCTTTGAACACCTTGCCGTGCCTCGCGTAGATCTCCTGTCGCATCTGGCTCGCATCTTCAAGGAACAAACCTTCGAGCAACGTGCGCGTGATCGGCTTCGAGCTCAACTCCTGGTGAATCATGTTCTCATACTTAACAATCGTCTCGACGTTCAGCTTGTCGTTGCCCGAAAGCTCTTCGTCTTTGAAGTTCTCATCAGGCGCGTACCACGGCTGAAAGAAGAAGTACTGCTGCAACCACTCAGCGCGGAACATCCGCCCGTGCCGCGCATAAACCTCATTTCGCAACAGCCGCAACTCGTGCAAACTCAGCCCGCGCAGCATCTGGTCGGTAAGGGCCTTGTTCTCGAAGTACTCCATGTCGCCCGGCAACAGTGCCACTTTGCGCTGCTTCTTCTGCGCGCCAGTGAGAATCGCAAGATTCTTTTGCTCCACGACTGAGAGCTTCTTCGCGTCGTACTTCTCGTCCGGGAAATACCAGTAACGCTCGTCGAAATACTGCTGCAACCACGGCTCATCATCGAATCGCTTGCCATGAATCGCCTCGACTTCAGCAATCAGAACTTTCCACTCCGCGCCACTATGCTTGCCCAGTTTTCGCGGTGTGATCTGTCGATCGCGCCAGTAACGCATGTCGCCTGGTTGAATCGTTTCGTGTTTAGAGGCTTCGGCGATGCGAATCACGTCGAGATTGCGACGCTCGACGTCGTTGAGCATTGAGTTTTTGAAATCGGGATTGGGTTTGTACCACGGCTGCTCTTCGAGATAGACCTTGATTTCGCTGTCTTTGAAGACGCGACCGTGACGGCCGAAGATGATGCCGCGCAACAACTTCAGATCTTCCATAGCCAGTTTCTGCGTCTGGCCTTGTTTAATGGAAGTCCTACTGAAGTCCAAACCCTTCATGGTGTCCATCGTGTCCTGCGCCACGGCAGTGATGGAAAACAACACGATCAATGCAAACAGCAGAAAAGCCTTCATCGGTTCACCAACTTATCCACAGATTACACAGATTGTTTTTTAATCTGCGTAATCTGTGGATAAGCCTTTCTTCATCCGAAGATATCTCGAACCTTGTCAACCAGCCCCTTGTTCTCCAGGTCCTTGTTCTCAACTTCCGCCAACTGCTCGAGCAAACGTTTCTGTTCGCGCGTCAACGTTGTCGGTGTTATGACTGTCACGGAAACAAACAAGTCGCCACGCCCGCGACCGCCGAGAATCGGCATTCCTTTTCCTCTGAGTCGAAACACAGTGCCCGTTTGTGTCCCCATCGGAATTTTCAACTTCTCTTCGTCGTCGAGCGTCTGCACCATTATCTCGGCGCCCAACGCGGCCTGCGCGAAAGTTATCGGCACGGCCTCGTAGAGGTTATTACCTTGTCGCTCAAATTGGTCATGTTCGGCTACGTGGATAACAACGTAGAGGTCACCGGGCGCGCCCCCCTGCGTTCCGGCTTCCCCTTCACCTGTAACGCGTAAACGCGAGCCGGTTTCGACTCCTGCCGGAATCTTTACCTCCATCTGTTTTTCACGTTCGACGCGGCCCGAGCCTTTACAGTCCGGGCACGGGTTCTTGATGACCCTGCCGGCGCCGTGACAAACGTGACACGTACGTGCGACCGAGAAAAATCCCTGCTGGTAACGAACCTGACCGGTTCCACTGCAAGTCGTACAGTTTTCGGGCTGACTTCCCGCCGCCGCGCCCGATCCTTTACAGGTTTCGCACGACTCGAGACGCGGAATGCGGAGTTGTGCAGTCATTCCGTTCGCGGCTTCTTCGAGTGTGATCTCCAGATCGTAACGGAGATCCGCGCCACGTTGCGCTGAGCTGCGACGACCACCACGCCCGCTGCCAAACACGTCACCAAAACCAAACAAGTCGCCGAGGATGTCTTCAATACCGCCAAATCCCGGCGCCCCCCACGAACCTGCGCCGGCACTGCTCGAAACACCAGCATGGCCGAACCGATCGTAACGTTTGCGCTGCTCGTCGTTGGACAGCACGCTATAAGCCTCGGCCGCTTCCTTAAACCTTTCTTCGGCGGTGGCGTCGTTCGGGTTTTTATCCGGATGGTACTTAACTGCGAGTCGCCGGTAGGCGCTCTTGATTTCCTGGTCCGTCGCGGTGCGGGTCACGCCCAGGATTTCGTAATAATCACGCTTGCTCATTTGTCTCTCAATATCAAATTAGTAATAGGTCCTATATCACCTATAGGACCTATTTTTTTAAGACCTATTCTATCCTCTTAAGATTCACTACCGACAGCGTCTGAAGCATTCAACATCGCCGCCGTGAGTTGCATCGCGACGCGTTCCAGCCTCAGCATAGCTCTGGTGAGGTCATCAACTTTGTCGCTCCGGCCTGCTGCCTCCGCCTCGAGAAAAATCGACTCAGCATTGGCCTGATCCTCCTGCGACATCATGCCGCCAAACTTTAGATACGTTTTCCTTGTATTTCTCAACAACGAGTCAAGCTTACCTCTCGCTAATACAACGTCTTTGGCGGCGCGATCGGCATCGGCAAAATCATCCGCCTCTCTGATTAAACGATCGATCTCCTCCGGCGCCAGTCCGGAAGTCGGCGTGATGCGCATCTGCTGTTCGCGACCTGTCGTTTTATCCTGGGCCGACACCGAGACGATGCCGTTCGCATCAACTTCAAACGAAACTTCGATTTGCGGAACGCCTCGCGGATTCGGCGCAATCCCGACGAGCTCAAACTTACCAAGGGAACGATTACCCTCTGCTACTTCCCGTTCGCCCTGAAGTACGTGGATTTCAACCGACGACTGGTTGTCGACGACAGTCGTAAACGTTCGACTTTCGCGCAGCGGAATCGTGGAGTTGCGCTCGATGATCTTGGTAAACAGTCCGCCACGTGTTTCAAGACCCAAACTCAGCGGCAGCACGTCAAGCAACACGATGTCTTTTACTTCACCAGTCAGCACGCCACCCTGGATCGCCGCTCCCATCGCCACGACTTCATCCGGATTAATCTCCGCGGAAGGCTTTCGTCCAAAGATCTTTTCGACTGTCCGTTCCACGATCGGCGATCTGGTTTGACCGCCGACGAGGATTACTTTGTGAACGTCCGCAGGTTGCAATTCCGCATCTTTGAGTGCGGTCAAACACGGCTCGATCGTCTCATCGACGAGATCTTTCACGAGTGTTTCGAACTGTTCTCTCGTTAGCGACTTGTTAAAGTGCTTTGGACCGGTGGCGTCGGCAGCTATGAACGGTAGATTGATCGTGGTTTCAGTTGCGGTCGAAAGATCGCACTTGGCTCTTTCGGCCACTTCTTTCAGACGCTGAAGCGCGAGACGATCCTGTCGCAAGTCGATGCCCGTGTCTGCGAGAAACTGACTGGCCATCCAGCTCATGATCCGTTCGTCAAAATCCTCGCCACCGAGAAAAGTGTTTCCCGAAGTTGCAAGCACGTCGAAGACACCATCGTTCATTTCGAGAATCGAGATATCAAACGTGCCGCCACCGAGGTCGTAAACTGCGATGCGCTCGACGCTGGACTTTCCGAGCCCGTAGGCCAGTGCCGCCGCTGTCGGCTCATTGATGATGCGCTCGATTTTAAGTCCGGCAATCTTGCCGGCGTCTTTTGTTGCCTGTCGTTGCGTGTCGTCGAAATAGGCGGGGACAGTGATGATCGCGTCGGTTACCGATTCGCCCAAAAAATCTTCGGCCGCTGCTTTCAAACGCTGCAGAACGATGCCCGAGAGTTCCGGCGGGCTGTAATTGCGACTTTGAACGCGGACACGTGCGTCGCCATTGGGTGAATCGACGATCTCAAACGCCGAGCTCTCGCGCATCTTCAAAACTTCCGCAGAGCTAAACTTTCTGCCAATCAAACGTTTGACGGCATAGACCGTGTTTGACGCATTCGTGACCGCCTGGCGCTTTGCGATCTGGCCGACCAATCGTTCACCTTTATCAGTGAAACCAACAACGGTCGGCGTCGTTCGTCCGCCTTCTTTGTTCGGAACAATCTGAACTGTGCCGCCCTCCAGCACGGCGACGCAGCAGTTGGTCGTCCCTAAATCAATTCCGATCGCTTTTCCCATTTATCCATCTTTGCCACAAAAAGGCACAAAAGTCACAAAATGTTTTTCTGGTTGTCATGTGCCTTATGTGCGTTTTTGTGGCTCATTTCCGTGTGGCCACTTTCACCAACGCGGGGCGAATAAGTTTGTCGCCGAGTCGATAGCCGGCAACTATCTCCTGCATTACGGTGTCAGGCTCATAGTCGTCAGTCGCTTCGGTCACTACAGCCTCGTGAATATGGGGATCGAACTGTTCACCAACAGCAGGAACTGGCTTCACACCCATCGCCTCGAGCACGCCGTTCAGTTGCTTGTAGATCAGATCCACGCCACTCAGGAAATGTCGAAACTCGTCCGACTCTGACGATTCGACCGAAGACTCAGCTTCCAGAGCGCGTTTGAGATTGTCCAACACTGGCAGGAGTTTCGTCGCCACGTCCGCATTCACGCGATTGTAGGTTTCGCTGCGTTCGCGCTCGACTCGCTTGCGGTAGTTCTCAAAATCCGCCTGGCGACGCTTAAGCTGATCCTTCAGGTCGGCGTTTTCAGCCTCAACTCGTTTTAACTCCGCCCGAGTGGCGACTAACTCAGCCCGATCCGGTCCGCCGCTTTCGTCTCCCTCCAACCCATGTTCATCCAAAGAATCTTCAGCCATGAGATCGTCGATCTCAGATGAAAGTTCCTCGCCTTCGTTGTCGGGATCTAACCTGTCCATCTCGTCGGGAGTGCTGCTCGCAGACTGGCTTTCGTCGTCGGCGTCAGTGAATCTGATTGGAATACGGTGCGAACGCTTGTCGCTTCTGTCTGATGTCATTAGGAAGGATCGAAATTCCAGTTCAACGCGCAGCCGGCTCGCCCAGTCGATGTTCAATCAGCCGCGCCATGTAGTTTACCATAGCCATTATTCGCGCATATTCAATTCTCATCGGCCCAACCACACCGAGCGTGCCGATGTTATCGCTGGATCCAACTCGATAAGGCGCAGTGATCAAAGTGCAATTTTGCATTGAACTTGCCGGATGCTCGCGTCCAATCACGACATGTACGTCGCCCGGATAACTCGCGGCATCGTGAACACATTCATTGAGAATCTTGATCAGCCGCGACTTCTCTTCAAAGGTTCGAAACAGCTCGCGCATCCGCTCGATATCGACGAAGTCGGGCTTGGTCAGGATGTTTGAAGTACCGTCGACGTAAACGTCGCCGCCGCTACTCTCCTCACCTTCAAGACTGCGCTCGCACAACATCACCGCGTTTTGCAGCAGTCGATCGTAGAGAGCCTTTTCTTCCTTCATCAACTCGACAATCTCGGTGCGAATCGCGAGCAGGCTCTTGCCGCTGAATTCAGTATTCAAATAGCGCGCCGTGCGATCGAGATCGTCTTGAGTTAAATCGTCAGCTACGCGAATGACTTTGTTGTGAATGATATTCGCGGTCGACACCAGCACAACCAGGATCCGCCTGTCCGGCAGCAGCATGAACTCAATGTGGTTGAGCCGGTTGTCCGCAAGTGACGGCGAAACAACAATGCCGACGTTTTGCGAGAGTGCCGAGAGTACATGAGACGCAGTTTCCATCAGGCGATCGGGTGACGTATCCGCATCGATGTCGTGCGTCGAGAAGAGGTGGTCAATCGCTTTCAAATCAGTGCGCGAGAGTCGCGCCTCGCCGAGAATGTTGTCGACGTAGTAACGATAACCCTTGTCGGTCGGTACGCGACCCGCTGAAGTATGTGGTTGTTCGACCAAACCAGCATCTTCGAGCTCGGCCATCACGTTGCGAATCGTCGCCGAACTCCAGCCGTAGCCGTGCGCAAAACGATCCGAGAGCACACGAGAGCCAACCGCCTCGCCGGTCACGAGGTGTTCTTTGATCAAGGCTGCGAGCAGCACTTCCGCTCGCGAATCAAGCGCGCCCTTCTCGGTACTTTGAAGATTTGCGGCTCTTCGGGGCATTGGCTGGCAGTATACAAAGTTATCCACGGATTGCACAGATTGCCTCCGATGGGCTTGTTCCCGGCGATCCGGGGATGGCTTTAACCTTTCATATTAAAGGACTTATCGACTTTGACGGCCAGAGGTTGACGCGCCGAGCCCGCGCTCCTTAAGATTGTGTCCCCCGAACCGCTGGTTTGCCTCCGGTTACCGCCATGAGTGAAGTGACCAAATTTTTTGCCGACGCGTTTCGTCATATGGGCGGCAATCGTGGCGTGCCTGCGATTGAAGTTCGTTTTTATCCTTACGCCGGACTACGTCACACGATCCGCCTGCGGTCAGGACGAGTTTACGTGCGGCTCTCGGATATTTGTAAAGACGCGCCTCCCGACGCATTACGCGCGCTCGCGTGGATCCTTGTAGCGCGCCTGCTCGGCAAGAGAGTGCCGACGATTCACGACCGCGTTTATCGAGACTACTCACTGACGCCGACAGTCATGCGTTCATCGGATCTTGCGCGAAGAGGTCGAGGCCGCAAGATGATCTCGACGGCACAGGGTGAGGTTTACGATCTTGATCGAATGTTTTCAAAGTTGAATCGCCGTTATTTCGACGGCGAGATTCCGAAACCGACGCTCACGTGGTCACAGCGGCGGACCAAGAGCATCCTCGGTCATCATGACCATATTTATGACAGCATCACGATCAGCAAAACTTTGGATTCCGTCGATGTTCCCGAATGGTTCGTCGAGTACATCCTCTATCACGAGATGCTGCACATCAAACATCCGGCCCGTTTGATCAAAGGACGACGTTATTACCACACGAGCGCG